>Ga0207705_10003534_pt1 | contig 11903 bp, 9 predicted proteins | sample KBSC13metaG_FD_184314 | JGI IMG/M metagenome (GOLD analysis project Ga0207705, IMG submission 184314) | Corn rhizosphere microbial communities from Kellogg Biological Station, Michigan, USA - KBS C1-3 metaG (SPAdes) (version 2) | ecosystem: Host-associated > Plants > Roots > Rhizosphere > Soil ...
AGGCCGGCGACATCCAATTCTATCAGCTTGCGAGCCAAGGCTATGAGCAGGATTCGGCCGTCGCGCCGGATCTGTTCAAGAATCAGGGGCTGTTGCTGAGCGACGGCGTGGTGACGGCGTGCGGCGGCGGCTGCATCAGTTCGCCGGCACAGACCTATACCGGCATGATCCATGGCCAGTTCGTTGTCGCGGGGACCACGACGCAGTCGTCCGTGACCAATCTGACCTTCGACGGCATCACCGCGCTGGCGTCGATCGACCTGTTCGATATCGCCGGCAATTGGGTAGCCACGCTGACCAACAGCGGCCAGTCCGAATTCGTTGCGGGCCTTGGCACAAACCTGCCGACCTATTCCTACGACGGATCCACCGCGATCGGCAGCTTCACGGCGAACCTCAACTACGAAGGTTTTGCCGAGATGCATTTCGATCAAGGCGCGGTGCCCGAGCCCGCGAGCTGGGCGATGATGCTGGGCGGCTTCGGCCTGGTCGGCGGCGCGATGCGCAGCCGCAAGCGGACCGTTCGCTTCGCCTGATTTCTATCCCCGTCCTGGATAACGGAGCGCCGTCGCACCCCAGGTGCGGCGGCGCTTTGCTTTGGGGCCGGGCAAAGCGGATTGGAGGTCCATGCCTCTTGCCGAATGTTCCTTATTTGTTCTAATCGAGAGAGCAGTAGGGAGTTGTAGCGCGTGGAGTCTGGAATGGCGGTCGAGGCCGGTGCCCCGCAGCAATATTGGCTGGACATGGAGAGGCCGATCCAGCCCCGACCTCCGCGCGAGCGACCAGCGCGCGGCAGAGGACGCCAGGTGGAAGGGTCGCTGGCCGGGACACAGATGGCCTTGACGATGACTCCGGCCCACTTGCCTGTGGTGCCGGTGACGGAGGATCGGATGGAGGCCCCTGCCCCGCCTCCCCGCGTTCCGGCCGAGCCGGCACCCGTCGTGCAGGAAGCACGGCCGTGCTTCGTCGTGTGGCTGCGCGAGCAGGGCAAGCGCAAGGATGCGATCGGCGAACTGGCGAAGGCGGTGCGGATCGACCCCGCCTTTCCGCGCGCCGGCAGCGCGGACGACGTGCGATCCCGCTTCGGCAAGGTCGGCGCGGACGGCGACGCGTTCGCGGCGCTGGAGGATGCCGAGCGGGCCTACGACCGGGCAGCATGAGCGGCGACGCAAGCGGGCTGCGGATCGCGCGGGGCCGGCTGATCTTCATGGGTCTGGCGCTGCTCGACCAGATTGCGGAGCAATGTCACCGCGAACCGCATCGGCGCGGCATCGCGCTGCGCGTGACGATGGCGATGCTCTACGCCTTCAGCGACGGGCGGCGCGCGCCGTACGACCAGTTCTGGCGGATGTGCGCGGAATGCAACCAGGCCCGCGATCCGCACGGATCCGCGCTGAAGCGCGGCCGCACGGTGCGGGAGGCGTTCCACGGCATCTGCCGTACGCTCAATGTGCCGGAGACGGGGGCGCTGCGGGCACATCTGCGCCAAGCGCTTACCGACCCCGCCAATGATATGCGCGGCTATAGCGCGCCGTCGGGCGCGATGACCGAGGACGACGAGTTGCGCATGCGGATGGCCGACCTGGATCGCACCCGGGCGCATGCGCACAATGCGGACCTGGCGCGAGAGCGGCGCGGGAAGGAGTGCCCGATCCGGGATTGATGACGAGCTGCGTCTGCGCAAGGTAAGGCGACGCCCTTCGTACCTCGAAGAGCGGGGCGATTGCGCAATTGGCCGTTCCGTGTGACCTTCATGGCTTGGCGGGAGGGGGAAATTCCATGCCTTATCCACGAGCGCATTATTACGTTCTGATCGTGCTGGCGGTGATCGCGGCGGGCTTCTGGCCGAGCTATTTCAGCGTCTGGGGCAATGTGCCGTGGCAGTTCCATGCGCACGGCGTGGTCGCCAGCATCTGGGTGTGCATGGTGGTGGCGCAAAGCTGGACCGCGCACCACAGGACGCAGCTTCCGGTGCATCGGGCGATCGGGACAGCGAGCCTGTTCCTGTTCCCCTTCCTGATCGCCGGTCTGTTCGCGATCATCGACATCACCGGCAAACGCTATGTCGCGAACGATCCGGTGCGCATGGTGCTCGGCGGTTCGTTCCTGACGGGGGTGGCGCTGGGCGCCGCAGCCTATGTCACAGTGTTTTACCGCGCGCTCAAATATCGGCGGCAGGTGTGGATCCATGCCGGCTATATGCTGACGACGCCGCTGATCCTGTTCGAATCGCCGTTCAGCCGCGTGCTGAACGGGTTCGTGCCGCCCTTCGTCATTCACGGCATGGCGGACCTCAAACTGGTGCTGCCCAGCATCCTGTGGTCGATGGCGATCGAGCTCGCGGTGATCGCGGCGATCTGGTTCAAATATCGCGACAAGGCGACGCCTTTCCTGGTGGCGGGCGGGTTCATCGCGGCGCAGATGGTGGCGATGGGGCTGCTCAGCGACGCGGCGGTGCTGAAGCCGATATTGGTGGCGATCGGAAATGCCCCGAGCGGCGCCGTATGGCTGACCGGCTTCACGATCGGCGCGCTGACCAGCTGGAGCGGATGGCAGGCGGGCAAGCGGCCCACGGTACCGACCAAACCGGCGGTAGCGTCGGCATGAAGCCCGGCCTTCTCGGCCTGCTTCGACTTTGCTCGACACGAGCGGCGTAGGGCGGTGAGAATGAGAGGAAGCGGAGCCGCGAGGGCGTGACCGCCTAGCAGACCATGCGGTTGCCGGATCGAACGCAGGGGCGAACCATTCGTTTTTCCCAGGCGGCGAGTTGGCGGTCTTCGGCATGACCCGCATGCAGCGCGGCGGGCGCGGCGCAGCCGGCCGCGATAGTCCCGCACAGAATGGCGAGGGTGATCCCGGGGGCGAGAAGCGACCGTTGCCGCCGCAATCGCGCTGCTGGATACGTCACATTGCCCTCACCCAAATGTGAAGAGCGCCGCCGGACGCGGGGCGGTCCGACGGCGCTCTTCTCCTGCCGGGGGGGCCAGGAATTCAGGCGATGGCCGACGCCGGGCGACGACGCCGGGCGACGGCCCCGATCGCGCCGAAGCCGGCCAGGAACAAAGCCCAGCTCGACGTTTCGGGAACGGCGCCGCTGGTGGCGAGATTGTCGATCTCGAACGAATTGCCCGACGAACTCAGCACGAGCCCGGTGAAGGCCTCGTTATTGGTGCCGAAGATGGTCAGGCGGCCGTTGGTAAGGTCGCTATGCTGATCGCCGGTCGCGGCGTTGCCGGTGAGCTCCGAACCGGTGAGCGTGACCGGACCGCCCGCTCCGAGCAGGGTGACGGTTACCGAGTTGAAAGCGTCGACCGAACCCACATCGAAGCTGATCATGTGCGCGCCGCTGAAGGTGAAGGTAGCGGTGCCACCACCCAGCACGGCGAGATATTGGGTGTCGTCGCCCGCAGGTGGCGCGGCGATGCCGTCATGCAGGCCGGTGTAGCAGCCGGTACCCGCGCCGGTGAGGACGAGGCCGGTGCAATCCGAGAAATCGGAGATGTGCGTATCCCCCGACTGAAAGCCGGACACGCCTTCGGCGAAGCTGTCGGTGACCGTGGCGCCCGCCGCGGAGCTTAACATAAGTAAGCCAGCCAGAGCCGCTGCCTTATAGATCATGTCCCCAAACTCCCTGTTACGGAGCCGCGCGAATCATCCGACGCGACCTCAGTCACCAGGTAGCAGTGTGCCTTACAGATCATGGTTAATATTTGTGATTCATAAATCTTAATCAAGGAACGATTGCGTTTCCAATCCGTAATGACTCCCAGAATTCCATCTGCTTTGGTTTAGTTTTGCCCATCTGGTTGGAGTAAGTAGCGTTGCGTAAGGCGGTGGTGCGCAAACTGTCGCGATGGATCGCGCTGTCGGAGGCGGATTGCGGGTTGCTGGAGACATTGCCGGGGCGCGTGCAGGGTTTCGCGCGTGGCGAGCGACCGCTGACGGGGATCGACCCGACGAGCTGCACCCTGCTGATGCTGGAGGGCTGGGCGGCAGAGTATAAGGATACGCCGAGCGGGCGGCGGGTGATCGTGGAATATCTGTTGCCGGGCGACTTCCGCCTATCGAGCCCGCATCGCGACCGGACGCTCGATATGGTGATGCTGTCGCAGGGCCTGGTGCAGATGGTACCGCAGGACGCGATGCGGCGGCTGCACGAGCGCGAGCCGATCCGGCGCGCGATGGAATGGACCGAGAGCGTACGGTCGGCGACGCAGGCCGAATGGCTGGTCAATATCGGCGCGCGCAAGGCGTATGCGCGGCTGGCACATCTGCTGTGCGAGCTAGCGGTACGGATGAACAGCATCGACATGCTGGACACCAATGTGTGCGAGTTGCCGCTGACGCAGATCGACCTCGCGGCGAGCCTGGCGATGAGCAATGTCCACCTCAACCTGGCCTTGCAAAGGCTGCGCGCCGCCAGGCTCGTAGAGTTTTCGGCGAAGCGGCTGACGATCCTGAAACGGGCCGAGCTGGAGGCGATCGCGGGGTTCGACGATTCCTATCTGCTGCGCTGGCCGACCGCCTTGCCGGATCGGCGGATGCGGACCGCACTGCCGGCGGGGCAGACGGAGCGGCGGCGCGTAGCCGGGCGGCGATAGCCACCGCGCCCTATCAGGCTGGGGATCGACAGCGCAAAAGGTTGGCGAGCGCCTTTGCAGATCGCGGGATAGTCCGGGCCCCGCCGAAGGTGTCCCCGACAGGAAAATGGCTGGACAGTCAGGGTAATTTCCATTCGAAGCGGCGCGTGAGGGCCAGAGGTCCCGGCCCGCCGAGGACCAATCCCGCCAGGCACGCCAGATAAAGGAGATCGGTTTCATAGCCGGGCGGACCGAATTGAGGGCCCGCCGGCGTAACGGCCATCAGCTTGATCGACGTAAAGCCGAACGGCAGATGGACCGTGACGATCGCCACGATCAACACCGCCGCCATCGGAATGCTGGCGAGCGTGACGAAAGCGCCGAGCAGCACAGCCAGGCCGCACCCGATCTCCACGCCGATCGTCAGCCACGCCATCAGATGGGGAAAGGGCGTACCGATCGCGTGGACGATATCCACGAAATGCGACGGCCCCTTCTGCAGCTTGGCAAGCCCGTGCATGAGGAAACCGTAGCCGGTGATCAACCGCAACGGGAGCGCCGCCCAACGCAGCGATCGCGCGCGCAAATTGTTGATAGCGACCAAGCTTTGGGGGTCGAGCATGCGCTGGGTCCCTGGCGGATGACGATGTTCTCAATTCGGCGCAGCGTGGGAAAAGGTTACAGGCCACGAACGGCGGCAACCCAAGGATCGATATCGGACGATCCTATTCCAGGCGGGGGCGGATACCCTGCTCCACCAAAGCCCCCACCTGCGGCTTAATCCTAAATTTGCAATCTCCCGGTAAGCGCGGACCATTAGGAGTGGTGCGTTGCGTAAGGAATGGGCGACGCGGATCCGCGAGGGGGTTCGCAGCGGGACGGTTTTGCTGAGCGCGTTGGCGGGCGCGATGCTGCTGACGTGCGCCGTGCTGATGCTGATCCTGGTTCGGCAGCTCGATGCCAGCGCCGCCGCGGCCGAGAAGGCCGAGGTTGCGGCGGGCGTGGACGAATTGCTGACCGCCGAACGGACCAGCGCGTTCAACACCGGGCGCTGGGACGACGCGGTGAGCCATCTCTATGGCACGCTCGACGCGCACTGGGCGTTCGCCAATCTGAGCGGCACATACCGCACCTACGTCGTCGACAAGAACGGCCGAACCCTGTTCTCGCGCCGCGCGAACGGGACGGTCGATCCGCCGATCCGCGATGCCGCGCCCGAGGCGCTGGCCGCGCTATTGCACCGGCTGCCGCACGATCGCGCGGGCGCGGCGCGCCTGAGCGAAGGCGTCGGGGTGGCGGGCTATTATCAGGGCCGCCCGGCGGTCTTCGGCTCGGCGCCGGTGACGCCGCTGCAAGGCAAGGCGCAGGTGCCGAGCGACGACCTGCTCTATCTGGTCTATGTCGACGATATCCCGCCCGCGCAGCTGCACAAATGGAGCGCGCGATATGGGATCAATCCGGTCGCGCTGGCATCCGCGCCGGCGGACACGGGGCTGGCGCTGCCGCTGCGCGACGCGTCGGGCCGCGCGATCGGCTGGTTCAACTGGCAGCCGAGCCGGCCAGGAATGCAGGCGATGGCGGATATCATCCCGGCGCTGGTGGTCGGGGGGATCGCGCTGGCGGGCGTGTTCGTGCTGCTGGCGCGGATATTGCGATCGCAGGAGCGCGCGCTCAACCAGCGCAACAGCGAGCAGGTGGCGCTGACCCAAGAAGCGGAGCGCCTCCGCAGCGAAGCCGAGCAGGCGTTGAACGCCGCCAGGGCCTCCCGCGCGGAGGCGGAGGCGGCGGCGGCACGCACGCTGCGGGAACGCGAAGAGCATGCGCATGACCTGCGCGAGGCGGCGCACGAGGCGGGCCGGTCGCTGCGCGCCACGCTGGCGGTCACCCTGCCCGATCTGGTCGCGCTGGCGGACAGGCTGGACCAGGGCACGGACCAGGCCGCGGCATCGACGCGGGCACAGGCACGCCACGCGGCCGATGTGGTGCGGCGCACGAGCGAAGCGGCGCTGGCGCTGGAGGAGATCGCGCACAATACCGACCGCATGGCGACGACCAGCGTCTCGATCGGCGGCGGGACGGCCAAGACGCGCGAGGCGGTTTCGGTCGCGGCGCGCGCATCGTCGGCGGCGGGCGACGCCAACGGCACCTTGCTGCATCACGTCGCCACGATCGGCGAGGCGACGGCGATGATCTCCGCCGTCGCAGAACAGACCAATTTGCTGGCGCTGAACGCGACGATCGAGGCGGCGCGCGCGCATGCCGAAGGCGCGGGCTTCGCGGTGGTCGCGCGCGAGATCAAGGCGCTGTCGCAGGACACCCAGGCTTCGGCGACCTTGATCAACGACCGGGTCTTGGCGGTGCAGGAAGCCGTGCGCGCAAGCGTTCAGCACAGCCGCGGCATCGATGCGCAGCTTCACCAGATCCATGAGCATATCGCGAGCGCCGCCGATGCGGCGGCCGAACAGGCGGCCGCGAGCAACGGAATCCGATCCAGCGTCGCGGCGGCGCGCCAGCAGGCGCTGGCGGTCGATACGTCGATGAGCCAGATCAGCGACGCGATCGCGGACCTGGCGGGGACGGCGGAAGCCTCGCGCGACATCAGCTGCCAGATGCGGGGGCGTGTGCAACAGCTGCGCGGCGACCTGGACGTGATCATCGGGGAATTGCTCGCGCGGTGAGGGCGTGCCGGCGCGGGCGGTGAGGCGCCGGCGGCAGACCTAGCCGTTGGCGGCGAGCGCGTAGCGGCGGCAATGTTCGAGATAGCCAACCTCGTGACTGCCGGCGAGATCGACCACGCTTTCCCATAGCCAGGAGGGCGCATCGATGCCGTTGGCGCGGCGGCTCGCGAGTACCTTGCGCCATTGGGCGCGGGCCGCGCGATCCATCTGGCGGGCATGCGCCTTGCCGACCACGGCGGCGAGATAGCGCGCGGCCTTCACCGCCTGGCCCTGGGTGAACTGATTAACCTCGAGCTTCAGGTCCTGCGGGGCGAGCTCGCGCAGGAAAACCGATCGGCGCATCAGGCGCGCGGCGATCATGCGCTGCCCCAGATGCGGCGAAAGCGCGCGGGCGCCGGCGACGACGCGTTCGGCGGGATCGGCGGGCATCTCCGCCCCCTTTGCGGCGGGCGCGACCGAGGGGATGGCCTGCTTGATATCGACCAGCGCGAAATCGGGGGCGCCTTTGCCGTCCTCGATCTCAAGCACCGCGGCGTAGCGGAGCAGGCCGAGCGAGCTGCAGCCCTTCATCCAGTAGGCCGCATCGACCAGGCGCACGCTGCGATCGCCTTCGCGCGGATCGAGCGCGAGGATGCGGGCGCGCACGTCGGGATCCTCAAACAGGCCGGCCAAAGCGGCGCGTTCGGCCTCGTCGAGCGGCCAGAACTTCTTGCCGAGCGGGATGGTGGGATCGGCGTCGCCGATGCGCTCGCGCGCGAGGTGGCGCCACTTGCGGCCGAGCGCGCGGCGCTTGACGGTGCGCACCACATGCGGCTCCTCCGGGGGATCGCCGGGGCGGCGATCGGCCATCGCCCGTTCGTAGCCCTCGACCATCTGCTCGATCATGTGCGCGGTGGTGACGCCGGGCAGATCGGAGCCGCGCGCGGCGGTGGCGAGCGACAGGCCGAGGCGGATGAGGTCGTGCGCGGGATTGCCGATCACGGTCTGGTCGAGATCGCGGATCTGGACCTCGACATTGCCCTGCCCGTCCGAGAGCGGGCCGAGATTGCCGAGGTGGCAGTCGCCGCAAATCCAGATCGCCGGCCCTTCGGGCAGGCGCGCGGCGACGGGCGAGGCGGCGAGCCATTCGTAGAATTTTTCGGTGTTGCCGCGAACGTAGGCGTGGGCGGAACGCGCCATCTTGAGCTCGCGCGCTTCGCGCAGAATAAGCAGGCGATCGTCGATCGAGGGGGGATGCTTCATTTCGGAAGCGGAAGCGCTGGCGGGTGGGAAGGTTCCGCCGGACGCGGGCGAGGCCCTATGCCGGGATCGTCCGACCGGAATGCGGATAGGGTCCCCGAATGAGCCAGGCGCGGACCGGCGGCAAGCGCGGACGATGGCGGCGCCGGCGATGGAGTTTAGTGCACTGTCACCGTAATTGTGCGGCATGATAAACCAGAATGATTGTTTCGGCAGTGATCCGCTTGATTCCGCTTTTTAGCCGCATAAGCTGCCCGCAAAGGGGAGGGATTATGATCGAAGGGCTAGGAGTAGCAAAACTCGGCATACCCGCGTTTCAGCGCGTAGGATCGCTAGCCTTTCAAAAGGTGGCACGTCTCCAACGGATAGACAATGCGTTGAAGGGGATCGAAGAGAACGATCTCGCGGAAAAGCTCTTATCCGATTACAAGATTGTTAAAGGAACTTGGCGCGGAGAATATACAAAAAATGTAGATGTAATACTAAACGCGCTACAGCAGAATGGAATAATACAATTAATCATGGCTCAGGCGCTCGTCGGCGTAAGATCGGCTGGCGCCAAGGATGCTGTGGTTCATCTTATGGAACATGATTTTGGGGACACAGGAATTGATGGCAACGCTCTATACAATGAGATTGCGGCGTCTTTCGAAATAAGTGTAAAGTATCTTTCCAAAGATCCAGTTAGTGTGCAGATTTTACACGCCAGTCACGAATCTTTAATTCTAACGATGAACAGACTAGAGAGTGGGCTTCAATCTCTTCGGGACGCTATAGAGGCTAGGCCATCGGACGCTTATTATAGCGAGATAGTAGTGAAACTCCTTAAGGCCTCCGTTGCTCAGTTCCGGAATATCAAGGTCGAAACAAGTCAAGGCCCTCGGGATATCGAAATTAAGAAAATTTATATCAGTCCTCGCTTAAGACTCAGGCGATCAGACAACCTCCGCTCTCTACACGCTCCTATTGTAGATAAGGTTATAAAAAACCATAGGAAAGAACAGCCCCTTCTTCGGCTGGATAATTTGGAGGAAACGGAGGAGAGACTTGTCACATTCTCTCTCAGCGAAATAAAGGAGTTCTCTAGAATTGTAGTTCTCGGAGATCCTGGCGGTGGCAAAAGCACCCTAATGCAGAGCTTATGCTTTGAGCTAGCCACAAAATCGCTGAAAAACTTTCAAGATAAGGGAGAGGATTTGGGATTTTCGCATAGAGTACCAATGCGCGTAATATTGCGAGACTTCGAACGCGCTCGAGTCGCCAATTCTCAGCTGTCTATTTTTGATTTTATTGTAAACGAAGCCCTACATGGGGTTACGGTGGATCGCTCCGCTATGGCCTACACGCTTTCGTATCTGTTGAGCAGTGGCAAGGTTCTTCTAGCCTTTGATGGCCTAGATGAAATTCTCAAGGTCGGCCTCCGCCGCCAGTTTGTCGACTTAGTGATGCAGTTTGTCACTCAATACCCCCTCTGCCCAGTCATCGTAACATCTCGGTTGGTGGGATATGATCGCGCGCCACTTCCTTCCGGCGAATTTGATGAACTCGTGCTTCAAGACTTTCCGGATGACGATGTAGAAGAATACGCGGTTCGCTTCATAAAGAATGTTGGAAAGCGCAAAATCGCAGAAGCGCGAATGCTGTCGCGGCGGTTCATGATCCAAACTGGGACGAACGCGTCCGATTTGCGGAAAAATCCGCTTATGCTTGGGCTTATGATGTGGATATACAATATTAGAGGCGATGTCCCTTCAAATAGGCCAGAGATTTACAAAGAGTGCTCCAGATTAATGTTCGAACGATGGGATACCGATCGGAGTATTTTGGTTGACTTGCCTCAGACCTTTGACCGTCTCCAGATTTTTTCTTATATAGCCTCTCGACTGTTTGGGGACAGCGATCTGGCTGGTGGCGTCTCCAACGAGTGGATTGAAAAGAGATCGAAGGAATACCTTCTCTCCGTTTTAGAAGATGCGCCACAGGCATCAGCTGCCGCTCGAGCTTTAGTCGATTTTATCGTGGGTCGGTCATGGGTTATGTCTGAAAAGGGAGAGGGAATATTCTCTTTTACTCATCAGACATTTCTAGAGTATTTCTTTGCAAAATATCTTGACGATGAACACGATAGTGTCGGTCAACTATTTTCTGCGCTGATACCCCATGTCCGCGAAGACGAATGGGAGGTCGTTTCTCGTCTTGCTTTGCAGATTAAAACTAATCGAAATCGACGGCGTGAGGATGAAGCGATAGACCTTCTTCTTGCAGCGCTAGTCGAAAACAGGTCACACCCCCAGTCGCTAAGATCTGTCTTTGGATTTTCCATTAGAGCGCTAGAATTTTTGATTGGATCAGAGGCAAAAGTTCGCGCACTCGTAGACGAAATTATCGAATCATCTCTTTTCCTGACGAAGAGCGGTATTCCAGTAGATAGCGCGCTCGCTTTGCTCTTTTCCGGAGCGCGCGAAAGGCGAGATTTTGTGTTTCTTGCAGCACGAGAGAAGATAAATGCAATTTTCGTTTCAGGCACCGACGATGACAGGCTGTCATTGCTCACGTGCGTAGATGGGAAGATGCAGGCGGGGAAGGATGGAGGATCAACACCCACTTGCGCCAGTTTCCCAGATGAATACGCCGAAAAGATTAAGTCTGACCTGATTCCAATCGTAATACCAGAAGCGGGGGAAAGAGAGCTTTCGGCTAGCAAGGCGTTCGAATGGGCCTGCGTTCTCAAAGCCGCGACCTTGAAGAAGTTTGGCCTTGCGCCCGCTCAGAAGGCTCGCCCAGGTTCACGGATCGTTATTGACGGACTTTCTGCATTGATACTTGCAGCTTCCGGGAGATACCCTGGCTTTTTCTCCGGCACGGGATTTGGAAAGGTTAAGGCTGAGGCGGCATTGAGGACCATCGGGAAAGCCGTTATTGCGCAAAAAGGCCGAGTGAGCTGGCCAGCTAGCTCCGCTGATCCATATCTTTCAAACCCTCCTCAGGATCTTTGGGGTTCTCTTTTGAAAGATTTAAGAAAAGACAATGATTTGCGCCTGGGGGCTCTTGCCTGCACCCTCAGAAACTTACCAAATATTCCGGACATGTTAGACCGCCCTAACAGGGGCTCGCTTGCTAACGCTGTGCTGGCAATACCCGTGGATTTTCGAAAAAAAGGAGCCATGGAGCACGCCACTGCGGCAGACCGCTTATTAGAGTCGGTTCGTGAGGACCCATCTTGGCAGGCCCTGATTGCCCAACCTTCTCCTAAAAGGGTTAGGTCTGTGCGTCCTCATCAACAGCAGCAGCCGAGCGTCTAGCTAGGCCTTATTTATCGATGTTTATTCCGCCGCCACAGCCTCGCGCTTATGCTCCAGCAACGGCTTGAGGTAATGCCCGGTATAAGACCGCGCGACCTTCACCA
>Ga0207705_10003535_pt1 | contig 11898 bp, 16 predicted proteins | sample KBSC13metaG_FD_184314 | JGI IMG/M metagenome (GOLD analysis project Ga0207705, IMG submission 184314) | Corn rhizosphere microbial communities from Kellogg Biological Station, Michigan, USA - KBS C1-3 metaG (SPAdes) (version 2) | ecosystem: Host-associated > Plants > Roots > Rhizosphere > Soil ...
ACACTTGCATTATCAAATTCTACTTAACCAAATCAATAAACCTAAACATTTAAAAACTAAACCAACATGGCAGATTTAAAGACTCCTGTAAACGCTACTGTAAATGCCACCACTTCAGTACAGGCCAAAAAATCAAATAACATCATTTCATTGTTAGCACCCATTATATGCGTAATAGCCGGTTATATTATCTGGCGTTTTGTGATAGGAGCAGATAGCAATTTTACAACTCCTGATCCAAAAGGTGGTTTCTGGCCAAACCAATTAGGGCCAAAAGGCGATTTTCCAAGGATGTATGAAGGAGGAATCATTGTGCCAATATTGATTGGTTGCTTTCTGATCGTATTAACTTTTGTAATTGAAAGAGCATTAACAGTTTCGAAAGCTGCGGGTAAATCATCGAATGCTGAATTCATCAGAAAAGTTCAATTCTTTCTTGCAGATAAAAAAGTAGATGCTGCTATTGCAGAATGCGACAAACAAAAAGGTTCAGTAGGAAATGTAATGAAAGCTGGTTTGCGCAAGTACAAACAAATGATAACTGATACAGAATTGGATACTGAGCAAAAAGTGCTGGCCATTCAAAAAGAAATTGAAGAAGCAACTTCTCTTGAATTACCCATGCTTGAAAAAAACCTGGTATTCCTTTCAACACTGGCATCTGTATCTACATTGATTGGATTGTTGGGAACCGTGGTAGGTATGATTCGTGCATTTGGCGCTTTAGGTGAATCTGGCGGTGGTGATGCAGCACGTACCTTATCAATTGGTATTGCTGAAGCACTGTACAATACTGCATTGGGAATTGGTACTTCTGCATTTGCAATTATTACTTACAACATTTTCACTACGAAAATTGACGCAATCACTTACGGTATTGACGAATCAGGTTTCACTTTAACACAAAGTTTTGCTTCTTTATACAAATAATTTTGTGGAATTTTTTGAATCCTGAATCTAATTACTATTAAAATAACAACTAATGGCAAGAGCAAAAATAAAACGCGGCAGTACCAGTGTGGATATGACGCCCATGTGTGACGTTGCCTTTCTTTTATTAACCTTTTTTATCCTTGCTGCGCAATTTAAGCCGTCCGAAGCGGTTGAGGTAAATCCTCCAAGTTCTGTGTCCAATAAGGTAGCACCTGAAAAAGACTTTTTAAATGTTACCATCAGTAAAGACAACAAAGTTTATTTGATGATGGATCCGAAAATCAAAGGCGCCGTACTTGACGAATTAGGTAAAGAGCGCAATATGAGTTTTTCAGCTCAGGACAAAAAGAATTTTGAGAATTCGGATTTCATTGGAGTTCCGTTTAGCCAGCTAAAACAATTCATTGCCCTAAAACCAGAACAGGTAAAAGGAATGGAATTACCAGGAATACCTGTGGACAGTACCAATAATGAATTGAAAGCATGGATATCTGCTGCAATCAATGCCCAAATGGGTGAGCAGTTGAATTTTCTGATAAAAGGTGATGATGCGGTTAAATATCCGACTTTCAAAGCCGTAATTGATGCTTTTAAGGCAAATGATCAATATAAATATAACCTGGTTACAAATTCAAAAGCAGTACCGGAAGGAAGTGAACTGTACAAAAAGAATATGATGGAACACAATGCCGAAAAGAAGTAATAGGCTATTATAAAAACGATTTATTACAATTAAAATTTTATTACTATGGCGGAAATGGAAGTAAAACAGAGTTCGAAAAAGGGCCCGGGTGTCAAGAAAGGTAAAAAGCTTTCTACCCGTGTTGATCTTACTCCCATGGTTGATCTCGGATTCTTGCTAATTACGTTTTTTATTTTTACGACCACTGTATCACAACCAACAGCCATGAACCTAAATATGCCAAAGGATACAAAAGATCCTAATTTGGATATGAAGGTGAAAAATTCCGGTTCTCTTACGCTGATGCTTGGAAAAGGGAATGTGATCTATTATTATTATGGAGATGACCCTACAAAAATGCAGACGACAGGTTATAAAGCAGTAAGGCAAATAATATTGGACAAAAAGAAAAGTACTCCGGCTGCAGATTTGTTTATTATCATCAAGCCTGACAAGGATGCAACGTATAAGAATGCAGTAGATATTCTCGACGAGATGGATATTAACGATATCGGAAAATATGCAATGGTTGACCCGACGCCTGATGAATATAGTTTGATTCAGAAAACAGAGCAGGCTGGAGGTGTTAAATAATTTAGGATAGAAAATTATCAAAAAAATTAAAACATGGATGCTAAACAAATATTAAAAGCGGACTTGCTGGATATTCTTTTTGAGGGGAGGAATAAAGAATATGGCGCCTATGAGTTAAGGAAGACCTATAATAAAAGGATTACCACAGCTTTGATAGGTACAGTAGTTCTGATTTTACTTATACTTATTGGCTCTGCAATTGCCAAAAAGCTTAATAAAGATGATAATGTAGTTCAATTAAAAACTACAGAAACCACGTTACAGCAAATAAAACCGAATGAGCCGCCGCCGCCTCCTCCTCCGCCGCCTCCGAAGTTGCCTCCACCACCACCGGTTGCAACCATTCAGTTTACACCGCCTAAAGTGGTAAAAGATGAAGAAGTGATAAAACCACCACCAGAAATAAAACAAATTGAAGAAGCAAAGGTGGATGTAAAAACTGTAGAAGGAACAAAGGATTTGGGAATTGTAGCTCCTCCTTCTGAAGAAAAAGGTACAAATGTAGTAGCTCCTCCGGCAGAGAAGAAAGAAGATCCGGATAAAGTTTTTACAAAAGTAGAAATTGAAGCACAGTTTCCAGGCGGCCCACAGGCATGGACAAGATATGTAACAAGAGCAATACAATCTCAAATAGATGAGTTTACGGATGCTGATTATGGAACTTGTGTAGTGCGGTTTATTGTAGATAAAACAGGAACAGTGAGCGATGTACAGGCCACCACTATGAAAGGTAGTAAACTTGCTGAGATTGCAGTAAATGCGATTCGGAAAGGTCCAAAATGGACACCGGCACAGCAAAATGGCCGCTATGTAAACGCTTACCGTTTACAACCGGTAACACTTCAAAATCCGAATGAATAGATAGGTTTTTAAAAATTAAGAACAAAAGGAGATGCTGAAAAGTGTCTCCTTTTTTCTTTCAGATATTTCATCAATCAGCAGTTAGTTTTATCATCCGAAAGGAATTTTGATTGTTCTGCAGCAAGATGAAATTATTGACACCAACTGCTTTGCTAGGTTTTCTGTGAACAGCCGACAAAGGAGTAATGCGCATTTGTATTTTGCCTGTAAAATTTTTTATGGAAATTCTTTCATTACAGAATCTAAATAAAAAAATAACGTTATGGAAGCAAATCAAATTTTACAGTCGGGTTTTCTTGAAATCCTCTTTGAAGGGAGAAATAAATCCTACGGTGCGTATGATTTACGTAAAACGTATAACAAAAGAATTAGCACTGGCGTTTTCTCTATCATAGTGCTGGTATTACTTCTTTTAATTGGTTCTGCGGTACTGAAAAATTTTTCAAAGGATCAAACAGTAGTTCCGTTGATTTCTGCAGACAGAACTTTGCAAAAAATTGCTGACGAAGAACCAAAGGTGCTGCCGAAATTACCAGCTGTTACACATACTGCATCACTTAAAGTTACTACTCCACGGGTAGTAAAAGATCCACTGGTTTTGGATCCGCTACCAGATATAAAGCAAATTGAAAATGCAAGAATTGACGATCATACAGTCGAAGGGCCAAAAGTGCCTGGTATCATAAATCCACCGGTAGAAGTAGCAGGTACGGGTATCGCTGGGGCACCTGTAACAAAGCGTAACACAGAAGATTCCACTTTCATTGCAGTAGAGATTGAAGCTTCTTTTCCGGGAGGCGCGGAAGGTTGGCAACGTTATATAAGAAAAGCAATCCTTTCGCAACTTGAAGATTTTTCAGATGCTGATTTTGGAACGTGTGTGGTAAGATTTATAGTAGATAAGACAGGAGCAGTAAGCGATGTGCAGGCAACAACGATGAAAGGGAGCAAACTTGCAGAGATTGCTGTTAATGCGATCCGAAAGGGCCCTAAATGGACACCTGCACAACAAAACGGGCAGTATGTAAATGCTTATAGATTACAGCCGGTAACCCTGCAAAATCCAAATCAGTAACAGCATTTATTAAAGTGGGCATTAGAAAAACTCTTCTATCGGTAGTAAAACCACAAATAAGTCGAATTGTTGTTTGTAGAAAAAATGATAAATCAATGCAACTTATCTTTACAAAATGCAAAGTAAATTATCTGGCTGGAATGATACGATTGCCGCCATTGCTACACCACCCGGGATTGGAGCAATTGGAGTTTTGAGGTTGAGTGGAAATCACGCGTTTGATATTATCCAAAAAATGTTTCCTTCAAAAAATTTAAAAAGTCAACCCGCAAATACGCTTCATGTAGGTTATTTGAAAGATGGTGAAAACGTACTGGACGAAGTAGTCATTTCTTTGTTTAAAAAACCTGCTTCCTATACCGGTGAAGATGTCATCGAAATCAGTTGCCACGGTTCTCCTTACGTGCAGCAGCAGGTCCTTGATGCGTTGATTCGAAATGGTGCGAGATTGGCAAAAGCAGGCGAATTTACTCAACGCGCTTTTTTAAATAAAAAATTAGATCTGACCAGGGCAGAAGCGGTCGGTGATTTAATAGCCAGCAATACCAAAGCCGCTCAAAATGCTGCATTGAAAAATATGCGGGGTGGGTTTTCTAATGTTCTGCATCAGTTGCGTGAAGAATTGATTAAATTTTCTTCTCTTATTGAACTTGAACTTGATTTTAGCGAAGAAGATGTAGAATTTGCGGATAGGCTGCAGTTTTCATTACTTATTGAAAATATTTCCGGTACAGTAAAAAAATTACTGGAATCTTTTAAACTTGGTAATGTAATTAAAAACGGAGTAAGTGTTGCGATTGTAGGCAAACCAAATGCAGGAAAATCAACATTACTGAATACTTTATTAAATGAGAACCGTGCCATTGTAAGCGATATTGCCGGCACAACACGCGATACCATCGAAGAAGTGATTAATATAAATGGAATACTTTTCAGATTAATAGATACCGCCGGCATTCGTGAACATTCAACAGACATCATTGAAAATATGGGTGTTGAAAAAAGTAAGGCAAAAATAAAACAAGCCGATATTGTATTGTATTTATTTGATGTGAATGAAATGCACAGTGCTGAAGTTGAAGAAATTATTGCGGAATTAAAACAACAAAATGCAAATGTAATTCCAGCGGGCAACAAAGCAGATATATCGAATACAACTAAACGACGTGATTTTTCGACACAGATTTTTATATCTGCCCGCCAAGCGACGGGAATCGAAGAATTAAAAAGCACTTTGTTTCAAATGGCCGGTGGAGAATCTATTAATAATGAAAATGTAGTAGTTACGAATGCACGTCATTATGCTGCATTAACTGAAATCCTAAAGAGCTTAGACGATATTCAGGCGGGGATTGATAAAAAAATAACCGGCGATCTTTTATCCATTGATATCAACAGATGCCTTCATTTTCTTGGAGAAATAACCGGTGAAGTGACCAATGAAGATAGACTGGATTATATCTTTTCAAAGTTTTGTATTGGGAAGTAATTGACAAAAAAATGATTTACCATTATTTGTTTATTTACTGGAAGCTAAAATAAAAAAGGGATATTTTCTGCACATTCTGCGACAGTTTAAATATGAGAATTCACTACTGTTTCCATGAAGTGATTGCTATATCTTAATGTTTTATTCTTTCCCGCCGATAAAAAATTTATCCATTATCTTGCAGCAATTTTTAACGTTTCAATCCGCAAAAACGCATGCTTCCCAAGTTTAAACGAATCCTCCTCAAACTTTCCGGTGAATCTTTAATGGGTGATAAAAATTTTGGCCTTGATTCGCAGGTACTTTCACAATATGCTCAGGATATTAAATTAATCACCGAACTGGGAGTACAAGTTGCGATTGTGATCGGTGGCGGAAATATTTACCGGGGAATGAATGAAGCGGAAACCGGTATTGAAAGAGCCCAGGGCGATTATATGGGCATGCTGGCTACCGTGATTAATGGAATGGCTTTGCAAAGCGCGTTGGAAAGAGCCGGCGTTTACACCAGGTTGCAGAGTGCTATCAAAATGGAGCAAATTGCAGAACCATATATTCGTCGCCGGGCAATCAGGCATTTGGAAAAAGGCAGAGTGGTTATTTTTGGAGCAGGAACAGGAAATCCATATTTTACTACCGATACGGCCGGTTCATTAAGAGCAATAGAAATTGGAGCGGACGCAATTTTGAAAGGAACCAGGGTAGATGGAATTTATAATGCGGATCCTGAAAAGGACAAAACCGCCAAAAAATTTGAAACAATTACCTTTAATGAATGCATTACCGGCAACTTAAAGGTGATGGATATGACTGCTTTCACATTATGCATGGAAAATCAATTGCCGATTATCGTTTTTGATATGGATACTCCCGGTACTTTACTTCGCGTTGTGACAGGAGAAAAAGTGGGAACTTTGGTAAGCGGATAATTTTTATTAATTTAGCGAGCTTATTTCCAAAAAAATCCTTTACGGTGAAAAACCGTTTTAAGAGCATCCTTTGAAAAAGAACCAAAAAAGTTTCCGGATTTTAAATAATGTGTAAACCCTTTTTCAATTAAGCCCTATGTGGATTTGGTGGTTCATATCCCTGATTGTTTTAGTTGCCTGTTTTATTTTTGCTTACAAAGCTATTGTCAGCAGTTTTGATTTTTTGCCCTCGGATAAAAGAAGTATTTTCTTTTTTAAAAAAGATATTCCAATCGAAAGTGCCAGTCCTCCCCGTTCAGAAGCAATGTTGGATCTCAAAAAACATTTACAGAAAGTAGAGGAAAATTCCACGTTCTATGAGCTTCAATTTACGAAGTTGCAGGAAAGATTAAAAGTGCTGGAAGCACAGTTGGAAAGCCAGCCTCAAAAACAACCATATCAAAAGAAGGAAGAGGAAGAAGATTGGAAGGAATTGTATTATGAGGAAAATGAGGCAAAAGAAAAATTAGAAAATGAGCTGGATGCTACCAGGCAGAAGCTGGAAGAAGTCCAAAATAAATTAAATTCTTTTGAAGAAAATCATAGCAAATGGAACAGGCTGAAAAGTGACTATGATACCAGATTGAATGACTTACAATCTATGCAAAATAATCTTGGCCTTTTGGAAAGACAGTTGGAAGCTGCTTCTTCACGTGAAAAAGAGCTGGAACTTTCTTTGCTCACTGAAATAAAAACAAAAAAGCAATATGCGCAATTAGATAGTAATTATGCAGCTGTTAAAAGCGAAAACGAAGATTTAAGAAGGCAGATTGTTGTACTGAATAAAAAAGAAAGAGAAATGGAAAGTGGCCTTTCAAAATTAAAAGAATTAGAGAGCCGTCTTGCCATTTATGAAGAAGAAAAAGCGAAAATGATTGCAAATCTCGAACAGATGGTCAGGCAGAATAAAATGTTTAATGGAATTAAAAACTCCTGATAAAATATCAAAAGAAATTACTTTATATTTACTTAGAAATTCATCCGTAGTTATGAAAGTTAAATGACCAGCCGAAACCCTGGATTCTATTATTAACTTTTAAACCTACAATCATGAATTTTCAAACAATCAGTAAACAAAGAAAATTTGTTTTAATCTCCTCCGCTGTTGGTTTCATTTCTATGTTTTTACCTTGGGTTTCTATTTCCATTTTAGGTTATTCACAAAGCGTAAACGGTATGCACGATAAGGGCATTCTTGTCTTTATTTGTTTTGTTGCTACTGGTTTAATCGCCTCGTTAGGCGATCAAGAAAAAAATTTAGATAGAACGATGTGGATGACTGTGCTCCTTGCCGGAACAGTGGCATTACTATTAACTATCTGGTTTTATTCGCAGGCTACCAGCTCTATAATGGGTTCTTCCATTGTTGGATTTGGTGTTTACATTTCTGCAATTGCTTCAATTGGTATTTTAGCATCTGCTTATCTGTTCAAATCACCTGCTGATAATTTCAAAGATGGATTTTATAGTATGAAAAAAGCGATTGAAGGCAAGATCGGAAATCCAGGAAATGGAACTACAACTTCATCTACACCTTCCATCTTTGCAGAACCTACATCTACTACCAGCGTAGCGGATGAAGAAAATATAACGCCGGTAGTTTAAAGTATTAGGAAAGCTGATGTTCTTATTTAAAAATAATTTACACGATTATTTTTCCCGCTTTTATTAACTGTTGTTAACGCAAAAATTAAAAATTATGAATTTAATTGAACGTGCAAAAAATATGCTTGCGTCTCCAAAGGCTGAATGGCTTGTGATTGAAACTGAGAGCGCAACTCCACAATCTTTGCTTATCGGTTATGTATTGCCAATGGCTATTATCGCTTCAATTGGTAAGGTATTAACCGGTCTGGTTTGGGCTGGCCTATTTTCTACTTATTTTGTATGGGCGGCAATTTTTGGCTTTATTTCCATCATCATTTCATTTTACATTTCTATTTATGTGATTGATATGCTGGCACCAACCTTTGGTTCACAAAAAAATCTGGATAAATCGGCTCAATTGGTTGCTTATTCGAACACGCCAAATTGGGTTGCAGGTTTACTTTCGTTTATCCCAGTTATCGGATGGTTGTTGGTTATCGCAGGATGGGTCTACTCAATTTATCTTTTTTATATTGGACTTGGTCCATTAAAGAGTACTCCTGAAGATAAAAAGGTTGTGTACATGATTGTGGCGTTCATTGTAATGATCGCTGTTGTATTTGTTATATCGGCTATTTTAATGGCAATATTTGGAGGAATGATTGGTTACGGAATTGACTATGGGCGTTACAATCGCTTTGGCATGTAAAGAATTTTTAAACATAATTTTTTGAAAAGGCATTCTGTTAGAGAATGCTTTTTTTGCAAAATGAAATCAATAACTCTTCATTAATTTTGTTGATAAAAAATATGTCAGAAGTAAATTCAATTGCAAACATGCGAAGAGTGTATCAATTACAATCACTTTTAGAAGAAGATGTAAATGCTCATCCTATAATGCAATTTAAAAACTGGTGGATGCATGCAATTGAAACGAAAGTTGAAGAACCAAATGCAATGACTCTTGCCACCTGCAATGCTTTCGGAAAACCTTCGGCAAGAGTTGTTTTATTAAAAGAAATTAAGGAAAACGGCTTTGTTTTTTTTACAAATTATCAGAGCAGAAAAGCAAAAGATATTGAAGAAAACGGATTTGCTGCACTTGTTTTTTTTTGGAAAGAATTAGAAAGGCAAGTTAGAATCGAAGGCCAGGTCAAAAAAGTAAGTAGTGAAGAGAGTGACCAATATTTTTCAATAAGGCCGAGAGAAAGCCAGATAGGAGCATGGAGTTCACCGCAAAGTTCCATTATTGAAAACAGGGAATTTTTGCAAAAAAATGTTTTGAAATATAACCAAAAATTTCAAACAGGAAAAGTGCCGCGTCCGGATTTTTGGGGTGGATATATTGTAGAACCAACTATAATAGAATTCTGGCAAGGCAGGCCAGGACGGCTTCACGACAGGTTGCGTTATACTTTTTCAGAAGATAAAAGCTGGATTATCAACCGGCTTGCACCGTAACTTTTCAGTTTTAAAGCTTCTCAAAGTCTCTACAGTAAAGAAACAAATAACGCGGATTTCAATTTTTCCGCGTTATCGGTTTGCTTGCTGTTGCTTAAGCTTCTTTTTCTTTTTCTTTTTCAGAAGTTTTGTCTTTTATATTCTTTGTAGCAGGCCTTGATTTACCAAAAGAGCCCATAAATATTTTACCTTTTTTTGTTTTTTTATCTCCGCGTCCCATTGAAGTTTATTTTATTTTTTTTTGTTGATTGAATAAATGATAATAAAAAAAGCAAGATACAAATAATTGGATCTTGCTTTTTAAAACTTTTACGAAAATCAGATTTTCGATGACAGTTCTTTACCTGCTTTAAATTTAGCTACTTTCTTAGCTTTAATTTTAATAACAGCGCCAGATTGAGGGTTGCGGCCATTGCGCGCAGCTCTTTTGCTAACAGAGAATGTTCCGAAACCAACAAGAGTAACTTTTCCTCCACCTTTTAAAGTTTTGGTTACTGCTGTGGTAAAAGAATCTAAAGCGGCGTTAGCCTGGGTTTTTGTAATTCCTGCGTCATCAGCCATCTTGGCGATTAGTTCAGCTTTGTTCATAATATTTTATTTGATTTTTTAAACAGCGACAAATATAGAAGGTTTTTCAATGCAATAAAATTTTTACAATATTTTTTTTTGCACTGAATGTGGATGAAATCCGCAATTGGTAAGGTTTACAGCTTGCAAAAGGTAAATTTACTAGAAGAATTTTTAGGCACCATTACGATGAAAGCGGGCAGCAGTGCCAGTTTTATAAAAAATTTTGTATAAACACTGATTACCACAGCGTTTGGAATGAAGGTATAATTACGATTAAAGCGCTTTTGAATAACGACAAACACTACTGCAGATGCTGCAGCAATGTGCGAAAAGATATCACGTGATCGTTCCATTTAGCTGAACTTTTTTGTTTCATTTCCGGAGCAAAATTTTTAAGATAGTGATCGTAATCATTTTTTGAATTTGCATAAAATTGAATCACAAAAGTTTTTCCATCTTCTTCCTCATGTTCTAACAATTCATAAAACCGGTGATCGTAAAAACAGCCGGTGGCAATCATTTCAGGAATATGAATTTGCTTTTGCCATTCCATCCACCCTTTTACGCTTTCATGATCTACTTTAAATGTGATGTTGTAAATAATCATAGTTTACAGTTTAATTTCAAGATAAACCGGACAGTGATCACTATGCTTTACCTCAGGATAAATAGCAACTCTCTGGATATGATTTTCGAGATTTTTGGTTACGTTAATATAATCAATTCTCCATCCTTTATTTTGCAAACGTGTCTGCGGCCGTAGCTGATACCACCATGTATATTGATCCGGTTTTTTATTGAGATATCGGAAGCCGTCTACAAAACCATTTTCTAAAAATTTATCAAACCAGGCTCTTTCTTCAGGAAGAAAACCGGTAATTTTTTTTGCTGAAACCGGGTTGTGAATATCAATTTCTTTGTGAGCGATATTATAATCCCCACACACAATTAATTTAGGCCGCGACTTTTTTAATTCGTTTAGATAATCTAAAAATTCATCAAGCCAAATGTATTTATAAGTTTGACGGTGCTCGCCGCTGGTACCCGATGGAAAATAAACAGAGATCAAAGTAATATCGCCAAAATCTGCCCGCAATACTCTTCCTTCAAAATCACTTTGCTCCTTTCCATGACCGTATTCAACATTATCAGGTTCTAATTTTGAAAGAATGGCAACGCCGCTGTAACCTTTTTTTTGTGCTGCAAAAAAGTAAGGACGATAGCCGGCAGATTCAATAGGAACGCGGTCTATATCCGATTCATTTGCTTTGATTTCCTGCAAACAAATAATGTCTGCAGGATCAGTATTCAACCATTCTATAAATCCTTTTTTAATAGCAGATCTGATTCCGTTTACGTTGTATGATATGATACGAAGATTATCATTCATGGCTTATTCATTTATCTGTAATTATTTTTACTACTACTTGCTATCTTAATAGTCCAATTGTGGCCGCAACCATCTTTCCGCTTCTTCGATACTAATATTTTTTCTTTCGGCATAATCTTCTACCTGGTCTTTCGCAATTTTTCCAATTCCAAAATATTTACTTTCAGAATTAGCAAAATACCAGCCACAAACAGAAGGAGCAGGATACATCGCAAGTGATTCTGTTAAAGTTATACCAGCATTTTTCGTCGCATCCAGCAACTCAAAAAGTTTATATTTTTCAGTATG
>Ga0207705_10003538_pt1 | contig 11895 bp, 11 predicted proteins | sample KBSC13metaG_FD_184314 | JGI IMG/M metagenome (GOLD analysis project Ga0207705, IMG submission 184314) | Corn rhizosphere microbial communities from Kellogg Biological Station, Michigan, USA - KBS C1-3 metaG (SPAdes) (version 2) | ecosystem: Host-associated > Plants > Roots > Rhizosphere > Soil ...
AAAGGTCGCAGTCGTCCGCCACCCACGAGAAGACGTCCTCGACCTGGGCGCGGGTGGTGGCCCCCTCCACGCGGATCTGCCACGACAGGTAGCACTTCGTGGGCTCCAGGAGCTCCAGCGCAGGCAGCCGGGTCAGATCGGCTTCGACCTGGAACTTCCCCAGCTGTTCCAGCTCGCGCATCAACCGCCAGGGCTCGTTGCCCGACTCCAGCAGGTCGAGGTGGGGCGCGAACCTGATCACCCACCCGGCCGGCGTCGCGGGGGCGGCGCTGGGGCCGGGCGCCACGGGCAATGGCGGTGCTGCCGTTCCCTCGCCGGCAACCGTCGCCTTGACGCTGGCCTGCAGCCGCACGCGCACGACGGCCACCTCGGGCAGCGCCGGATCCCCGCCGTCGCGGTGGCGCTGCAGCACGCGGCGCAAGATGTCGACCGCCTCCAGCATCAAGGCGGTCAGCTCGCCCGTGGCGACGCGCGCGCCGCCGCGGATCTGATCCAGCAACGTCTCCAGGTCGTGCGCGAACTCGGTCACACCCCCGAAGCCGAACGTGCCGGCCGCGCCTTTGATCGAATGCGCGGCGCGGAAGATGTCGTCGATGACGCCCGGCTCTGCGCCCTCCTCCAGCCGCAGCAGTCCGGTCTCCAGACGCTCCAGCCCCTCGAAGCTCTCCTCGAAGAACGTGCCCATCAGCTGGGCCTGCAGGCTCGACAGGTCGGACGACACTAGCGCACCACCGTCGCCAGCGCGTCGACGCCGAGGCCAGGGAGGAGCAACGAAGCGGCCAGCGCAGGGCGGCGGCCGGACGAGAGGACCTTCCGATGGTGCCGCACTAGTCGAGGACCTTCCGGATGGTGCCCAGCAGCTGCTCGGGAACGAACGGCTTCACGATCCAGCCCGTGGCCCCCGCGTCCTTCGCTTCCTTCTTCTTGGCGGGGTCCATCTCCGTCGTCAGCACCAGGATGGGAACGTGCTTGTACGTGGACAGGGCGCGCAGCTTCCGCACCAGCGTCAAGCCATCCATGTTCGGCATGTTGACGTCGGTGATCACCAGCTGGACCGGCGCGCTACCGGCCAGCCGGACCGCCTCGACCCCGTCCGCCGCTTCCGTCACCTGATGCCCCGCCTGCGTCAGCGTCTGGACCAACATCCTTCGCAGCGAAACCGAATCGTCGACGGCCATGATGCGTGCCATGTGCTCTGCTCTCCTATCTCGCGGTATCGATGTCGGGCCCGGCGCCGGGACGTGAGGGGCCTGCCGCACCCAGCACCGTCGCCACACCCAGCCGCTCGGCCACCCGAATCAACGCGGCCGAAGGCTCGACCAGCTTCAACGCCCGGCCCTGCCGCGCCAGCGCCACCGCCGCCGCGCACAGCAGCTGCAAGCAGGCGGTGTCTGCCTGGGTCACCGCCGCCGCGTGCACGTCGACGTCGGCGCCGCCCGACAGGGCACGAAGCAACGTGTCCCGCAACTCGGGCGCGCAGGCGAGGTCGAGCACCGCCGGGCACTGCACCACGTGGGCGTCGCTCATCTCAGGCGCTCCCCCGCGCCGGCCGCGCGGCAGGCCAGCGCGCCGCTCGTCGAGCGGCGGGGCGCTTCAATCTCACGCGGTGGCCTTCGCATGTTTCCCGGACAGTGCGAGGGTCGTGCCAGCGGCGAGGCGCGCTCTGCCTTCGATCTATGGGCGGTCCTGGCGCGGTCCTGGCGCGGTCCTGGCGCGGTCTTGGCGACGGTTTTCGCGGCGTGCTGGCCCGCCGACCCTGGCGCCGCCGCCAGAGCGCTCTGGTGCGGCCGCCATAGCCGACGCGCCGGGGGGCCCGACGGCGGGCCTCCGGCGGCCCCGAGCGGATGGCCCACTTCATGAAAGGGGGTCTGGCAACCGGCGGGCCGTGCCCACCGGCATCAGGCCGCGGACAGCGTCATCCGTTCATGCGTCCTACCCGAGAAGAGAGTGGGGACAATGTCAGGACTTCAACCCTCGTCGACCACGACTGCCGCCACGTTTCCCGATGACCGGGAAGCTGCGACCTCCGCCGCCGCGACCGCCGTCGTGGAGGCCGAGCTGCGCGCCTTGCGCACCCAGGGGCAGCAAGCACGAGCGATCCTGGCCGATGCCATCCGCACCCTGGGTGACAGCTTCGTCGCCATGCAGGCGGACACGACCGCCCAGCGCTCGATCATGGATTCGCTGCTGAACAGCCTGTCCGACACCAAGGGCGGCCTCGGTCGTTCGGAGGACAGCGCCGTGACCATCCGCCAGTTCGTGGACGACACCGGCGGCGTCCTGCGGCAGTTCACCGACATGCTGGCGACGGTCAGCGCGCAGAGCATGAAGACGGTGTACCGCATCGACGACATGGCCGTGCAGCTGGACGAGGTGTTCAAGCTGGTGGCCAGCATCAACGAGATCTCGCAGGAGACCTTCATCCTGGCGGTGAACGCCACGATCGAAGCGGCGCACGCCGGTCACGCGGGCCGCACCTTCGCGGTCATCGCCAGCAATGTCCGCGACCTGAGCCAGCGGACGAAGAAGTTCAACGATCAGATCGGCGCCCAGATCGGGCGCGCCCAGTCGACGATCAACGAGGTGCGCCGCATCGTCGCCGAGATGGCCTCCCGCGATCTGAACGTGGCGCTGACGGGCAAGGAGCGGGTGCAATCGATGCTCCCCAGCCTGGAGGCCTTCCGCGCCACCGCCGCCGACAGCGTCGCGAACGCCAGCGTCGTCGGCGAGCGGATCGCCACCTCCACCTCCGCGGCGGTGACCGCCCTGCAGTTCGAGGACATGATGAGCCAGCTGATCGGCAGCATGGTGAAGCGGGCCGAACGGATCGGCGCCGCCGCGTCCGGCGGCCCGCCGCCTTCCCAGATGGGTGGCGGCGAAGGTTTCTCACCGGGTGAGCGAGAGGTACGGCAGGCGTCCGCCGGGGACGTCCTGTCAGCCTCGGACCCGGTCCATCAGCTCGACATGAGCCCCGGCGACGTGGAGCTATTTTGATGAGTCACCGTTCCGAATCGCAAACAGGAAGCCACGTTCGCGCCACGCTGGCAGGCACGACGGTCACGGTTCACGTGCAAGGTCGCTTCGACTTCAACTGCCACCCCGGATTCCGGCACGCCTGTGCCTCGTTCGGCAGGGTCCGTGAATACGTGGTCGATCTGGGGACCACGGAGTACCTGGACAGCTCGGCGCTGGGGATGCTGCTGGTGCTGCGCGAAGAGGCCGGCGCCGAACACGTGCGGGTGGTGAACTGCCAGCCGGCGGTACGGCGCATCCTCGAGATCGCGAACTTCCAGTCGCTCTTCACGATCGAGTGAGCCGGTGCCCTGGCTGACCGCCCCCACACCGAGCCCGCCGCCGCCCCCCCGGCGCGCCACGGTGCTGGTCGTCGACGACGAACCGGTCAATCGGACCCTGCTGAAGGGCCTGCTACGGCGCAACTTCGACGTGGTCGAGGCGGCCTCGGGGGCGGACGCCCTGGCGCTGGCCCCCGGCGGCCTGATCGACGTCGTGGTGATGGACATCCACATGCCTGGCATGGGCGGCTTCGAGGCGACCCCGCTCATCAAGGCGGCGGCGGGAGAGCGGTACCTGCCGGTCATCCTGATGACGGCCAGCAATGAAGAGGCGCTGCTGAGCGAGGGGCTGGCCCGGGGCGCCGACGACTTCCTGCTCAAACCCATCAGCCGCACCCTGCTGGAGGCCAAGGTCAACGCGCTGTTGCGCGCGGCGGATGTCTTCCGCGTGTTGCGCGACCAGAACCGCGAGCTGACCGCCCGGCGCGCCGCCGCCCAGCGCGACTACGAGATCGCGCGCGGTGTCTTCGACCGGGTCACGCGGCGCAGCCGCCTGGACCTGCCGGACGTGATCGCCGAAGGATCTTCCCTGGAGGCATTCAACGGGGATCTGCTGCTGGCGGCGCAGGCCGGCAGCAAGCTGCGCCTGCTGGTAGGCGACTTCACCGGTCACGGGCTCAGCGCCGCGGTGGGCGCCTTGCCGGTCTCGGAGGTCTTCTTCGCGATGACCCAGCAGGCCTTCGCCCTGGGCGACCTGGTGCGAGAGCTGGCCGAGAAGCTGCACCGCATGTTTCCCCGCGACCTGTTCCTGGCTGCCTGCCTGGTCGACATCGATCTGGTGTCCGGCAGCCTGGCGGTCTGGAACGGAGGCCTGCCCGACGCGCTGGTGTTCTCGGGGAACGGCGAGCTCGTCGCGCGGGCGCCCTCGCGCCACCCGCCGCTGGGCATCCTGCCGGGCGCGGCCGTCGACCGGGCCGTCGTGCAGCTGCCCTTCGCCCGAGGCGCCCGCCTGGCCGTCTTCAGCGACGGCCTCCCCGAATCGCGGGGCAAGGACGGAACCATGTTCGGGATCGAGCGCGTGGAACGCGAGCTGACCGCGGCCGGCCGGGTAGCGGACTGGACCGCGCCGCTGCGCGAGGCCCACGCCGCGTTCCGCGGGCTGCGCGCGGTCGAGGACGACATCACGTTTGTGGGGGTCACGCACACGCCCGCCCTGGCGGCGGCGCTGGCGGAGGAGGCGGGTCGCGTCTCCCGGGGACGTGACGCCACCCGGGCTTCATTGCACGTGCGCTTCGACGCGAGCGCCGTGAAGCGCGCCGACGCGCTGGCTCCCTTGCTCGATCTGCTGGCCACCCCCGCCCTGTTCGGTCCCCGCCGCGTCGACGCCCAGGTCATCCTGACCGAGCTGTTCGCCAACGCCGTCGATCACGGCCTGCTGGCTCTCGACTCGGGGATCAAGGAGACGCCCGGCGGCTTCGCGGCCTACCACCGCCTGCGTGACGAACGGCTGGCCTCGCTGGCGGACGGCTTCGTCAGCGTCGACATCGGTCTGGTCGCGCGCTGCGGGGGCAAGGCCGTGGTGATCACCGTCGCCGACACCGGACGCGGCTTCGTGCCGGGCGAGCAGGCCGCCCAGGGATGTCCTTACGCGAAAGCGGGGCGGGGTCTGCAGCTGGTGCGCGCGCTGGCGCAGGAGCTGGACATCCGCAACGGCGGCACCACCGTCGAGGCCGTGCTGGCGATGTCACCGGTCCCCAGGACGGGAGGGCGTCCGTGACAGCGGCGGCGACGACGGCCGCCGGCGCCACGCCGGACGGGAAAGGGCGCGCACCTGGTACCTGGGCAGCGGCCGGCGTCGTGCTGCTGCTGGCGGGCGCCTGTGGCCCGGGGCGCCCTGCCCCGCTGGCGGCGCTCCCTCGCGAGGCGCCCGAAGCGAGCGCGCCCGACGCTTACGGCCCCATCACCCCCATCCCGGCGGCCGGCCCGCTCGATCCCGCCCGCGCCGAGCTGGGACGACGCCTGTTTCACGACGTCCGCCTCTCCCACGACGATTCCCTGTCGTGCGCTGGCTGTCACCCCCTCGACAGCGCCGGGGTCGACCACCAGGTCCGCGCCATCGGCATCGGCGGCGCCCGCGGCGAGCGGAACACGTCCACCGTGTTCAACGCGGCGCTGAACTTCCGACAGTTCTGGGACGGCCGGGCCGCCTCGCTCGAATCGCAGATCGATGGCCCGATCGCCAACCCCAGCGAGCTGGGCTCGTCGTGGGACGAGGTGACGGCGAAATTGCGCCGGGATCCCGGCTACGTGCGGGCCTTCGCGGCGGCGTACGCGAGCCCGGTCACCCCGGCAGCGGTGCGCGACGCGATCGCGACCTTCGAGCGCACGCTGGTGTACCGCGGCTCGCGATTCGACCGATTCCTGGAGGGCGACGCGACCGCCCTCAGTAGCGAGGAGCGCGCCGGCTACCAGCTGTTCCAGCGGCTGGGCTGCGCCAGCTGTCATCAAGGCGCCAACGTGGGCGGCAACATGTTCGAGCGCCTGGGCGCCATCCGCGACTTCTTCGCCGAGCATGGGGCCCCGTCGGAGTCCGATCTGGGCCGCTTCAATGTGACCGGACGGGACGACGACCGCTTCGTGTTTCGCGTGCCCAGCCTGCGTCTGGTGTCGAGGACCGCCCCCTACCTGCACGACGGCAGCCTTTCCACGCTGGCCGAGACCATCGTGATCATGGCCTCCTATCAGCTGGGCCGACACCTCCCTGCCGCCGACGTGCATTCGATCGAGCTGTTCCTCGACAGCCTGGCGGGAACGCCGGAAGGGGGCGCGGGTGCGACGGCACATTAGGACGGCCAGCTTCATCGCCGCCGCCCTGGCCGTGGGGGCGATGGCCGGCATCATCCTGGGCCAGCTGAACCCCAGAATGCACCGGCACGAGCGGGCCACCGCGCTGGTCGATGAGCTGGCGCGCCTGGACCTGGAGCGCAGCTTCGCCGTCATGAAGGTCCGCTACCGGCTGCTGAACAACTACGACGCGGTGGTGCGGGCGACGCGCGCCTTCGACGGCGCGCGCGCCGACCTGGATCAGCTGGAGGACGCGCTGGCCATCGACGATCCCACGCTGCTGGGACGGCGAGCCGGCCTGCTGATCGCGGCCCGCCAGAAGGACCAGCTGATCGAGGACTTCAAGGCCAGCTCGGCGATCCTGCGAAACTCGCTGACACACTTGCCCAACCTGGTGGCCGAACTGGACGAGGCGTCGCGCAGCGACGGCTCGGTCGGGGAGGTGCCCGTCCTGGCCGACGAGCTGTTGCAGACGCTGCTGCGCCTGGCGCTCGACGGCACGCCCGAGCTGGATGGCCAGGCAACGGTGTTGCGCGAGGCCCTGGGGGCGCGGCGAGCGCGGTTGCGGGGCGCCCCCCTGGACACGATCACCGACATCCTGGTGCACGCCGAGGTCGTGGCCCGCTACCACGCCCGGATGGAGTCGGAGGTCGGCGCGCTGGTGGCCGCCCCCCTCGGCGCTCGCCTGGCCGACATCGAGGCGTGGCACGAGCAAGCGCTGGCGCAGATCCAGCAGCGCCGCACCGTCGTCGAGATCGCGATGCTGGTCTGCCTGTCCGCGCTGACCGCGGTGACCGTGTCGTTGCTGTCCGAGCAGCGACGTTCGCGCCTGCGCCTGGAGGCCCGCGTCGACGAGCGGACGCGCGAGCTGGTCGAAGCGAACCGGTCGCTGGATCGCGCCAACCGGACCAAGACGACGTTCCTGGCCAACATGAGCCACGAGATCAGGACCCCGCTGGCGGCCGTGCTGGGCTACGCGGAGCTGCTGGAAGACCCCACCCTGCCGCCGGCCGAGCACGCCCGCTTCGTCAGCCTGGTCCGGCGCAACGGCGAGCACCTGCTGGCCATCATCAATCACATCCTGGACATCACGAAGATCGAGGCGCGCGGCCTGCGGCTGGACATGAGCGAATGTTCCCCGCGCCAGGTGGTGGAGGAGGTGTGCGCATGGATGGAGCAGCGGGCCGAGGTCAAGGGCGTGAAGCTGAGCCTCTCCGTCGACGATGAGGGGCTGTTCTCTCACCGCATGCTGATGGACGCCACCCGGGTGAGGCAGGTCCTGATCAACCTGATCGGGAACGCGCTGAAGTTCACCCCCCGCGGGCAGGTCGAGGTGTCGGTGCGCTACCAGGGCCTCGGCGACAGGGGGACGTTGCTCATCACGGTGGCCGACACGGGAATCGGCATGACAGAGGAACAGCAGGCCAACCTGTTCCAGGACTTCTTGCAGGGCGACTCGTCCATCGGCCGGCGCTTCGGGGGGACGGGACTGGGCCTGGCCATCTGCAAGCGCCTGGTGACAGCGATGGGCGGCACCATCCGCGTCCAGTCAGCCGCCGGCCAGGGCTCCACGTTCACTGTCGCTTTGCCGACGAAGGCCACGGCGACGGCGCTGGGGCCCAGCCCGCAGGCGCCCAAATCAAAGGGCGGCAACGCCCGCGCGCCGCGGCTACGAGCGGGACTGCCCCTGCTGCTCGCCGACGATTCGCCCGACAACCAGTTCCTGGTCTCCCGGATGCTGGAGTCAGCGGGCGCTCGCGTGACCGTGGTGGCGAACGGCAGGCTGGCCCTGCAGGCCGCGCGCGACAGCGTCCGCGCAGGGGCGCCGTTCGCGCTCATCTTGATGGACTTTCAGATGCCCGAGATGGGCGGCCTGGAGGCCATCGCCGCGCTGCGCTCCGAGCGCATCCGCATCCCCGTGGTGGCGCTGACCGCCGGGGTCTTCAAGGAAGATCGGAACCAGTGCTTCGATGTCGGCTGCTCGGGATTCCTGGCCAAGCCCGTCTCGCGGCACGAGCTGCTCTCGACGGTGGCCGCCCTGACTGGCGCCGCCGAGACCATGGAGCGCCCGCAGCCCGCGGACGCCTCCCCGCCTGCGCCTTCCTCCGCCGTCGTGGCGGCCTTCGATGCCCGCCGCTTGCTCGACACGCTGGACGGCGATCAAGCGCTGCGCGACGAGCTCCTCGCGTTGACGGCGGCGAACGCGCCCGGGCAACTGCAGGAGCTCTCCGCCTCTCTCGCGGCCAACGATCCGGCCGCGATCAAGGCAGCCGCGCACAAGCTGAAAGGGGCGCTGCTGGCCATCTGCGCCGGGCCGGCCAGCGCCGGCGCCGAACGGGTGGAGCGCGCCGCCGCCACCGGGCAGATGGAGCTGCTGCACGACTACCTCGCCTCGCTGGAGCGCGAGGTTCGACGGCTGGGCGTCGCCATCACCGCGTTTCGCGAAACTCGTTCCCCAGAGACCCGGGCGGCGTGAAGCGCCCCTGACCGCGCGATACAGAAGAAAGAGAGCGTCCGATGACCAGCCTCCCCGATGAATCGACCATCGCCCAGATGGTGTCCAATCTCTCGCAGCGGATGTTCGGTGTCACCTTCTCCCGCTGCGACGGCAGCAGCCGCGGAGAGTCGCTGTGCAGCCGCATGGTCCGCCTGCGCTTGCGCGGCGGTTCGGGAATCGAGGTGGTCCTGGCGTTCGACACGACGAGCAGCCGGGCCTTGACGGCGGCTTTCCACAGCTGGCCCGAGGGCTGGCTCAACGACGCGATGATCGAACACGCCACCGGCGAGCTGGTGAAGCTGGTGGCGTCACAGGTCCAGTCCGCGCTTCACATCTACAAGCCGCTGGGAACACCCCAGCGCACCACGCTGGCGGAGATGGCGGCCACGCTGGGTCCGGGATGGAACGAGGCGCTCCTGCTGCGCAGCGAGGGGCTGGGGGATCTCCGGCTGTGGGTGCTGGCCGGTCCTGCCTCGCGACTGGCCGAGGCCGCGGGACCGCTCGGGTACCGGCAGCGCCTGCGCACGTTCATCGGAACGCTGCTGCCATTCTGAGCAACGTCCGGAGAGACGCCGGCGCGCGCGGCCCTCAGCCGCCCGGCGCGGCGACCACGACCCGGTTGCGGCCGGCGCGCTTGGCCTCGTACAGCGCCTTGTCGGCGGCCGCCAGCAACGCAATCGACTGCGTCATCGTCGGGTCGGGCATGGCGGCGACGCCCACGCTGATGGTCACCGGGATCACCCTCGTGCCGTAGACCAGCCGCCGCTGCTCGATCTCGACGCGCAGCCGTTCGGCCAGCTCATGGGCCCCCGCCGCGTCGGTCCCCCGGCACAGCACGCAGAACTCCTCGCCGCCGAAGCGCGCCACCACGTCCTCGGACCGCACGGCGCTGGTCAGCACCCCCGACACCTCGGACAGCACGAAGTCGCCCGCCGGGTGACCGAACGTGTCGTTCACCTTCTTGAAGAAGTCCAGATCGATGAACAGCAGGGCCAGCGGCGAGCCGTGGCGCGACGCGAACGCGAACTCCTTGCTGATCAGGTTGTCGAAGTGCTTGCGGTTGTAGACGCGGGTCAGGCCGTCGCGCAACGCCGACTCGTACATCTGCTGCTGGAACTGTTCGTCCAGGCGATCGTGGTACGTGAACTTCAGGATCGTCGTCGACCCCAGCATGATCTTGTCGCCGTCGTCCAGCTCGCGCGTGCTGACGCGCATGCCGTTGCAGAACGTGCCGTTCGTCGAGCCCAGGTCCTCGACCAGCACCCGCTCGGCGCTCAGGTGAATGACGGCGTGCTCACGCGAGATGCCCTCGTCGGACAGCCGGATCTGCACGTCGCCACCGCGGCCGATGACGGCGCGCGCCTTGTCCAGCTTGAACATCTGGCCGCGGCTCATCCCCGCCAGCACGATCAGATAGGCGCGATCGCGCCCCGCGGGTCCCGGATCGGCGGGCGCGGGGCGGATCCGGGTCTGTCCTGCTTCGCCGTCGTCGTCGTGGGCGCTCGCCATGCGTCTCTCGTCGTGCTCCTTGCCCTGTGCAGCCACTGTGATGCCGCCCGCGAAGATGGTTGCAGCTCAGCCTCGAAAACGGAGCGAGAACTGGCCGGTGCGGGCCTCGGGGGAGCTCGCATTGTCTCGCATCGACAGAACCTCGGCGCGCCTCAAGCCAGCGACGGGCTGACCGGTCAGCAGGGCGCACACGGCCGACAGGATGGGCTCGTGCGCCACCAGGACGACGTGCCGGTGCTGGGCGTACCGGACCAGCAGCTCTCGCACACCGGAAGCGGGCGCGTCCGGCAGCAACGCCTCGTCGACGGCCACCGTGCCTGCCAGCCCCAGCGGCCCGGCGACAACCTCGGCCGTCTGCAACGCCCGCAGGTAGGGGCTGGAGACGATGGCGTCGGCCCGCGGTTCCAGCGACGCCACCCGCTGGGCAGCGCGTTCGGCCTCGGCCCGGCCCACCGGCGTCAGCGCGCGCGCGCCGTCGGTGGGCGCCCGATCCTCCGCCGTCCCGTGGCGCACGACCGTCACGTCCATGGCGCCAGCGTGACGGGCGTGGAGCCGGGCGGCGTCAATTCCGTGGTTCGGCCGCGTCCGCGTCGGCCGGCGGAGTGGCCGCCGGTTGGGCGGAAGACGCGTCAGCCTCGGCGGCCGGCGCCGCCTCGCTGTCGGCGCGGGCGCCGGCGGCCGGCTGAGGCGCGGGCCCCGGATCGATACCGTGGGTGCGCAGGGCCGCCAGATAGTGGTCGCGCTCGGCGATGGCCACCAGCAACCGCTGCCGCATCACATCGTTGTTCTGCTTCAGCCGCCCGATCTCCGACAGGTCGCGTTGCCGCGTCGAATCGACCTTCGAAGCGCGCGCGTAGGCCTTCACGAACTCGGCCTGGTTCATCTCCGCCATGGCGCTGGCGCGGTAACGTCCGCCCTCGGCGCGCTCGAGATACCCCTCGGCGGCCAGGCCCAGCAATGCCTTGGCGACGTGGGGCTCGCCGGCACCGACGGCCAGGGCCACGGTCACCGCGGTGAACGGCTCGCCCAGCGCCGCCAGCCTCTTCAACTCGTCGAACAGCTCTTGCCGGTCGATCTTCCCGCCCGCGTCTGCGGCACCGAAGGACTTTCCAGTCGAGTTACTGCGCTTGAGGCTCATCGGTGTCCCTCACTTCTGATTGGAAAAAGCGGTCTTATACCACCAACCGCCGTGAATCTCAGCGGCGCTTTCAGCGCCGTGGTCATCGCCCTCTGCGGCGGCGGGGAACCGGCTTGCCGGCCACGGGCTTCGCGGCGTCGTTCGGACCACCGGCCACCACCGGGTGCAGCCACAGGCGCATGCCGTCCGGGTCCTGGCGGGCCTTGCGGACCAGGTGGACCAGCAGGCCCAGCGCCAGCACCACCGACGCGATGCCGATGAACTGCGACGTGGAGAGCGGCCCCACGTTCCCGCGCTGGTCGTCGTCACGCACGATCTCGATCAGCGGCCGCAGGATCCCGTAACCGATCACCCACGCCACGAACACCTGCCCCGAGAAGCTCCGGTAGCGCCGCACCAGCAGCAGCACCGCGAACAGCCCCAGGCCCACCAGCGTCTCGTAGACCTGGGTGGGGTGAACGGGAAAAGACTTCAGGGCGTCCGAGGGCAGCCCGTACAGATCGACGTGGCGGTGCCAGGCGGGGCTGCCCTTGGGGAAGCGGATGGCCCAGGGCACGTCCGACCGCGCCCCGAAGTCGCAGCCGAACAGCAGGCAGCCCACCCGGGTGATGCCA
>Ga0207705_10003540_pt1 | contig 11892 bp, 14 predicted proteins | sample KBSC13metaG_FD_184314 | JGI IMG/M metagenome (GOLD analysis project Ga0207705, IMG submission 184314) | Corn rhizosphere microbial communities from Kellogg Biological Station, Michigan, USA - KBS C1-3 metaG (SPAdes) (version 2) | ecosystem: Host-associated > Plants > Roots > Rhizosphere > Soil ...
AACGGCATTTCGGGCGCGCTCCGGAGAGCGAGGACGAGTTGAGTCGATGATTGGATTAGTGCTGGTGACCCACGGCCGCCTGGCCGCGGAATTCGTCACTGCGATGGAACATGTAGTTGGCCCGCAGGAAGCAATCGAAGCGATCTGCATCGGCCCCGACGACGACATGGAGCGGCGGCGCAAGGACATCGCCAAGGCGATCGGCAAGGTCGACCAGGGCCAGGGCGTGATCATCCTTACGGACCTGTTCGGCGGCACCCCGTCGAACCTCGCGATCAGCCTGATGAAGAGCGAAAATATCGAGGTGATCGCCGGCGTGAATCTGCCGATGCTGATCCGCCTCGAAGGCGCGCGCAAGGTGATGCCGGTTCACGCCGCCGTTGCCGCCGCCCGCGAAGCAGGCCGCAAATATATCTCCGTTGCTTCCGAGATCCTCGGGGAAGCTGCCGCTTGACGGCAGTTTCGCGCGAGGTCCGGATCACCAACAGACGCGGGCTCCACGCACGGGCCAGCGCGAAGTTCGTGAACCTCGCTTCCGAGCTCGGTACGCCGATCGAAGTCGAGAAAGACGCCAACCGCGTGTGCGGCACCTCGATCATGGGCCTGATGATGCTTGGTGCGGCGATGGGCGACACGATCATCATCCATGTCGAAGGCGATCGTGCCGACGAATCGCTCGCCAGGCTGGTCGCGCTGGTCGAGGACCGCTTCGGCGAAGAGTGATGCCGCGCGAGGTCACTGCCTTTTCCAACTCGACTGTGAAGCTGCTGCGATCCCTGCGCGACAAGAAGGCGCGGCGCGCGGAAGGCCTGTTTCTCGCCGAGGGCCTCAGGATCGTCGCGGAGGCGCGCGACAGCGGCCGGCTGCCGGAGATTGTCGCCTTTTCGTCCGAAGGGGCGCGACACCCGCTGGCCGCCGAAATCATTGCGGAAGCCGAGGCGGCGGGCGGCGATGTCATCGAGACTTCGCCGGACATCCTTTCGAAGATGAGCGGCAAGGATAATCCCCAGATGCTGCTCGGCGCCTACCGCCAGCCGGAAACGGCACTGGCGGCCCTGGATCGCAACGCGGCGCCGCTGTGGATCGTAGTCCAGGCGCTGCGCGACCCGGGCAACATCGGGACGATCCTCAGGACCGGCGACGCCGTCGGCGCCGGCGGGCTGATCCTGATCGACGATTGCGCCGACGCTTTCTCGGTCGAGGCGGTGCGCGCGTCGATGGGGGCGATCTTCACCCAGCAGGTCGCGACGGCCCGGTGGCCGGAATTCGTTGCGTGGCTGCGCGGCGGCGAAGGCCAGCTCGCCGGCACCAGCCTCAAGGCGACGTACGATTATCTCGAAGCCGAGTACCGCCAGCCCTGCTTCCTGCTGATCGGCAATGAGCAGCAAGGCCTGCCGCCGGACTACGAAACCGAGTGCGACCTGCTCGTCAAAATTCCGATGGCCGGCCGGGCCGACAGCCTCAACGCGGCGATGGCGGCGGCGGTGATGGCGTTCGCGATTCGGGCGAGCTGGCGCTGAAAGGAACCGGGTCCGCAGGCCACGGTTGTTTCCCGCATGAAAATTCTACTCGCCCTGCCCGTCGCCGCGCTTCTCGGCGCATGCATGCCGAATCCCGGACCGCCTGCCCCGCCTTACCACGCGGTCGGGACCGAGCCGTTCTGGAGCCTGCTGATCGATGCTCGGGACCTCACCTTCACCCAGCCGGATGCGCAGCCGATCCGCCAGCCGCGGCCGCAGGCGATCGTCGGCATTGCAGGGGAAATCTACCAGACGCCGCGGATCAACGTGAACATCGTCCATGGCAACTGCAGCGACGGCATGAGCGACCGAACCTACCCGGACAAGGTGCAGGTCACCGTCGATGGCCGCCGCTTCAACGGCTGCGGCGGGCTCTAAACTCACAAAGGTGGCTCCGATGGGGTCGAGCAGCGCCCCTCACTTTCGAGTCCGTTCAAGAGATGTGTGATCGTCGCGAATCCTCCGAATGTTCGCGAATGTTCGTAGTGACGGCACGGTTTTGTGCCGCTCTGCTTCAACCGATCAAGAACCGCTGCGGTGACAGCAGGCGAAATCCTACATTGCAACCTACTCGGCGGCGATCTGGGGCGAGTCTAGGCTCGACGCGGGCGAGGCAAGCTTGGTCAGCGGGCGCGGCGCGACTTCGACCATCGGCGGCGTATCCAGAGGCTTGGCGCTCCCGGCGCCGAGCGTTTCAAAGCGCTTGGCCTGCGTCAGCACCTGGCTTTCGAAGCTGCCGACCATCTGATTGTAAGCGCTGTTGGCGGTCGCAAGATTCTTGCCGACCCGAGTCATATGGTCGTTCATCGTCGCAAGACGTGAGTGCAACTCTCTGCCCAGATTAGCGATTTCCTGCGCCGCCTCGGCCAACTTCTCCTGCCGCCAGATGCTCGCGACCGTCTTGGCGATGGCAACCAGATTAGTCGGGGTGGCAAGCAGCACCCGGCGCTCGAACGCCCAGTCCCAGAGCGTCGGATCCTGCTCCAGTGCCGCAGCGAGGAAATGTTCGCCCGGAATGTACATGATCACATAATCGGCGGCGTCGCCGAACTGCGCCCAATAGGCCTTCGAGCCGAGTTGCTGAGCATGGTTGCGCATTGAGGCGACGTGCGCGCGGAAGCAGGCTTCGCGCTTCTCGTCGTCGACCTCGTCGCAAGCGTCGAGATAGGCATTGAGCGAGCATTTGGCGTCGATCACCAGATTGCGTCCGCCGGGCAGCCGAACGATCACGTCGGGCCGCAACCGCCCATCGCCGGTGTCGACCGAGACTTCGGTCTGGAAATCGACATGTTCGCTGAGGCCGGCCTGCTCGAGCACGTTCTTGAGGCTCTGCTCGCCCCAGCGGCCGCGCGCCTTGGGCGACGCCCGCAGCGCGTTGACCAGATGGCGCGTCTCGTCGCGCACCTGCCCCTGCCCCGTGCGCACCAGCTCGACCGCTTCGCGCAGCCCGGCGTAATGGTCGACGCGCTCCTTCTCGATCGTCTGGAGCTTCTCCTGATAAGTCTTCAGCAGCAGCTCGACCGGCGACACCGCCTGGGTGAACTTCTCCCCCGCCTGCTCAAGAAAGGTCTTGCGCGCATCGCCGAGCAGCTTGCTGGCGATCTCGTGGAACTGCGCGGACAGGCTTTCCTTGGCTTGCCCGAGCGCCTCGATCTGCTGCTGGAACGACTTCTCGCGCTCGGCCTGAGTGGCTCTTAGTGCACCGAGTTCCGCCACTGCGAACCGATTGGAGTCTCGCTCCTTGACCACCTCGTCGAGCTGTAGGCGTAGGTTTTCTATAGTCTGCTTCGCGCCCGCGGTCTCGCGTCCGGCATAGAGCCACCCTGTGAATCCGCCGATGGCGAGCCCTATGACCAACCCGACCAGCGCAATTAGTAAGATCATGTCCATTCACTTTCCCTATAGCTAGGCCGCTCGCTTTGGTTTGATCTCAAAAAATGAGTTGCACGCAGCTCGCAGAAGCGCCGACGCCTCTTCCATACCTCGCTCCGCGTCTTCCGCGGTGGCATGCGCAATGGTGGACATGACGCAAATTGTCCCATCGGGGCGCTTGAGCTCCCAATGCCAATACCCATCACGAAAGCAGACGTGACAAGTCGCGTCCACGCGAACCTCCCTTGATGCGAGAGTCGGTCGGATCGCTTTGTTCGAGGCTGATTTCTTGACGAGGTGCCATTTGAGGCCCGCCTTCCGTCCAACCAGGGGTACGGATGGGGCCTAAGCGGGTGACCTATCGTGCGTCAGCACACCAAACGCTGCGTTAAAGTGCGATACTTCTTCCGGCCGCCAATCTCCTTTCCTCAAAATTCACCAACGAATCCGCTACGCTTCTGGAATGAACGCTGCAATAGGATCTGACGCCCAGAACTGAATTCCTGTGGATTTATCGCTCGGAGCCTCGGCTCAAGCGGAACGTTAGCCGCCAAGGCGAGGAGAAACGAATGTCCATCCGCAAGATGATTGCCCTTCACCCGGACGTCGCCGGGCACGTCAACCAGCCGCTCGGCGATGCCGCGCACCATCTGATGTATTGCGCGCGGATGTGCCTCAGCTGCGCCGACGCGTGCGCGGCCGAGAAAATGGACATGCGGCAGTGCATCCGCATCTGCCTCGACTGCTCCGACGTGTGCGAAGCGGCCGGCAAGCTGGCGGTGCGGCGGACGGGGTCGAACGAGCAGGTGCTTCGCGAAATACTCGAGCTATGCGCACGGGTCTGCGACGAATGCGCTGCCGAGTGCGAGAAGCACGATCACGAGCATTGCAAGCTGTGCGCGCAGATGTGCCGGGAATGCGCCGCGGACTGCCGGGTGGCGGCGGAGAGTATTCAATAAACTCCTCCCCGCTCCCGGGGAGGTGGCGGTTGCGAAGCAACTGACGGAGGGGGGTCGGAGCCCTGCACGACGCCCCCTCCACCATCCTACGCCTGCGGCTACGGACGGTCCCCCTCCCCGTTCCGGGGAGGACCTACGCCGCCTTTTTCTGTTGCTCTTTCCGCCACTTGGCGAGCTTCTTTAGCACCATGTCGCGCTTGAGGCGCGAGAGGTGGTCGATGAACAAAACGCCGTTCAGATGGTCCATCTCGTGCTGGAGGCAGACGGCGAGCATGCCGTCGATCTCTTGCTCGTACGCCTTGCCGTCCTCGTCCTGCCAGCGCGCCTTGATCCTATCCGGACGCATGACCTCGGCATATTGCTCGGGGACCGACAGGCAGCCTTCCGTGTAGGGCACCTCGTCGTCCGAGTGCCACAGCACTTCGGGGTTGATGAACACCCGCGGCTGCCGGACCACCCCGCTCTCCGGATCTTCGGGATCCCTTGGCTCCTGGAGGTCGATGACCAGTAGGCGGATCGGCACGCCGACCTGGACCGCGGCAAGGCCGATGCCGGGCGCGGCGTACATCGTCTCGAACATGTCGGCGACGAGCGTCTTCAGCTCATCGTCGAAGACTTCCACGGGCCGGGAAATCTGGCGCAGGACGGGATCGGGCGTCTCGAAGATCGGGCGAATGGCCATGGCGAGAATTTAGTCTTTCAAGTCAGCGGGTTCAAGCAATCGGCCGCCGCGCGCGCAAGGCTTGGGCAAGCGTTCCCTCATCCAGATAGTCGAGCTCACCGCCAACCGGAAGACCGTGGGCCAACTGGCTGAGGCGGATAGGGAAAGTTTCGAGCCGCTCGGCAAGATAATGCGCTGTCGTCTGGCCTTCGAGCGTGGCGTTCATCGCGAGCACGACCTCGTCGATGCCGCCCTCTGAAACCCGACGGACGAGCTGGTCGATGCTGAGATCTTCCGGCCGGACTCCTTCCAGCGCGGACAGGCGGCCACCAAGCACGTGGTAGCGGCCGGGAAACAGACGCGAGCGGTCGAGCGCCCACAAATCGGCGACCTCCTCGACCACGCACAGCATCTTCTCGTCGCGTCGCGGGTCGCGGCAGATGGTGCACGGGTCGGACGTGTCGACATTGCCGCAGGTCGAGCAGGTCGAGAGCTTGTCCGCGACTTGCCGAAGGGCGGTGAGGAGCGGTTCGAGCGCGGTCTCGCGCTTTTTCATCAGGTGCAGCACGGCACGGCGGGCCGACCGCGGGCCGAGGCCCGGCAAGCGCGCGAGCGCCTGGCTGAGCGCTTCGATCTCCTGTGACGCCATGATGCGCACTCCTTGACCGCGGTTGAGCGGCCCCGCAAGTGCGGCGCCATGCGCATCGTCTTCATGGGATCGCCGGAGTTCGCCGTGGCAAGCCTCGATGCGTTGGTCGACGCGGGGCATGACGTCATCGCTGCATATTGCCAGCCGCCGCGGCCAGCGGGGCGCGGCAAGTCTGAGCGCAAGACCGCGGTGCATGAACGCGCCGAGCAGCTGGGGATCGAGGTGCGGACGCCTCGAACGCTCCGCAATGAAGAAGAGCAGGCCCAGTTCCGGGCACTCGACGCCGATCTTGCGGTCGTTGCGGCCTACGGGCTGATCCTGCCCAGGCCAATCCTGGATGCGCCCGAGCATGGGTGCGTCAACGTCCACGCCTCACTCCTGCCGCGCTGGCGCGGGGCGGCGCCGATTCAGCGCGCGATCCTCGCCGGCGACGAGGTCAGCGGGGTGACCATCATGCGGATGGATGAAGGGCTCGATACCGGGCCGATGCTGCTCAAGCGCGAGCTCGACATTCGCAGCAAGAGCGCCGGGCAAGTTACGGAGGAAATGGCGAAACTCGGCGCGGATGCGCTGGTCGAATGGCTCGCCCATCCGACCGCGCCGCAGCCGCAGCCTGCCGAAGGAGCGACCTATGCCGCGAAGGTCGGCAAGGCGGAGGCGAGGATCGACTGGACCCAATCGGCCGAGCAGATCGAGCGCCAGGTGCGCGCGTTCAATCCCGTGCCCGGTGCGTGGTTCGAGGCCAATGGCGAGCGGATCAAACTGCTGGAAGCTCGGGTCGATCGGGATTCCCGCGTTCGCGGGAATGATGGGCTGGTGTTGGACGCTGCGCTTCTCATCGAGTGCGGCGAGGGTGCGATTCGTCCTGTGCTCGTCCAGCGTGCCGGCCGCGGGCCGATGACCGCAGGGGAGCTGCTGCGCGGGTTCGCCATTCCGAAGGGTACGATCCTGCCGTGACTCGCTGGCGGCTCACGGTCGAATATGACGGCGGGCCGTTCATGGGCTGGCAGCGGCAGGACCATGGCCCGTCGGTGCAGCAGACGCTCGAGGAAGCCCTGCAGCGCATGACCGGTGAGCAGGCAAGCTTCATCGCCGCGGGCCGGACGGACGCGGGCGTCCATGCGCTGGCGATGAGCGCGCATGCCGATGTCGCGCGCGCACTGACGCCGCACCGGCTGCGCGAGGGGCTCAACGCGCTGATGCGGCCGCATCCGGTTTCAGTGCTGGCGGTCGAGCCGGTTGCGGACGATTGGCACGCGCGGTTTTCGTGCATCGGCCGGCGCTATCTCTATCGAATTCTGAGCAGGCGAGCGCCGCCGGCGCTGGATGGCGGCCGAGTCTGGCACATTCCCACTGATCTCGACGTGGAAGCCATGCGCGAGGGCGCCGTACATCTCGTCGGACGGCATGACTTCACCACTTTCCGCTCGGCGCATTGCCAGTCGGACAGCCCGGTGAAGACGCTCGACACGCTCAACGTGAGCCGCGTCGGCGAAGAGATTCACATCGCTGCTGCCGCCCGCAGCTTCCTCCATCACCAGGTGCGCTCGATGGTCGGGTGCCTGGCGATGGTCGGCCGCGGGCAGTGGCAGCCGGATGACATGGGAAAGGCGCTAGGGGCTCGCGACCGTGCCGCGCTCGGCTTCAACGCGCCGCCGCACGGGCTCTACTTCGTCGAGGCGATCTATCCCTAGACGAGCATTTCGCGGGCGAGCGGGCGGCTTTCCCATGCCTGTGGGCTGGCGCTGAGGCCGTAGGCGCCGGCGCAGAAGACGGCGATCAGGTCACCCTCCTCGGCGCGGGGCAGCGCGACCTCGTCGCCGAGAAGGTCGTAGGGCGTGCAGAGGCAGCCGGTGACGGTGACATGCTCCTCGGAGGCCGCACCGAAGCGGTTGGCGACCGCGATCGGGAAGTTCGAAATGCCGCGCTCGCCAAGGCAGCCGGTGGCGCCGATCAGATGGTGGCCGCCCCCATCGGTGGTGAGATAGGTACGGCCGCAGCTTTCGGTGCGGTCGAGGACGCGACAGAGATAGACGCCGGATTCGCCGACCAGCCAGCGGCCGAGCTCGATCGTGAAGCGCGTGATCGCGAGCAGCGGCGGCGCATTGCACAAGTTCACGGTGAGCGCGGCGGCGACGCGATCGACATCGAGCGGCTCGTCGCCAGGACGGCAGGCGATGTCGAAGCCGCTGCCGAGGTTGAGCTCGGGAAGCGGAATGCCGATGGCGTCGGCGATGTCGCCGGCGTGGGCGATGGTCACGCGGTGGACCTCGGCAATCGCCTCCGCGTCCAGGCACTGCGCACCGCCGAACATGTGGAGGCCGCGCCAGTCGACGCCGGCTTCGATAAGTCCGAGGACCAAAGCCGGCACGCGCTCGGCGTCGACTCCGAACGGACTTGGACGGCTGCCGATCGTCACCCGCCCATCCTCGATTGCGAATGGCGGCGTGACGCGGACCGAAATCCTCGGCTGGATGCCGACGCGTTCGGCCGCCTGGATCGCGCGGCGCGCCTCGCCTTCGCTTTCGACGCTGATTGTCGCGCCGGCCTTGACCGCGCCTTCGAGCTCGCTGTCGAGTTTGCCCGGGCCGGCAAGGTTCATCGGGATACCGGCGAGCTTCGCCTGCTGAAGCCGCCTCAGCTCGCCGGCAGAGACGATGCGAAAGCCGTCGACATACCTGCCAAGGAATTCGAGCAGTGGCTCATAAGGGTTTGCAGTAACGGAATAGTGAAGCGCGACACCATCGGCCATCGCGCCCTTGAAGCGGGCGACCTGGGCACCGACGATATTGTTGTCATAGACGAACAACGGGGTGCCGCCCGCTTCGGCGACCAGTTCCTCGGCGGGGTAGCCGCCGATCAGCAACTGCCCGCTTTCGTCCGCGGAGAAATGGGGCGGGATCGGTCCGGCTGCTTTCACTCGCGATCCCCCCTCGAGAAGCTACTCGGCCGCAATTGCCTCATATTCCTGGGCGGCGAGATATTTTTCAACGTCGAGTGCAGCCATGCACCCGGTTCCTGCCGCGGTCACTGCCTGGCGATAGATCTTGTCCATGACGTCGCCGCAGGCGAATACGCCGGGAATGCTGGTCCGGGTCGTCCCCGGCTCGACCAGGATATAGCCTTCACTGTCGAGCTTGAGCTGCTCCTTGAACAGATCTGTCGCGGGCTGGTGACCGATCGCGACGAACGCGCCTTCAACCTCGACACGCGAGGTTTCGCCAGTGCGCTTGTTGCGGATGTCGAGCCCAACCAGTGCTTCGGGTTCGCCGCCGCCGGCGAACGCGAGGACTTCGCTGTCCCAGATGATTGTTATCTTCTCGTTGGCGAACAGCCGGTCCTGGAGGATTTTCTCGGCGCGGAGCGAATCGCGGCGGTGGATCAAGGTGACGTCATGGCTGTGATTGGTGAGGTAGAGCGCTTCCTCGACCGCAGTATTGCCGCCGCCAATCACCGCGACCTTCTTGCCGCGATAGAAGAACCCGTCGCACGTCGCGCAGGCGGAGGCGCCCCTGCCCTTCATATGCTCTTCGGATGGAAGGCCGAGCCACTTCGCCTGCGCGCCGGTCGCGATCACCAGAGCATCGGCGATATATTGGACGCCGCTGTCGCCGGTCAGGCGGAATGGACGCCGCGACAGGTCGACCGCGCTGATATGGTCCCACACGACCTTGGTCCCGACATGCTCGGCCTGGGCCTGCATCTCCTCCATCAGCCAGGGACCCTGGATGACGTCACGGAAGCCTGGGTAATTCTCGACATCGGTCGTGGTGGTGAGCTGGCCGCCGGGCTGGATACCCTGGATCACCACGGGTGAAAGGCCCGCGCGTGCAGCGTAAATGGCGGCAGTAAAGCCCGCGGGACCGGAGCCGAGCACGGCCACGCGGGTCGAAATGCTGTTCGTCATGGCAAGCATCTAGGGCGGGCGCGGCCCGCTCGCAACGCCGCCGTTTAGCGCAACTTAAACCGCCCGGCGCCCGGCGACGAAGTTCCAGATCAGCACGATGATGCCGATGATCAGCAGGATGTGGATGAGGCCGCCGGCAACGTGGAAGGCGAAGAAGCCGAGGGCCCAGAGAATGAGCAGGATGATTGCAATCGTCAGCAGCATGGTCGTCTTCCTTTGAGTCGCGGAACGGAGGCGTAACGGACCAATCGGAACCCTGTTCCCGACGGAAGAAATCAGACCAGCCGGCTCTGCTTGACGGCGGCTTCGATGAAGCCGGCGAACAACGGGTGCGGCTCGAACGGGCGGCTCTTGAGCTCGGGGTGGAACTGGACGCCGATGAACCACGGATGGTCAGGACGCTCGACGATCTCGGGCAATTGGCCGTCGGGCGACATGCCCGAGAAGATCAGCCCCGATTTCTCGAGCGGCTCGCGATAGTGGATGTTGACCTCATAGCGGTGCCGGTGCCGCTCGCTGATGGCGTCGGTGCCGTAGATCGAGCGCACCTGGCTGTTGCCGTCGAGCTTGGCGGGATAGGCGCCGAGCCGCATGGTCCCGCCGAGGTCGCCGCCCGCCGCGCGCTTCTGCAGCCCTTCCTCGCTCATCCATTCGGTGATCATGCCGACCACCGGCTCCGGAGTTTCGCCGAACTCGGTGGTCGACGCGTCGGAGATACCCGCGAGGTTCCGCGCACCCTCGATGCACGCCATCTGCATGCCGAGGCAGATGCCGAAGAACGGGATCTCGCGTTCGCGGGCGAACTTGACCGAGGCGATCTTGCCCTCGCTGCCGCGCTCGCCGAAGCCGCCGGGAACGAGGATGCCGTGAAGCGGCTCGAGTTCGGCGACGACGTCCGCCTCTTCATGCTCGAAGATTTCCGCGTCGATCCACTCGATCCTGACCTTGGCGCGGTTGGCGATGCCGCCGTGGACCAGCGCCTCGCGCAGGCTTTTGTAGGCGTCCGGCAGGCCGACATATTTACCGACCACGCCGATCGTCACCTCGCTGTCGTAATGGTCGAGGCGGTCCATGATCTCATGCCAGCGGGCGAGATCGGGTTGCGGCGCATCGGCGATTCCGAAGGCGTAAAGCACTTCGTCATCGAGCCCTGCCTCATGATATTGCAAGGGGACATCGTAGATGTTGCGCGCATCGAGCGCGGGGATGACCGCCGATTTCCGGACATTGCAGAACAAGGCGATCTTCTCGCGCTCTGCTTCGGGTATCGGCCGGTCCGAACGGCACAGCAGCACTTCGGGCTGTACCCCGAGGCTCGCAAGCTCACGCACCGATTGCTGTGTCGGCTTGGTCTTGAGCTCGCCGGCCGCGGCAATCCACGGAACGAGGGTTGTGTGGACGCTGACCGTCTGGTCGCGGCCGAGATCGTTGCGGAGCTGGCGGATCGATTCGATAAACGGCAGGCTTTCAATGTCGCCGACCGTGCCGCCGATTTCGCAGATTACGAAATCGCAGCTGTCCGTATCGGCGAGCGCAAATTCCTTGATCGCATTGGTGACGTGCGGGATGACCTGGACGGTCGCGCCGAGATAGTCGCCGCGCCTCTCCTTGGCGATGATGTCGCGGTAGATGCGGCCGGTGGTGATATTGTCCGATTGGCGCGACGATACGCCGGTGAACCGCTCGTAATGGCCAAGGTCGAGGTCGGTCTCGGCGCCGTCGTCGGTCACGAAGACTTCGCCGTGCTGATACGGCGACATCGTCCCCGGATCGACGTTCAAATAGGGATCGAATTTCCGGATTCGGACCTTGTAGCCACGCGCCTGGAGGAGCGCCCCGAGGGACGCCGAAAGGAGACCTTTCCCAAGCGATGAGACCACGCCGCCGGTGACAAATATGAACCGCGCCATGGGAGTTGGGGCTTAGGGGTTGAAGCGACGAACGCGCAACCCGCCGCGCAAAATATTTTCAGTCCAACGCTTTATTGGGCGAGCGGGACTGCCGGCGCCTGCTGGTTCTGGTTGGGCGACGCGGGCTGCGCCGGCGACGTCTGGGCCGGCGCGGGCTGCGATTGCTGGGTCGGCGCCACCTTGCCGGCAAGTGAAGTGTCGATCTTGACCGGCTCACGGGTCGCGCCGGCAATCGCCGCCATGACGATCGACAGGACGATGAACAGGCCACCGAGCACTGCGGTCGACCGGGTGAGGAAATCCGCAGCCCCGCGCGCGGTCATGAAACCCGATGAGCTGCCGCCGACGCCGAGGCCGCCGCCTTCGGAGCGCTGCATCAGGATTACCGCGATGAGCGCAAGCGCGATCAGGCTC
>Ga0207705_10003541_pt1 | contig 11890 bp, 10 predicted proteins | sample KBSC13metaG_FD_184314 | JGI IMG/M metagenome (GOLD analysis project Ga0207705, IMG submission 184314) | Corn rhizosphere microbial communities from Kellogg Biological Station, Michigan, USA - KBS C1-3 metaG (SPAdes) (version 2) | ecosystem: Host-associated > Plants > Roots > Rhizosphere > Soil ...
AAGTGCTCAGACCACGCAGTGAGCTGAGCACTTCCAGTGGCCCACCGGTGTCCCGCACCGTCGTGACGCCAGCCGCCAAGAGCAGCGAGGCGTTGCGGGTGGCGCGTGCCTTGCTTGCGGCGACATCGGACGGCGGCGGATCGAGGCCGGCCCAGGCGAGGTGCACGTGCGCGTCGATCAGGCCAGGCATGACCGTATGGTCATGGCAGTCAATGACCTCGGCATCGACGGCGAGATCTACGCCGACATCAGCGATGAGGCCGCCAGCGAGCAGCACATCACGCACGCCGATGAAGTCGTTGCCATCAAAGATGTTTCCGCCGCGAAGCAGGACGTCCGTCATGCGCTGGGGAGCGCTGCGCCTGCACCGAGGGCCGCGACTTCGCGCACGCAGGACGCAACGAGCTGCGGCTCGTCGATCGGCACCAAGTGCCCGCTCTCGTGAGCCAGCACCAGTTGTCCCTGCGGCATCCCGGCGACCTGCGATTCGTGCAACACGTGAATCGCCTTCCGCGCCTTCTCTTCCGACGGCGTGCGCGCCGGCGCGGCTGCCGTGATGAGCGTCACCGGCACATCCGGCAGCGGTTGACCCAACGACGTGACCTGACGCAGCGACTGCGGCACTGCGGTCATCTCGGCGACGGCAGCGCGCAGACCTCCGATGGAGCACGCCGTCAACAGCGTCGACTGATGCAGCGCCTCGCGATCCGACTCGTCAAGCGCCCGCCGAATCTGCGCCGCCACCATGCGCGTATACAGACGCCCGGCGATTCTCGGCGTACCAAGGAACGCCGTGGCGGCGAACAACGACATGACCCGGTTCATGACGGCCGCGGAGCGCGCTGCAGAGGGGTCGTCGAGCATGTCCTCGTGCGATGGGTCGACCAGCACGAGCCCGCGGACGAGCTCCGGATAGAGGCAGGCGAATACGCGCACATGCAGCCCGCCCAGCGAATGCCCGACCAGCAACACCGGGGCCGGCAGGTCCAGCGCCGAGATCAAGGCGCGCAGGCGCCGCGCCGCCGCGACCGGGCTCCGGTCGCCCGGAGCCGCGGGCGACCAGCCGAAGCCCGGCCGGTCATAGCGCACCACCGTGAAGTCCCGGACGAGATCCGCTGCAACGGACGACCACTCCAGGCACGAGCCACCGAGGCCCGAGTCGATCACGACGACCGGCCCGGAACCCTCGACCACGACATGCACCGGATTCCCGTTGGCCTCGACGAGCCGGCCGGGCATGGGAAACCGTCGCCGGTCGCGCGCCTCCGCAAGCCGCTGACCCGCAGCCCCCGCCACCAAACCGACGGCCATGCCCGCCAACACACGTCGCATCGCTATGCCCCCTGAATCAGCAGCCCGAGGGCTTTGACGACCAGCTCTTCGGTGATGACGGAAGGCCCAAGCATCGCGCGGCTGCAGAGCAACGACCAACCCAGGTTGGCCACGACCTCGACGAACTCCCCGGCCGGCAGCGGCAACCTCTCACCCGACCGCGAGGCGATCTGCTCGAGCACCCGTGCGTACGCCGCATGCTCCGCCTCGCGATGCGGCAACCGGCGCGAGCGAATGTCGGGGTCTCGCATCGACGCCAGCGCGAACTCCATCGACAACAACGTGAGTTCTGGCTGTGAGTCGGCCTGCGCGACCAGCCGGCGGCCGAGGTCCTCGAGGCATGCCTGCACCGACGGGCTATCGGAAGAAAGCATCGTGCCGTCGCTCGCGACGTCATCCATCAGGCTGACTATGAGGTCGGCCTTGTTGGCGAAGTTCGCATAGATGGCACCGATCGTCATGCCGGCCTCGGCTGCGATCTCGCGATGCGATGCGCCGTCGATGCCGCGCCGCGCAACCACGACACGAGCCGCGTCGAGCAGTGCCTGCCGCGTCTGCTGCTGCCGCACCCGTCGGGACGGCACCGGCATTGACATATCGGTCAGTATCTAAATATCGTCCGATATGTCAAGCGAGACGGTTAGCGCGGAGAGGCATTCGGATGGCTCGACCTCTGCGCACCGGCTTCATCGCCGTCGCGTTCCTGGCTCTCGCCGGTTGCGGCACCACTGTGACCGGTGCGCCGACGAGCGCGACCGCGAACGGCGAAGGTCTCACCACCGGTTCGGCGTCGCCGACGCCAGTGTCCGTGCCGACGACCAACACCAGCGGGGACGTCGGATCAACACTGGGTACGACGAACAGCGTCGGCCAGGGCGACGTCAACAGCTCGAGCGCCCAACAAGGCAGTGGCGCAACGGGTTCAACCGCCCGCAAGCTGCCGCCGATCCAGATCGGCACCTACTACCTCAACGGCGGCAACGCCGCGCTCGCCGCGGCCGGCTTCGCCGGTCTCGTCATCCCGGACAACAAGCCGGTGTTCGACGCCTTCGTCAAGTATGTCAACGCTCACGGCGGCCTCGGCGGCCGGCAGATCCAGCCGGTCTACTACGAGTACAACGAGGGCCAGGATCCGCAGGCGCAAGACGCCGCGGCGTGCGCGACGTTCACGCAAGACCACCACGTCTACCTCGTCATCGGAGGCATCAACAGCGGCGCCGGCGAACTGCTGCCGTGCCTGGCAAAACACAACGTGCCACTCTTCTCCGCCGCGACCCAAGGTGACCAACGGTTCTTCGAGCAATACCACCGCTACGCCTACGAGCCGGACGAGCTCAACCTCACGTCCGGCCTACGCCTGCTCGTCGCCAACCTCAAGCAGCGCGGCTATCTCGCCAACGTGCACAAGGTCGGTCTGGTGCAATACCCCGGCGCGATCTACGACCACGCAGTGACCGACGGGCTGATCCCCGCACTGAAGAGCGTCGGACTCGCCCTCAGCGACCGCCTCACCACGAGTTCGACCACCGACAACAGCGCGATCGCATCCGGTGCCACCAGCGCAGAGCTTCGGTTCAGCAACGAGCACATCGACCTCGTCCTCTTCCTGAGTCCGGGCGGCGCCGCAGAGACCTACTTCATGAGCAATGCGCAGACGCAGGGCTACCACCCCAAGTACGGGATCTGGAGCGCCGACTCGCCCTACGTCCTCGCCACCACCGCACCCAAGTCGCAGCTTGCCGGATCAATCGGCGTCGGCTACCTGCCCGGCCTCGACGTCGCACCCGCGCAAGACCCGACCGCACAAACGCCCGCGGCCAAGTCGTGCCTCGCGCTCGGCCAGAAGATGGGCCTGGACGAGTCCGGACTCGGTAATGCACTGGTGCGCACCACCTGCGATGTCGTCTTCACGTTGCAACGAGCGATGGCGGCAGCAGGCGCGACGACGAACACGGCCTCGTTCGAGCAAGCCATCGACGCGATCGGGGCCGGCTTCGCGCCGGCCAGCACGTTCGGCATCGACTGGGTCGGTGGTCACCATGACGCGGCAGCCGGCTACCGCAACCTCGCCTACAACGCCGGGTGCTCCTGCTTCGTCTACACCGGCAGCACACAGGTCATTTCCGAGTGAGATCCCGCCCAGCGGCGCTCGGCGCGATCGGCCGCACACCGCTCGTCGAGCTGCCACTGCCGGACGGCTGTCGCGGCCGGCTTCTCGCGAAAGCCGAGATGCTGCAACCGGGCGGAAGCGTCAAGAGCCGCTCCGCCCTCGGCTGCATCGAGCACGGACTCGCCACCGGCGGACTGGCACCCGGTCAGCCCGTCGTGGAGATGACGAGCGGCAACATGGGCATCGGGCTGGCGGTCGTCTGCGGAGTGCTCGGCCACCCATTCACGGCGTACATGTCGCGCGGCAACAGCCCGCAACGCGCGAATGTGATGCAGGCGCTCGGCGCGCAGGTCGTGCTCGTCGACCAGGTTGACGGCGCGCCAGGTCGCGTCACCGGAGCGGACATCGCGGCGGCCGAGCAGCGAGCGCGAGCAGACGCGGCGACAACAGGCGCGTGGTACGTCGACCAGTTCCACAATCCCGGGTCGGTCGCCGCTCACCAAGAGGGCACCGCGGTGGAGCTCTGGGAGCAGACCGACGGCGAGATCAACGCGTTCGTGGCCTGTGTCGGCACCGGCGGCACGTTGATCGGCGTCGCGCGCGGCCTGAAGGCGCGCAACGCCGAGGTCACGGCGCTCGCGGTCGAACCGGAGACCGCGGCGGTCCTCGCCGGGCGTGACATCACCGATCCGCGGCACGTGCTGCAAGGCGCCGGCTACGGCTACGTCCCGCCGCACTGGGATCCCGATCTGGTCGACGGCTGTCTGCAGGTGACCGACGCCGACGTTGCGGAGTGCCGGACCTGGCTGGCGCAACGGTGCGGGCTGCACGTCGGCTTCACGGCCGCGGCCAACGTGCAGGCAGCCACGAGCTGGCTACAGAGTCGCGACGAGGAGCTCACTGTCGCCTCCGTGTTAGGTGACGGCGGCTGGATCTACGACGCATGACGACCTTAGGCAACGTCATCGAGGCCGAGCGGCAACGCGCCGGCGTACCCGGATGTGCCGTGGCGGTCGTGGCCGACGGGAAAGTCATGCTGCTGCAAGGCTTTGGTCACCGCGACCTCGCCAGCCAATCGCCGGTGACACCGGACACACTCTTCCCGATCGGCTCGGCCACCAAGACGTTCACTGCGGCGCTCCTGGCATCACTGGCGGAAGCCTGTGCGCTCGACCTGGACGCACCGGTCCGCACCTATGTCGATGCCTTCGCACTGCACGACCCGGTCGCGAGCGAGCAGGTGTCGATGAGGGACTGCCTGTCCCACCGCACCGGTCTGCCCCGCCACGACATCCTCTGGCAAGCAGGCAATGGCGTCCTTACCCGCGCCGACATCGTGTCGGCATTAGCGCACCTGCCCGTGAACAAACCGTTCCGCGAGTCCTACCAATACAACAACCTGCTTTACATCGCCGCTGGCGAGCTCGCCGGCGGCTTCTCCGGCAGCTCGTGGGAAGAAGCGATCGACCACCGGATGTTGCGCCCACTGGCGATGACGCGAACCAACTTCTGCGTCGGCGGGACCCAGGCAGACGCCGATCATGCGACGCCTTACATCCGCCGCGCCAACGGAGACATCGAGCCGACACCGTTCGTCGACCTTGGCCTGGCCGGACCCGCCGGCGGCATCAACTCCTGCGCGCGCGATCTGGTCCCCTGGCTGCTCGCCCTGACCGGCGCCCACAGTCCGGCGCTCTCCACGAGGACCCTCACCGAGATGCGCACACCCGCAATCGCGATGCCCGGCGACGCGGATGCGCCAACCACGTCGCAAGCCTATGGACTCGGGCTGATGCTCGAGGACCACCACGGCCGACGCATCGCCCATCACGGCGGCAACATCGACGGGTTCAGCAGCCAGATCCTCACTCGGGACGACGGCGTCGGCATCGCCGTGCTCACGAACCTGCACGCGACCTGGTTGCGCGACTCGCTGCCCTACCTCATCCTCGACACGCTCGATGGCGTAACCAGCCCTGACTACGGCGGCTACTTCCGTCGCCGCCTCGAAGCACGGTTCGCCGCGGCGGACGCCGCCCGGGCCCTTCCTGCCCGCTCCGGACTTCCGCCGGTCCGGCCGCTTACCGACTACGCCGGCCGCTACCGGCATCCGGGCTACGGCGAGCTGCAGGTGACCCACGACGGCGGCTCACTCGCCTGGCACTACCGAAGCCTGCCGTCGGGGCCACTGCGACATTGCCACCTCGAGGTTTTCGAAGCGCACACGCACCTCAACGGCGTCGACGTCGCGCTGCCGGCGCAGTTCACCCACGACCTCGCCGGCGACGTCGACGCCATGCACGTTCAGCTCGAGCTCATGGTGCGGCCGATCCGGTTCGCGCGCGTCTGACAAAGGGACCGAGACCCAGACGTCGAAGCAGTTCGGCGTGCGGCAACGACGGACGATCCTCACCCTGGTCCTGAGCGCCACGTTGGCGGCGACGGGAAGCGCCGTCGCGACCACGCACGCGGTGCGTGCAGCCGCCGAGCGACCGGGACCGCCGATCCTCTACTGGCCCGCGGCATCAGCACCGCAGCTGCAGAACACCGGGATCTGGCACGCAGCACCGATCCTCATCTCCGGCGCATCGGCTTACCGCGACGGTGAGTACCTCTACCAGGACTACCTGTACGACGACCACGGCGCCAAGCTCACCTCGGACCCGAACGACCCGCGTCCCAACGACAACAACACGTTCTCAACGTCGAACGGCACCTACACCTACCCGACGTCGATGCCCGATGCCAACGATGCCGATCTGGTCGAGGTGCGGGTCAAGCCGACCGCCGGCGCCACCGCACTCCGGTTCACGCTCAACAGCCTGATCGACCCGGCGCGCGTCGGCATCTCGATCGCCCTCGGTGGCGAGGCCGGTCGGACACACCCGTTCCCGTACGCCGCCAACACCGAGTCGCCCGCCGACGTCTTCGTCACCGTCCACCCACAAGGCCACCGCATCGTCGGCACTGTGACCATGGCCTCCACCGGCACCACGGTCGGCAAAGCGGCAGTCGCCGTGGATCGCGTTCGCCGCCAGTTCACCGTGCTTGTCCCGCATCAGGACTGGAACCCCGGCGCCAGCACTCAACGCGTCGCCGCGGCGGTCGGGCTGTGGGACCGCGCCAACGATCGCTACCTGGTGCCGGGCTTCAGCGCGTCCGCGACGCAGCCGGGCGGAGCGGGTTTCACCAGCAGCCCCAGCGCCTTCTTCAACGTGGCGTTCCGTTTCAAGGAGCCGCTGCCACAGTTCGGTCCGGAGATCGCGCGCGAGTCAGCGGTCGACGCGCACTGGTGGCGGGACGCGGCGCAGGGTGCTGCCCTGGCGAGCGGCGACATCAGTGACCTGCACGCCGACGTCAACTTCGGCAAGCTCGAGCACAAGGTCACCGACAACTCCGGCGTGCCGAAGTCGGGCTATCTCGACCGGATCCTCGCCAGCCACTTCGAGCCGGCGCAGGGCACCAACTACGGCGACAGCTGCTACTCGAACAACTACCACTGTCAATACCAGGGCCGGCTGCAGCCCTACGCGCTCTACGTGCCGAAGAACAGAGCAAGCGCCGGCTACGGCATGACGCTGCTGCTGCACGCCAACGCCGCGAACTACAACGAGTTCCTCGGCTCGCGCAACGCCTCCCAGTTCGGCGACCGCGGCTCGGGTTCCGTCGTACTCACTCCAGAAGCCCGCGACCCCGGCAGCTCCTACATCGGCCTGGCCGCCGCCGACGTGTTCGAGGCGTGGGCCGATGTCGCGCGCCACTACACGCTCGACCCGACCTGGCGCGCGATCTCCGGCTACTCGCTCGGCGGTCTTGGCACCTATAAGTTCGCCGAGCAGTTCCCCGACTTGTTCTCCCGCGCCGTCGCGATCGTCGGCAGCCCCGGCACCCCTTACTCGCAGGTGCCGCAGAGCGACGAGCTCGCCTCGCTCCGAAACATTCCAACGATGATCTGGGACGTCGTGCCGGTCGACGAGCTCAATCCCTACTCGCAGGTCAATGTGCTGGCCATGCAGCAGCTCGGCTACCGCTACGACTACATCGCGACACCGGGCGAGCACCTCACGCCGGCGATGAACGACGACTACCCGATGGCCGCAGCGTTCCTCGGGACCGCACGCGTGCAACCCGACCCTGCACACGTCACCTACGTCTACGGCAAGGACACGCTCGACGGCCTCTTCCGTGCGACCGGCGACTTCCCGAACTACGGCGTCGTCGCCGACCACGCGTATTGGCTGTCAAGAATTCAGCTGCGCACGAGCAACGGCACGTGCCGCGGCAACACCACGTCCGGCTGCGGCAGCACCGGCACGCTCGACGCGATCTCCGGCGGATTCGGCGGTGCCGACGCGACCCAGAGCGGGCCACAGCCCGGCGGTGGCGTTGTCACCGGCGGCTCGCTCTACCCGGTCATGCCTTACACCGAAATCAAGCAGACCTGGGAGGCTCCGCCGGCGAGCCCGCGCTCCGACGCGATCACCTTCGTCGCGACCAACGTCAAGGCCGTCGCCATCGACCCGCGACGCGCACACGTCACCTGCGGGGTCACCCTCACCGTGAAATCGGACGGTCCGATCGCCGTCAGCCTGCTCGGCTGCGGCAAGACGTTGCACTTCAGCTAGAAGGCGGCTAGCGCGCGAACAGCCGGCGCCCGGACGGGCGCTCCAACGACGGCAGCACACCCGGCACCGCAGGCAGCGCCGGAACGTCGTCGTCGACCTCGCCAGCGCGCTGCACCGGGAACTCCGTCATCACGTGCTGGCGGGCGAAGCGCGGAACGGCGTCGGACGTGATCGGCTTCGAGTAGAGGAAGCCCTGGATGTAGTCGCAGCCGTGCGCCTGCAGGTAGGCGAGCTGCTCGGGAGTCTCGACGCCCTCGGCGACGACCTCGAGCCCGAGCCCGTGGGCCATGCCGATCGAAGCAGCAAGAATGGTCTCGCGCGGACCCTCGGAACCAATGCCGGCAACGAAGTAGCGGTCGATCTTGAGCTCGTCGATGGGCAGCTTGCTCAGCCGGCTGAGCGAGGCATATCCGGTGCCGAAGTCGTCGACCGAGAGCCGCACGCCCAGTCCGCGAAGCCGGTGCAGCACGTCCATCGCGGTGTCGCTGTCCTCGACCACGAGGCTCTCGGTGATCTCGAGCTTCACCTTGCGCGGATCCGCTGTTTCGCGCGTGATGACATCCGCGATCCGGTCGACGACGTCCGGCTCACTGATCTGCCGGGCCGATAGGTTCACCGCCATCATCACGTCGAGGTCATGCGCCGTGCGCCACTGCCGCAGTTGCCGGCACGCAGTGCGCAACGCCCACAGTCCCATGTCGACGATCTGTCCCGACGCCTCCGCCATCGGGATGAACTCCACCGGCGACACCGGTCCGCGTGTCGCGTGGGTCCATCGCATCAGCGCCTCGACGCCGCTCACCCGGCCGCTAGCCGCGTGGATGATCGGCTGGTAGGCCAGCGAGAAGTCGTCGTTGGTCAGCGCTGCATTGAGGTCGGCGTAGAAGCGGAGCCGCTCCCGTGTCTCGTCCTCGAGTCGTGGCTCGAACACGACCATCGGCCGCGCGGTCGCCTTCGCGTTCTGCAGCGCGATCTCGGCGCGGCGCACGACGTCGGCAGCGCTGACGTCCTCATGAGAGTCGATGGTGACGATGCCGCACACCGCCCGAACCGTGTAGTGGGCGCCACCGACGGTGTAGGGCGAGCCGATCGCCTTCTGGACACGCTCGACGACCTGATGCACCAACTCTCGTGGCACTGTCAGCAGCGCGCCGAAGACGTCGCCGTCCAGCCGGGCGACCGTGTCCTCCGGCCGCAGCACGCTTGCCAGACGGGCCGCGGCAGTGACCAGCAGCTCGTCGGCCGCGGCCACGCCGTGCACCTCGTTGAACGTCGAGAACTTCGCCAGGTCGAGCACCACCACAGCCCGAGGTGGGTGGGCGCTGCCGTTCGCGAGCGCAATCGTGAGCTGTTCCAGGAAGGCGGCGCGGTTGAGCAGGCCGGTGAGTCGATCGCGGGCAACCTGGTCGGCCACCCACGCCGACAGCTCTCTGCGTTCGTGCTGTGCGGCCTCGGATTGGCGTTGGTTCTCCTCATGGGCCTCGCCGAGCGCCGCTTCGCTGGAGGTCAACCGGCGTACGGCGGCCCGCGGCAGCACCACGACGAGCGCGACGAGCAGGCCGGCGCTCGCCAGCCGCCACCATGCCGGGGCGGTCAGCGCGACGACGGCCAGGACGATGGCCGGCCACGCGCCCGCTCGACCGGCCGCGCGGAACAGCGCCCAGTCGGCGACGGCATGCCCGATCCGCCTGACCAGCCTCTCTCGGCTCAAGGTCGACCGCCGACCGCCATCTGCCCCATTGCGTGAAGATCGGTACGTTTGCACGGCGGCCCGATACGACAACCGGCTCAGATTCGATCACGGAATGCCGTCCTAACGAACTACCTCGACCTAGTCGATATGTCATGGTCATCACATGAGTGACGTTCAGGTTCGGCAAACAGAATCGCGGGTTGAGCTGACCAAGGCTATCCAGGCGCCGGCCAAGGAGATCTTCGCCGTGATCACTGATCCGCAGGGCCACGTCGACATCGACGGCTCCGGGATGCTCGTCACCGCGCCGGATCCGAGGCCGGTCACCGCCGTCGGCGACAGCTTCATCATGAACATGGACCGCGAGGCGCTCGGCGACATCCCGCTGGGCAAATACCAGGTGCTCAACACGGTGACGAGCTACGTCGCCGACGAGGCCCTGGAGTGGAACGTCGGCGGTGTCGACCAGCCGCCGTTCGGCCATGTCTACGGCTACCGGTTGCAGGGCGACGGCGACGGCGCCACGCAGGTGACGCTCTACTGCGACTGGAGTGGCGTGCGGGCCGGCAGCATCCGGGATCGCTTCCCGATCGTGCCGGTGCACATGTTGGAGAAGTCCCTGACCAACCTGGACCGCATCGTCACCAGCAGGTGAGGCGTGATCCGCCGGATCCGCGTTGACGACGTCGAGGTCTACCGCGACATCCGGCTTCATGCCCTCGCGGACTCACCGTCCGCGTTCGGCTCGACGTACGCCGCGGAAGCCGACCGCCCGCTCGAGGCCTGGGTCGAACGCGTCAACCGATGCGCCACCAGCGACGGGACGGCCGTGTTCCTCGCCTACGACGGCGACACCTGCATCGGTCTGGCCGGCTGCTACGACGCTGACGACCTCGCCGCAGACTTCCAGCTGATCAGCATGTGGGTCGCGAAGGAGCACCGCGGCACCCGTGTCGCCACGGACCTGGTCGACGCGGTTATCGACTGGACTACGCAGCGCGGCGCGCGCACCGTAGGGCTCTGGGTTACCCGCGGCAACGACCGCGCACGGCGCTTCTACGAGCGCATGGGCTTCGTTCTCACCGGCGACACTCAGCCCCTGCCGTCCGATCCTTCGAAGGACGAGCTCCGGATGCTCCGCAGGCTCTGAGGGCGACGTATCGGGGCGAATTGCCTTTCCGCTGCGCGGCCGCCCAAGGGCCGGTAGACGTGAAGTCTCACCTGGGATGGAGACGAGACATGTCTGACACCGCCGCCCTGACCCGTCCGGACACCAGTGACATGAGGCGCGTGCACCGCGTCTTCCGCGAGGCGTTCGGCGTCGCGCCACAGCTCCTGGGCGCTGTCAGCCCCGACGACACCGAGCAGATCGAGCGCATTGCCGCTTACTACGAGGCGGTGCTGCTGTTCCTACACGTCCACCACGAAGGCGAGGACGAGCTGGTCTGGCCGCGGCTGATGCAGCGCTGCCCGGACGACCTGGCCACGGTGCAGCACGCAGCGGATCAGCACCAGGGGATCCTCGGTGATCTCGCGTCGGCGGAGGAGCACCTTGCGATCTGGAGGTCCGACCCGACCCTCGACCGCGCCTCAGCCCTCGCCGCGGCGCTCGCCACGCTCGGCGCCAACTTGACGGCCCACCTGGACGACGAAGAGGCGACGATCCTGCCGTTGGTCGAGGCCCACCTCACGGTCGAGGAGTGGGCCGAGCTGCCGGCGCATGGGATGCAGACCGGCGCCCAGCGAGCGCCGCAGTTGATGTGGGTCGTGCTCGGCCTGGTCCGCGAGCAGATGACCCCCGAACAGCTCGTCGGGATGGATGCGAACATGCCGCCGCCGGTGCACCAGTTCTGGGTCAACGAGGGCGAGCCGATGTTCCAGCAGTTCATCGTGGCGCTGCGTCGCTAGACCTCGCTGCCGCTAGACCTCGCTGCGGTCGACGTGCTCGTCGACGCCCGAGGCCTGCTGCGCGTCGGGCAGCGCCACGACGACGATCGTCGCGTCGGTCGCGTGCTCGAGCAGGTGCTCCACGGTGTGTCCGAGGAACGGCCGCCCGGCGACGCGTCGCACCGTCGCGCCGACGACGATGAGGTCGATCCCCGACTCGGTGGCATAGTCGACGATCGACCT
>Ga0207705_10003542_pt1 | contig 11890 bp, 5 predicted proteins | sample KBSC13metaG_FD_184314 | JGI IMG/M metagenome (GOLD analysis project Ga0207705, IMG submission 184314) | Corn rhizosphere microbial communities from Kellogg Biological Station, Michigan, USA - KBS C1-3 metaG (SPAdes) (version 2) | ecosystem: Host-associated > Plants > Roots > Rhizosphere > Soil ...
CTCGCCGGCCACGAAAACTTCGTCGATCTCCTTGTTGTAGAGGTCGCGAATGGTGCGCTTGATCAGGCTGCCTTCCTCGTAGACGAGGCAGGGGGCCTGCGACTTCAGGGTGAGCGAGCGGACGTTCTCCCACAGCCGCTGCAGGTATTCGAAGTCGCGCTTCACCTCTGCCTTGGTGCGTGACGCCCCCGCGGTCCTCAGGATGATCCCCTGGCCCTGCGGCACTTCGAGGTCGCCCACGATGTCCTTGAGACGCTTGCGGTCCGCCGCGTTGGTGATCTTCCGCGAAATGCCGCCGCCACGGGCGGTGTTGGGCATCAGCACCGAATAACGGCCGGCAAGGCTGAGATAGGTGGTCAGCGCCGCGCCCTTGTTGCCGCGCTCTTCCTTGACGACCTGCACCAGCATCACCTGCCGGCGCTTGATCACTTCCTGGATCTTGTAGTTGCGGCGCGACGGGGCAGGGCGGCGGCGCTGCTCCTGCATGTCCTCGAGCGCATCGCCGGCGCCGATCTGCTCGACCGGTTCGGAATTGGACGGTGCCTGCTCGATGTGGCTGGCGCCATCCCCATGATCGTCATGGTCGTCGTCCTGGTCGGCGTCTTCGGCCTGGGACGCCGCACTCGGCGCGGATTCGGCAGCGGCCTCGGCACGGTCGTGCTCCTCCTCGTCGCGCAACAACGCTTCGCGGTCGGCGACGGGGATCTGGTAGTAGTCGGGGTGGATTTCGCTGAACGCCAGGAAACCGTGGCGATTACCGCCATATTCGATGAAGGCGGCCTGCAGGGAAGGTTCTACGCGGGTGATCTTCGCCAGGTAGATGTTGCCGCGCAACTGGCGGCGCGAGGCGGACTCGAAGTCGAATTCCTCGAGCTTGTTGCCGCTAGTGACGACGATCCGGGTTTCTTCCGGGTGGATGGCATCCACCAGCATTCTTTTCGTGGCCATAAGGAGTTACTCCATGCCGTCGCGCACCGACGCATCGGGACCGGCAAGCCGGCCTCCCGCGCGTGGCGCCCTGCGAGGCAGATTGGTGAGGGATGGCGCCACGATAGAGTGAGGCGCCCGATGCGAGGACAGCGAAGACTTCGCCGCCGTGGAAGGACAATGCCGGAAGAGTCGCGACAGGCAAGGCGCAAACCGCAGTCGCGTCGCGCTCCGTCCGTCTCCTGGCCATTTGACCTCTTCCATTTGGGGGTGGGGTGCCGCCAATAAGGGCCGCAAGCCACCGTCCGGTCCGTTGCCGGGCCGAAATTTCTGGAGACAGCCAAAAGCGCCGCTTTCAGGCCAGGCAGCAGGGAACGAGGCTCCCAATTCCTGGCCGCCGTTCATCGTCCACTGTGGTGCACTCGCAACAGCAGAGGCAAAACGAGCGGCTTGCCGTCTCAGGTTCAGCCTTTAGGGGTGTTGTCACCGATTGGCAACAAGAAACTCGCAACCGCCCTGTGCCGGCCGGTTCCGTACGCTGCCCGATTGCGGTATCGCGCTTTGGGATACTATGAGGCCTGATGATGCCGAATCGCCTATCGCGCCCGGAGGCCTCTTTCGCCCCGCTGGCGATCGCCGCCCGGGCCTTCAGCCTGCTGTCACGAGCTATCGGCATCCTGATCACTCTCTCGTTACTGGCCGCTGTGCCGGCTGCCGCCGCGTCGGCGACTCCGGCGACGACGCTGCCGATGATCGTCGGCGCGCGCGTGACGACGACTCCCGAGCGGGCCCGGCTGATCCTCGATCTCTCCGCCCCGAGCAAATTCGCCATCGTGTCGCTGGGCGAACCGGAACGCATTGCGGTCGATGTGCAGGCCGGAGCGTTGAAGTTCGAGACACCCCCTCCACCTGCCGGCACCGGCCTCGTCAGCGGCTATACCGTTGAACTGGTCGATCCCGGGCGGGCCCGTGCGGTACTGACCCTCGCGGGGCCGGGGCAGGTGCAGCAGGCCTATGTCCTCGACGCCTTCGCCGACCAGCCGGCCCGCCTGGTGATCGACATCATTCCCGATACCGCCGAAGACTTCGCCCGTCGTGTCGCGACCGACGCCGCTGCGGCGGGGGGCGCCGCCGTCTCCACGCCGTCCGCCAGTACATCGCCGCCTCCCACCGCAGCGACAGCGCCCGCCGCGGCGACAGCGCCCGCCACCTCGGCGCCTCCCGCCACTGCCGCCCCGTCACCGACAACTGCCACGTCGACGGCCGCGCCGCTCCCTGACCAGTCGTCCCCGGCCGCACCGGCTGCCACCATTCCCCCTCCCGCGCCGAGCGGCAAGCCGCTGATCGTGCTCGATCCGGGGCATGGCGGGATCGACAGCGGCGCGCGCGGCCCGCACGGTGTGATGGAGAAGAATATCGTCCTCGCCTTTGCTTTGAAGTTGCAGGCGGTTCTGGTGAAATCCGGTCGCTTCGACGTCGCTCTGACCCGGACCGATGACAGCTATCTGACGCTCGAACAGCGGGTGAACCTGGCCCGCCAGAACAAGGCGGATCTGTTCATTTCGCTGCACGCCGACAGTTTCAGCCAGCCGCAGATCCACGGCGCGTCCATCTATACGCGCGACGAGAACGCCACCGATGTGCTCGACAAGGTGCTGGCCGACAACGAAAACAAGGACGACATCGTCGCCGGTTTCGCGGTGCCGAAGATGACGCCCGCCGTGGTCGACGTACTGGTCGACCTGATGCGCCGGCAGATGCGCCGGGAGTCGTTCGAGGCGGCAGAGTCGATCATCAACGAACTGCAGTCGAGCATCACTTTGCGGCGCTTTCCGGTGCGGCAGGCAGATTTTTTCGTGCTGCAGGCCCCGGACGTGCCTTCGATGCTGATCGAACTGGGCTTCATGTCCAACAGCGACGACATCTCCAACCTGACCAAGCCCGAATGGGAGGGTCGCGTGGCCGACGCCATAGCGCGCGGCATCACCGCCTATTTCGACCAGCAAGCGCAGCCATGAGGGGCACCGTCATGGCCAGCCGTCACCGGGCATTTCCATGTTCTGCCTCGGCTCTGGTAGCATTGCCGACTCAAGGCAACGGCGGCGGCCGGCTGGCGGGGAGCGTTTAAGGGGCCATGGTTCGCCTGTTCGGTTGGCTGTTCGGAGTTTCCGCTTTCACGCTCGTCGTCGCGATCGGCGTGGCCGCGGCCTATCTCGACGGCATCACCAAGGACCTGCCCGACTATACCGTCCTCAAGGATTACCAGCCGCCGGTGACGACCCGCGTGCATGCCGCCGATGGCACGCTGCTGGCCGAATACGCCCACCAGCGCCGGCTGTTCCAGCCGATCGAAACGGTGCCGCCCTTGGTCGTCGACGCGTTCATCTCGGCCGAGGATAAGGACTTCTTTTCCCACCACGGCATTGCCGTCGATGGCGTCATCCGTGCCGTGCGGGACAATCTGGCGCAGCATTTTGGCGGCGGCACTGGGCCGCAGGTCGGCGGCTCGACCATCACCCAGCAGGTGGCCAAGAACTTCCTGCTGAGTTCGGAACAGACCTGGGATCGCAAGGTCAAGGAAGCGGTGCTCGCTGTCCGGATCGATTCCACCTACTCCAAGGACAAGATCCTCGAGCTCTATCTCAACGAGATCTTCCTCGGCCTGAACTCCTACGGCATTGCCGCCGCGGCGCTCAACTATTTCGACAAGGCCCTCTACCAGCTCGATATTTCCGAGATTGCCTATCTCGCCGGGCTGCCCAAGGGGCCCAACAACTACAATCCCTTCCGTCATCCACAGGCGGCCATCGACCGGCGCAACTACGTGCTCGATCGCATGGTCGAGAATGGCTACATCACCGCCGCCCAGCGCGACGCCGCCGAAAAGGAATCGCTCAACGTCAGCCCCCGCCAGTCGGGCAGCCAACTCTATTCGGCCGAATATTTCACCGAGGAGGTGCGGCGCGACCTCGCCTCCCTCTATGGCGAGGACCAACTCTATGGCGGCGGCCTGTCGGTGCGGACGACGCTCGAGCCGAAGATGCAGGAAGAGGCGCGCAAGGCGCTGATGGACGGCCTGATCAGCTACGACCAGAACGCCGGCTTCCGTCAGCCCGTCGCCACCGTCGACATTTCGAGCGGCGACTGGGCCAGCGCCCTCTATGCCATCCAGCCCCTCAGCGATGTGCCCGAATGGACGCTTGCCGTGGTGCTGTCGACCGACAAGAGCGGCGCGCGCATCGGCCTCAGGCCGGGCGGCGACATTCGCGGCAGGATGCTGGGCGACCGGGTGACCGGCACCCTCGCCAACGCCGACTCCAAATGGGTGAAGAAGGGCGTCTCGAAGGTGCTCACGGTGGGCGACGTGGTTTATACCGCGCCGGTGTCCGGCAAGCCCGGCGCCTATTCCGTCGAGCAGGTGCCCGAGATCGAGGGCGCGCTGGTCGCCATGGATCCGCGCACCGGCCGCGTGCAGGCCCTGGTCGGCGGCTTCTCCTACGCCGAGTCGGAATTCAATCGCGCCACCCAGGCACTGCGGCAGCCCGGATCCTCGTTCAAGCCGATCGTCTATTCGGCGGCGCTCGACAATGGCTATACCCCGGATTCGGTGGTGCTCGACGCCCCGATCGAGGTCAAGAACGCCGACGGCACGGTGTGGAAGCCGGAGAATTACGAGCAGGACTTCCTTGGACCACGCACCCTCCGGCGCGGTCTCGAGCTGTCACGCAACGTCATGACGGTGCGGCTGGCACAGGACATCGGCATGCCGCTCATCGCCGACTACGCCAAGCTGTTCGGCATCTACGATCACCTGATGCCGGTGCTCGCCATGGCCCTCGGCGCCGGGGAAACCACCGACCTCAAGATGACCTCGGCCTATGCGACCATTGCCAATGGTGGCCGCAAGATCGTCCCCACGTTGATCGACCGCATTCAGGACCGCTATGGCAAGACCGTCTATCGCCACGACCAGCGCGTCTGCGACGGCTGCAATGTCCGGCGCTGGTCCAACCAGCCCGAGCCCTTGATCATCGACAACCGCCCGCAGGTGCTCGATCCGATGACCGCCTACCAGATCACTTCGATGATGGAGGGCGTGGTGCAGCGCGGCACCGGCACCTACGCCAAGCGGCTGAACCGTCCGGTCGCGGGCAAGACGGGCACCTCGTCCGACTACAAGGATGCCTGGTTCATCGGCTTCACGCCGCAACTGGTGTGCGGCGTCTATATCGGCTTCGACAAGCCGCGCTCCATCGGCAAGGGCCAGACCGGCGGGGCCATTGCCGTACCGGTCTTCACCTCGTTCATGCAGGCGGCCCTCGCGGGCCAGCCGCCGACCCCGTTCAACATGCCAGCCGGCATGACCACGGCCATGGTCGATCCCGAAACCGGGGTGGCGGCGCAGCCAGGTCAGACTGCCGTGCTCGAAGCCTTCAAGCCCGGCACCGGGCCGAACCCGCCCAGCTCCGTGATCGGCGTCACCGACAACGGCTACGCACAAAACCCCGACCCCGGGCTCGGCGACAATCCGCCCAATGGCGATTATCCCGATGGCGGCAGTGATTACCAGGACGTGCCGCAGGACGTGCCGCCGCCCTCACTGACCGAGAACCACTTCGGGGGCAGGGGAGGTCTGTTCTAAGCTGGGTTGATCCGGCGCCCCCGCTCGACTACATCCACCCGCCTGACGCACAAGGACGATCCATGAAAGCCGAGATCGAAAAAGCCGTGGCCGAAATCGAGCAGGTGCTGACCCTGCTGAGGAGGCATCTTTGACTGGGATACGGCCCAACTGCGCCTCGACGCATTGAACGCTCAGGCAGAATCCTCCGAATTGTGGAGCGACCCCGACAAGGCGCGCGACATCATGCGCCAGCGCGATGAACTCGACGCGGCGATCCGGCACGTCCGCTCGTTCGAGACCGGCGTCAGCGACAACCTCGAGCTCATCGCGATGGGCGAGGCCGAGGGCGACGATGCGGTGGTGAAGGATGCTGAAGCCGCCGTCTTTGCGCTGAAGGCCGCGGCCCGCCGCGTGCAGATCGAGACGCTGCTGTCAGGCGAGGCCGACGGCAATGACTGCTACGTCGAAATCCATGCCGGCGCCGGCGGCACCGAGAGCCAGGACTGGGCCAACATGCTGCTCAGGATGTATTCGCGCTGGGCGGAACGGCGCAAGTTCAAGGTCGAGATGCTGGAAGTGCATGACGGCGAAGAGGCCGGCATCAAATCGGCCACTATCCAGGTCAGTGGCCACAACGCCTATGGCTGGATGAAAACCGAGAGCGGCGTGCACCGTCTGGTCCGGATTTCGCCCTTCGACAGCGCGGCGCGGCGCCACACCAGCTTTTCCAGCGCCTGGGTCTATCCCGTGGTCGATGACTCGATCAACATCGAGATCAACGAGTCCGATCTGAAGGTGGATACCTACCGCTCCTCGGGCGCCGGCGGCCAGCACGTCAACACGACCGATTCGGCGATCCGCATTACCCACATCCCGACCGGCATCATCGTTGCCTGCCAGGCCGAGCGCAGCCAGCACAAGAACCGCGCCACCGCCATGCAGATGCTGAAGGCCCGCATGTACGAGCAGGAGCTCGAGAAGCGGGAGGCCGCCAGCAACGCCGAGATGGCGGCCAAGACCGAGATTGGCTGGGGCCACCAGATCCGCTCCTACGTCCTGCAACCCTACCAGATGGTCAAGGACCTGCGGACCAACGTCGAAACGTCGAACACCGCCGCGGTGCTGGACGGCGATCTCGACGAGTTCATGGAAGCCGCGCTCGCCCAGCGGGTGCAGGGCTACGCCGATACCGTCGGCGACGTCGACTAGCCCAGCCGTTTCGGTGCCAGCGGATAAGTACGGCGGAGCGCTGGCCTAGCCGGCGTCGGTGCCGTCCACGCCATCGGTCGCGTCGGGGGTGTCGTCAGGCGGCGCCTCGTGCGCCACGGCGGTCACCGCCGGCGACAGGAAGTGCGCCAACTGGCGGCCGACCGCGAGGAAGGCATTCGGATTGACCGGGCTGTCGTTCCGCCGCACCTCGAAATGCAGGTGCGGTCCCGTCGACCGGCCGGTCGACCCGACCCGGGCGATGGGCGTGCCGGTGTGCACGAGTTCTCCCTGCGTCGCAATGAAGCTCGACAGGTGTCCGTAGCGGGTGACGATGCCGCCTCCGTGGTCGATGTCGATGACATTGCCGTAGCCATTGATCTGGCCGACATAGGCGACCTTGCCGTCGCCTGCCGCGAGGACCGTGGTCCCCGTTGGCCACGGAAAGTCGATGCCGGGATGGAATGCCTGCCGCCCGGTGAACGGGTCGGTGCGGTTGCCAAAGCCCGAACTGATGCGCGACTTGCCGGCGACCGGCATATGCACCGGCGCCTCGGCGATCGCGGTGCGGGCATCCTTGAAGCGGGCGAGGGCGGTGACCACGGCATTGGCCTCGTCGACGAGGCTTTCGTCGTTGGGACTGTCGCGCGGCGGCAGCAACGGGCCGCCCATCGCATCGCTGTCGTCTGCCGACGGCAGGTCCGGCTTGATGCCGACCTGTCGCAGTGACGCAAGGATCTGGTCGGTCGAGGCGGTCGCTTGGGCGGAAATGCCGGCCAGCGCGGTGCGCGATTCGTCCATCATGGCGCGCATTTGGTGGCCGGCCTGCTCGATTGCGGCTTCGCCGGCGTCACCGGTGGTGAGCGTCGTGGGCAGAGCCACCGCCTTGGCCAGCGGCACTACGGGCGGTGGGTTGGCGGGAGCGACCGCCGGTCCGATGCCGAGTTCGGCCGCCTTGTCGGCGAGGGCCTTCACATACTGATGCTGCTCGGTCAGCACTTCCTGCTGCTGTGCCAGTTCCTGCAACTGCAGGTTGATATCGCCGGTCTGGGCGTACTGGCGCGAATGCAGGCGATCGACCTCCAGCCGGAGCTGGGCAATCCGATCCTGGTAGGCGGCCAGCGTGGTCGCCGTCTGCCCGTTGATCAGCGCCGCGATATCGGGGCTCATCAGCAGCGCCAGCAGCGCCATGACGTTGGTGGTGAAGAGTGCCGCGAAGACCGTGTAGAAGACGCCGCGCCGGATGCCGATCCGCGGTGCCGGGGTCGACGGCTTCGGCGACCGGCCGAGTTTGGTCTCCTTGAGCTTGCTACCCACGCCCGGCGTCTCCGGCATCCTGAACACTGCCGATGACAATGAACCGTTAAGGTTAACAAACGGCGAAAACACTGGGACTGAGGCGCTTCAGCCGCGCCCGGGGCCGCCTTCAACGAGACGTCGCGTCGCTTCCAGCACGGCTTCGGCATGCCCCTTGATGCGCCGCACCTGCCAGGTGGCGGCGATAGTGCCGTCCGGGCGGATAAGGAAGGTGCTGCGGATCAGGCCGATGAGGTGATGCCCGAACGTCACTTTCGGTCCCCACACGCCATAGCTGCCGATCGCCAGATGGTCGGGGTCGGCGAGGAGGGTGGCGGCAAGTCCATATTTGTCGCGGAAGTTGCAATGCGTCTCGACGCTGTCGGGTGAAATCCCGACGAGCCTTGCCCCGAGCCGGTCGAATTCCGGCCGCAAGCTCGAAAAAGCCCGGTTCTCTATCGTGCATCCTTCAGTATCATCTTGGGGGTAGAAATAGAGGATCACCGGTGCGCCACGCTGGGCGGAAAGTCGGAACGTCGATCCGTCAGCGGCGGGTAACTCGAAATCCGGGGCCTTGCTGTCAATGGCGAGGGCTGCCATACGGGCGCTCCAAAGCGGGCCTAAACATTGTGGGGATGAGCATTTTCAGGGTGTTAGTGCCATATTCCAGCCGGTATGTTTGGGCAAGAGACCGGCGCTCGGACCGATTCTCCCCACATGCGCCAAATAAATCATGCACGACGGTAGCCAGTGAAACCCACGCCTCCGCCCAATGAGACCGCTCGCCGGCGGTCGCGCGCGAGGCGTCGAGCCGGCCGTATCGCCCTGTGGCTGCTGGGTATTCTGTTGCTGCCGCTGGTCGTCCTGTATGTGACGCTGCTGTTCATGCCGATCCCGCTGCCGTTCGTGCGCGACCAAGCCCGCAACGCCGTGCAGGCCTCGTTGCCGCCGAGTGCCAATCTGCAGCTGGGCGACATGGCGCTGGCCCTCGAAGGGGGCACCTGGCCAGTGCTGCAGTTCACCCCGGTAGTCTACACCGACACCAAGAGCGGTGCAAAAATCCAGATGAAGGCGCTCGACGTCGGCTTCTCCCCGATCCGCGTGCTGATCGGCCAGCCCGGCGCCGCCATCACCATGGTCGGCCCGCACCTGCAGGTGAACCAGGATCTGCTGGGCCCCCGCCTCAGCACCTTCCAGATCGTCAACGACCCCAAGGGAGGGCAGCCGACGGTGCGCATTCTCGAGGGCGAGGACGCCTTTCCCTCGATCGGCATCTCGGCGGGCGGCCTGTCCGTGCACGGCAATCTGCCGAACGGGCAGGCGGCGGGCCTGCGTTCCGACAATGACTGGCTGATCTACAATCTCGAGGCGATGGAACAGAGCCTCGGCGACATCGTCACCCAGGCGCAGCAGGGGCGGTTTTCCCGCCTCATCATCAAGAACGGCTCGATGGACATGAACGACGCCGTCTACGGCGTCTTTCGGCAATTCACCAACATCAACCTCGATGTGTCGCCCGGTGTCGATGGCAAGCGGACCTCGGGGGAATTCTCGGCGACCTTCGCCGGCCAGACCATGCACGGCAACGTCGCCCGGGACACCGACGCGGATGGCACCGTGCGGCTGACCTCGGACGTCACCAACATCGATTTCTCTTCCTTCCTGCCGTTCATCAACGATCCCGACAGCATCATGGGTATCGTCGGCACCGGCGCGCTGTCGATCGATGTCGGCTTCGACGGCAAGACCGGCAAGGTGAAGGGCGGGCAATTCCGCGTCGACATGACCGGCATGGATCTGCGCATCGATCAGGATCACTTCCCCATCGCCAGCAGCATTGCCGAGATCCAGTGGGCGCCCGAGACCGGGCAGTTCACCATGAAGAACGCCGAGCTGAAGATCGGCAAGAGTTCGGCGACGCTCTCCGGCATTTTCGTGCTCGGCCTCGACGAGCAGTATGGACCTACGGTCGGCATGTCGGTCACGGCAACCGACGTCAACCTCGTCCCCAACGATCTCGGCTCGCCGGCCTCTCCCTTCGACCAAGTGGTCTTCTCGGGCTGGTCGGCGCCACTTTACGGCGCCCTCGGCATCGATGATCTGGTGGCCAGCAAGCCGGGCGAGAAGGTCGTCACCAAAGGCCGCGTCGACATGCTCCGCAAGGGGCTGGGCTTCGACATGCACGTCACCGGCGCCGGCGTCACCGCCGACGACCTGAAGCGCCTGTGGCCCTATTTCCTGTCGCGCGACAGCCGCGACTGGTTCGTCAAGAACGTCAAGGGCGGCACCGTCGACAGCGCCGACATGCAGTTCTCGTTTCCGGTCGGCACCGTCGCGATGAAGGGCGAAGACAAGCCGATTCCGCAAAACGGCATCTCCATCGACATGGTGGGGAGCGGCGTCGTCCTGGCCGTTGCCGACTCGATGCCGCCCGTCGCCATCGACGGCAAGACGCGGCTGCAGGTGCGTGACGCCAAGGTGACGGTGTCGGCCGACGGCGCGCAGGTGCCGACCAGTGGCGGCGCCATCGGCTTGCGGACCCCGGCGCTGGTCATCGACTCGAGCCATCTCGATGCCCGCTCCTTCGAGATTTCCGGCGAAGTGAAGAGCGGTATTCCGGCTTTGGTGGCGCTGGCCAGGGCGCAGCAACCCCAGGCCCTGGCCAACGCGAAAATCCCCGTCGACATCGGCGCTCTGGGCGGCAATGTCGACCTCAACCTCGTTTCGACCATCAATCTCGACAAGGCCGGCACCCTCAAGAGTATCGATTACGCCCTCAACGGTGCGGTGAGCGATTTTGCCAGCACGGCGCCGATCCAGGGCCATGCCATCCATGACGGGCAGATCGACTTCACGGCCTCGCAGAAGGGCTATCAGGCCAGCGGCAAGGCCAGCATCGACGGGCTCAACGCCAATTTGCAGATCGATGGGGTGCCGAACGGCGAGCCCAATTTGCTGCTGAGCTCCACCATGGACGTCAAGGACCTCAAGAACCTTGGCTTCGATGCGTCGAACTTCCTGTCGGGACAGGTGAAGTTCGTCGCCCGGCCGGTCGCCGACGGGACGCTGCAGGTGGCCGTCGACATCAAGGATGCGGCGCTGTCATTCAAGGATCTCGGTATCTCCAAGGCCAAGGGAGTGGCTGGCACCGTCGAAGCGGCGATGAAGCAGAACGGCACCCTCATCGACCTCACCCAGGTCAAGCTGGCGTTCGGGGACGTGGATGTCGAAGGTGGTGTCGAATTCGACACCAAGAAGGGCCTGCAATCGGCGGAGCTGTCCTCGTTCGCCCTCAGTCCGGGCGACAAGGCGCAAATGTCGGTGACTCCGATCAGAGATGGCTTTGCGCTCCGCATCAGGGGCGACCAACTCGACATGAAACCGATGCTGCAGCGCTTCTTCGGCCTCGGCAACGGCTCGGGCGGGCCGCAAGCGACGCTGGTGTCGCAAACCCTGGCGCTCGATGTCGAACTGAAGCGCGTGCTCGGCTTCTACAAGACCACCGCCTACAACATGCAATTGCAGCTCACCATCAAGGGCACCGATATCCAGAAGGCGAGCCTGCAGGCACAGCTCGGCAATAACCACAGCATTTCCGTCACCACCAATCCGGCCCCGAATGGCAAGGTCATGTCGGTGGCCTTCAACGACCTCGGCACCTTGTTGAGATTCGCCAATATCTACCCCCGACTCGAGGGCGGGGAGGGCACCCTGGTGATGAACATGAATGACTCGGGGGCCGGCGATCAGGGCAATTTCGAGCTGCACAACTTCGCCCTCGTCAACGAAGCCAATGCCGCTCAAATTATTGAGACGCACCAGGGCTCGCGGCAAGTG
>Ga0207705_10003543_pt1 | contig 11884 bp, 9 predicted proteins | sample KBSC13metaG_FD_184314 | JGI IMG/M metagenome (GOLD analysis project Ga0207705, IMG submission 184314) | Corn rhizosphere microbial communities from Kellogg Biological Station, Michigan, USA - KBS C1-3 metaG (SPAdes) (version 2) | ecosystem: Host-associated > Plants > Roots > Rhizosphere > Soil ...
GATTTACGCGCGTAGTAGCAGGGCTGCCAGCTGTAGGGCGCCGGCAAGCGGTAGGGAAGTCGACAGAGGCAGTTGGGAGAACATTTCTCCACTCTAAGTGAATTTTGTTTGGCGTGTCAAGCCTTTCGTGTGTTGTCGTTTGGCTACGACGGTTGCGCGTGCTTTTCGCCGGGTGCGGTTGTTGCGAACAGTCACGGCCAGCGGCCGTCACCATGGCACAGTATTCGTTCAACCGCGCTGGGGAGGGATCATGCCTGTACTCAAGGGGCTGGACACGACGGTGGAATTGACGCGCCACGCGGCGGCGCTGAAGGAGCAGGGGTACGATTTCGCGCTGCGCTATTACAGCCACAACGCCGCCAAGAACCTGTCGCTGGGCGAGGCGAGGGCGCTGTCGCAGGCCGGGCTGCGCATCGGTGTTGTGTGGGAAACGGCCGGCACCCGCGCCGGCTTCTTTACGCGCGCCCAGGGCCTGGCCGACGGCGCCGCCGCGTTCCAGATGGCGCGCGACGTGATCGGGCAGCCGTTCGGCTCCGCCATCTATTTTGCCGTCGACTTCGATCCCACCCAGGCCGACCTCGACGGCGCCATCAGCAATTATTTCACCGGGGTGCACGCCGCGCTGTACGTGGCGGCGGACGGGCAGCCGTCGTACCAGGTGGGCGTGTACGGCTCGGGCCTGTGCTGCGGCACGCTGATCGATCGGGGGCAGGCCAGCCTGTCGTGGCTGTCGCAATCGACGGGCTTCGCCGGCTCGCGCCAGTACGCGGAACAGCAGCGCTACGACCTGATCCAGCTGCTGCCCATGCGCATTCCCGGCGCCGACGGCGTCGTGCTGGACATCGACCCCGACGCCACGCATCCGGAGCGCGACGGCGGGTTGTTCGTCGTTTAGCCTACGAGCACTTTCGGCGTCCCTGCTTCCATCGAACCGATGACGGCCGCATCGCCGAAGCCTTCGTGGCGGAACAGGGCAAGGACCTCGTCCACGCTGCCCGGATCGCACGAGACGAGCAGGCCGCCCGACGTCTGCGGGTCCGTCAGCAGCACGCGCTGCGTGTCCGCGATATTGCTGCCCAGTTCCACGTCGTGGCCGTACGCATCCCAGTTACGGCCGGACGCGCCCGTGAAATAACCGGCATGGGCCAGCGCCTCGACACCCGGCAGCAGCGGGATGCGCGCCATGTCGAGCCTTGCGGTGAGTCCCGCGCCGCGCGCCAGCTCGAGCAGGTGGCCCAGCAGGCCGAAGCCCGTGACGTCCGTCAATGCGTGCACGCCCGGCAGTTCCGACAACGCCTTGCCCGGCTTGTTCAGCTTCGTGGTGTTCGCGACCATTGCTGCATAGCCATCCGCGTCGAGCTGGTCTTTCTTCAGCGCGGCCGACAGCACGCCCACGCCCAGCGGCTTGCCGAGCACGAGCACGTCGCCCGGGCGCGCGTCCGCGTTGCGCTTGACCTTCGACGGATGCACGAGGCCCAAGACGACGAGGCCATAGATGGGTTCCACCGAATCGATCGTATGGCCGCCGGCGATGGGGATGCCCGCTTCCGCGCAGATCGATTCGCCGCCCTGGATGATCTTGCCGATCGTGTCCAGCGGCAGCTTGTTGATCGGCATGCCGACGAGGGCCAGCGCCATGATCGGCGTGCCACCCATCGCGTACACGTCGGAAATCGCATTGGTGGCGGCGATGCGGCCGAAGTCGAACGGATCGTCGACGATGGGCATGAAGAAGTCCGTCGTGGCGATCAGCGCCTGCTCGTCGTTCAGTTTGTAGACGGCGGCGTCGTCGGCCGTCTCGATGCCGACCATGAGTTCTTTCGGCACGGGGAAGCCGCTCGACTTCTTGAGGATCTCGGACAGCACGCCGGGTGCGATCTTGCAGCCGCAGCCGCCGCCATGGGAGAACGAGGTCAGTTTGATGGGTTGGTCGGCGGAAGTGTTCATACCTGTGTTCATGTTGTCCTGCATTGATCGAATAGCAGATTATCCACCAAGTCGAGCAGGCCCGCTCGCTCCGCGGCCGGGGCGAACAGGCGGGCTCTAGCCGCGCATTGATGGCGCAGGCGTGCGTGGAAACGCGCGTCGAGCACGCTGCGCTCGACCAGGCGGGCCAGTGCCGCCGCGTCGCCGGGCGCAAAGTATCCCGCGTAGTCTTCGCCCAGCATGCCGATATTGCCGGAGATGCAAGATGCCAGCACGGGCACGCCACTCGTCACGGCCTCGATGATCACGTTGGCGCCGCCTTCCATGCGCGACGCGATCACCATCGCGTGGCAGTGGCGCAGCCGGCGTCGCGTCGCCATGTGGGGCAGGGCGCCGAGCCAGCGGTAGGCCGGCGTGGCGGCCGCCGTCGCGCGCGCCAGGTCGCCGAGGGCCGGGTCGAGCGCGGCGCCGATGTGCAGCAGGCGCACGCCCGGCACCTGCACCTGGCGTGCCGCCTCCATGAACGTGCGCGGATCCTTTTCCTCGCGCAGGTGGCCGATCATGGCGATGTCGAGCGGCATGCCGGGGCGCGCGCGGGCGGGGTGCAGGCGCGGGGCCGACTGGTAGATCACGCGGGCCTTCCCGCGCACGTCCGCGGGCAGCTCGTCCAGGCCGCGCGGTTGCAGCACGACGAGGGCATCGGCCCGGGCCAGCGAGGCGCGTGCCGCGTCGTCCTCATGGATGTCGCGGTACAGATCGGTGCCGGTCAGCACGAGCAGCGTCGGTCGGCCGGGATGCGTGGCGTGGAATGCGGCCAGCGGCACGGCCGAGCGGCGCGCATGCAGGGCGATGAGCAGGTCTGCTACCTGCTCTCCCGGCTGCCATCCGGGGCCGATCGTGACGCGACAATCGCGCGCCAAGTGGCGCCGCCAGCGGCTCGCGGTCTGCCAGTTGCCATTGTTTTCGCGCGCCGACGCGGGGCTGACGATATGGATGAGCGGATGGGTCATGCGGGTCGGATGGGAAGCCGGAATTGGTCGTACAATGATGCATGACCGTCAATCAGGCATCGTTCCGCCACGCGGGACCCCGGGAGCTGGCCGCCGCGCTGCAGGATGCGCGGCATTATACGCTCGCGCTGTTCGAAGCCCTCGCGGGGGCCGGATATGACGATGCCGCGCGCGTGCCGCGCCTGTCCATCGTCAATCCGCCGCTGTGGGAACTGGGCCATGTGGCGTGGTTCGCCGAGTGGTTCGTGCTGCGCGGCGCGACCGACAGCCGGCCGGGCGCCGCCTCCGGTCACTCGCTGCTGGCGCGCGGCGACGACTGGTTCGATTCCGGCACCGTCCCGCACGGCGCGCGCTGGACGCTCGATCTGCCGCCGGCGGGCGCCGTCAAGACCTATTGCCACGAGGTGCTCGACCGCATCCTCGACCGCCTCGCGCACGAAGCCGACGACGACGCGGCGCTGTATCCGTACCGGCTCGCGCTGGCGCACGAGGACATGCATGGCGAGGCGTTCATGTATACCCTGCAGACCTTGCAGTCGCGCGGTGCCCCTGCGCCGGCCGGGCCGCTGGCGCCGTACGCGCACGCCGGGACCGCGGGCGGTGCCGGCGAGATCGCATTCCCCGGCGGCAGCTTCCTGCGTGGCGGCGACCAGTCGTCCGGCTTCGTGTTCGACAACGAAAAGCGCGCGGCCGTCGTGAAGGTCGCGCCGTTCGCGATCGACGCGATGCCCGTGAGCACGGCGAGATATCTCGACTTCGTGCACGATGGCGGCTACGAGCGGGCGCACTACTGGACGGACGCCGGCCGCGCCTGGCTGATGACGCAGGAGCGCTCCGCGCCGCGCTATTGGGCGCGCGAAGGCAACGAGTGGCACACGGTGCGCTTCGGCCGGCCGGCCGCGCTCGACCTGGCGGAGCCGGTGCGCCACGTGAACCTGTTCGAGGCGCAGGCCTGGTGCGCCTGGGCGGGGCGCCGTTTGCCGACGGAAGACGAATGGGAATATGCGGCGGCGGCCAGCCCGCCGGGTTTCGCGTGGAGCCAGTTGTGGGAATGGACGGCGTCCGTGTTCCTGCCTTATCCCGGCTTCGAGGCCGACCGCTACCGCGACTATTCGACGCCATGGTTCGGTACGCGCCAGACTTTGCGCGGCGCTTCGTTCGCGACGCCGGCGCGGCTGCGCTCGGCGCGCTTCCGTAATTTCTATACGCCGGAGCGGGACGACATCTTCGCCGGTTTCCGCAGCTGCGCCTTATAAGACAAAACCCCCGGCACCTTGCGATGCCGGGGGTTTGTTCAAGCCTCAGGACGATCAGCGGTCGCCGAAGGTGCGGCGGGACGCGTCGGCCGAGCGCGGGTGCGCGCCGTAGGCCGGGCGCTCACGGCGCTGGCCGCCTTCGCTGCGGAAGCCGCCCTCGCGACGCTGGCCCTGGTAGCCGCCGTCACCGCGCGGTGCGGCGTCGCGGCGCTGGCCTTCAAAGCCGCCTTCGCGACGGGGCGCATCGCCGCGGTAACCGCCTTCGCGCGGGCCGCTGGACTCACCGCCGCGGTAGCCTTCACCGGCCGGCTTGTGGAAGCTGCGCTGGCCCGGCTTGCCGTTGCGGCCATCGCCCGGCTTCCAGCCCGGACGTGCGCCCGTACGGGGTGCTGCCGAACGCTTCGGTTCGAAGCCTTCCACCACATCGACCGGGATGGTCTGTTTGGTGAAGCGTTCGATGCGGCGCACGTTCATGCTTTCCGCGTGGTTCACGAGCGAGACTGCCGTGCCGTTGCGGCCGGCGCGGCCCGTGCGGCCGATGCGGTGCACGTAGTCTTCCGGGAACTTCGGCAGGTCGTAGTTCACCACGTGGGTGATCGACGGCACGTCGATGCCGCGCGCGGCGACGTCGGTTGCGACGAGCACGCGCACCTGGCCGCGGCGCATGCTGTCCAGCGTGCGGTTGCGGGCGCCCTGGTGCATGTCGCCGTGCAGCGCGGCGGCGGCGAAGCCGGCGATGTTCAGGCGGTCGGCGATCATGTCGGCGTCACGCTTGGTGGCGGTAAACACGACGGCCTGGTCCATGGTCTCATCGCGCAGCAGGTGGTCGAGCAGGCGGTTCTTGTGCGACAGGTCGTCGACGAAGTGCACCTTCTGCGTGATGTTCTCGTGGCGCTTGGTACCGCTGGCGATCTGGATCACCATCGGATCCTTCGTGATACGGCGCGCCATGTTGCCGACGACGCCATCCAGCGTGGCCGAGAACAGCATGGTCTGGCGCGAGTCCGGCGTCGCGGCGACGATCTTCTCGATGTCTTCGATGAAGCCCATGTCGAGCATGCGGTCGGCTTCGTCGAGCACGAGGATCTCGAGCTGCGAAAAGTCGATCTTGCCCGATTCCATGTGGTCGATCAGGCGGCCCGGCGTGGCCACGAGGATTTCCGGATTCTTGGCCAGCAGTTGCATCTGCTTCGGATACGGCATGCCGCCCAGGATCGAGACGGCGCGGATGCGGCGCATGTGCGCTGTGTACTGTTCCGTCGCGTTGGTCACCTGCAGGGCCAGTTCGCGGGTCGGGGTCAGGACCAGCATCTTCGGCTGGGCTGCCTTGAAACGGACGCGCTCGCCACGCGAGCGCGCCGATTGCGCTTCCTGCGCGGGCGTGCGGGCGGCCGCAGCCGGTTCCGTGTTGGCGAATTTGTTCAGGGCGGGCAGCATGAATGCTGCCGTCTTGCCGGAACCGGTCTGCGACGACACCAGCAGGTCGCGGCCCGCGATTGCTGCCGGCACCGCCTGCTCCTGCACCGGCGTCGGCTTTTCGTAGCCGGCCTGGGCAACTGCTTTGACGATGGACGCGTGTAAGCCTAGTGCTTCAAAACTCATTGTTTAACTTTACTTTCGGTATAAATCGGTGAGCGTCCACGCCATCGAACAAGCGGAACGCGGAATAGCATCGCGAGCCAACGATACGAAATGACTCAAAAAAACGAAAGAAATTTCGGCACAAAAGCTTTGCGCCGGGACGGTGCCTATGGCGGCACGCAGGGCGGGAGGGCTTTATGAAAGGACATCCTTCTTGGATGCCTGGGCTTGCGAAGCTGCTATATTACTTGTGGTGAACTGCCGTGGCGGATAACGCAAACACGTTTATTGCAGCGCACAACCAACACTATACCGTACTTTTGAAGAGCGTGCACGGTACTCGTCAAATGTGCGCCAGCGGACGGGCTGCGAGCCCGTCGCGTGGTCAAAACGATACGATCAGCGGCGCTTGCGGCCGTTCGCGTTCACGGCCGGCTTGCCATGATGCGACACGCGGTTCTTGATCTCGGCCACGGCATGGGCTGCGCTGGCCTTGATGCGCTGGGCGCCGGACAGCTTCTGGCCCTTGCGGCGCGATTCGCCGCGGTCGGCTTCCAGCGCCATCGACGCGTTTTCGACGATGCTTTCGGCGATGTCGTTGCCGGCCGTGGCGCTGGTCTTCGGCACGAGGATGGTCGAGCCGGCCTTCAGGCGCATCTGCGGCGGGATGTTGTTGGCCTGGCGGATCACTTCCGGCGTCGTGCCCAGCTTGGCCGCCAGCGAAGCGATGCTTTCGCGGGCGGACGTGATCTTGTGCGTCGTCCAGGTCGACAGCGCGCGGCCCCATTGCGCGAGGTTCAGGTTGAACTTCTCGGCATTTTCCTTAGGCAGCAGGATCTTCGTCGATTCGCCGGTGATCACCGGCTTCTTGAACTGCGGGTTCAGCGCCTTGAATTCGTCGACCGACATCTCGGCCAACTGGGCGGCCACGGCGAGGTCGATGTCGGACGTCTTGTCGACGGCCACGAAATAAGGCGTGTTGTCGATCGTCGGCAGCGAGACGCCGTACTGGGCCGGGTTGGCGATGATGTTCTTGACCGCCTGCAGCTTCGGCACATAGTTGCGGGTCTCGGCCGGCATCAGTTCGGACAGGCTTTCGAAATCCGTCGGCTTGCCCAGCGCGCGGTTCTTCTGGATTGCCTTCTGCACATTGCCTTCGCCCCAGTTATATGCGGCAAGGGCCAGTTGCCAGTCGCCGAACATCGTATACAGTCGCTGCAGATAGGTGAGGGCGGCGTCCGTCGAGGCGAGCACGCCGCGGCGCTCGTCCTTGAACATGTTCTGCTGCAGGTTGAAGTCGCGTCCCGTTCCCGGCACGAATTGCCAGATGCCGGCAGCGTCGGCGTTCGACAGGGCCTGCGGATTGAACGCGGATTCGATGACGGGCAGCAGCGCGAGTTCGGTCGGCATGCCGCGCTTTTCCAGTTCCTGCACAACATGGTACAGGTACAGCGAGGCGCGGGTGGAGGTGCGGGTCAGGTAGTCAGGACGGCTGGCGTACCACTGGACGTGCTTGGCGACCAGGGCATTGTCGATGTCGGGGATCGCGTAGCCGCTGCGGATGCGGGCCCACAGGTCGGGATCCTTGTAGTCGTCGGCTTTGACCGGGGTCAGGGCTTGCGGCAGGATCGATCTGGCCACGGCGGCCGCGCTGGTGCCACTGCTTTGGGCGATCGGGCTCGGGGCGCTGTCGGCGGCGTGGCTGATCGCGGGTCCGAGCAGGAGCGCGATGGCCAGGGCGTAAGTGGAGCGAGTCGTTTCGTTCATAGCTTTCCAGTGTTGCGTCCAGGAACGGCAAAGGACTGACGAGTAAATTCGGAGTGTACGGACCAGTTGCGGCGCCAGTCAAGAATTATGTCGGTTCGGTTACAAAAAATCTTGTCTATTCTTTTTGCTAACGCGTGCTCCGGTTGAGACGGCTTTTGCGGGGGTATGGTACTGGAAAGTCAGTCTTTGCCTGAGAAAAATCAAGAATTCCTAGGATACCCCCGGGTGTACCTGGCAGCGCTGGCGAGCGGACCCGCACCGCCGGAGCTCATGCATTGTCAAATTGGTATCCGGGCGCGATGGACCGGCGGGTAATACCAGATGCGTTCGTCCTGGCTGTCAAGGTAGCCGGAGTTGCCGGACGTTCTATGAGAGCACGCAAAGTGCGCGTACAATTGCCGTCTTCCGCGCCACGCGGTTTGTATTTATTGACAGCATCGAGAGCATCACATGAGCACTGCCAACGAGAACGTGGACGATGACGCCATCGTCGCCGCCACCCGGCGCTGGGTCGATCGCGCCGTCATCGGCCTGAACCTTTGTCCGTTCGCCAAGGCGGTGCAGGTCAAGGACCAGGTCCGCTATGTGGTCTCGCATGCGCGCACGCCCGAGTCGCTGCTGGATGCGCTGATGGACGAGCTGCAGCTGCTGGCCGACACCGATCCGGAACAGATCGACACCACGTTGCTGATCCACCCGTACGTCCTGCAGGATTTCCTGGACTTCAACGAATTCCTCGACGTGGCCGACGCGGCCGTGGAAGACATGAGCCTGGACGGCGAGCTGCAGATCGCCAGCTTCCATCCGGACTACCAGTTCGCGGACACGGACCCGAACGACATCTCGAACTACACGAACCGCGCGCCTTACCCCACGTTGCAACTGCTGCGCGAGGACAGCATCGACCGCGCCGTGGAAGCGATCCCGGATGCGGCCGAGATCTTCGAGAAGAATATCGACACCATGGAAAAGCTCGGCCATGAAGGCTGGGACAAGCTCGATGTCGGCCCCGCTCGCTGAGGCGCAAGGCGTGTCCTTGCCGCAGCGGCCGGACACTCCCTGCGTGGCCGTCTGCTCGACCACGTTCGACGAAATCTGCCGCGGCTGCGGCCGGACCGTCGTCGAGGTCGCGCACTGGGTGTCGATGACGGCCGAACAGAAGGAAGTCGTGTGGCAGCGGATCCTCGCGCAGGGCTATCCCCGCCGCAACACCTGACCCCGAATTGCGATTTATCAGAAGGTGCCGACGAAATCGCGCTTGCCGATGTCCAGGCCGTTATGGCGCAGGATGTCGTACGCCGTCGTGGCGTGGAAATAAAAGTTCGGCAGGGCGTAATGCAATAAATAGACCTGTCCCTTGAACTGGCGCTGGTTGGCGCCCGTGCCGACCACGATGTCGCGCTCGCCGCCCGCGTCCACCGCCTCGCGTTCCACGCTGTCCAGGAAGGCCAGCGTCTTTTCCAGCCGGGCCAGCAGGCCCGCGAAATCCGTCTCCACGTCGTCATAGCGCGGCACGTCGATGCCGGCCAGGCGCGCCGCCGCGCCCTTGGCGAAATCCGTTGCCAATTGCACCTGGCGCACGAGCGGGAACATGTCGGGGAACAGCCGCGCCTGCAGCAGGGCGTTCGGATCCAGCTTTTTCGCATCCACGTGCGCCTCGGCCTTTGCCAGGATGGCCGCCAGGCTGCCCAGGATCTGGCGGAAGACGGGCACCGAGGCCGTGTACAGGGAAATGCTCATCATGTTCTCCTTGAAGAAAGAACCTGATGATAGCAAGCCTGCAACGGCCCCGCTTGCGGCCCGCTGGAACCCCGGCGTGGCGGCCCGGTAACGGTTATCGCTAACGGGCCGGGATGCATGTGAATAATTATGACGTACGGCAAATGTTATGTGCATAATCCCCAAACCAAGCCCACATATTGATTTGTCACAATGGTTGTCATCCAGTCAAAAGCTGGGTTGGCAGCGTATTCCGCCATGGCTTTCCTGTCCCGAATCGCATCGTCCGCGCTGCCCGTACGCCTTGCCAGGCTGTATGGCCGCTCGCTGTACGCCGCGCTGCTCGTAATGGTGTTCGGCGGCCTGGCGATTCCCGCCGGCGTGGGCGGCTACCTGCTGATCGGCGTGCAGGAACGGGACGTTGCGCGGCGCGAGCTGGACGAGACCTTGCAGCGCAACGCCGACATCCTCGCGCTCGGCATGCAGGAATCGCTGTGGAACATGAACGTGGAAGCGGCCCGCTCGCTCGTCGATTCGCTGATGCGCGACCCGGCCGTCGCGCGCGTGCGGGTGCATGCCCAGGCCGAGGGCGATTTCATCGACCGGCGCGCCGCCGCGGCACCCGCCGGCCACATGCTGCGCGCCGAGCGCGAGGTCGTGGTACACGGCCAGGCGATCGGCCACGTGACGGTCGACATGGACGACAGCCGCAGCCAGCAGGCGTTGCGCGCCAAGCAGTGGCGTTATGCGCTCGTGCTGGCCGTGCAGCTGGTCGTGTCGCTGCTGCTGATCCTGCTGCTGTTGCGGCGCCGGCTGCTCGCGCCGCTGGGCACGCTGATGGCCTTTTCCGACCGCCTGTCGCGCGGCAAATTCGATACGCCGCTGGCGCTGTCCACGAACGACGAGCTGGGGCGGCTCGGCCGGCAGCTGGAGCGCATGCGCATCGCGATCGCCGACCTGTTCCAGGACATCGGCCGACGCGAGGAACGCTTCCGCACCATCGTCACGCAGGTGCCGGGCGCCGTGTTCCGCGCCCGTCCCGGCGCCCTGATCGACTTCGTCAGCGACGCGATCGAAGACATCTCCGGCTACCCGGCCACGACATTCATCGGAGCGCACACCGACCGCTGGGCCGACGTCATCTGCCCCGAGGACCGCAGGATGCAGCGGCACCTGGTCCGGGAGGCCGTGCTGGCCGCGCGGCCGTACGAGATCGAATACCGCATCGTCGACGCCGCCGGCATCGAGCGCTGGGTGCTGGAGAGCGGCCAGCCGGTCGGGTTCGACGGCAATGCCGCGTTCTGGATCGACGGGATCATCTCCGACATCAGCGAGCGCAAATACAACGAGATGCGCATCGAGGCGCTGCTGGCCGAGCAGGGCGCCGTGCTGGACAACGTCATGTTCGGCATCATCCACGTGCGCGAGCGCCGCGTCGTGTCGACCAACCGCCGCTTCGACGAGTTGTTCGGCTACGGCGAGGGCGAGCTGCTGGGCGATTCGATCGGCGTGCTGTTCCCGACCGTCGAGGACTACCGCCAGGGCCTCGATGCGGCGGACCCGGTGCTGGCGCGCGGCGGCGACTTCGCCGACGAACGGCAGTTCCGGCGCCGCGACGGCAGCCTGTTCTGGTGCTCCGTCAGCGGCCGCGCCCTCGATCCCGGGCATCCGGACGACGGCAGCATCTGGGTCTACGCCGACGTCACCCAGCGGCGCCAGGCCGAGGAAAAGCTGCGCTTGTCGGTCACCGTGCTGGAACACATCGCCGATGGCGTGATGGTGATCGACATGCACGGCCGGATCGTCGCCACGAATCCCGCCTTCACGCAGATCACCGGCTACACGGAGCGCGAAGCCGTCGGCACGCATTCGAACTTCCACGAAGCGTTGTGGGCCGACCTGGCGGAGACCGGATTCTGGCGCGGCGAACTGCGCAACCGGCGCAAGAACGGCGAGACCTATCTCGAGTGGCTGACCGTGTCGGCCGTGCGCGACGACCACGACGCCGTCACGCACTATGTCTGCGTGTTCAGCGACATCACCAAGGTCAGGGAATCGCAGGACAAGCTCGATCACCTGGCCCACCACGACCCGCTCACGGGCCTGCCGAACCGCCTGCTGTTCCACGACCGCCTGCAGCACGCGATGGTGCGCGCGGCGCGTGCCAACCGCCAGCTGGCCGTGATGTTCATCGACCTCGACCGCTTCAAGACCGTCAACGACACACTCGGCCACCACGTCGGCGACCAGCTGCTGAAGCAGGTCGCGGGACAGCTGGCCGGGTGCCTGCGCGACGGCGACACGCTGGCGCGCCTGGGTGGCGACGAATTCATCGTGCTGCTCGAGGACGTCGACGGCGCTTACGGCGCGCGCCACGTGGCGGAAAAGCTGATGCGGCTGTTCGAGCGGCCCGTCGTCGTGTCCGGCTACGAACTGTTCGTCACGGGCAGCGTCGGCATCAGCCTGTTCCCGCAGGACGCCGTCGACATGAATGTCCTGATCCGCAATGCCGACGTGGCGATGTACCAGGCCAAGGCGCGCGGGCGCAACGGCTACCAGTTGTACGTGCCGTCGATGGATGGCGACAGCGCCGGGCGCCTGCGCATGGAAAGCCTGCTGCGGCGC
>Ga0207705_10003544_pt1 | contig 11881 bp, 11 predicted proteins | sample KBSC13metaG_FD_184314 | JGI IMG/M metagenome (GOLD analysis project Ga0207705, IMG submission 184314) | Corn rhizosphere microbial communities from Kellogg Biological Station, Michigan, USA - KBS C1-3 metaG (SPAdes) (version 2) | ecosystem: Host-associated > Plants > Roots > Rhizosphere > Soil ...
AAGGCGCCGGATGCGAGCGCGCCGATCAGGTAGAACAGTGTCATTTGCGTTCTCCCAGTCTGGCGCAGCCGTTCGTCATGCCCCAGATCAGGGCGGCGAACAGGACGATCGCGCCGATGAAGACGATATCCATGGTGGCCTCGTTAGGAAGATTGATCAAAAGGTCTTGCCGACGCTGACGACCAGCGCCTTCTTGCCGAGGAACTTGCCGTTGGCTGGCGATGCGTACGCGGTTTCATCGGCGTTCGTGCCGACGTAGGCCGCCGTCACGCTGGCGATGCCGAAGTCCTTCGTGACGCCGACCTTGTAGTCGGTATAGCTGGCGGCGTCGTGGTGGCGCACGTCCTGGCGGCCGGCGTGCAGGTTCAGCGTGAACGCGTTGCCCAGGTCGACGTTGGCGCCGACGTCCAGGTAGCCGCTATGCCGGCTGTCCGTGTAACCGAACAGATTGGTCAGCGCCGTCGAATATTTCACGTAGGCGGGGCCGTAGCCCAGCTGGCCGTAGAGTTCCGCCGTGTTCGCGTCGACCGAGCCGGGCACGTCCTTCAGGCTGTTGGACGGATAGACGTAGCCCAGCACGCCGACGTCGTAGCTCACGTCGGCGGTCAACTGGCCGCGCTTGCCGGCATACAGGTCCCACTCGACGTCGCCGCCGCCGCCCGCGTCCTTTGTCCACTTGATCGTGGACAGCCAGGTGCCGGCGTACAGGCCGCTCGGATTGTGCGTGTAGTCGGCGCCGCCCTGCAGCGCGGGTTGCAGGCGCGTCTGCGAGATGCCCCGGTAGCGGTAATCGGACGTGAGGGCAGCGTTGAAGGCGACGGTGTTGTCGGGCTGTGCGTTCGCCTGCGTATTGGTTCCCGCAGCGGGCTGCATTTCTTGGGCGTGCAGCGGCACTGCCAGCGCGGTCAGGATAGCGAGGGTGAGGACGGTTTTGTTCATAATGTTTTCTATTCCTTGTTCTTGTTAAAACAGAAGACCCGGTTCATGTGTTCAAGCCGGGCCTGAAGGCGGCCTGCGGCAGCGCGCGTGTGCGCTCTGTCCGGAAGACCTCCCGATGCAGCGCCGCCATCTCGACGGCGCCAGTACTATTTTTAATGTCGCAGGCACAACGGCCGGGCGCATCGTTCCCCCAAGCCAGCGCTGGCTGGTGCATCGTGACGCTCGCCAGGCCGGCCGCCATCACTTGGGCTGCATAGGCGCGTACGGCGCCTAACTCCTCCGGGACCAGGTCGCGTTCGCCAGCCATCGCCACAAACAAGACCCGCAAGCCGGGATTGAACATACGGGCGCTGTTGAGCTTGGCGATGCAGTCGTAATGGGCGTCAATGTCAGAGTGATCCAGTGCCAGAGGAACGACGGCAACATGAGACGCGATCAGCGCCCAGCGGCATTCGTGGCTGCCGCAACCGTCAGCGTTGATGACGATCTCGTCGTAGTCCGGCAGCAGGCGCTCGAGCCTTGCGGCACAACCCGGTCCGCGCAGACTCCGCGCGGCAATGGCTGGCATTAGACGTGCCCGGGCGCGTTCGACACCCCAGCGCTCGCAGTCCTGTCCCGGTCCAGCGTCTAGCAGCAGCACCTTACGCACCACGCGGGCGCGCAGCAGGGCCAGGTTCTCGGCCAGTGCGGCGCCGACGCGTGGCGGCGCGCAGTTGACGACAGTGACAATCATGGTCTGACCTTCTGGACAGGCAAACTGCTGTCATCAATTGCCGATGTAACCATGGTATGCCCCTCGAATTCGCGAGTTTCGATGCGATGCAGTGTAGATTCGGATACGTAAAGATTTTCTAAAAAGACGATTCGCACAGATAAAAGCTTTGTTTACAGGTGCGCGCTCATACTTTGACCTCCGGCGCAGGATCTTTTTACAAAATCTTTATGTGCCGGTCTGTACGATGCCGCTACCGCTGGCTGTGCATTGGCACACCTGGACTAAACAGAATCGAACGCGAGAATATGGATGGATAACGCAGGAAACATGCCGCAGGAAAAGACTGGACGGCTTGCACTGATCACCCTGGGCGCACTGGGCGTCGTGTATGGTGACATCGGCACCAGCCCGTCCCCGCATTGGTGTTGATCATCAAAAAGCTGAATTAGCACCGGGCTCTGCCGTTTCGTACGTCTGCAGTGGGGTAAAAAGCGGCCCTTCGCGCCGGGCTTGCCCTGATAGGCCGTCATTTGTAGTTAGCCTGAGCACGTCAGGATGGAATGCAAGCCGGAGCCGTCGATTGCAAGCACATTTGCAAATAGCTTGAGCACAGAGATACCGTCGTTTGCAGTTAATTCGAGCCGAAAGCCTGAGCTCTCCATCGCGTAATATCGCGCAGGACAAGCGTAAACACGGCGTAAAAATCCGGCGCGCTTGGCCTTTTCGTTTCAAATAGTTGCTTGGAACAATGGTTGTCGATGCTACAGTTGCGTGACCTGCAATGACGAAAGCTTACCCGACCCATGCAACGTTCAGCGACATCTCTCCCCGGCAAGGCATTGGCCATGCTCGCTCTGTCGGCCCTCGGCATCGTGTTCGGCGACCTGGGCACCAGTCCACTGTACGCCTTGCAGGAAGCCTTCCACGGCGCCAGCGGCGTCAGCCCGAGTGCCGACAATGTGCTGGGCATCGTTTCGCTCTTCCTGTGGTCGCTGATCCTGATGGTCAGCATCAAGTACGTGCTGATCCTGATGCAGGCCGATAACCGAGGTGAAGGCGGCTTGCTGGCCTTGCTCGCGCTGCTGATCGGCGACCGCACCGAGCGCCAGGCTGGGCAGCGCGCGCGGCGCTGGATCTACTTGGCCCTGATCGGTACCGCCATGCTGTATGGCGACGGCTTGATCACTCCGGCAATTTCCGTGCTGAGTGCGGTCGAGGGGTTGGAAGAGGTCACGCCGGCCTTCCAGCCCTATATCGTACCGCTGACGGTGCTGATCCTGGTCGGACTGTTCGCCATTCAGCCGCTGGGCTCGGGGCGGGTCGGCGTGGCGTTCGGTCCCATCCTGGGGGCCTGGTTCGTGGTGATCTTCCTGCTCGGCCTGGCTTCCGTGTGGCACACGCCGGCCATCCTGCATGCTCTCAATCCGTTGCATGCGCTGCGCTTCTTTGAACATAACGGTTGGCACGGCTTCCTCGCGCTGGGGGCGGTGGTGCTGTGCCTGACCGGCGGGGAGGCGCTGTATGCCGACATGGGCCACTTCGGCGCGCGTCCGATTCGCGTGGCGTGGTATGGCCTGGCCCTGCCCGCGCTGACCTGCAACTATCTTGGACAGGGCGCGCTCTTGCTGCGCGAGCCGGCGGCGGCCTCTCGACCCTTCTATTCCATGGTGCCGTCCTGGGCCCTGTATCCGATGGTGGCGCTGGCCACGCTGGCGACCGTGGTAGCGGCGCAGGCCCTGATCTCGGCCGTGTTTTCGCTGACGCGGCAGGCCTCGCAACTGGGCCTGAGTCCGCGTGTCAAAACCATTCACACCTCAGCCAGCGCCGAGGGACAGATTTACCTGCCGGGCCTGAACTGGCTGTTGATGCTGGGGACTATTTCCCTGGTACTGGCGTTCCGCTCCTCAGCCAATCTGGCCGCCGCATTCGGTCTGGCCGTATCAACTACTATGGCCATCACCACCATACTGTTTGCCGCCTTTGCCCGCGCGCGCTGGCGTTGGCCGCGCTGGCGCATCGCGGCGGTGGCGGGGGTGTTCCTGGCGGTCGACCTGGCCTTCCTGGTCGCCAACGCCATGAAATTCATCGACGGCGGCTGGCTGCCGTTCGTGATCGGGTTATTGGTTTTCCTGCTCACCAGCGCCTGGTTCAGCGGCTTGCAAATCCTGCGCGCCTCCCGCGCAGACGCCGGCTATCCGGTCGAGGCGCTGGTTGACAGCCTGGCGCTGGCGCCCATGCACCGTGTCTTAGGTACTGCCGTGTTCATGATGCCGCCCGGGCACGCGGCGCCGGTGGCCCTGCTGCACCATCTAAAGCACAACCAGGTCTTGCATGAGCGAGTGGTCCTGCTGACCCTGATCACGGACGAGGCGCCGCGCGTCGATGCCGCCCAGCGCCTGCAAGTGGAGTGCATGGCGGCCGGATTTATCCGCATCCAGGCGCACTACGGCTACATGGAGGAAGCCAATGTGCCGGCCCTTTTGGAGCAGGCCGAGCCCCACCTGGGTTACGCGTTGTATGACCCGATGAGCACGTCGTTTTATCTGGGGCGGGAATCGTTGACGCCGCCGGACAGGGGTAATCCCGCACGGCGTATGTTGCTCAGGCTATTTATCTGGCTACACAAGAATGAGCTGGACGCCACCACCCATTTCGGAATTCCCCCTAACCGAGTGGTGGAATTGGGGGCGCGGCTAGACCTTGTACTTACTGAGCACTAGGGAGTGGCGGAAGATCCCTGTATGGTTCAAACTGCTCGGCGAGCCTTGACGTCGGGCCACCGACATCGGATAGCCTAGTTGCTCTCGAGCGAGTACGGATTTTTATTGAACACCAGGTCTCATATCGCTGGTGGCATCACCGCGAGCACGTCGGGATCGGCCGCTTCCGACGCCCTCACAAGATCGGGTTCTGTCGCATTGTTGAGTGCAGGGCGGATTTTTTCGAGCCCAGCATGAACCCGGCTTACGTTGAACGGATCTGTCCTGCCAGGGCGTAAAATTGATCAGCGAACGACATCGCGGAGGCTCCGTCAATGACGAACTGGCCCTTCCGAATCATATGCGTCAGCTCGATGCCGGCCAGCACATTGCCGGCAGAGCGAAATGACTTGAAGCCCAACATCGGCCTGGTCACGCGCTTGATCGCGCGATGGTCCTGCTCGACGATGTTGTTGAGGTACTTGACTTGGCGTACCGTGATCGGCACCGCCATGCCGCCGTTGATCTCGTCGGTCGCGGCCTTGTTGGCGCCGCTTTTGTCCATCGCAATCTTCTCCGGGGCGTCGTTCTCGCGCATGGCCTTCTCGAAAAACCGCTTGGCGGCAGCCATGTCGCGGTGTGCCGTCAGAAGGAAATCGACGGTCTTCCCTTCCTTGTCGACGGCACGGTAGAGATACTTCCAGACGCCCTTGACCTTGATGCAAGTCTCGTCCATTCGCCAGCTGCGGCCGACCTCGCGCTTGTGTTTGCGTGATAGCTTTTCGATCAACGGCAGGAAACGGATGGCCCAGCGATTGATCGTAGAATGGTCCACCGACACGCCGCGTTCTTCCATCATCTCCTCCAGGTGCCGGTAGCTCAGCGGATAGGCCGCGTACCAGCGGATGAATACCAGGATGACGTCGATCGGAAAGCGCATTCCTTTGAAGCTGAGCATGTCGAAGCGTCAAGTACTCGGGCGCAACAGTCTACTCGATCCGGGCAGGCTCATCGTCAATGCGACAGAACCCGTCGAATCGCTGCTATCGCAGACGCTGATCGTCTATGTAATCCGCACGAGCACGCTACCGACGATCGCGAACCGCCCCTCGACGGCGCTGCTGGCGGCCAGCCTGCTCGTCTGCGGGATCGGTCTGTGGCTACCAAACTCGGTGCTGGCCGGCGCGCTGGGCTTCGTGCCGCTGCCTCCGGCGTACTGGTGGGGGCTAGGCGCGATTCTACTCGTGTATGCCGCTCTAACCCAGGTTGTGAAATCATGGTTGATACGCCGTTTCGGTATCGAATAGCCGCGCCAGCCGCGAAATCCACCCATAGCCTGCGGCGCGGAATGGGTACCAGCGCCCACCGCGCCTGCGCCGACCTCCCCGGCGACATCAAGAAGCCGGGGCCGACGTCACGACGGAACAATCCAGGGCCACATTAAGGAGGCAGGGCTATTCGTGGAGAACGCCGCCGGCAGGCTACCACGCTCGCGAGTGAAGCTGCAGGCGTAAATACCTAAACGTTAGATCATCCGCCTTCCAGAACGCGCATGCATAAGCGCGCAGATCATCATTGGTAGTTATGATTCTTGGCTCGTTCATAGTTCCCGGACTTAACGCCCGATTTTTTCCGAATTCTGTATCCGCCCCTAGGTGGGCGCCGGCGGCGCGCGCCAGCCCGATGGCCAGACGGATGCGAGCCTCGGCGGCCGAACTCGAATCGACATGCAAGAGAATGGTCTTGTATTCCATGATGTCCTCACTTCGTTGGCGGTGGCATGGAGACTGTGCCATCATGCGTGAATTGCATGCATTGGCCGGGTTTGCATGGAACCGAGCCACAACATCTGGATTGACATTCGTTAGTCTACGCCGTAACGCAGGCGCCGGGAGGCAAGATGAGCATTCGTCACCTGAATCATTTCTTCGCACCGCGTTCGGTGGCCGTGATCGGCGCCTCGGTGCGGACCGGCAGCGTCGGCGCCACGGTGCTGGCCAATGTCCTCGGTGCCGGTTTCCGCGGTCCCGTCTGGCCAGTGAATCCCAAGTACCGCGAACTGGCCGGCGTGCCCGTGTTTCGTGACGTGGCCGACCTGCCGCAGGCGCCGGGGCTGGCCGTCGTCTGTACCCCGGCCGCGACCGTGCCCGGCATCGTCGCCACGCTGGGCGAACACGGCTGCAAGGCGGCCGTCGTGCTCAGCGCCGGGCTCGACGCGCAGGCGGCCGACGGGCGCACGCTGCGCCAGGCCATGCTCGACGCGGCGCGGCCGCACCTGCTGCGCATCCTCGGCCCCAACTGTGTCGGCCTGCTGGTGCCGGGGAAGGGGCTGAACGCCAGCTTCGCACCGGTGGCCGCGCTGCCCGGGCGCCTGGCCTTCGTCGCGCAGTCCGGCGCGCTGGTGACGGCCGTGCTGGACTGGGCGCGCACGCGGCAGATCGGCTTTTCCTGCTTCGTGTCGCTGGGCGACGGCAGCGACGTCGACTTCGGCGACCTGCTCGACTATCTCGCGGGCGACCCGGGTACCGACGCCATCCTGCTGTATGCCGAGAGCGTGCGGCAGGCGCGCAAGTTCATGTCGGCGGCGCGCGGTGCGGCACGGGCCAAGCCGACGGTGATCGTCAAGGCCGGGCGCACGGCGGAGGCGGCCCACGCGGCGTTCAGCCATACCGGTGCACTCGCCGGTTCAGACCAGGTCTACGACGCCGCCGTGCGACGCGCCGGCATGTTGCGGGTGTACTCGACCGCGGAACTGTTCGACGCGGTTGCGATTCTCGCCCAGCCGCGCCGGCCGGCCGGGCCACGGCTGGCCATTCTCACCAACGGTGGCGGGCCGGGCGTGATGGCGACCGATGCCTTGATTGCCGGCGGCGGGGCTCTGGCAAAACTGGCGCCGGCAACGCTGGCGCAGCTGTCCGCGAACCTGCCCGCCACCTGGTCGCGCGGCAATCCGGTCGACATCATCGGCGACGCGCCGGTCGAGCGCTATCGTCTGGCCTTGCAGGCTCTGTTGGACGAGGCCGAAGTCGACGCCGTGCTGCTAATTCACGCGCCGACCGCGATCGTGCCGAGTGACGAGATCGCGCGCGCCTTGCTGCCCCTGCTGCGCACCGCTGCGCGTCCGGTGCTGTGCTGCTGGCTGGGCGGGGCCAGCGTGGCGGCGGCGCGCCGCATGTGCGCCGCCGCTGGCGTGCCGGTATTCGACACCCCGGAGGAAGCCGTGCGCGGCTTCCTCCAGCTGGTCGACTATCAGCGTAACCAGCAGGCATTGATGCAGGTACCGGCTGCCTGCACGCTGGCGCCGCCGGACAGGGCATCTGCACGCACTCGGGTGGCCCGTCTGCTGGCCGAGGGCGTGACGGCGGTGGGGGAAGCCGACGCCAAGGCGATCCTGACTGCCTACGGCATCCCGGTGGTAGCGACCGAGACCGCGAGCGACGCTCCGGCGGTGCTGGCGGCGGCGCGGCGCATTGGTTACCCGGTCGCGCTGAAGGTTCTGTCGCCGGACATCATGCATAAGACCGACGTCGGCGGCGTCGTCCTCGATCTCGCCGGCGAGGGTGAACTGGCGCATGCGCTGGATGCGATGCCGGCGCGTGTGCATGCGGTCCGCCCCGAGGCGCGCATCGCCGGCTTTACGGTGCAGGCGATGGCGCGTCGCCCTCGTGCCCACGAGCTAATTGTCGGCGTCAGCACCGATCCCGTGTTCGGTCCGGTGGTGCTGTTCGGCCAGGGCGGGGTGGCGGTCGAGGTGACGGCCGACCAGGCCATCGGCCTGCCGCCTCTGAATCGTGTGCTGGCGGCCGACCTGGTCGGGCGGACCCGTGCGGCCCGCCTGCTGGCAGGCTTCCGTGACCGCCCCCGCGCCGACATGGACGCGTTGTACGACGTGCTGGTGCGGGTGGGCCAACTGGCAACGGACTTGCCGGAACTGGCCGAGATGGACATCAATCCACTGCTCGCGGACGCGGACGGTGTGATTGCACTGGACGCTCGCATGCGCCTCGCGCCGGCGGTGCAGGGCCAGGACCCGCTGGCGCGTCTGGCGATTCTCCCCTATCCGGACCAACTGGAAAGGCGTGTCGACAGTGCGCTTGGTCCGCTCGTCCTGCGTCCAATCCGACCCGAAGACGGCCCGGCTCACGTCGCATTTTTCCATGCCTTGACCCCGGAAGATGTGCATTTCCGCATGTTCGGCATCATGCGCGCGCTCACGCCGGCCCAGCTGGCACGCTTCACGCAGATCGACTACGCGCGTGAAATGGCCTTTATCGCCACCAGGCAGGGACCGGACGGCGCCGAGACGCTGGGTGTGGTGCGCGTCGTTATTGACCCGGACAATATCGCCGGCGAATTCGCGATCGTCGTGCGTTCCGACCTGAAGGGGCGTGGAATCGGCCGCTTGCTCATGGATTGCATGCTGGAGTATTGCCGCGGGCGTGGGCTCGAGGTCGTGCGCGGCGCGGCGTTGACTGCGAACACGCGCATGCATGACCTGGCGCGCGCCTGCGGTTTCCAGGTGCTTCCGGCGACCGACGGCACAGTCGAATTGATGCTGGCGCTGTGCTCGCCCGAAAACGAGGTATAGAACTGATGGGCAAACGGATTCTCATCGTGCAGGGGCATCCGGACTGCACGCACCAGCACCTGTGCCACGCGCTGGCCCAGGCATATACCGAAGGAGCGGGGGCAGCCGGCCATGATATCGAGACAATGGAGCCGGCCCGGCTCGCGGTACCGTTTCTCACCAGCCAGGCCGAATGGGAGGAAGGAGAGCCTCCGCCGCAACTGGTCCAGGCGCAGGAAGCGATCCACCGCGCCCAGCATCTTGTATTCATCTATCCGCTGTGGCTCGGCGACATGCCGGCGCTGCTCAAGGCTTTTCTGGAACAGGTGGCGCGGCCCGGCTTCGCCATCGATCCGGCCGCACGCAATCCGCTGAAGGCAGGACTGCTGCGCGGGCGCAGTGCGCGGCTGGTAGTCACGATGGGCATGCCAGCGCCGCTCTATCGCTGGTTCTACGGCGCACACGCTCTCAAGCTGATGCGTCGCAATATCCTCGGCTTTGCCGGCATTGCGCCAGTGCGCACGACCGTCGTCGGCGGCGCGGGCGCGATGGCTCCCGCGGACGTCGAGCGCTGGCGCCGTCGCCTACACAGGCTGGGCACAGCCGCGGCCTAACTCGTGCCCGGCGCATCGTCTGCAAGCCCGACACCGTGACAACCGCAGCTGCATCATATTCATGTCGAAGTCGTCCGGCGTCCGGGCAACGGCGCCGTGCAGGCGATGATGCGCCGGCCGCGTGCGCACGAGCTCATCGTGGGCGTCAACACCGATCCAGTGTTCGGTCCGGTCATACTGTTCGGCCAAGGTGGTGTGGCAGTCGAGGTCACGGCCGACCAGGCCATCGGTCTGCCGCCATTGAATCGGGCACTCGCTGCCGATCTGGTTGGCCGCACCCGCGTCGCACGTTTGTTGGCCGGATTCCGCGATCATCCGCGCATCGACTTCGATGCCTTGTACGATGTGCTGGTCCGGATAGGTCAGATGGTCGCGGACCTGCCCGAACTCGCGGAACTGGACATCAATCCGCTACTCGTGGACGCTTCGGGTGCAGTCGCGCTGGACGCACGCCTGCGCCTTGTCGCGACGGTAGCCGGGCAGGATCCGCTTGCGCGCTTGGCGATCCTGCCGTATCCCGACCAGCTGGAAAGGCAGGTCGATAGTCCGATCGGTCCGTCCACGCCGCGGCCTATCCGACCGGAGGATGCGCCAGCACACGTGGAGTTTTTCCATGCCCTGATGCCGGCAGATGTGCATTTCCGGATGTTCAGTACGATGCGGGACCTGTCGCCGTCGCAACTGGCCCGGTTCACGCAGATCGACTATGCGCGCGAAATGGCCTTCATCGCTACGCGGCCCGCAGCGCAGGGCGGCGCCGAAACGCTGGCGGTGGTGCGGGTCAGCATTGACCCGGACAATATCGAGGGCGAATTCGCGATCGTCGTCCGCTCGGACTTGAAGAGAAAGGGGTTGGGCCGGCTGCTCATGGCGGCCCTGCTGGATTACTGCCGTGCGCGCGGTCTGGTGCTGGTGCGTGGGGCTGCATTGGCCGGGAATATCGGCATGCATGCGCTGGCACGCGCATGTGGATTCGAGGTGACTCCAGACGTGGACGGCACCTTGCGACTGACGCTACGCTTGCGTCCGGGCGAAGCGCCATTGCCCACCGATGGGGTGGAAGGGCGCCACGCAACGCCTGCTAGGTCGCCATTGTCTGCCAGCGTTTCCGATCGCGGTGTTTCCACTTGACCGCTTCGAACCATAGCCTGCCGAGCAGGGCCGCTCCGACGGCCGCCATCAGCATGTGGATGGGTGGGCGAACGAATGCAAACAGCCGGGCCACGTCCGGAAACGCGAGCACGATCGCCAGCAACGCCACCGTCAGGACGGCCATCCAGTTGAAATAGCGATTGCCGCCATGTTTCGCACGCCATGACGCGATGTCCCAGGTACGGTTCGCATGAATGAGACCGATGTTGGATAGGACCAGGACCGTGAAGGTCGTGGCGCGCGCCATGTCATCGGATCCGGTTTCGTGTCGGCCCCATACATAAACGCCGAGGAGCAGAAGCAGGAGTCCGCTGCCTTGCCAAAGCCCCCGGACAAGTAGAGTGGCATCGAACAGACTGTCGTCGGCACGGCGCGGCTTGGTCCGCATTGCGTTGGGTTCCAGTTCCTCCGCCTCAAACACCATCGAACAACTTGGGTCGATAATCAACTGCAGAAAAAGAATGTGAGCCGGCAACAGCACCATGGGCCACCCGAGAAGCACGGGCAGGATGGACAGCCCGACGATCGGGACGTGGACAGCGACGATAAAGACGATGGCCTTGCGCAAGTTCGCAAATATCCGCCGTCCGTAGCGCACCGCCGTGACAAGCGAGGAAAAACGGTCATCGAGCAGCACCAGACTGCCCGCTTCCCGTGCGACATCGGTGCCTCGCGCACCCATCGCGACACCGATATGGGCGGCTTTCAGAGCTGGCGCATCGTTGACGCCATCGCCTGTCATTGCGACGATTTCACCGCGGGAGCGAAAAGCCTGCACGAGCCTCAGCTTATGTTCGGGCTGTACGCGGCAGAAGATGTCGGTGTCCGGCAGCCGGGCGCCGAGCGCCGCGTCGTTCAGCGCCGCCAGTTCGGCGCCGGTCATCACATTGCCGTTCACGGGTAGGCCTGCCTGGCGCGCAATGGACAGTGCAGTGGCCGGATGGTCGCCGGTGATCATCACGACGCGGATACCTGCCGCATGGCATTCGGCCATGGCTGCGGGCACGTCCGGTCGCACCGGGTCCTCGAGCGCTACCAGCCCGAGGAAGCGAAAATCGAAATCGTGCTGGTTTTCCGGGAGCGTGGATGATGGGAAGACCGCCCTTGCAACACCAAGGACGCGCAGGCCGCCGGCAGCCATGCGCGCGACCTGCTCGGCGATGTGGCCCGTTTGCCCGCGATCCAAGTGACACAA
>Ga0207705_10003548_pt1 | contig 11876 bp, 8 predicted proteins | sample KBSC13metaG_FD_184314 | JGI IMG/M metagenome (GOLD analysis project Ga0207705, IMG submission 184314) | Corn rhizosphere microbial communities from Kellogg Biological Station, Michigan, USA - KBS C1-3 metaG (SPAdes) (version 2) | ecosystem: Host-associated > Plants > Roots > Rhizosphere > Soil ...
GGTTTCGCGGCCCGCCATTCCAATTGGCCCACGCAAAGCCCGGAAACACCACGGGCAAGTAGTCGATGCCCCGGCTGCGGCACCACTCGGCATCGGCCTCAAGCATCGTCTTGCGGTACCAATCGACACCCGCCGTCCCTCGATATCGACCGGGTGTCCACGGCGAGAGCATGTCGAACGCCTCGTAGACCTCGACAAAATCCGGTTTGGAGTCAGTGTCGGAATCGCGGAAGTGGTTGGGCACGCCGCCGATGACATAGCAGCCCTGCTCGACAAACCAGCGTACGACGCGCAGGCACTCCTCCGCGCTGCCGGGGCGATCCGTAAAGCCCATGCCCCAGATGCAGACGACGGGCTTGCCGTCCTGATGGGCGTATGCGGTCGACGACAGCACGTCGAGTTCCTCGCCCAGTGTGCGTGTCCAGTCGCCACAGATCTGCTCGGCGAACTTGTTCCAGCCGGAGATGTCGTACATGATGTAAAACTTGCGCCCATGGGCCTCCGCCGCTTTCCTCACCTTAAGCGCCATCCCATCGTGTTGCGGCGACGGCCCAAAGCGTTGGAGTGCGGCGACATCGACACCGTACTCACGCATCCAGCGAAAGTGCGTGTCCACCACCTGGTCGTCGTACGAGCTGAACAGCCGCGCCGGATGTCCGCTGCCCAGGTTCTCGTACCCCGTCGGGTAGGTACGCTCGTACTCCGCTAGGTCCGGGTACAGCTCGAACTTCTGGTTGCCCGGCTCGGGAATCCCGTGGTCCGTCCAGTGAGTCCAGCGGTCGTTCGGACTGCCGTCTCCGGGGCAAGCAAACCAACCCTGATATCCGGCGATCATGCGACCGACGATATCGCCGGTGCGGTCGTTATTGTCGATAGATGTATTCATAATTCATTTGCGAGGAACCCACCCCGCTCGTTCCTCGCGACCCTCCCGAAACGGGAAGGTGAAGAGAAATCATGTTGACGTTGCCGGTTTCCTCTGTCGGTCCTGTCCCCCAGAATTGGGGGTTAGGGGGCTATTCCTAAGCCCACGGAAAGGCCGGGGCGGGCAGATGGAACAGGATGTTCAGCAGGGCGAAGATCGTCGCCATCACGCATTCGCCCAGGATCAGCCCCAGAAAAAACGGGCGCATCCGCGCATAGGCCGACATCCCCGCATACCGCACGACGCCGCTCTTGATCATCCACGCCACCAGGCACGGAAACCAGAACTCCGTCGCCGCCCACGACCCGCTCAGCGCCAGTCCGATCGGATGCAGCGGCCACCAGTAGATGTTCGCTCGCAAGATCGTCAACGCCAGGGTGACAATGGCGCCCGCCGCGCAGAAGACCGGCATCTGCCAGTTTTGCGCCGCCGGAAAGTCGCCCTGTCCGGGCTTGAAAAACGGCGCGTAGTCCGACAGCGTGAACTGCGGCTGCGTGCTGACTAAATACTGATCGAGACGCTCCGCGCCGAGGTGATAACTGACGTAGATGTTGAGCGCCACCGCCGCGACGAACGCCACCAACACGGCCAGCACAAGGTTGCGCGCCATGGACCGCCGGTCGATGCGGGCGCCGTCGGCAATCTTTGCGGTGTCGAGGAAGCCCGTCAGCAAGAGCCCGCGCTGATCGCGAAGCAAGACATTGTCGACCATCGCCAGCAGTGCGAGATTGTGCGGCCCGAGTGCGTGGACGGAGCCGAACATGCGGTAGACGTCGATGGGGCGGAAGGTCGTCTCCGTCATCAGCATGCCGCCCTCCGCCGTCGACCGCGCCATCACCAGCGCGATCATAAAGACGAAGACGACGATCTCGAGCACCGCGAGCCAAAGCGACATCCCCATCAGCCACAGCCAGATGGCCGAGCCGGCGACGCACACCAACAGCCCCCAGAAGGCAACCTTATAGGGGACCGCTTCGGCGCTGTCGTCGACGTCGGCGCGTCCGATGGCTGCCAGCCAGACCGATCGCAAATGCGCCCGCGCCGACCAGAACAGGTAGCCCGTCAACACGATGTAAGCGCCAACCGTCTCGTAGCCGATAAAGAGCTTGGGCGGGTAGATCGGCATGCCCGGGGTCGCCATGTCGTAGCTGACAGCCACGGCCTCCTGCACCCGCTGCAAAACGAAGAAGAACCAGATCGACAGCGCAATGTCCGCCGGCAGCAAGAAGAAGAACCCGATCGCCGCGAACGAAAACATCAGCGGGCACCAGCCGATCTGGTTCCATGGCGGCTGGTGAAACAGATCGTTGAGCGGCACGATCAACTTGATCTCCGGCACCGACGGCGCCAGCTGATGGATTGCGTTAATCGTATAGACCAACGCGGGAACAGTGGTGCCTAACCAAATCATTCGTCGGTCACGTGGCGTCATGGCAGATTGCGCGATCTCAAGCGGAAGCTGCGCCAGCGGAAACGACAGCCGCTCGTTCTCGGCCCACTGCTTGCGCAGAAGGGTCGTCAAGAACAAAAAGGCCGCCACCACAAGGCCAATCAAAATGGCCCAGTTGCCGATCGGAATTAGCCAAGCCTGCCACGGGACGCCCGCGCCGCGATGGACACCGGTGAAAAACTGGTCGACAACCGCCTGATGCCCGGCAATCGCGGGATTGTACGGCACGAGGCGCGGGTCGAGGTTGAGGTCGAAGAGTCGATGCCAATTGTTGCCGTCATCGGCAAAATAGTGCGCCGCGATGAGCTGCGGTACGAGCTTCTCGACCACGCCGTGCGACGACACCATAGCGGCGACCACCACCATGCAGTAGATCGTCAGCAAGTCGGCCGGCCCCAGTTGCCATCGCTTCCGCCCCCAACCCACCAGCCTGTTGATGCCCAGCGCCACCACCAAAATCGAGATGGCGATCGGCGGCATCTGCAAATAACCGATGCGCAGGGTCGACAGCACCAGCTCGGCCTGGGTAACAAGTAATGTCGTGACGAGAACGGCAACGAGTCCCAGCGCAATGGCACGCCCGCGGACGACGCGAGTAGCCCCGTCGACCTGCGTCGCGGCGTCGGGTGTCACAGGTTTTCTTTCGATGATCGACAATCGCGGACTTTCAAATCGTAGCCCATCGAAAAAGGCCCGGAGATATCAGCCGGCAACTCCGGGCAGCCTATTCGACGATGGTGTTGCATATTATATGACTAAATGTCATACGATTATATGTTATCATACTTTGATTTGGAAGTCAATCGCTGTTCCTATCAAATATTTGCCTGGGACCGCCTGTCTGCCAACGTGTAAAGACCTCCCATATTTAATGTTCGATGCGAAATCGATTGTTCTTTGTCAAAATCGGCTGGGAATTCCAGATGTATTCCATCATCGTGATGACCAATAGTTACATAATGTCGTATAATTAGATGATATCATGACAAGAGGCGTGTTTACGCCCACATTAATCCGTATTCACAGGTAAGCCACCCATGTTGCTTGACGCAAAAATTCCCATCAAGATCGCGCACATCGAAAAAGCATACGATCGATTGCGCTACCGGTCCGTCGCCACCGTCGAGGCGGACTATGCCGAGACCAAGACCCACTACCGAGGCGTTCCCAATGATACGTCGCTAACCTGGAAGACCGCCGAAGCCGGCACTTCTTGGGGCGACGATTGGACGACGGCCTGGCTCCGCGCCTGCGTCACCGTGCCACAGAGTATGGGCGGCAAACCCGTTTTCCTGCGCGCGGACACGGGGGCACCCGAGTCGATGCTGATCGTCGACGGCGTCCACAAGGGCGTCTTCGACATCAACCACCCCGTTCGACTGCTCACTCTCTCGGGCGTCGCCGGCGCACGTCATGAAATCCATCTGGAAGCCTACGCCGGCCATTCGTTCCCGGGCACCCAGCCGAGTGTCGACGAGCAGGTGGTCGTGACGCCGGGGTGTCGAAAGTTCGGGCTCATCGAACTTGTCGAGGAGCGGACAAACGTCAGCGCCTTCGTCTTCGAACTGCGAGCCCTGCGCCAGCTTGCGGAAACGCTCGATGAGAACAGCCTGCGTCGAGGCAGAATCCAGGCCGCCGCTCAGGAGATCTTCGCGGCCGTCCATGCCAAGCCCGCCGATGTCGACGAGGACGTTTGGGCCGCCGGCCTCGCCCGCGCCCGGGACATTATGCGTCCCCTGCTGGACCAGAAAAACGGGCCGACCACTCCTACCGCCGGCATCATCGGCCATTCGCACATCGACACGGCCTGGCTCTGGACCGTCGCCGAGACCTGGCGCAAATGCGCCCGCACATTCTCGTCGATCCTGAGCCTGATGGACCAGTACCCCGAGTTCAAGTTTCTCCAGAGCGCCGCCTGCCATGCCGAGAAGATGCGCGAGCTCTACCCGGACATCTTCGCGCGGATGCAGGCCCGTGTCGCCGAGGGTCGATGGGAGATCAACGGCGGCACGTGGATCGAGCCGGACTGCAACATCCCCAGCGGCGAAGCCCTCCTGCGCCAGTTCCTCCTCGGCCAGCGCTCGACGCGTGAGATGTTCGGCAAGACCTCCGACACCCTCTGGCAGCCCGACGTTTTCGGCTACTCCGGCGCGCTCCCGCAGATACTGCGCGGATGCGATGTCGACTATTTCTGCACCACCAAGCTCGGCTGGAACGACACCAACCGCTTCCCGTACGACACCTTCGTGTGGCAGGGCATCGACGGCAGCGAGGTCGTCTCTCACTTCAACCTGATCCACTGCTGGCCCGACCCGGAGACACTCGTCAACGCCTGGAAGCGCGTGCAGCACAAGGACGTTCAGGATCGACAGTACATCTCATTCGGCTACGGCGACGGGGGCGGCGGCCCACAATCTGAGATGATTGAGATGGCACGCCTGGTGAAGGACCTCGAGGGCTGCCCGAAGGCCGACTACCAGACCGTTACCGACTTCATGCAGTCCTGCGCCGAGCTTCCGAACCTCCCGCGCTGGACGGGAGAGCTCTACCTCGAACTCCACCGCGGCACGCTGACGTCCATCGCGGCCATCAAGCGCTACAACCGCCAGGTCGAGTTCAGGCTCCGCGACGCCGAATTCGCGGCGACCCTCGCCGCGCTTCAGGCAGGCGAGCGCTACCCTAAAGATCAACTGCTGGCTCACTGGAAGACGCTGCTGCTCAACCAGTTCCACGACATCCTCCCGGGTTCGTCGATCGCCGAAGTCAACGACGAGGCCATCGCCACACTCAGCGAATGTCTCACCTCCGTCACCGTGCAGCGCGACCGCAGCCTCGGATATGTCGGCGGAGAAGTACGGCGCGACCAGCCCGAGGCGGTCCTCATCTCCAACAGCCTGAGCTGGGACCGAATCGGCGAGATCGAACTCGACGGCCGCCCCGCGCTCGCCGGCGACGGCATCGTCACCCAGGAAGTCGAAGACGTCGACGGTCATCAAAAGCTCGCCGTGCTCGGCCTCACGCTACCGTCGATGGGCTACGCCACATTCGATGTTTCCGACTCCCCCATTATTGGGGGCAGGGGGGCTATCAAGGTCGACGGCGACATCGTCGAGACCCCATTCGCCCGCGTCACCTTCGAGAAAACCGGCCACATCACGTCCTTCTTCGACAAGGCCGCTCGCAGGGAACTCGTGCGAGCCGGCGGCGCGATGAACGTGTTCCTGGCCGGCGAGGACGTCCCCGCCGCCTGGGACAACTGGGATATCGACCGCGACCAGCGGCTCAAGATGACGCCTGTCGACGCAGACACGTCAGGAGTGATCGTCGCCGACGGCCCCTTGCAGCTCAGGATCCGCCGGACCTACAAGCTCGGACGCGCGTCGACTATCACGCAGGATGTCATCTTCCACAGCTCCACGCCGCGCGTCGACTTCGACACCGTGGTGGACTGGCACGAGAAGTACACGTTCCTGAAGACCGCATTCGCGGTCGACATCCTCGCCGACACAGCCCGACACGAGATCCAGTTCGGGCATGTCACGCGGTCGACGCACGACAACACGTCTTACGATCGTGCGCAGTTCGACGTCTGCGCGCACAAGTGGACGGACATCTCCGAGACGGGCTACGGCGTCGCCTTCCTCGACGACTGCAAGTACGCCTGCACGATCAAAGACAGCGAATATCATCTCAGCCTGATCAAGAGCGGCCGCCATCCCGACCCACGCGGCGACGAAGGCCGCCACCGATTCGCGTACGCCATGTTGCCGCACGCCGGCGGCTTTAGCGTCGAATCGGTCGTTCGACCCGCCTATGAGTTCAATGTCGCCCCAAGCGTCGTCCCAGCATCGAAGGGCGTCGACGCATTCCGCCTCGTCGACGTCGACGCCGCTAACGTCATTGTCGATACCGTCAAATGGGCCGAGGATGGCGACGCCACCATCCTTCGCCTCTATGAAGCGGGCAAAACGGGTACGCACGCCCGGTTGACCTTCGGCCTCACCGCCGCCCGGGTCGATGAGGTCAACATGCTGGAGGAGAGGGCCAGAGAGATTGGCCGGGATGTCAAGAGTATCGAACTCTACTTCCGCCCATTCGAGATCAAAACCCTGCGGCTGTCCATGAAAGCATGAGCACGTAGGCGCAAGGAAGGGCCGGGGCGGACGCCTCGGCCCTTTTATATGGGTAACTCGACAATGAGAAAACCCGCCGACTCTGGAGTTGGCGGGTCATCGTCGATACGAAGCTGATGTCACCGGACGAAGCTGGTGTTGCCTCCACCACCCGATGTGTTCTGCGAAGAGTAAGCGTCGCGCCCCTGCTGCGGCGACGGAGTCGACCAGGTGTGGTTACCTTGCAAACGATAGTGCGTGGCGCATCCCGTGACGCTTGCACAAATCCCGATAAATATAATGGCGGCCAATGCCTTCAGCCCCTGGTTTCTCCTCATGATTTCCTCTCCTGCGACTCTGGTGGCGGTTCCCTAAAACAATGACAAACGCCGTGGTCGAGGTGGCCTCGACCACGGCGAGTCATTCGATTAATTTCTACTGATATTCGGCGTGCAGGGCGCTCAGGACCACCGTGGCGCTTGCGTTGGGCTCGTCGCAATTGATGGCGTTGGCGCCGGCCGGATCGGTCGGGTTCAGGTTGCAATTGCTGTTCGAGGGCGTATAGTTGTTCGGCCAGGTCATACCGATCTGGCTAACCGGTGTGGACAGCGCGGTCGGCTGCATCGTCTTCGCATGGCCGTCGCAATACACCACATTGATCAAGCCGGTGTGGCCGGCGAACCCGGTGGCATAGAAGGACGACTGCGACTGGGCCTGGGCCTGGGTGGTACAAGCGCTGCCGCCGCTGCAGGCGAGCCAGTCTGGCCAGTGGGTCATCGGCACATAGGCCGTCGTCTCAGCGACAAGGATCTTCGACGCCGGCGAATTGATGCCCGCGATCGCCTTGTACGGACCGTAGTTGTCCTGGCCGCCGTTGCGGTAGCCAAGGTCCGAGTTCATCGCATAACCGGCCGGGATCTGCGGTGCGCTGCTGCCGCAGCTCCAGTTACCCGTGTTATTGACCGGACCATGGTTGAAGCCGTCGCAATTCATCAGGCCGGACTGCTCCGCCAACGTGTTCGACGGGCAGTGGAACACGCCGAGGCTCTTGACGTACGGGAAAACCGCAACGCCCCAGCTCCTCGAAGATCCTCCCGGCCCCGCATTGGTGTCCCAGGCGGCGGGCAGCTTCTCATCATTGTCCTGCACGTACTGCATAAACGAAAGGCCGAGCTGCTTCTGGTTGCTGACACACGAGATCGTGCGTGCCTTCTCACGAGCCTTCGCGAATACGGGGAAGAGAATGGCGGCGAGAATCGCTATGATGGCGATAACAACTAGTAATTCAATCAGGGTAAATGCCTGTCGGTTCTTCATTACTGTCTCCTTTGAAAAATATGAATGCCTCGTTCGAAACGTTAGATCCAACGACCATGGGCTTTTGTGCGGTAAGCTTGTCCGGTCGCCTTTCGATCTTGAAGAGTAGTCACTTAACCATTGTAAAGTGTCTCAGTTTATCTGTCTAGTCGCAATCCGTTCAATTTCTTGATCTATTCTCAGGTTCTCCCTGATTTTGGATTGTCGACCATCCCGCGCCGGCTAGTCGGGCTGCAGCACCTCCCAACCGAGTGAGCCTGTCGGACTGAACGCGACGCCCGTCATCACGTTGTCCGGTAAATTCTTGACCGATGATGTACCGGTATCGTTGTCAACAATACCATACAACCCGTCCCATTGATCAGATTATATCACGTCACTGGCACCATGTCAATGACATAATGGCCCATTATTTACAAAATACACATATTATAGTTGTGTATTAGCGTATGACCATATGACATAACTTGTCGTCAAACAACTGACCGAAGCCGCGCGAAAGACGGAAGAGGGAATCTATCCGCAGTTGACGCAGATGGCCGCAGATATTAGGAAAGAGATATCAAGGATCTATCTCCTTCTGAACATCTGCGGCCATCTGCGTCATCTGCGGATAATCTCTTATCCTTCTGTTTCTTCTAATTGCCGACGTGACGGTCGCGGATGCCGAGGAGGTAGAGGAGGGCGTCGAGGCCCATGGAGGAGATGGAGTGCTGAGCCTTCGCGCGGACCAGGGGCTTGGCGTGGAAGGCGACACCGATGCCGGCGATACTGAGCATGGGCAGGTCGTTGGCGCCGTCGCCTACTGCAATCGTCTGCGCCAACGCGATATTCTCGCGCCCAGCGATCTCACGGAGGATCTCGGCCTTACGAGGACCGTCGATGATGCCGCCCACGACGTCCCCCGTCAGTCGACCATCCTCGACCGCAAGCTCGTGCGCGTAGACGTAGTCGAAGCCAAGGTCCACCTGTAGTCGACGCGCAAAGTGGGTGAAGCCGCCGGAGATGATCCCCGTCTTGTAGCCCAGCATCTTGAGCGTGCGCATCAGTCGACGCGTGCCGGGTGTCAGCGGAAGATCGACGTCATCGAGGGCCTCTGTCGACAGTCCCTTCAGCAGGGCCATACGCTGACGGAAGCTCGTCGGGAAGTCGATCTCGCCCCGCATCGCCGACGCCGTTATCTCCGACACCGCATCGTACACCCCCGCTCGCCGCGCGAGTTCGTCGATGACTTCCATCTGGATCAGCGTCGAGTCCATGTCGAAGACGACCAATCGCCGGTTGCGCCTGAACAGGGAATCTTCCTGGACGGCGATGTCGAAATCGTCCTCATCCGCCAGCGACAGCAGTGACTTCCGCAGATCGGCGGCATTCCCCGCCGATCCCGAAAGCGTGAACTCGATGCACATACGCGGATACGTCGACCTCGACGCCACGTCGCGGCCCGACAGGCGCTCCATCAGGTCGATATTGAGCCCGTGGTCGACAAACCGGTGCGTCACCGCCGCCAGCTGCGCCGCCGTGATATGCGCTCCGAGCAGCGTGACAATGAAGCGCTGATGCTTCTGCTGATCGATCCATCGACCATACATCTCCGGCGTGACAACCGTCACGTTAACATTCACTCCCGCCCTCTCCGCCAGGGTCTGCGCGGCGTCGGTAATGCCCGCGATCCGGTCCGCGTCAACGCGGACCATCAGCCCGAACGTTAGCGAACTATGGACGACCGCCTGCCCAATGTCAAGCAAAGTCGCGCCGGCGTCGGCAAGGAGAATGGTAAAGGCGCTCGTCAGACCAGGGCGGTCCGCGCCGGAAACGGTGACTAGTACAATTTCAGACATCGAGAGAAAGTATACCGCAGGGGGCGCAGTTCGGATCTCGAACCGGTGATGTTGTCAGTAGTTGAAGCGCGTGCGCATGGAATAATCGAGCAGACGCTGTGATGCGGGTTGGGGAGAAGTTCATGAACGCTGTTCGTTATTGTATTGCGGTGCAGCTCTTGCTATTGCCGCTGAGTTGCGCGGCGGCTCCGATGTATCGTGACGTCGACGGGTGCAAGATCGCCGTCCCGGCATCGTGGGTTGCGGTCAAGAACCCGGCGGGTTTCAAGGGTTGTACCCTGTTCACTGGGAATCCGAGCGCGATTCCCGTCAATGGGATCATGATCGTATCGACGCCGATTCCCAAGTTGAAGGAAGACATTCAGGAACAGGATAACGAGGTGCTGGATGGATTGATGTACGTGCTGAGCAAAAATCCGGCGTACACCGTCCTTGACCGGAGTGATACTCGCCTGGGAGGCATGGACGGAAAATCGGTGACCGTCCAATTTGGCACTAAAGGCAACCCGAGGTTGATGCGCGTCTGCGCCTCCGCCTTTATTATCGGCCATCACGCCTATGTCATCTTGTGCGAATGCGCGGACGCTATTTTCTCGAAGAACGTACCGGAGTACGCAAAGTCGCTTGCGACAGTACAGTTCCCGCCACATTGACAAATGTATGTAGCGAAGTGTCCAGCAGCCGCCGCAATTGGCTCAGATTTCCAGGCCGACTCGCGCGGCCGGACGGCATCGTCTAGAGGCGCGGGCTCCCTCCCGGTGCGCTTAGCGTTGTTGAAGATTGCGGACGTTAAATGCGCCGTCCTCAAGCCCGATTTCGGACGTTGTCGAAGGCACCTCAGAAATCCCTGCCCTCTACCAGTAGCTCTCAAACAGCTCGCTCACACTGTCATCCTTATGGATGCGGCAGATCGCGTTCGCCAGCAGCGGAGCCACTGACAACACCGTGATCTTCGAACTGCTGGCCCTCTTGGCGGCGGAGAGGGGAATGGTGTCCGTAATGACCAGCTCCTCGATTGGCGAGTTCTCGATATTCTCGATGGCCTTGCTCGACAGAACCGCGTGCGTGCAGCAGGCAAAGACACGTTTAGCGCCGCGGTCGATAATCGCCTTGGCGCCCGACGCCACGCTGCCGCCTGTGTCGATCATGTCGTCGACCAGTATGCAGTCCTTGCCGACGACATCGCCGATAATCTCCATGATCTCGACCTTGTTCGGCTCGGGTCGACGTTTCGCAATGATCGCGATCGGCGCATGCAGGGTCTCTGCCATCCCGCGGGCACGAGAGACGCCACCGACGTCCGGGCTGACAACCACGGTGTCGTGATTCGTCATCCCTTTCTCGGCAAAGTATGAGGAGAGAAGCGGACCCGCGTAGAGATGGTCGAGGGGGATCTGGAAGAAGCCCTGAATCTGTCCGGCGTGGAGGTCGATGGCCAGAATCCGGTGCGCGCCAGCGGTGGTGATGAGATCGGCGACGAGGCGCGCCGTGATCGGCTCGCGCGGTTTGATCTTCTTGTCCTGGCGCGAATACCCGTAGTAGGGAACCACCAGGGTGATGCGCTTCGCCGACGCCCGCCGGAACGCGTCGACAAGGATCAACAGTTCCATCAAGGTGTCGTTGGCGGGCTCGCACGTCGGCTGGACGATGAACACGTCCATGCCGCGCACACTCTCCTCGATCTTAACGCGGATCTCTCCATCGGAGAAACGCGTGATCAGCAGCTTGCCCAGCGGAAGATTCACCTGATGGGCAATCTTGGCCGCAAGCTCGGGATTAGCGTTTCCGCTAAAGATGCGCAGTGTCGACGTCTCCACGGTCATCGAGGTGTTCCTCCACCAAGCTCGCTCACTACCAAGGTTGGCGCATTGTATCGACGCCTCCTCATCGAGGCCTCGAATATGTTCGCCTGAGTACTGTCGTCAACATAGTCGAAAGTGGTCAACAGGCATCCTCCCACGAGACTTGCCAGCACGCGCTGCGCTCGCCCGGTCGAAGGTGCCCGCTCCTCTCGCGCTGGACGCCCCAATGCTAATTGGCTAGGCCGGCTTATTCTTCTCCACCCAGCCCTCCTTGTTGACCTGTCGAGCCCGTCCCACGGCAAGCGCCCCCGCGGGCACGTCCTCCGTGATGGTCGATCCTGCGGCGGTATAGGAATTGTCATGAATGGTCACGGGGGCGACAATCGTGTTGTTCGTGCCGACGAAGACATCATCCCCAATAATCGTCTT
>Ga0207705_10003550_pt1 | contig 11875 bp, 10 predicted proteins | sample KBSC13metaG_FD_184314 | JGI IMG/M metagenome (GOLD analysis project Ga0207705, IMG submission 184314) | Corn rhizosphere microbial communities from Kellogg Biological Station, Michigan, USA - KBS C1-3 metaG (SPAdes) (version 2) | ecosystem: Host-associated > Plants > Roots > Rhizosphere > Soil ...
CTACCAGGGCCGCCAGCCCACCGAGGCCGAGCGCGACCAGATGCACCACGCCGCCCACCACATCTGCTTCATCGCCAATTCGGTGAAGACCGAGATCGTGGTGGAAGAGGTGGTGAGCGCTTAGCGTCCTCCACCGCTGTCATCCCGGTTTCGCGGCACGCGAAGACCGGGACCCATACGCGCCGATGGTCAGTGGCTGATCTCCGGAACTCGAGTCTATGGGTCCCGGACAAGCCGCCGTCGCGGCTTTCGGGGATGACAGTTGAGAAGGTCCGTCAGCCTCGTGCGGAGGCTCCCCTCGCCCTTGAGCTCGCATTCCCAGATCGTCTCGACGCGCCAGCCCAAGGCCATCAGCGCTTCGCGGCTCTTGTCGTCGCGGGCGCGGTTGCGGGCGACCTTGACCAGCCAGTAGTCGCGGTTCTGTTTCGGCACGCGGGCGCCACGAGCGCAGTCGTGGCCGTGCCAGAAGCAGCCGTGGACGAAGATCGCCAGGCGGCGGCCGGGCAGGACGATGTCGGGCCTCCCGGGCAAGTCGGCCCGGTGCAGGCGGTAGCGCGCGCCCAGCGCCGTGAGGGCTTTGCGGACCGCCAGCTCAGGGGTGGTGTCCTTGCCCTTGACGCGGCGCATGACCGCCGAGCGTTTCTCAGGTGAGTAGACGTCGGTCATAGCGGAAGCGAGCGGAGGATCTGTTCCTCTCTCAGGCGCGCAGCGCCATGGGAGAGGTTGGGAGAGGGCGGCTGGACGGCAGCGCTTCCGCGGTGTTGGACCGACGATCCTCGATCCAACGCTTCGGGTGGGGCGAAGTTGGCGCCGCCCTCTCCCAGCCTCTCCCTCCGCTTCGCGAGGGAGAGGAGCATTGCTACAGCCCTTCGAACAGCGCCGTCGAGACGTAGCGTTCGGCGAAGCTCGGGATGATGGTGACAATCAGCTTGCCGGCCATGTCGTCGCGGCTGGCGACGTCGAAGGCCGCGGTGAGCGCCGCGCCTGAGGAGATGCCGACCGGGATGCCCTCTTCCGCCGCCACCCGCCGCGCCATGGCGAAGCTGTCGTCGTTGGACACCTGCACCACCTCGTCGATGATGCCGCGGTCGAGGATCGAGGGGACGAAGCCCGCGCCAATGCCCTGGATCTTGTGCGGGCCGGGCGGGCCGCCGGAGAGGATGGCCGAGGTCTCCGGCTCGACGGCGATCATCCGCACGGAAGGCTTGCGGGCCTTCAGCACCTGGCCGACGCCGGTGATGGTGCCGCCGGTTCCAACCCCGGAGATGACGGCGTCGACACGGCCGTCGGTGTCGTTCCAGATCTCCTCGGCGGTCGATACGCGGTGGATCAGCGGGTTGGCGACGTTGTCGAACTGCTGCGGCATCACCGCGCCGGGCGTGGCCTCGACGATTTCCTTGGCGCGGGCCACGGCGCCGGCCATGCCGCGCTCGGCCGGCGTGAGTTCGAGCTTCGCGCCCAGGATGAGCAGCATCTTGCGCCGCTCCATCGACATGCTCTCGGGCATGACGAGGGTCAGCTTGTAGCCCTTGGCCGCCGCCACGAAGGCGAGTGCGATGCCGGTGTTGCCGCTGGTCGGCTCGACGATCATGCCGCCGGGCTTCAGCGCGCCCTTGGCTTCCAGGTACTCGACCATGGCGACGCCGATGCGGTCCTTCACCGAGGCGATCGGATTGAAGAACTCGAGCTTGGCGACCACTTCGCCCTTGGGCTTCAGCGCGGCGGTCAGGCGCGGCAGGCGGACCAGCGGGGTGTCGCCTATGGTGTCGAGGATGGAATCGAAGATCTTGCCCCGGCCGGCGCGCTCGTAGCGCGCGGCGTCATAGACCTTGTCGGGGGTGGCGTCGGCCATGGTCGGAGTCCTTTGGGGGTGTCTGCCCTTCGTGACGCCGAACCTAAGGCTTCCCGGACGGATTGGAAGAGGCGCAGGTCAGGCGCGCCGGGCCAGGATTTGCGGCGGCGGCGTCTCGGTCAGCGCCGGATCGGCGGCCAGCAAAGGCTCCAGGATCTCCCCGGCCAACCAGCGCACGACAGGGACCGCTATCCCGTCGCCCGCCACGTGCAGGGCGGAGGTCGCCGCGGAGGGCAGGCGGTAGCTGTCCGGCAGGCCCATCAGCCGGGCCGCCTCGCGGGGGCTGAGCAGACGGGTCCGCACCTCACCGTCCTCGACGGCCACGATCACCTGGCGCGAGGAGCCGCCGCGCGGGGTGCGCAGGCAGCCGGCCAGGCCGTCGAACCGCGCCTCGGCCCGCTGCACGCGCCCGCCGTCCTCCACCCGCATACGCCGGAAGATCGCGCCCACCGCGCGCCCGCCGCCGGCCCGCAGCGCCTCGATACGGGCGCGATGCAGCGGGGCCATGAGGTCGAGCCAGCGCTGGGTCTGCGCCGCGTCATGCCAGGCCACGGCGTCATCCGGCTCCAGCATGGCGGCGAGGTCGGTGTTGCGGCGCGGCGGCGGCGCGGCCCGCCACCACACCCAGCGCTCGGCGAGGCGGGGCGGCAACGCCGCGGCGGCGGCGCGGACGGCGCGGGTGTGGAACGGGCTCGCGCCGGTGAGGTGCGCGGGCGGCGGCGCGCGAGTCGCGACGACGAAGACCCGCGGCCGCGACTGCGGCAGGAACGCCGCCGCGTCGATCTCCAGCGCGCCAAAGCGGTAGCCCTGCGCGGCCAGGGCCTCGCCCAGGGCTGCGAAGTCCCGGCCGCCGTGGGAGGTGAGCAGGCCGCAGACGTTCTCGATGACGATCGTGCGCGGCGCGCGGCCCGCCGCCGCCAGGCCTTCGATCAGCCGCCAGAAGCCGAAGAAGGCCGAGGAGCGGCCCCCGCCCAGCCCGGCGCGCGCGCCCGCCAGGCTGAAATCCTGGCAGGGGCTGGAGGCCCAGGCGAGGTCCGCCTCGCCGGGCAGGCCCGCGGCGTCCAGCTTCCAGACGTCGCCTTCGTGGAAATGGGCTGCGGCGTCAGGGAAATTCGCCCGGTAGGTCGCCGCCTTGACGGGATCGAAGTCGTTGGCGAAGGCGCAGGCCCAGGCCCCGCCCAGCCCCAGGCGCGCCATGCCGCCGCCGGCGAAGAATTCGTAGAACGAGAAGGGCGCACGATTCATCGCAAAGGAGTCTAACCTGCGTCGCCCGATCCTGAAGGATGAACGCATGCGCCGGTTGATGCTGATCTCCGTCTTGGCGCTCACCGCCTGCGGAAAGCCGGAGGAGCCGATGCCGCCCTCGCGGCCGGCCGACGCGGTGATCGACGTCCGCCGCCCGATGGACGCGGCTGGGCTCGATCCGGCATGGAGCCTGAAGATCCGCGGCCTGCAGTTCACGCTCGACCGCCCGGGCCAGCCGCAGATCGTCGCCACCGCGCCGGGCGCCGTGATTCAATCGGGCAAGGCCTCCTGGGACGCCGCGACGGTCGACGGGCACAGCCTCAAGGTCAGCCTCTATTCGAGCATCTGTTCCGACGGGGTGAGCGAGGTGCGGTACAGCTACTCCGCCGAGGTGACCCTGCCGGACGGTTCGCTGCTGGCGGGCTGCGGGGCGCTGGCCGCACCCAGGGCGGCGGTCAAGCCCCAGGTCACCGCCAAGCGCTAATTGCGTCCGACTTCGATCTGGTCGATCTGCGACTTGGGCTCGGCGTGGCCCACGCGGCCGAGGAGGATGAGCACGCTCACCGCGACAAGCGCCGCGACGGCGACAGCCAGAGTGGTCTTCAGCGTCACGACGGGTCCCTCAACCGATCTTGCGCGAGGCCCATGGCGTAGCTTGTTCAGCTTAACAGGGCGGGAACAAGGGTGCTGAATCCTTTGTCACCGCCCCGTTCGCCGCCTTAGGCATGTCTCGCAAAGCCGCTTGACCATCCCCCCGCGGCAGGCGGCAAACTGCATCGACAGGCAGCCGAGACTGCAAAGCTCCAGGGAGCGGACGATGGAAAAGGCCTACGACCTCGTGATCCGAGGCGGCAGCGTGGTCGACGGGACCGGCGCCGCCGCCTTCGAGGCGGACGTGGCGGTGAAGGATGGCGCGATCGCCGCGGTGGGCCGTATCGCGGGCTCCGGCGTCGAGGAGATCGACGCCCGCGGCCAGGTGGTGACGCCGGGCTTCGTCGACATCCACACCCACTATGACGGCCAGGCCACCTGGGACGAGCGGATGCAGCCCTCGTCCTGGCACGGGGTGACCACGGTGGTGATGGGCAACTGCGGCGTCGGTTTCGCGCCTTGCCGGCCGGACGACCATGACCGGCTGATCCGGCTGATGGAAGGCGTCGAGGACATCCCGTTCCCGGTCCTGACCGAGGGCCTGCCGTGGAACTGGGAGAGCTATTCCGACTATCTCGACAGCCTGTCGAAGCGGCGGTTCGACGTCGACATCGGCAGCCAGTTGCCGCACGCGGCGCTGCGGGTGTTCGTGATGGGCGAGCGCGGGGTCAACCGCGAGCCGGCGACGCAAGCCGACATCCACGCCATGGCCGCGATCGCCAAGCGGTCGATGGAGGCCGGCGCGATCGGCTTCGGCACCTCACGCACCCTGAACCACAGGTCGTCGGACGGCTCGCCCATCGCCACCCTCACCGCCGGCGAGGACGAGCTGACCGGGATCGCCGTGGGCATGGCCGCGGCCAACAATGGCGCCGGCAGGGGCGTGCTGCAGGTGGTCTCCGACTTCAACGACCCGGCCGAGGAGTTCGCCATGCTGCGGCGGATCGTCGAGGCCTCGGGCCGGCCACTCTCCTTCTCGCTGCTGCAGAGCCCGCGCGACCCCGAGCAATGGCGCTTCATGCTGGAGCAGATGTCGGCGGCGAAGGCCGCAGGCCTGCAGATCCGCGCCCAGGTGGCGACCCGGCCGGTGGGCGTGCTGTTCGGTTTCGAGCTGACCGCCAACCCGTTCAGCACCTATCCAACCTATCGCGAGATCAAGGACCTGCCCTTCGCCGAGCGCATCGCGCGCCTGCGCGACCCGGACTTCCGCGCCCGCTTGCTGGCCGACGAGCCGGACAGCGGCCGCGCGCCGGGCCTCTCGCCGGCGCGGGCGTGGGAGCGGATCTATCCCATGGGCCTCGACAGCCCCGACTACGAGCCGACGCCCGCGACCTCCATCGCCGCGATCGCCGAGGCCCGGGGCGCCGACCCGCGGGCCGTCGCGCTGGACCATATGCTGGACGGCGGCGAAGGCGGCGGGCGCGGCATGCTCTACCTGCCGCTGCTGAACTATGCGCAGGACAACCTCGATCCCGCCTATCAGATGCTGCAGCACGACTGCGTCGTCCCCGGCCTTTCGGACGGCGGGGCCCATGTGGGGATGATCTGCGACGGCAGCTTCCCGACCACCAATATCGTGCATTGGACACGCGACCGCACCCGCGGGCCGAAGCTGTCGCTCGAGCACATGGTCAAGGCGCAGTGCCGCGACACCGCCGAGACGGTCGGGCTGTTCGATCGCGGGCTGGTCCAGCCCGGCTATCGCGCCGACCTCAATGTCATCGACTACGGCCGCCTGAAGCTGATGGCGCCCAGCGTGGCCCACGACCTGCCGACCGGCGGACGGCGGCTGATCCAGCGGGCGCAAGGCTATGTGGCGACCATCGTCGCGGGCCAGGTCACCTACCGCAACGGCGAGCCCACCGACGCCCTGCCCGGCCGCCTGCTGCGCGGCGCCCAGGCCGCGCCGGCGGCCCTCGCTGCCGAATAGAATTGGGGCCGCGGAATAGGAGCTAAGCGCCATGAACGACATCACCGGGTTCAAGCCTGAGGTCCTGGAGAGCGCCTGCGAGTGGACCGCCAAGGACGTGGCCGACCCCACGCAATGGACCGAGCATCTGTCGCCGGCGGAGGTCGACGAGCTGGACGAGGCCGTGCAGCACGCGTTCGGCGTCTCCGACGACTTCCTGAAGATCGGCAAGGCGGAGTTCCCGCTGCCGACGCTCGGTCCGCGGCTGAAGGCGATCGAGCGCGAGCTGATCGACGGGCGCGGCTTCGTGCGCATCCGCGGCCTGCCGCGCGAGCGCTGGTCGAACGACGAGATGAGCATGGCCTATTGGGGGATCGGCGCGCACCTCGGCCGGCCCTGGCCGCAGAACGCCAAGGGCCATCTGCTGGGCGACGTCACCGACCACGGCAAGGCCAAGGACGATCCCACGGTGCGCGGCAACGAGATTGGGCTCGTCGGCCTCGACTTCCACTGCGACGGCTCGGACCTGGTGGGGCTGATGTGCCTGCAGACCGGGATTTCCGGCGGGCTGTCAGCCGTCTGTAATTCGGTGGCGCTGCACAACCGGCTGGTCCGCGAGCGGCCGGACCTGGCGGCCGAGCTCTACAAGCCGCAGCCCTTCGACTATCGCGGCGAGCAGGCGCCCGGGAAGCCCGGCTGGTACCTGATGCCGGTGTTCACGCGGCACGCCGACCGGCTGTTCATCCGCCTGATCCGGCCCTACATCCTGGCCTCGCAACGCCATGCGGACGCGCCGCGCCTGACCGACACGGCCATCGAGGCCCTCGCCTGGATGCAGGACCAGGCCGAGGGCGGCGACTATTCCGTGATCATGGATTTCCAGCCCGGCGACATGCAGTTCATCAACAACTACCACGTGCTGCACGGGCGCAGTCCTTACGAGGACGACCGCGCGGCGGGCAGGGTCCGGCACCTGAAGCGCCTGTGGCTGGAGACCGAGGTCCTGGCCGACCGCCCGGCGCAGTTCGTCAACCGCATGGGCGCCCACTGGGCGCGCAACCTGACCATCAGCCGGATGGACGCGGCGCCGAGCTGAGCGAAACGGCCCTGCTCCGCGCTGGCGGCGACGCCCTATTCTTGGCCACGGAAAACACGGAAAGAGCGCGGAAGGGCCGAGCGATCCGAAGGCCTGGCTAGGTTGAATCGCGCGCTTCGCGCGCAATCGAGCGAACCGCCGACCTCGAAATCCGAGGCGCCTTCCGTGCTCTTTCCGTGGCCAATCTTCCTGAGCGTTCGCCGCGCCAGCCTTTCCGATTTTTCTTATCCGCCGCATCGCAATCAAGCCGAGTCGGCCCCATAAGAACGAGATGTCGTCCGCCGTCGCCGAGCTCGCGTCCGATCCCCTGTCCGAAGCCCGCGAGATCCTGCGCCGGACGTTCGGGCACGCGGAGTTCCGCGGCATGCAGGGCGACGTGATCGCCGAGGTGCTGGCGGGCAAGAGCGCCATGGCCGTGCTGCCGACCGGCGGGGGCAAGAGCCTCTGCTACCAGATCCCCAGCCTGATCCGGCCGGGGCTGGGCCTGGTGGTTTCGCCGCTGATCGCGCTGATGGCCGACCAGGTGGCGGGCCTGCAACAGTCGGGCGTGGCCGCCGCGCGGCTCGATTCCAACATCGATCCCGAGGAGAAGGCCGGGACCTGGCGACGGATCGAGGCCGGCGAGCTCGACCTCCTCTACGTCTCGCCCGAGGGGCTGATGCAGCCCTGGATGCTGGAGCGGCTGGCGCGCACGCCGCTGGCGCTGATCGCCATCGACGAGGCCCACTGCGTCAGCCAGTGGGGCCACGACTTCCGGCCCGAGTACCGGATGCTGGGGCGACTCGCCGAGCTCTTCCCCAAGGTCCCGCGGCTGGCGGTGACCGCCACCGCCGACGCCCGCACCCGCGACGACATCCGCGCCGAGCTGCGGCTGGAGGACTCGCCCGAGTTCGTCGCGAGCTTCGCGCGGCCGGAGCTGGTGCTGTCGGCGGAGCGCAAGCGCGGGGCGGCGCACAAGCGGGTGGTCGAGCTGGTGACCGCGCGGCCAGGCAAGTCCGGCGTGGTCTACGCCGGCTCGCGCGACGGGACGGAGAAGCTGGCCCAGGCGCTGCGCGACGCGGGCGTGCCGGCGCTCGCCTATCACGCGGGGCTGGAGCGGCAGGTGCGCAGCGACCGGCTGGAGCAATTCCTGCAGGCGGACGCGGCGGTGATGGTGGCGACGATCGCCTTCGGCATGGGGGTCGACAAGCCCGACGTCCGCTTCGTGATCCACGCCGATCCGCCGGCCGCCATCGAGGCCTATTGGCAGGAGATCGGCCGGGCCGGACGCGACGGCGACCTGGCCGAGGGCATCACCCTCTATGGCGCGGCCGACATGAGCTGGGCGCTGCGCCGGATCGGCGAGCGGGAGATGGAGCCCGCGGTCAAACAGGCGCAGGTCGCCAAGGTGCGCCAGCTCTACGCCATGCTGGACGGGACCGGCTGCCGAGCGGCCACGGTGCGCCGCTATTTCGGCGAGGAGGGCGTCGAGGCCTGCGGCCAGTGCGACGTCTGCACGGGCCAGATCGACACCAGCGACGCGACCGAGGCCGCCCAGAAGGCGCTGTCTGCCGCCCATCGCCTGGCCGGGCGGTTCGGACGCGGACGGCTGGTCGACCACCTGCTCGGCAAGACCAAGGACGTGACCGACCACGAGGCGTCGCTGTCGACCTGGGGCATCGGCCAGGAGCTGTCGGCCAACGCCTGGCGCGACCTGGTCGAGCAACTGCTGTTCGAGGGCCTGTTGCGCGAGGACCCCAACGACGGCCGCCCGCTGGTGGGCGTGGGCGACGCCGAGGCGGTCAAGCGCGTGTTTCGCGGCGAGCGCCGGGTGCTGGTCCAGACCCGCGCCGAGGCCCCGGCCAAGGCGCGGCGCGGCCGCAAGCCCTCGCGCGAGACCCTGGCGCTGGCGCCCGCCGACCAGCCGCTGTTCGAGGCGCTGCGGGCCTGGCGGTCAGGCGAGGCCAAGAGCCAGCACGTGCCGCCCTATGTGATCTTCCACGACCGCACCCTCGCCGAGATCGCCACGCTGAAGCCCGGCTCCCGCGCGGCGCTCGAGCGCATCAACGGCGTCGGCGAAGGCAAGCTCGCCCGCTATGGGCAAGCCGTGCTGCAGGTCGTGGGCGGCTTCGCAGGCTAAGCTCCTCCCCCTTAGGGGGAGGTGGCGCGAAGCGCCGGAGGGGGTTCCAGCCACCGCGATTGGTTGATGAAACCCCCCCAGTCAGCTTCGCTGACAGCTCCCCTAGGGGGGAGCATCTTGATCCTCAGAACGTCGTCTTCACCTCGACGCCCCAGGTGCGCGGGTCGTTGACGAAGCCGGTCAGGTTGTCGAAGTCGATCGCCCCTTCCAGGGAGATGTGGTTCGTGATGTTGCGGCCGAAGACCGCCGCTTCCCACTTGCCGCCCGCGGCGCGATAGCCGACGCGCAGGCCGCCTTCCAGCAGGTAGTTGCTGCTGAACTCCCGGGATTCATAGAGGAAGAAGTTGACCTTGGAGCGGTAGGCCCAGTCGGTAAAGGCGAACAGCTCGCCCGTGCCGAAGGGGATCGCGTAGCTGGCGGTGACGTTGCTGACCCAGCGCGGGGCGTTGGGCAGGGGGTTGCCGTCGATGTTCACCGTCCCGGGCGCAGCGCCGGGAGGATCGAGGATCGTGCAGGGCGCGCCGCAGGGCTGGGTCGCGAGGTTCGGGTCGCGGATCTCGGTGTGGTTGTAGGACAGGCCGGCGGTGAGGGTCAGCCGCTCGACCGGCCGGGCCTCGGCGTTGAACTCGAAGCCGTAGCCGTCGGCGTGCTTGGCGTTGATCAGCCGGTTGAAGTTAGCGCCGCCGCCCACCGCGGTGAGCTGCAGGTCGCTGACCCGGTAGTAGAAGACGTCGGCGTCGAGGCGCAGCTTGCGGTCGAAGAAGTCGCCCTTCACGCCGCCCTCGTAGGACATGTTGGTCTCCTTGCCGGCGACCGAGATGGTGTCGCCGAACAGGAGCCGCCCCTGGATGGACGGGGCGCGATAGCCCTTGGCCACCCGGGCGTAGAGGTTGACATCGGAGTTCAGCGCATAGGTGGTGTTGAGATTGAAGCTGACGTCGTCGCTGGAGGGGCTGGTCGTGAGCGGCCCGAGCGCGCCGCCGCCGATCGGCGAGATGAAGCGGCTGGCGGTGAAGTCCTTCTTGTCGTTCGAGTAGCGGAGCCCGCCACCGACCGTCCATTCCGGCGTCAGCTTGTAGTCGGCGTTGCCGAACAGCGCCCAGGCCTTGGTCTTCTGGTGCTGCTGGGCCGCGCCATCGAGCGCGCCGCCGGCCAGGGTCGCGTAGTCGAAGCTGTCGATCTTGGCGTCTTCGAAGAAGTAGAAGGCGCCGACCGTGTAGCTCAGCTTGTCTACGGTCTGGGCCAGGCGCAGCTCCTCGCTCCACTGGGCGTGGTAGGGCAGGCCGTCGGCGCTCTCCGACGGGAACGGAATCACGCCCGGGCCGGACGGCGGGGCGAAGACCGCGCCGAACCCGCCGTCGATGTCGCCATGGCTTAACACCTTGGCGTGCTCGTAGCCGGTGACCGAGGTCAGCACCGGGCCGCCGAAATCGTAGGTGAGCTTCAGGCTGGCGCCGCTCAGCTCGACCTTCTGGAACGACCGCGTCTGGGCGTCCTGGGCGATCTTCTCGACGTCGAACCCGGGCACGAGATGATTGGATCCGGGCTGGATGATGTTGGCCCGGAAGATCTGCGGGGTCCCGTCCAGGTGCATGTAGTGGACGTTGGCGAGCGCGGTGAACTGCTCGTTCGGCGTGAACAGCAGCTGGCCGCGGAGCGCATATTCATCATAGCCGCCCGTGGCGTTGTTCTGATGGGTGAAGGTGTTGTCGATCCAGTCGTCGCGGTGCTGATACAGGCCGGAGATGCGGCCGGCCAGCACGCCCGGGATGAGCGGCCCGGAGACGGCGCCTTCCAGGTTCGTGGTCCCGTAGGTGGCGTAGGAGGCCTGGGCGTAGCCGCCGAAGGTCTGGGTGGGCTTGGCGGAATCGAACTTCAGCACCCCGGCCGGCGTGTTCCGCCCGAACAGCGTGCCCTGCGGCCCGCGCAGCACCTCGACCTGGTCGATGTCGAACAGCGGCAGGCCCTTGAGAATGGGATTCTCGAGGACGACCTCGTCATAGACGAAGGAAACCGGCTGCGAGGCGTTCAGGTCGAAGTCGGTGTTGCCGAGGCCGCGGATGTAGGGCCGCGGGAAGGTGCGGCCGAAGCTGGATTCCAGCACGAGGCTGGGCACGCGCGCCGAGAGCACCCGGATGTCGCCGCCGGACGAGCGGATGACGTCGAGCTTGTCGCCGCTGATCGCGGTCACCGACTCCGGGACGTCGTTGATGTTCTCCGCGCGCTTCTGGGCGGTGACGATCACCTCGGCGAGGTCGGTGGCGCTCGCCGGAGCCGTGGCCGTTGCGGTGGACGCGGCTTGCGCCTGAGCCGAACCGGCGGCGCCTGCGAAGAGGGCCGCGGCCACGGCCGAACCGGCGACCAGCGCCAAGCGGTGCGAACTGGGAGTGTTCATCGAAGGAGCCCCTTGTCGGATGCGCGCCGAATCAACGGCGGCGCTTGGCCGCAGGCTAGACCCGCCGGCCCGAATTCGTCCCGTGTATCGGGACGCACACCAGCATCCCGCGCCAAACCGTGACCGAAAAGCCAGTCTCGCGGCGCGGAGGTCAGACGCGATTACTTGACAGAAGGGAAAGTGAATATGCTTTCCTATATGGAAAGTGATAGCAATGCGGTCCACGAAAGAGATGACCACCGACCTGGACGCTGTGATCCACGCCCCGCTGCGCCTGCAGATCTGCGCGCGGCTGGCCCGGGCCGAAACCGTCGGCTTCGCCACGATGCGCGAATGGCTCGACGTCTCGGAGTCGGTGCTCTCAAAGCATGTGAAGGTGCTGCAGGCGGCGGGCTATCTGACCGTGCGCAAGGCCGCCTCGGACCATCGCCAACGGACCTGGCTCGCGCTCAGCGCCGCCGGCCGCGCGGCCTTCGCGGCCCACGCTGCGGCTCTGCGGGCGCTGGTCGGCGAGGCGGACCTCGCGGCGGAGTAGGCGAGGCGCAGGCGCCTAGACGTCCACCTCGGCGTCGAGGGCGTTTTCCTGGATGAACTCGCGGCGGGGCTCG
>Ga0207705_10003552_pt1 | contig 11871 bp, 13 predicted proteins | sample KBSC13metaG_FD_184314 | JGI IMG/M metagenome (GOLD analysis project Ga0207705, IMG submission 184314) | Corn rhizosphere microbial communities from Kellogg Biological Station, Michigan, USA - KBS C1-3 metaG (SPAdes) (version 2) | ecosystem: Host-associated > Plants > Roots > Rhizosphere > Soil ...
CGAGTTTCTCGTCTCGGATGTGGACCGCTCGTTCTACTTCCTTGAGATGAATACGCGCCTGCAGGTCGAGCATCCGGTGACCGAGCTCGTCACCGGTATAGATCTCGTTCGCGAGCAAATACGGGTCGCCTGGGGGGAACCATTGTCGTTTAAGCAGGCGGACGTTCACATTCGAGGGCATGCTATCGAGTGCAGGGTCTACGCTGAGGACTCCGAGCAGAACTTTATGCCCTCGCCGGGCAGGATCACCCGCCTGCGTTTGCCTAATGGTCCCGGCGTTCGCGATGACGGAGGCGTCTATGAGGGCGCCGAGGTGTCGATCTACTACGACCCGATGATCTCCAAGTTCGCGACGTACGGTCGTGATCGCCGCGAGGCGATCGACCGCATGCGACGAGCCCTGCAGGAATATGAGATCGGCGGCATCAAGACTACGCTGCCTTTTTTTCGTGAAGTTATGGAGGACGAGGAGTTTCTTGCCGGGGATCTTGATACCGGATTCATCTCACGATTCAACGAAAGGCGGAGTCCTGCCGGGCCCGACGAGACCTCAACGGACCTCGCGGCAATAACGGCAGTACTCGCAAGCTCGCAGATGACTCCGCCCGCTGCTGTCGCTGCAAACTCTCGTACGCAGCAAAGCCGTTGGGCACGTGCCGGCAGGGAAGCTCAGGTTACAGGGAGACTTTAATTATGGAGCAGTTACTCAACACCCTACGAGGCAAAAAGATAGACGTGACGTGCGGCACTAATGCTGCCTTTCGCGGCGATGTGATCGATGTTCAGGATGGTGTGCTTTATCTTCGTGATGAAGACGATCGTGTGGCTTATGTCGCGGTAGAGAAGATTGCAGTCGTCTACGAGTGCAAGGAGCATCTGAACCGCCCCGGGTTCCTTGGCAAGTGACGATCTCGAGTAAAGCGAAAAAAGCCCGGCTGATGAGCCGGGCTTTTTTATTTGGAGGAAAGTGTTGGTGACTACTGCTTCGTCGACTCGATCTGCTGCTGCATGGCGGCGGCCGCACCCGGCTTTAGCCGGCGGTAGCCGACGATACGGTCCGACCAGTAACCCGCAAACGGCGACCACGTAATGCCTTTGCTCGATGACGCCTGATAAAAGCCTGTCTCGTCCGCGACGATGCCGATGTGGCCCAGACTGTTGAAGAATACGAGCGTGCCGAACTTAAACCTGTCGTCGCCGTATACCGGCTCGGACTCTGCCCACAAGCTGCGGGCACTCTCACGAGTGAAGTTGATGCCGGCCTCCTGAAATACCTTCCAGACAAAGCCGGAGCAATCGTAGCTATTCGGACCGGTTGAGCCGTATCGGTATGGTAAGCCGTACACTCCCTTGATCGCCGCGTCCATCCTCACGCTCGTATTGAGATCGTAAGCGGTACGTCCCGCCGCTGCCATCGCAGCTACGTTGTTAACGGCTGCAGACGAGCCCGTTTTCTGGATGAGTTTCTGAGGAGCGGCCTGAGGTACGGCGTAGATCTGGTTACTGAGAACCGGGCGTGACGAGCCCGTTGTCTTGACTATTTCGACCGGCAGCGTGACCGGTGCGTTAACCGGCTGACTAAGTGAGGGTTTTACGACACGATCGCGTGTCTGAGCTGCTGCTGAGGCGGAAAAAGATGCGGCACAAGCCGTGACAACGAGGATTCTCCAAAAATTATTCAAAACTTAAACTCCGGACTAGCTGTGTGAGAAGAAGATAAGCGGGCAGCGGAATCGACCCACCTATCTAAAACAAATCTGCAACGCAGAACGATTTCCCGGAATACCTCCGAGCTACGACATTAAATTGTGACCCCTGATTTGTATGGGTGAATACCCAACAGAAAGGATTATGACCTATCAGCGAATTAGATGCAAGCGAGCGACTTTAGTTATGACGAAAAAATGGAGACGGGTCTATTTTTTCGTAGACCCGGCCGCCTTGCCTCTCACTCCGCCTAGCCTTCAGTTGTTTTGGATGTATTAAGAGAGACGCAATCGCGCACCCCTTCCAAATAAAAAGGCCCGGAAGCAGAGTTCCGGGCCGGCATCTCCAAAAATTAGGACTATTTAGGCCGAGAAGGACGTGCCGCAGCCGCAGCCGCCCGTGGCATTCGGATTCTCGAACGTAAATCCAGACCCCATCATATTCGATGTGTAGTCGATCGTAATGCCGTTCAGGTACTGGGCCGAGAACATGTCTACGAAAAGCTTCACTCCGCCCTTGTCGACTATGAAGTCGCCGCTGCGTGACTCTTCCTCGATGTTGAGGCTGTACTGAAAGCCGGAGCAACCGCCCGGCACGACCCGTACGCGAAGGCCGGCCGTTTCCGGCAGATCTTCCTCGCCCGCGATAAACTTCTTGATCTCGGCTATAGCCGGCTCGGTGACGTTCAACTCTACTGAGGGCGCTGCTACTGCTGACATAATCTTGATCTCCTGGAGTTAGATGCGAATCCTTACTTAAACGTAATTATGAATTAGAACGGCTCATGATTACAAGCTCTGGCTTCATAGCCTCTATAGAGACTTGCCTTGCAACCTCTTCCGCGACCTTTCTGAATGCGGCTGCCTGCGGGGATTCAGGGTGGGCTACAACCACAGGGACGCCCTTATCGCCGCCCTCTCGGACCTCCATCCCAAGAGGCACCTGTCCGAGGAAATTCAGCCCGTACTCGTCGGCCAGCTTCTGCCCGCCGCCCTTGCCAAAGATCTCGTACTTTGTCCCCGTGTCGGGAGCGATGAAGTACGACATATTCTCGACAACTCCCAAGACAGGCACATTCACCTGCTCAAACATCTTTACCGCACGGCGGACGTCCGACAGCGACACCTCTTGCGGCGTCGTCACCAGAACGGCACCCTGGACGGGCACAAGCTGCGCGAGCGAGAGTTGTACGTCACCGGTTCCCGGGGGCATGTCGACGATCAGGTAATCGAGCTCACCCCAGTTAACATCCGAGAGAAACTGCCGCACGACGCCATGCAGCATCGGGCCACGCAGGATCATCGGCTTATCAGGCGGCACGAGAACGGCCATCGAGATCATTTTGACGCCGTGTGCCTCGATCGGTTTCAGCTGATTGTTGACGATCTCAGGCTGGTCGTAGCCGGTGCCGAGCATCAGTGGGATATTTGGCCCGTAAACGTCGGCATCCATGATGCCTACGCTGGCGCCATCCGCGGCCAGGGCAACAGCGAGATTCACCGCGACGGTGGATTTTCCAACGCCTCCCTTGCCGGAGGAGACAGCAATAATGTTGCGCACACCCGGGATCGCAATGTTGTTCTTGATACCTCGCCCTTGCGGTACCTCCGCATCCATCGTGACATTCACGTTAGCTACGCCCGGCAGCACCTGCACAGATTCCCGTGCCATGCCCTCCATCTCTTCCTTAACGGGGCATGCGGGAGTGGTGAGGACAATGCGGAAGGATACATCGCCTTCACTGATGGCGAGGTCGCGAACAAACCCCAAGGTCACGATATCTTTCCTTAGGTCAGGATCGATGATCGTCCGCAGAGCATTCAATACTGCTTCTTCTGTTACGTGGCTCATTATGATTGCTGGAAATCGGCGTATTAAAGTAAATGATGATTGTAACAAAGACGTGAATCTCGACATATATCATCAAGTTCGTTCCGGCCGCATCGGCGCTTTTGAGCAGAAGCGTGGTCTCGTAGCTGTTTGGGGAAAGGAAGCGGTGCAGTTTCTGGACGGCCTGGTTACGAATTCCGTCAAGGGTATGGCGGATGCTGACCAGATCCTCGCCGCATTTCCCGACGCGAAAGGCAGGCTGCTCGCCGTTGTCCGGGTGCTTAGACAGGGAGACAGGTACCTGTTTGAGACGGAGGAGGCGACCCGTGGAGTGGTTTACCAAAACCTGTTCCGATTTACCTTCGCCGGCGACTTCTTTGTCGAGGACCTTTCAGATGCCTTTACCTACATCGGGATATTCGGCCGCGGAGAGAAGCGGGGGGATCGCGACATCGTTCAGCAGTTCGAAAGCTCGCTTGCTTTCGAACTGCCTTACGGCGCGGGGTACTTCATACCTCAAGATCGGGCACCCGGGTTCCGCGACCTTTTAGCAGCGATCGGATGCGATGAACTCGATGACGAGCTCTACGAGGTGCTGCGTATCGAGGAGGGAATTCCCCGGTACGGCATCGACATGGACGAGACGACCGTCGTTCCGGAACTCGGCCTTCCTGATCTGATCTCCTATAACAAAGGCTGCTACATTGGGCAGGAGATCATCGCCCGGATCCACTTCCGCGGCCACGTGGCGAAGCAGCTGACCGGCCTCGTTTTCGATGGATCCCGATCAGAGGGCGACTGGCCGGAGAATACTGAGGTGTCCACACCGGACGGCAAGCCTGCGGGAAAGCTGACGTCGGTCGCCTATTCGCCGCAGCTGCAAAGGACCATCGCTCTCGCCTATATCCGCTATGACTATCTTGCCCCGGGAACCGGACTGCAGGTCGGTGATTCGGCGGCGACTGTGACCGGCCTTCCGTTTATAAAGTAGAATGAGTATCGCTCAGACCAACATGGATGAACTCGACATAGACCTTCCTAATGCTCGTCTCGCGTACACGATCATTCAGTCGCTGCTCGAGGGCCAGGAGGCCCTTAGTGACCTCCTTGTGGTAATGTCGCATGCCCTTGACGAGGACACGCTCAAGGCACTCACGGGCACTGCGGAGTGGGAGCGTTACCTTGCATCCAAACGAGCCATCTCAGCCACCGGTGAGCAGATCGAGAAGCTCACAAGTTATCTGCTGCAACTAGAGAATGCTTGACCTAGTCATCATAGGCGCCGGGCCTGCAGGCATAACTGCGGCATACGAGGCAAAGAAAGCCGGCCTCAGCTACGTCGTTATCGAAAAAGGCCTCATCGGCAACACGATCTACAACTACCCCGTCGGGCTGACAGTGTTCTCGACCATAAATGAACTCGAGTTGAACGAGGGCGAACTAAAGCCTGCTCGCGAAAAGCCGACACGCGAGGAATTGCTTTCGTACTATGTGCGGTTTGTGCTCGACAACGACCTGAAGATCCACACAGAGGAAAAGGTGCTCGGGATCAGCAAGTCACGGGAAGGTTTTCGTCTGACGACGGACAAGGGTGTGTACGACAGTCGCACCGTATTGTTTGCGATCGGCGCGATGGACTACCCGCGCAAGCTCAACGTGCCGGGTGAGGACCTGCCTAAAGTTTTCGACCATTTCCGCGAGACTTACCCCTGGGTGAAGAAAAGGGCGATGATCGTCGGCGGCGGCAACTCCGCCGGGGAGGCCGCCTTGTTTCTCGCTCAGGAGGGGGCCGAGACCACCCTTGCCATATTCCGTAGCGACTGGGAAAGCACGGACCCGAAGCAGGGATGTATCAAGTACTGGGTCAAAGATCCTCTCGAGCAGGAGTTAAAGGAGCATTGCCTCAACCTATTCTTCCTCGGCAAGGTTATAGAGATCCGTGAGTACGAGGTCGAGCTCGAGAATGAGAACGGCGATCGCGTCACCATCCCGAACGATGTCGTATTTGTGCTGATCGGGTCGGATGCGGATCTCACCATGCTCAAAGGGCTGGGGGTTGAAACCGGAGAGGGCAAATACGGTGAGGTTCCCGTTTACGATCCGGAGACATTCGAGACCAATGTCGCGGGCGTCTACGTCGCGGGGCACTTTACAAATCAGCGGCACATTAAGGGTGCTATCGACGCCGCGAAACAACTTGTTCCCCGGCTCGCCGCAAAATTGCTGGCTCAGAAGATCGGATCCGAAAGCACTCTCAGCGTGTGACTCACGTCATTGCTGCGCACATTCAAATCAGCCATACTTTTTACTAAGGAACGAACAGGGCAGCTGATGGATCAGCACGTCCGATGCCTCATTTATGACCGCTAAACCGACACCGAACGCGAGCTACAGCCTCACGCTTCGAGTCAAGATACAGAACACTCCCGGCAAGCTTGGCGAAATAACAACTGCGATCGGGCAGGCCGGCGGCGACATCGAGGGGATCGATATCGTCTCTGTTGGTAAGGACTCGCTGATCCGCGACATAACCGTGAATGCCGCAAGCGAGAACCACGATGAGGAGATCAAGCAGGCGGTTCAAAATATCGACGGTGTCGAGGTGGTCAACGTCTCTGACCGAACGTTCCTGATGCACCTCGGCGGCAAGATCGAGGTCACGTCCAAGATCCCGCTAAAGACGCGTGCCGATCTCTCGATGGCGTACACCCCGGGAGTCGCTCGTATCTGCGAGGCGATCGCAAAGGATCCGGAAAAGCGGTTCACACTCACTATCAAAAAGAACACAGTCGCTGTGGTCTCGGACGGCACCGCGGTGCTGGGCCTTGGAGACATCGGCCCCGCAGCAGCGATGCCGGTCATGGAAGGGAAGTGCCAGCTCTTCAAAGAGTTTGGCGGCGTGGACGCTTTCCCGATCTGTCTCAATACGAAGGACCCGCACGAGATCGTAGAGACGATCAAGAATATTGCTGTTCCCTTCGGCGGTATCAACCTCGAGGATATCTCCGCCCCCCGTTGTTTTGAGATCGAGGAGCGGCTGAAGGAGGAATTGAACATTCCTGTTTTCCATGATGATCAGCACGGTACCGCCGTCGTCGTTCTCGCGGCGCTGATCAACGCGTGCAAGATCACGGGCAAGCGAATGGAGGACATAAAGCTGGTCGTCAACGGGATCGGAGCAGCGGGCGTAGCCTGCTCAAAGATCGTAATGAGCGCAGGTGTCACAAACATCATCGGCTGCGATACGACCGGCGCCATATACGAGGGCCGAAAGGAAAACATGAACTGGGTGAAGGACTGGTACGCGCGCAACACCAATCCCGATAAGGAGCAGGGAGATATCCACGACATCATCAAGGGGGCCGATGTTTTCTTTGGCCTCTCCGTCCCCGGCGTCATCGACGAGAACGATCTAATGAACATGGCGAAGGATCCGATCGTCTTCGCCATGGCGAATCCGATACCTGAGATCATGCCCGAGGACGCCGCGGGCCATGTCGCGATCATGGCGACCGGACGCTCCGATTACCCAAATCAGATCAACAACGTGCTTTGCTTCCCCGGTATCTTCCGCGGGGCTCTGAATTGCCGTGCGAGGCAGATCAACGGAGCGATGAAGCTTGCTGCGGCAAACGCGATCGCTGAGACGATCACAGAGGCTGAGCTGCATCCGGACTACATTATTCCTTCGGTCTTCGATAAGCGTGTCGGCGAAGCCGTTGCGGCTCGCGTTGAAGAAGCTGCCTACGCGTCCGGCGTCGCCCGGCGAGAATCGATCGCCTTCGACGGGGATCTGTCGAGTGTTACTGATGTCGTCTAAGGGAATATGACGCTGTGATCCGGGCTCACATCAACGAAATGACGGTCGAGGAGGTGGCGAACGTCGTCACGCACGGTGCCGGTCTCGTTCTGAGCATATTCGGGTCCGTCGTACTGCTTGCGCTATCGGTCGCCCACGGTGACCGTTGGCACATCGCCGCAAGCACTATCTACGGCAGCTCTCTCGTCACCCTCTACGCCGCCTCGACGGTTTACCACACCGTGATCTCTCCGGCCAAAAAGCGCGTCTTTCAACTCCTTGACCACAGCTGCATCTACCTTCTCATCGCCGGGACCTACACTCCCTTCCTGATGACACTCCTGAGGAATGATGGCGGCAGCGGACTGCTCGCATTCGTCTGGGGATTTGCGGCCATCGGCATCACGCTCAAGTTGATATTCCGCGAACGCTTCGACGCTGTGGGTATCGTTCTTTACCTACTGATGGGGTGGGCCGGTATCGTATTGATCAAGCCTGTCTATGACGGACTCGGCGTTGTTGCTCTGGCACTAGTGATAGGCGGCGGGATCAGCTACACGCTCGGGATGATCTTCTTCGGCTGGCACAGGATCAAGCATCACCACGCGATCTTTCATATCTTCGTTCTTGGGGGCAGCATACTCCACTATGCGGCCATTCTAGGGTATTTGCTTCCTCATTCCTGAGAGAGAGCTATGAACATGTCTACTGCAGCGAGAACCATAGTTTTACTATGCCTGTTCATTCCGGTGTGCTATTCACAAACCGCAACAACTCTTAGTTCTCTTCAGATCGAAGAGATCAACGCGGTCAAGGCGAGAGCCGAAACACGAGCGAAACAGCCGGCGTTACAGATGGCGGCAACGATCAGGAGGATATATGCCAACATGCTGTCACCGCACGAGGATCAGCGGCTTCGTCACACGCTGTCAGAGCAGCTCCACCGGGATGCGGGCAAGCTATTGGACATAAAAGGGCAGTCATTCAGGGAGTCGTTGGCGATCCTGACACCGGAGCAGCGCACAACCATCCTAACGGCGCTAAACCAGCCCGACGCTCCTCAGGACATCGGTGAACTGATCGAGAAAACTTTCAAACTGAACAAATGAATTCCTTGGTTAAGGTGGGCACGTGCGGGTTCAGGCGGGACACCAGGCCGGCTTATGCGAAGCTGTTTCCCGTCGTCGAGATCCAGCACACTTTCTACGAGCCGCCGGACATAAAGACACTTGAAAAATGGCGTAGAGAGCTCCCCGACGACTTTGAGTGCACGTTGAAAGCGTGGCAGATGATCACGCACGAGGGGTCAAGTCCCACTTACAAGCGACTCAGCAGGCCGTTGACGGATCAGGAGTGCGAGGAAGCCGGATTTTTCAAGCAGAATGAAACGGTTCAGGACGCTCTGAAACTCACTTTAGAGTGCGCAAAAGCCCTCAAAGCGCGGACCATACTTTTTCAGTGCCCCGCAAAGTTCCAGCCGCTTCCTGAAAATATACTGAACATGAAGCAGTTCTTCACCAGCTTTGACCGGACGGGTCTGAACTGCGTCTGGGAGCCGCGCGGCAAGCTCTGGGAGGACAAGGTGATCCTCGAGGTCTGTGAAGAGCTCGACCTCTGGCATTGCGTAAATCCTTTTGAGCGTCCGACGGTGACGCCGCAAAACTGCTACTACCGGCTTCACGGGAGGCCTAGATGGCGCTATACGTTCGAGGAACCGGAACTTTATGAGTTAGGGGGCCTGTTGCCCTCGGATCGACTCGCCTACGTATTCTTCAATAACATGACTATGAAACAGGACGCTGAGAAGTTTCAGCGGGTGCTGAGTGAGATGGCCACGTAAGTCGTGAGTTCATGTTGTCAAAGATCGTATCGAGCTGCTCTCTCGACGCCCGGCTAGCCTGTAACGCGGTCCCGTACGCCACCTCCTGCTGACCTCTTTCAAGACCCAGGAAAATATCATCGGCGAACACATCAACATTGACGCCGAAGGTGTGAAGGCCGGGAGCCTGGAGGTCGGTGTCAACGGCCGGTGGGATGACCTCAATGACCTCGATCCCGCTGTCCGCGAGCTGTCGCCGCATGCTGAGGGTAAACGAGTGCAAGGCGGCCTTGGTCGCGCAATAGACGGGCACATTTGCCAGCGGCATAAATGACAAGCCCGAGGTGACATTTAAAATGGCCGCATTCTCCTTACCTGCCAAGTGCGGGTAGAGGAGCCGCGAGAGGTGGATGGGGGCTTCGAGGTTTATGGCGATCTCCTGGTGCGTCGCGGTCCACTCCTCATCCCCCGTCAGGTCCACGCTCCTCTGGATCCCGGCGTTATTAACGATGACATTAAGATCAGGATGCTCGCTGATCAGCCATGACGCCATATTCTCTCTTGCACCCGGCTCGGCAAGGTCGCACACGTGCGTGATCACGTCGGTGAACCGCTCCTTGACATCGACCAGGACCTCGGCTCGCCGCCCGCAAACGATCACCTTATTCCGGCGCTCTACGAACCGTTGCACAAAAGCGAGTCCGATCCCGCTGCCGCCGCCCGTGATGAAGATCGTATTTCCTGTCAGCTGCATATCGTTAGTATAAAGGCCCGTTCGAGATTGGGTCTCGGACGGGCCTTTAAGAGTTCGTCAAACGTCGGGGCGATCGGAAGGGGCCCCTGTAGGTGATCTCGTGTTCAAAACCCGAGGATCAAGCCTGACCCTCACACATAGTTTCATTGGTCGCGAACAGCTTTAGCGTATCCCTGCCTACAAAAGTCAAAAAAGTCTCTTCGATCATCCTGACGAGTTTTTAATCGGTCAAATTGATCAACTGATCCCAGCTGGCTGCTGATCATTGGGCGATGAAAACAGCTGAAACCTCTGGAATTAGGGAGTTTAGCGAAGTGCGGGCATAGTGGCACGAGCGTTGTAAACAGCGTGGACACGGAGCCCTGGCTCCAGATCCAACGCAGCCCTTCCAATGGATTGTAAGAGCGTACACGTTATGAGGATCCCAACCCCGACCGCGACTGGCGATCTGCTGATGACCGCTCTCATGTTGCCGACGGTGAGTCTCGCACAAAGCGCGGGAATAGCCGATAAGGGCAGGGTAGTCATAACCGCGATCAGCGACACGGCTCAGGGCACGATTGATACGGTCACGGCGAGTGGGGACAATACACCGGCGATGCGTTAGGGAGACGCGCATCGTGCGGGTGTATTGAAGGGAGGAACGCGGTGGTGGAGTAGCTGCCGCGTTCCTTTTTAGAAAATGCTTGCGTATCAACAAGTTTTAACCTACACTCTTTATTGCCGAGCGGTCCGCTCGGCGTTCTTCACGTAAGCACTAGGCCAAAACAAGCTCGCGGCCACCCCACCCAAAGTCCTTACAACTAAGAGATGGCTTCTCTCTCAAAAGAAAAAACTCTCAATCTGGTCGTCGCCCTGATGTCCCCTGTCGCCTTGGCGGCGGTGATCTGGGCGGTGAATGGTATCACGCCTGAGCAGGTAAGCCCGGGAGTGATCACGATCGCTCTCCTGACGATCTTTTGCAGCTGCTATCTGCGTATACAGCTGCCCAGGGTGAATATTCACCTGACGATCTCGGACGGGTTGATCATACTCACGATGCTGCTCTACGGCGGGCAGATAGCACTGCTCCTGGCTGCGGTCGAGACTTTTCTTGCGTCACTGAATATCCTACGTCAGGGGCTGACGATCAAACCCCGGACTATACTGGTCAACGTTTGCTTCGCGATCTTCTCTGTCTTTTTCGCCACGAAGGCGACGTCGCTCGTGTTCGGCAATACGGAGCTGGTCCTGCAGCGCAGCGAGTTCACGAGTTTCGTGTGGATCCTCGCAGTGATGTCGCTGTCGCTATTCCTGGCAAATTCCGTTCTGATCGCTTTCTTCTCGTCGCTTAAGACTGAGCTTTCCTTTTGGAAGCTCTGGGCCGGTAACTGCCTTAGCGGCCTTGTCATTTACCTGATGGGCGGCTTGGTCGCAGGGCTCGCTGGAAAGGCGCTGGACCAGGTCAATATTTACCTCTTCGCGGGGACTGTCGCATTCTTCGGTGTGATCTATTTGACCTTCCGCAGGTTCGTCTCGGACCTGAAGAAGGAGGTCGACCGCTCACGCCGCGCCGAGCGCGAGCGTGCTGAGCAAGCGGAGGAGCACGTAAAAGAGCTCCAGCATTATGTCGGTGAGCTTGAACGCTCGAGCGAGGCCCTCCAGGAGAGCCACGAGCGATTTCGTCACGCGGCATATCATGACGCACTGACGGGACTGCCCAACCGCAACTACTTCCTCGACATCCTTAAAGAGGTCCTGCAAAAAACAAAGGACAGCGACGAGATCAATTTCGCGGTGCTGTTTCTCGACCTGCGCAGCTTCAAAACGATCAACGACAGTCTTGGCCACAGTCTCGGTGATCGCCTGATCAAGAATGTAGCCAAGCGGCTTGAGAGTCTCGTTCGCGAGGACGACATGGTCGCTCGTTTCTCGGGCGACAAGTTCGGCATCATTCTTACCGACCTTCTGAGCAAGGACGAG
>Ga0207705_10003553_pt1 | contig 11868 bp, 8 predicted proteins | sample KBSC13metaG_FD_184314 | JGI IMG/M metagenome (GOLD analysis project Ga0207705, IMG submission 184314) | Corn rhizosphere microbial communities from Kellogg Biological Station, Michigan, USA - KBS C1-3 metaG (SPAdes) (version 2) | ecosystem: Host-associated > Plants > Roots > Rhizosphere > Soil ...
CCCCGCCTCGACCCGCATACTGCGGCTGGCAAAGTCGATGTCGAGCACCCGGTTCATCTTCGACACGCCGACCACCACCGCGTCTTCCTGCGGAATGGCGCCGCCCGACAGTGAGGTGCCGGCGCCCCGCGCCACCACGAAAACCTGCTGCGCGTGGCAGAACTTCAGCACCGCGCTCACCTCCTCGGTCGTGCGCGGCAGCACCACCGCCAACGGCAGCCGGCGATACGAGGTGAGGGCATCGGTCTCGAACGCGCGGCGGGCATCTTCGGCGGTGATCAGGCACTCGGGCGCCACCAGACCGCCAAGGCCGGCAACGATCGCGTCGCGCCGGCGCAGCACGTCGCGATCGAGGGTCGGAAAGGCAATGGCGGTCATGGACTTGGCTCCGGTCGAGGGCGTGCTGAGGCAGGATGGTACCCCATTCCCGCTTCGATCACGCGACAAAACAAAACTTGGAGCATCCATCCCGGCACCGTCGGGATGGACACACGATCTAGGTAAGGGCGACGGTCCGCGACGCCGCCTCGGTCGCCGCGATCGCGGCCATGTTGACGATACCGCGACTGGTCACCGACGGCGCCAGAATATGCGCCGGCGAGCCGGTGCCCATCAGGATCGGGCCGACCGGCAGCGCGTTATCCAGTTCCTTCAGCAAGGTCAGCGAGAGGTTCGCCGATTCGAGATTGGGGAAGATCAGCAGATTGGCTTCGCCCTTGAGGATCGAGTCCGGAATATAGCGCTCCCGCAGCTGCTCGTTGATGGCCAGGTCCCCTTGCATTTCGCCGTCGACGACCAGATCCGGCGCCACCTGCTGCAGCCGTTCGTAGACCTGCCGCATCTTTTCCGAGGTCGTGCCTTCGCGCGAACCGAAATTCGAGTAGCTCAGCAGCGCCGCCTTGGTCTCGATGTTGAAACGCTTGAGATGATCGCGCGCCTGCAGCGTGATGCGCACCAGTTCCTCGACCCCCGGATCGATATTCACATAGGTATCGGCGAGGAAGAACACGCCGCGTTGCATCACCAGCATGGAGAGCGCCGAAAGCTGCGACGAGTCGTCGGCAAGCCCGATGACCGAGGCAATGTCGCGGGCGTGCTTGATGAACCGGCCCTGCAAGCCGCAGATCAGCGCATCGGCCTCACCGCGGCGCACCGCTAGTGCCCCGATCACCGTGGTGTTGGTGCGCACGATGGTGCGGGCCGTATCCGGCGTGACGCCCTTGCGCCCGACCAGCGAATGGAACAGCTCGACATAGTCGCGATAGCGCGGATCGTCCTCGGGGTTGATGACCTCGAAATCCTTGCCCGGCCGCAGAGTCAGCCCAAAACGCTTGATGCGCTGCTCGATCACCGAGGGGCGCCCGATCAGCAGCGGCTGGCCGATGCCGTCCTCGAGCATCACCTGGGCGGCGCGCAGCACGCGTTCGTCCTCGCCATCGGCGAAGGCGATGCGCTCGTTCTGCCCCTGCGCGCTTTCGATCATCGGCTTCATCACCATGCCGGAGCGGAAGACGAAGCGATGCAGGCTATCCCGATAGGCGTTGAAGTCGGCGATCGGCCGCCGTGCCACGCCACTCTCCATCGCGGCTCGCGCCACCGCCGGCGCAATCCTGAGGATCAGGCGCTGGTCGAACGGATTGGGGATGAGATAGTCCGGCCCAAAGATTGCCGGCACGTCGTGCGCCACCGCCTCGAGTCCCGGCTCATGCGCTAGGCGCGCAATGGCGCGGGCCGCGGCCGCCTTCATCTCCTCGTTGATGATGGTCGCCCCGCAGTCGAGCGCGCCGCGGAAAAGGAACGGGAAGCAGAGGACGTTGTTGACCTGGTTCGGATAATCCGAGCGCCCGGTGCACACCATGGCGTCGGGCCGCTTTTCCTTGGCCAGCTCCGGCATGATCTCGGGGACCGGGTTGGAGAGCGCCAGGATCAGCGGGTTGGGCGCCATGTGCTCAAGCATCTCCGGCTTCAGCGCGCCGGCCGCCGACAGCCCGACATAGATGTCGGCTCCCGCCATCACCTCGGCGAGCTCGGTGAACTGGGTGTCCTGCGCAAAGGCGCCGCGCCAGCGATCGACCGAGTTATCGCGCTTCTTGGTGACCAGCCCCTTGCTGTCGGCGATCCAGATATTCTCGCGCTTGGCACCCACCGCGATCAGCATGTTCATGCAGGCGATCGCCGCCGCTCCGGCGCCCGAGGTGCAGATCTTCACCTCCGAGAGCTGCTTGCCCACCAGCTCCATGGCATTGATCACCGCCGCTGCGACGATGATGGCGGTGCCGTGCTGGTCGTCGTGGAACACCGGGATGTTCATGCGGGCCCGCAGCTGCTCCTCGATCTCGAAGCAGTCTGGCGCCTTGATGTCCTCGAGGTTGATGCCGCCAAAACTCGGCTGCAGCCGCGCCACCGTCTCGATGAACATCTTCGGGTCGAGCTCGTCGACCTCGATGTCGATCGAATCGATGCCGGCGAATTTCTTGAACAGCACCGCCTTGCCTTCCATCACCGGCTTTGAGGCCAGCGCCCCGATATTGCCGAGACCGAGCACCGCGGTGCCGTTGGAAATCACCGCCACGAGGTTGCCCTTGGATGTGTAGGCGTAGGCCTTGGCCGGATCGGCGGCGATTTCCAGGCACGGAATGGCGACGCCGGGCGAATAGGCCAACGCCAGGTCGCGCGTATTGGCGAGCGGCTTGCTGGGGACGATCTCCAGCTTGCCGGGTTTCGGAAACTCATGAAAGCGCAGCGCCGCTTCCCGCAGGCTCGCCGTCTTGCTGTCAGTCAAAGTCCATCCCCCCGTTACAAAAATTGGCGGCTTCATGCCCTGCGGCGCGGTCCCTCGGACCCCACCGCAGCGCTCGCGCACCGGCTTGCCGTTGCGCCTGCGCAAGGCTCGGTTCTATAGCTCTTCCCCGAACCGTGTCACAATGGAATTGCATCCCACGCCGGTGAAACAATGGCAAAACGGGACGACGCCTCAGATGTTGCCCGTAGCGCGCAGCTCGGTGAGATGCTGCTTCATGTCGAGCACCCGCCGCGCCTGCTCGGGGCCGCGCCGCAGGGCAACGGACGTGGCCAGGATGTCGACGATCACCAGGGCGGCGATACGCGAAATCATCGGCGTATAGAGGTTGGTATTTTCCAGCGTCTCGACCACGATCTCGACGTCGCAATAGCGCAGCAGCGGGGTGTGCGACCCGCTGATGCCGACAATCTTGGCGCCATTCTCGCGCGCCTTGCGCACCACCTCGATCAGCGAGCGCGCCACCCCGGTGTTGGAGATGGCGACCACGACATCGCCCGGCTGCAGCAGGCTGGCGGTAATGAACTGCTGGTGGGCATCGGTCGGCGCGCCGCAGGGCACTCCGAACAGCGGGAATTTCTGCTGCGCATCACGCGCCACGATGGACGAGGCGCCGAAGCCGAAAAACTCGATGCGCTTGGCGGCCACCAATACGTCGACGGCCCGCGCGATGGCCGCCGTATCGAGTTTCTTGCGGGCCCAGTCGAGGCTGGTCAGCGTGAAGTCGAACACCTTTACCGCCACATTCGCTGGCGGATCGTCAGCCGTGATGGTCGATTGCGACGGGGTAATGCCGAGGGCGAGGCATTGCGCCAGCTGAATCTTGAAATCCTGGTACCCGGCGCAGCCAATGGCCGCGCAAAAGCGCATCACCGTCGGTTCGCTGACCCCGGCGGCACTGGCGGTTTCCGCCAGCTTGGCGCGCAGCACCCAGCCCGGATCGGCGCTCACCAGGTCGGCAACCTTGCGATCGGATTTGCGCAGCTCGGGATAGCGGCGCGAAATGACCTCGAGGATGTTGAGCCGGGACGCGCCGTCCTGACCCTCGTTCATGCCGGCGGTGACCATGCCCTCAGCCCCTTGCGCCGGAACGACCGGCCGCTCCCTTAAACCACATTGATGCCCCGCTGGCACCGCTGTAGTGTCACTACCGATCTTGCGCCCCCGGTAGCGCGCGAGCGGTCCGGCGGTTCATGAGCGCGCAATTCATCCTCTCCCTCGACATCGGCACCGGCAGTGCGCGGGCCGCGCTCGTGGACCGTCGTGGCACTGTGGTGGCCATCGCCAGCCGCCCGCACGAGCAGATCGTGCCGCGCTTCGGCTGGTCCGAACAGCGGCCGCTCGAATGGTGGGACGGCGCCGTCGCCGCCATTGCCGAGATCCTGTCGAAAGCCGAGGGCGGGGCCGCCAGCATCGCCGCCGTCGTCGCCTGCGGCCAGATGCACGCGACCGTCCTGCTCGACGCCGACGGGCGCCCCACCCTCGACGCGGTGCCGCTGTGGAACGACAAGCGCCCCACCGCCGAGGTCGCCGCCTGGAACCGGCAGCACCCGCAGGACTATTTCGCCCGCACGGCCAATCCGGCGACGGCGGCGTGGCCGGCGTTCAAGCTGCAATGGCTGCGCCAGCACATGCCAGCCGCCTACGCCGCCGCCACCACTGTGCTGTCGCCGAAGGACTACATCAATTTTCGCCTCACCGGCGTGCGGGCCACCGATTGGACCGAGGCGTCAGCGAGTTTTCTCATCGATCCCGAAACCGGGACCTGGTCGCCCGGCCTCGTCGCCGAACTGGGCTTGCGCGCCGACCTGCTGCCGCCGATCCACCAGCCGGCCGATATCCTTGGCGGCATCACCCCGGCGGCGGCCGCGGCGACTGGCCTGCGCGCCGGAACGCCGGTGCTGGCAGGCGGCGCCGATTTTCCGACCTCGCTCCTCGGTTCGGGTGTGTTTCAGCCCGGGCTTGCCTCCGACATCACCGGCACCTCTTCGATCGTCACGGTGATCGGCACGGCCCCAATAGCGCATCCCGAACTTACCAATGTCGCCATCGCCGGCGGCTATTGGGGCGCCTTCACCCTGCTCGATTCCGGCGGCGATGCGGTGCGCTGGGCGCTGCGCGCCTTCGACGGCGGCGGGCGCGACTATGCCGCCGCTGCCGCCACCGCGGCCGAGGCCCCGGCCGGCGCAAACCGGCTGTTCTTCCTGCCCTATTTGTCGGGCGAACGGCTCGGCGCCGCGCCCAATTCACGCGCCCAGTTCTTCGGCCTCACCGCCAGCCACGGGCCGGCCGACCTGCATCGCGCCGTGCTCGAGGGCGTCGCCTTCGCCAGCCGCCGCCAGCTCGATTTCATGCATCAAGCCGGCCAGCGGCCGGAGCGCTTCATCGCCGGCAGCGGCGGGGCCCGTTCCGATCTCTGGATGCGCATCAAGGCCAGCATGTACGACGCTCCTGTGCTGATTCCGAGCGAGGCCGAAAGCGGCGTGCTCGGCTGCGCCATCCTTGGCTGGCTGGCCGTGGGCCAGCTCGCCAGCCTCGCCGATGGCGTCGCCAGGCTGGTGCGCTACGAGCAGGAAATCCCGCCCGATCCTGCCTGGCGCGACCGCTACGACCGCATGGCACCGATCTTCAATCGCCTCTATCGGACCGCGCAGGATTTCTACGACGACCTTGACGCCCTCGACGGCGGGTGACTCCCCACCGCCGCCCCAGCCGTCCCGCGTAGCAGGACTACAGGACTGCGCTGCCGAACCGCCGCAGGGGCAAAATTATTCGCCATTGCCGGCCACGCAAGACGGGGTTATGCCTAATCTTGTAGTGGGACTACCAAGGTCATTCCGATGCAGTTGGCGGAGCCATCAGCGGTCACCATCGACGTCGAGCGCGGCGAGCTGCACGGCAGCAGCGGCCGCTATGCCAAATATCTGCGCGATCTCGCCGGTCACTATCAGGACGAGGCGGCCTTTGCCGCTGCCATTCGCGCCGATGGCGCGGCGCTTGCCTACGAGGTGACCGAGCTCCGGCCAAGCAGTCGCACCGGCGACCTCGTTTTCGGCGTTACCCGCATGCTGCCCGGCACCATCGGCGACGAATTTTACCTGACGCGCGGGCATCTGCACGCGATCGCCGATCGGCCCGAGATCTACCGTGGAGAGGCAGGGCGCGGCGTCATGCTGCTCGAATCGCCGCACGGCGAGACGCGCGCGCTGGCGATGGCGCCCGGTGTAGTCTGCTATGTGCCGCCCTACTGGATCCATCGCTCGGTGAATGTCGGCCCCGAAACGCTGGTGATGAGCTTCTGCTATCCGGCCGATGCCGGTCAGGATTATGCGGTGCTGGAGCGCGCCCACGGCATGCGCCATCGCGTCACGACCGATGACCGGGGCGGTTGGCGGCTTGCCGAAAACCGAGCCTACCGGCCCCGTACGCCCGCCGAAATCGCGGCGATCTTCCAGCCCTCGCAGCCCGGCATCGCCGATGTATGAGCCCGCCACCCGCCCGACGCTTTATTTCATCGGCGTCACCACCGGCCGGAGCTCGATCATGCAGGTCTTTCCCGCCTGGGCCGAGGCGCTCGGGCTGGTCGACGCGCAGATCGTTGGCATGGATTTTCCTCTCCATGCCGACCCCACGGCCTATCGGCAGGCCGTGCAATTCATCCGCGACGATCCCCTGTCGCTCGGGGCCCTCGTCACCACCCACAAGCTCGATCTCTTCGCCGCCTGCCGCGAGCTCTTCGACGAAATCGACCCGCACGCGCGGTCCATGGGTGAAACGAGCTGCATTTCGAAGCGCGACGGTCGCCTCGTCTGCCATGCCAAGGACCCAATTTCCGCCGGTCTGGCGCTCGATGCGTTCATCCCCTCCGGCTACTTTTCGCGACAGCCGACGGAACTCTTCTGCATGGGCGCCGGCGGCTCGGCCATCGCCATTACCTGGCACCTGACGCAAGCCGCCAAGGGCGCCGACGTGCCGGCCAGGATCATCGTCTCCAACCTCGATGCCCCCCGTCTGGAGCATCTGCGCGCCTTCCACCGCAACATCGGCGTCCGCGTCCCCGTCGACTATGTCCTGGCCGCCACCCCCGTCGACAACGACCGGGTGCTGGCGCAGCTTTCCTCCGGCGCGGTGGTCATCAACGCCACGGGCCTTGGCAAGGATGGCCCCGGTTCGCCCCTTAGCCCCGCTGCAGCTTTTCCGCGCCATGCCATCGCCTGGGAGCTCAACTATCGCGGCAACCTGGTGTTCCTCGAGCAGGCGCGGGCCCAGCAACAGGCGCGGCACCTTAAGGTCGAGGATGGCTGGATCTACTTCATCCACGGCTGGACCCAGGTGATCGGCGAGGTGTTTCACCTTGCCATCCCGACCCGCGGACCACGCTTCGACGAGCTATCCGCCATCGCTGCCGCGGCGCGACGCTGATGCCTCATGGACAAGCCCTGCATAAAGTGCACTATCCTCGATGTAGCGACACTACGCTTGGCGATTGCAAACAATCGCGCCAGAATCCCGGTTCGCTGACCGGGGAAAACTGCTAGGTTTGTTGCCTTCGGCACGAACCATGACGGGAGGAATTGCCGGCGAGGAGTGGCCCGTATTGACTGCCGCGCACACTTTTCGGGGCGGGAGGCCCCGAAAGGATGAACCTGGCCCTGGAGGCCGGGAAGTCGATCGGCATCGGTAAGATTTCATCGCAAATGGGAGGAACGTCAAATGAACTGCAGTCGATGGTTGTTGGGATTGTCATCGCTCTGCCTGGCCTTCGGGATGGGCCACGCGCAGGCGGCTGGCGAGTTCGACGGGGTGACGGTCAACGTCATGACCCAGACCGGCGCGATCGAGGAGCCGCTGGCCCGCCACGCGCCGGAATTCGAAAAGCTCACGGGCGCCAAGATCAACGTGATCGCGGTGCCGTTCTCCGATCTCTACCAGAAGGTCCTGACCGACTGGGCGAGCGGCACCAATTCCGTCGACGCGGCCGTGTTCGCCCCGCAATGGATGGTTGACTACGCCGCCGGCGGTTATCTTGAGGATATCACTGACCGCGTCGCCAAGGACCCCGATATCAAATGGGACGATATCGGCACGTTCTTCCGCGATTTCTCGGCCAAGTATAACGGCAAGACCTATCTCGTGCCGTTCGATGGCGACTTCCACATGCTCTATTACCGGACCGACGTCTTCAAGGCCGCCGGATTGACCCCGCCGACCACCTGGGACGAGTACCTTGCCGACGCCAAGGCGCTCAACGGCAAGGACATGAACGGTGATGGCACGCCGGACTTCGGTTCGTGCATCGCCAAGAAGCGCAACGCGCAGAGCTACTGGTTCGTCACCGACGTCGCGGGCTCGATGATCCAGACGCAGGGCACCTCGCAGGGCACCTTCTTCAACACGAAGGACATGAAGCCCCTGATCAACAACGAGGCATTCTCCAAGGCACTCGAATTCCTCAACGAGAGCACCAAATACGGCCCCCCGAACGAACTCAACATGGACGTGAGCGACACCCGGCCACTGTTTGTGTCCGGCCGTTGCGCTCTCAATCTCGATTGGGGCGACGTCGGCACCCTCTCGGTCGATCCCGCCACCTCCAAGGTGATCGGCAAGTGGGGCGCCACCATCATGCCCGGCTCCAAATCGGTGCTCAACTGGGACACCGGCAAGCTTGAGGCCTGCACTGCAGCGACCTGCCCGAACGCCATCGACGGCGTGAACCACGCCCCCTACGCCGCGTTCGGCGGCTGGAGCGGCGGCATCAATGCGCATGCCAAGGACAAGGTGAAGGACGCCGCCTACGCCTTCTTCTCCTATGTGAGCCGACCGGCCGAGTCAGGCATAGACGTGACCATCGGCAAGACCGGCTTCAACCCATACCGGATCTCGCAACTGAGCTACAACGACGACTGGAAGAAGGCCAACATGGCCGAGTCCGAGGCCAAGATTTATCTCGGTGCCATCAAGGCCAGCCTCAACAGCCCGAACATGATCCTCGATCTGCGCATTCCGCAGAACCAGAAGTATCAGCAGGTCGTGCTCGACGAGGCGCTCTCGCGCTACCTCTCGGGCGAGATCGACGAACCGACCGCCATCTCGACCATCGAGAGCGGCTGGAACGATCTCAACGACCAGATCGGCAAGGATCAGCAGCTCGAGACGTACAAGGCGACCCTCGGCATCAAGAAGTAGTCTGACCACAGACCGGCCGGAGCGGCGCGGGGACTGGCCCCGCGCCGCTTCGACACCGCCTTGGCCCCAACGGGCCTCGGCGGAGCCGGACCATCAGGGCGAATATCCGTGACCACCGAACCCGCGACCGCTTCATCCCCCCGGCTCTGGGAATTCATCGATCGCCACGCCGGGCGCTTCATGGTGCTGCCCGCTACGCTGGTCCTGCTCGCCTTCTCGATCTTTCCGCTGATCATCTCCGCCTATCTGGCGCTGTCGCGCTTTGCGCTCGCGCCCGGCGGCTACAAGATCACCTTCGTCGGCTTCTACAATTTCGCCCGCCTGCTGTTCGGCTCCCAGCAATACCACCTGCTCGGCACCTTCAAGGCGATGGGGCCGGGCCAGTGGCTGGTGATCGTCCTGACCATCGCCCTCGTGCTCTACTGGCTTTACCGCTTCGCCCGCGACCACTTCACGGTGCTCGGCTTCATCGGCCGGGTGATCTCGGCCAGCGCCCTCTGCGGGCTCATCGTCGTGGTGGTGAAGACCGCCGGCACCGGCGGCGTCCCTGGCACGCTGGTGACCACCTTCTTCTACGTCATCGTGGGCGTCGCCATCCAGTTTGCCATCGGGCTTGGCCTCGCTCTGCTCTGCGCCCAGCCGATCCGCTTCCGCAACTGGTTCCGCGTCGTCTTCTTCATTCCGTTGATCGTCACCCCGGTGGGCATCGCCTACATGTTTCGCATGCTCGCCGACATGCAGAAGGGCCCGTTTGCGCCCGTGTCGCGCCTGTTCGGCCTCGGCGAATGGGCGTGGTCGACCGACCCCTGGACGGCGCGTCTGATGGTCATTCTCGGCGACACCTGGCAGTGGACGCCCTTCATCTTCATCGTCATGCTCGCCGCCATCGAGAACCAGCCGCGCGACCAGATAGAAGCGGCGCGGATCGACGGCGCCTCGAGCTGGCACGTGTTCCGCGACATCACCTGGCCCTCGGTGGCGCCGGTCGCCGCGACGGTGGTCCTGATCCGGCTCATCGAAGCCTTCAAGATCATCGACCTGCCCAACGTGCTGACCGCCGGCGGCCCCGGTCTTGCAACGGAATCAATGACCCTCACCGCCTTCATTTCGTGGCGTACGCAGGACCTCGGCAGCTCGGCCGCAGTCGGCTATCTGCTGCTCTTCGCCGCCACTCTCACCTGCGTCTCGTTCTTCAGCTACGTGGTCAAGCGCGCGCGGAGGTTCCAGGCATGACGACGCCGCGGATCTCCCTCTATCGCCGCCTGTTCGAGCCCGCGGCCATCGACCAGCAGGCGCTGCTGCCGCGCATCGCCACCTACGCAGTGCTGATCTTCTGGACGCTGGTGGTGCTGTTTCCGCTCTATTGGGTGCTGATCACCTCGTTCAAGGGCGAGCTCGACGTCTCGAGCGGTCCGTTCTACCTGCCCTTTATCGATTTCCATCCGAACCTCGACGCCTGGCGGTTCATGCTGATCGACAACAACACGCTCGGCCCCTACCTCAACTCGGTGGTCGTGGCCGTAGCGAGCACGCTGTTTGCCGTGCTGATCGGCTCCCTGGCCGCCTATGCGCTGGTCCGCATCCGCTTCAAGGTGACGCTGGCCTCGATCGGGTGCTTCCTCGCGCTGCTCGCCGTGGTCGTCGTCGCCGTGGCCCTGGGCACGCCCTGGCCGGTGGCGGCGGCGGTGGCGGTCGTGCTGTTCATCCTCTTCCTCGCCACGCTCGGGCGACGCTTCAAGCTCGCCATCGGCAATAACGACATCGAGTTCTGGATGATCTCCAACCGGATCATGCCGCCGATCGTCACCGTGCTGCCGATCTACATCATGTTCCAGAACATGCGGCTGCTCGACACGCAACTGGCGCTGATCGTCACCTATACGGCGGTCAATTTGCCGATCGTCGTCTGGCTGACCCGCGACTTCTTTGCCGGCATCCCGATCGATCTCGAGGAAAGCGCCGAGATCGACGGCGCCTCGAAATTCCGGGTGTTCTTCACGATCGCGCTACCCCTGGTGCGCTCGGGGCTGGTGGCGACGCTGCTGCTGGTGCTGATCCTCGCCTGGAACGAGTACCTGCTGGCGCTCTTCCTCTCCAACGCCAATGCCCAGACCATGCCGGTGCTGGTGTCGGCGCAGAACACCACGCGCGGCCCCCAATGGTGGTACATGTCGGTGCTGATCGTCATCATGATCGCGCCGGTCGTGCTCATCGCTGCGCTGCTGCAGAAACATATCGCCCGCGGCCTGCTGTCCGGCGCGGTCAAGGGATAGGGGGCACCGCATGCAGGTTTCGCTGCGCCACATTTACAAGTCCTTCGGCGAAGTCGAAGTGGTCAAGGGCCTCGACCTCGAGATCGCCGATGGCGAGTTCGTGGTGCTGCTCGGCCCCTCCGGCTGCGGCAAGACCACGGCGCTGCGCATGGTGGCGGGGCTCGAGACGGTCACCGCCGGGCAGATCCTCATCGGCGACCGCGACGTGACCACGGTGCTGCCGAAATACCGCGACGTCGCCATGGTGTTCCAGTCCTACGCGCTCTATCCGCATATGACCGTGGCGGAAAATATCGGCTACCCGCTGAAGCTGCGCGCCGTGCCCAAGGCGGACCGCGATGACCGCATTCGCGAGGCGGCGGCGAAAGTCCACCTCGACGAGTATCTCGACCGCTATCCGCGCGCCCTGTCGGGAGGCCAGCGGCAGCGCGTGGCGCTCGCCCGCGCCATCGTGCGACGTCCGAGCCTCTTCCTGCTCGACGAGCCGCTGAGCAATCTCGATGCCAAGCTGCGCGGCTACATGCGCGCCGAACTGAAGCGCCTGCAGCTTGAGCTCGGCGTCACCACCATCTACGTGACGCACGACCAGATCGAAGCGATGACGCT
>Ga0207705_10003555_pt1 | contig 11865 bp, 12 predicted proteins | sample KBSC13metaG_FD_184314 | JGI IMG/M metagenome (GOLD analysis project Ga0207705, IMG submission 184314) | Corn rhizosphere microbial communities from Kellogg Biological Station, Michigan, USA - KBS C1-3 metaG (SPAdes) (version 2) | ecosystem: Host-associated > Plants > Roots > Rhizosphere > Soil ...
GTCTTTTGGCGGTGCGAACTTCCGGCGAATACCGTGATGATGTGCCTACCCGCCACCACCGTCTTTACAATGTACAAATCAACGAATTCAAGCATGTGGTGGAAGTCACCGATCCTGTTAACCGTCCAGCCACCCACGCCGTGCTGTCCTTGCCCGGCCTGACTGAAAAGATCGAAGGCGGTATTCGTCAGACCTTCCACGCGCACATGTCGCACCTCTTCCCTGATGCCCGTATTATCAGTATCGGCAGTGATGGCATTGGACCAAACAGTGGCACTTACAGCTGGGGCGACCGGATTGATCACAATCTGGAAGGTATGGCCGAACACCGCATCGAACTGGCAATTGCCCTGGCCGAAAGTATGCCAATTTTCTTACATGCTACCTCGATGGGTTCAGCGATTTCGGCTCGCATGCACAAAAAGCTACGGCGGAGTCCCGAGCTGCAGCAACTAGTGCCGATTCATGGCCAATTCCTGACTTCCCCCGCCCTGGTCGACCCTCACAATATTCCGCGTGATTTAGCAGTGGCATTCCTGCCAAAACTACTTGTTGATTTTGCGAAAGAGGTTGGACTCAAAAGCAGCCTACAAGAGCTTCGCCAGCTCAAGGAAGACGGCAAGAACATGGGTCTCGCCAAGCGGGACCTATTAGCGCTCGGCAATCAGGTTATAGGCCTCATGGGCGGCACCGCCGAAGCAGATGTAGCCGCCATGATTGAAACCACGCCGACGGTGGTTGTCGCCGGCGAGAAAGACCCGGTTGCGCAGTGGAAAATGTGGCGCCGTATCGGTAATGACTATGGCGACAACCTCGAACTGCACCCGATTCGTGGCCGTGGGCACGTCATGGCGATGAAGCCTGGCCGACTGTGCGAAAAGCTCGGTCGCACAGCACGGGCCCGCGTCTGCCAGGAACTTGGCCACAACGCGCTACTTGGCGCCTAAGTATTATTTCTCCATCTTGGCTTTGATGTCGGCGATCATATCGCGTAGCTCAGCGGCCTGTTCGAACTGCAGGTTGGCGCTGGCCAGCTGCATTTGGCCTTCGAGCTCTTTAAGGAGGGATTTGTACTCGTCCTTGGGAATTTTATTGAGGTTGAGTTTGCGGCCTTTGGCTTCGCGCTCCTCTTTGCCTACGTTCATGGTGCCTTCGACGGCACGGCCGGCAGTGGTCGGCGTGATGTTGTGCTCGGTGTTATAAGCTTCCTGGATAGTGCGTCGTTTGTTGGTCTCGTCGATAGTGGCCTGCATGCTGCGGGTGACGTGGTCGGCGTACATGATGACGCGGCCTTCCTGGTGGCGGGCGGCGCGACCGACGGTCTGGATCAGGGCCTGCTCGCTTCTCAGGAAGCCTTCCTTGTCGGCGTCGAGGATGGCGACCAGCGACACTTCCGGCAGGTCTAGGCCTTCGCGCAGTAGGTTAATGCCCACTAATACGTCGTAAACTCCGAGTCGCAGGTCGCGCAGGATGTCGGTCCGATCGAGCGTGTCGACATCGGAGTGCAGATATGCGACTTTGATGCCCAGTTCCTGGAGGTATTCAGTTAGGTCCTCAGACATACGCTTAGTCAGCGTAGTTACGAGGACACGCTGATGCTTCTCGATGGTATCACGGATCTCCGCTAACAGATCATCAACCTGGCCATCAACAGGTCGGACTTCGATAGGCGGATCTAGCAGACCGGTTGGACGAATAACCTGGCGTGCTGGTTCCGGCGAGCGCGACAGCTCATACTCGGCTGGGGTTGCCGAGACATAAATCGCCTGGTTGATGTGGCGCTCGAACTCGGTAAAGGTCAGCGGCCGGTTATCGAGCGCACTCGGTAGGCGGAAGCCGTGCTCAACAAGAACTTCCTTACGCGCACGGTCGCCGTTGTACATACCGCGGACCTGCGGGATGGTCATGTGCGACTCGTCGATCAGCATCAGGTAGTCATCTGGAAAATAATCAAGCAGCGTCGCTGGCTGTTCACCGGGCTCGCGGTTAGTCAGGTAGCGCGAGTAGTTCTCGATGCCCTTCACGAAGCCGGTTTCCTCAAGCATTTCCAGATCAAATTGCGTGCGTTGTTCCAATCGTTGCGCCTCTAGAAGTTTACCTTCGAGACGGAATTGGGCCAAGCGCTCCTGCAACTCATCGCGGATTTTGCTGAGGGCGTCTTTGAGCTTGTCCTGCGGTGTGACGTAGTGACTCGATGGGAAGATCTTCAGTGAGTCTAACTCTTTCAAAATTTCACCGGTCAGCGGGTCGATGCGGGTAATCCGGTCGATCTCATCGCCGAAGAACTCAATCCGGTAGGCGACCTCTTCACTGGCCGGGAACACGTCAACCACGTCGCCTCGGACCCGGAAGGTACCGCGGTGGAAGTCAATGTCATTGCGCTGGTACTGGATGTCCGTCAGCTGGCGCAGAAATTTATCGCGCACCCGACGCTCTGTCTTGCTGACGTTGATGGACAGCCCATCATAATCATCAACCGAACCAATGCCGTAGATGCACGAGACACTAGCGACGATGATCACGTCCTTGCGGCTCAGCAACGCATCAGTGGCAGCGTGACGCAGCCGGTCGATTTCCTCATTGATCTGCGAGTCTTTCTCGATAAAGGTGTCAGAGCGAGCAATGTACGCTTCCGGCTGGTAGTAGTCGAAGTACGAAACGAAGTAGTGGACAGCATTGTCCGGAAAGAAGTTCTTAAACTCACCGTATAGCTGTGCCGCCAGCGTCTTGTTGTGGCTCAGAATCAGCGTCGGCTTCTGGACATTTTGGATGATGTTGGCCATCGAGAACGTCTTGCCGGAGCCAGTCACCCCAAGCAAGGTCTGATGATGCAGACCGTCCTGCAGCCCCTGCGTCAACTGCGCAATCGCCCCGGGCTGGTCGCCCATCGGCCCAAAATCGGATTTCAGCTTAAAGCTTGCCATCCTTATATTGTAGCAAGTCTACTGGAGTTTGATGGTAGCTGTCTTTACGGCCGCTTCAACGTCACTGATGTAATTAGTCTGATCGGTATTGACTCCGTAGTCAGCAACCAAAGTACTGAGGCTTTTACTAGGACTATCAACTGTCAGCCGGTAATATGTCCCGCCCTTATTTAGCTGACCGATTGCATTGATTTGATCTTGTGTCTCAACCCGGGAATATTCATTGACCGTCAAACCTGCATCGGTTTTGAATGTCTTGATTAAGTTGTAGCCTTTCACGCCAAAGTTCGTCGAGTCCGCAGCGTACTGGATGATTAGGCCGTCGCCGGCACCATCCTTGCCGCCTTCAATCTCATTTACCACAGCTGCTTGACCTGGCACTGGCTTGAGAAAATCATTGCCATTGGCCACAATCGCATCACTTTTTTGATACCGCGTAAATGTCCAGCCGTCTTTGAGCTGAATGGTGAAATTGCCGCTGGGCGCGCTGTAGAGCGTCCCGAATTTCTCAATCGTTTTTTTAGTAGTTGCAACCTTTGGTGCAGCAACACTGGCTGTTTTGCCTGCGGCAGTTAGGGTCTCGTCTGTGGTTTTCTGGGTGTTCCAGACGTAGTAGCCGACAAACGCTATGAGCGTGACGGCTATCAGGCTGAGCAGCATTTCTACTGCGCTGAAACCCTTCTCTTCTTTAATTTGGGTGTGGTGAAGTTCCATATGTTTCCTGGTAGTTTTTTGTTTGAGATTTCTGCTTATGATTATAGAGGTCGCACCGAAGTTGTCAACGATATTATTTCGGCGCCCGGAACGTACCGTTGGATGACAGACAAGTGTATAGGATCTCCGCTGGGATGCCCTTATTATCGACTAGCTTGCAGTCAGGTGTATTGAAATAGAGGCCGATGATTTGCCAGATACCCGCTGTGTCGAGCTTATAGTAGCCGACGAAACCCGGTAACTTCTCAGCGGTGGCCGTGGAAGTGCAACCTTCGTATTGGATACGCCCGAAGCTATCTTTGATAGCTGGATAGGTCGCCGACAGCGGCACGATCGTCATTGGGTCTACTGTAATTCCTAGTTTTTGGGCATAGCCTGCCACGCAACTGTCTATCTCACTAGTTGGCAAATACTGGCACATGTCATTTGGCTTACAGAGCTGTACTTGCGCGACCCAACTTGGGCCACTACGGAGATTGGATGCATAACAGACCAGGCGGTCGTAAATGCCTTCTGGATCAGGTTGCGTTGAGGTGCCCAGCCCGTCGGTGGCAACAAACCCACCTTTTTGCACGCAACTGGCGAAATCTGTGGGCGCAGCTGATGCGCGAGCCGAACTCGATGCTGCTTCGGAAGTGTGCGCGGCATGTTTATAGACGCGCAGGCCGATCAAACTGCCCAGCACCAAAGCGACTACGATTACGAGTGATGTGCTAGCGAAACCGCTACTGGTAAAGGGTCTTGTATTTGGCATGCTCGATGTCCAGGTGGTCGGTCAGATCGCGGATCAGCTGCTTGGAGTCTTCGTTGAAAGTTACCATGGCGCCCGGGCGCAGCGGGTGCGCCAGGCTCATCAGGGTCTGGATTTCTTCGGAGATGCCGCCGGCGCCCTGCAGGAAGCCGATCGGCGTGTCTGTTTCCATAGCGATGGTAAATTCGTGGAGCGTGCCGAGGCGACCCCCAATACTGACGACGGCGTCAGAGCTGGTGATCAGTAAGGTGTCACGGCCGACGTAGTGCAGGCCAGAGTACAGGATGGTGTCGTAGGCTTCAGTAGGCAGACGGTACTTCATGACGTGCTCGACCTTGGAGGCGGCCGGGCTGATGCCGATGCTCATTTTGCCGCCGGCTTTCTTGTAGCCTTCAGCAGCATAGTTTGGCAGGCCGATGGTAGCGCCCGTCAGCAGGCTGTGGCCGGCTTCGGCAATGGCGGCCCCGAGGGCCATGGCCAGATGTTTACCTTCTTCGACGCTATCGCCTTTGGCGGCACCGGAAACGCAGATTTGATACATTATGGAGTCCTTTCAATGTGGCTTTTACGCCATTATAGCCTGTTTGGCATAAGCGGGTTGTAATTGGGCGAGCACGGTTTGCTCGACGGTGGCCGGCTGCAGGTAGCGCATCAGCAGCTCGTGCCACATCGATTGCTGGAATGACGACCGGACGCGGTGCTCAAATGGCAGATCGTTGCAGTAATTGAGCGCGGCGTCGACCAGGTTCATGGATACAGCCTGCCCGGCGTGCAGAAAACCGAGGTGCGGCGTCGACTGCCAAAATTCGAAGCTTGGCTCGATCTTGGCCAGCAACTCCTCAACCGAATGCCAGTGCATGTCAGAAAGGTCGATATGCGGCGCAAACAGTTCCTCACTGAAGAGGTGCTCCATGCGGGCGTAGAAGCGCTGGATAATGTGCCATGGCACCGATTGGTCGAGCTGGTGAGCGCTCAGCTGCGGCTGGGCCAGCGCGACGGTCTGGACGATGACACCGAAATCACCGCGGACCTGGCATAGCTTCAGAAAGGTGCTACCAGCTTTGATTTCATTCAGCTCGTGCAGCGCTAGGCTGGCAGTAGCAGTCACACTGCCCTGCGGCGCGTGAGAGGGTATCGGCAGTACGATCAGCGCACCAAGCTCTTTGAAGCTCAGTACGGTGTGGCGGGTGTCTTCGAGGGCTTTAGCCGTGAGCTTAGCCCAGCGGGCGGCGCGTGGCTGTTCGATGATCAGCTTGCGGCTCTCGAAATCGGACGGCTGCAATTTGCGATACTGCTCCATGAAGCGCTGGCGCCAGGCAGTCGCCTCAGTCAGCCAGGCTGCAGCCAATACCTGCGTTGCCGGCTCGTGCTTCAACATTGAGTCGAGCGAGCGGTAGCCGAGCTGTTTCATGGCCTTTTTTGGCTGCTGCTTCTTCAGCAGGCTTTTCAGTACGCTGGTCTTCATGCCGTACGCTGCGGGGCTTTCGCTGGCAACATCAGCTAGCATCTTGAGCATGCCGTCATTGACATCGGCTTCAGCTGAGATGTGCGTTGCAGCCAAGGTGCGTAGCTTGCGCTCCAGGCGCTTGTCATCAGCGGCGACACGGGCTTCTAGCGCGTGGTACAACTCCTCGGCTGTCGTGTCGTGCTTGTCGAGCCCGAGCTCACGAAGTTTAGCCTTGCTAGCCTGCATCACTTCCGTCGAGAACCGGATGTCGGTGTTCGGGTGCTGACTGGCCTTTTCCAAGTGCTGCAAACCCAGCCGAAACATCGGTTCGGGAGCCTCTAATACCTCAGATAGAAAGCGAGTCATCGCTTACGTTTCCCCTTTTGATCGTTTGTGTGTTACCTAGCATGGTTACTACGGAAGTCTTTATGCTTATAGCTTACCATAAGCGTATCAAAAACAACTACGTTTTTATTACATTTTGGTCGGTCTGTACCAGTCGGGCGAGTGCTTGAGGAAGTGCTCAAGTTCTTTTTCGGTGAGGAGGCCGGCTTGGGCACCGACTTTTTGGACAACGCTCATTGAGTTGATCGGAGCCCACTGCAGCGCGCCTTCGATGGAGTTGCCTTTCATGAGGGCCGCAACGAAGGTGCTGGCGAAGGAGTCGCCGGCGCCGGTGCGGTCGACTGGTGGAGCTGGGTCCGGGTAGAGTGGCATGCTGTAGCGCTCTTCGCCGTCAGAGGCGTAGGCGCCGTTGGGGCCATCGGTGATAACCACTATTTTCGCGCCGAGGGCGTGGAGCTTATTGAACTGGTCGTGAACGTCATCGTGGTTGCCGCCGCCGACAAGGGTGGCTTCTTCGCGGTTTAGGATCAGGACTTCGCTGCGGGCGTAGATACGGTGCAGACGGTCGGTGCCGGCGGCCATTTGGAAGGTGCCGGGCTGGAATGCCAGTTTGACATTGGGGTTGGCGTCGAGCCAGTCAGCGACCTGATCATGGTAGTCGATGGCGTGCTCTGAGATGGAGCTGAAGTACAGCCATTCTGGTGTTTCGGCGGGACGAAGGTGTGGCCAGTGGTAGTCGTACTCTTCGTGCTTGATAAGGATGGTGCGCTCGTCTTTGTACCAGAGGACATAGTGGTAGTTCGACTTTTTGCCCGGATTAATGCGCACGAAACGGCTGTCGACGTTTTCTTTGTGCAAGGCGGCAATCATATCGCGACCATGAGCGTCATCACCGACGTTGGTCACGAAAGAGCTACCGAGTCCAAGGCGAGCGAAACAAACGGCTGCGTTGGCAGCATTGCCGACAGCTTCGATGACTTCCGCATGGTCGAAAGGCAATTTAGTGCCATACTGCATGGCTATCCATTTGCCCTGCTCATTTTCGTACGTTACTGCCTGGTCATCGAGTAGTTTAATAAATGCGTCGGTAACGATATCACCGATACTCACTACATCCGGTTTGTGATCTGCCACTGGTCCCACCCTAAACGTTTAGTGTTTATGCTTATGTCTGTATTGTGTCATACCCACCGAGCTGACGCAAGAGAGTCGTCAAGCGGCATGGAGAGCTTTTCGAAAATTCTTGAGCTGAGTTTCGTGCGCATCCAGCCTTTCAATTTCTGCTTTTTGAATGCGCTCAATCCTATCCACTTTTACTTCCAGGCGATCAAGCCGCTCGAAAACTTCGTTGAAACTGGCCGCAATCATTAATTTCAGATCCTCAATAGCGGCTTCAATCATCGGGGGCACTAACTTTTTAATAACCGCCTCCATCATCGGCGGGACAAGTTGATTGACAGCAACCTTTGCACGGGCATCAAAAACGTCACCAATTGCCTGCAAGTCTTCGGGAGTAAGTGAGAGAGCCATGCCTCCATTGTGGCAAGCAAAACCAGACTTAGCAATGATATTTAAGCTTTATTTAAGAAGTTATTGTTAAGATTACACGCTTAGTCAAGCACAGCGCGACCGGCTGAGTTGAAGTCAACCAGCTTGGATTCTACGACCTGTTGAACGGCCGGCAGCACTTCTTTGTTGATCAGTTTGGCGACTGAATATTCGTCAGGATTGTCTGCCAATACCTTCTCGAGCGTCGTGCGATAGGCATAACGCATGTCGGAGTTGATGTTGATCTTGGTAACGCCGATTTTGACGGCGTCGCGGAAGTAATGGCCAGGCGTACCACTGCCGCCGTGCAGACTGATGTTGCAATCAGATGCTTTGCGGAGCTCAGCCAGCAGATCCAGATCTAATTTTTTTGGTACAGGGTATTTGCCATGGAGGTTGCCGATGGCGGCCGCAAAAGTATCGATGCCTGTCGCATCGACGAAAGCCTTCATGTGATCCGGCGTGCTGAACGTCTTACGAATTTCTTTGTAGTCGATCTTTTCGTCGTGGACATTGGAGCTACCACCGAAGTAATGAGGCTCCGATTCGACGCTAGCGCCCGTCAGGCGGGCCCACTCAACGACCTCGCGGGTAGCATTAATAATTTCTTCGTCGGTGGCGTCGTGATTGGACTGCGAGACGTCGATGTGGATGAACTCGAAGCCAGCTTCGATGCCGGCAATGGCGGCTTCGACCGATGGACTGTGATCAAGATTGACATACATTTCGACGCCGTAAGCGTATTTGAAGTTGTCGACCATATCACGGACATTATCGATGCCGATATCGTCGACTTCACCCTGGCTGACTTCGACCAGTACCGGTGCATTTTTGGCTTTGGCCGCCAATACGACTGCCTTGAGCGTAGCTTCATCGTCGAGGTTGAAGGCGCCAAACGCCCAGTGTTCGGCGCGGGCCTGGGCCATACGGGCACGGGCTTTGGCGCAGTTGTCACGAATTTCACGAAGTGTTAGAGGCATACTGTAACTCTACCGGTAAATGCTAATGCTTGCAAACAATTGGACGTGACCCTTATGATTAACCGACATGCGTGAAAAGAAAATTGCCGCCATTATTGATAACGATGATCTAATCGATCAACTTCAGGTGATCGTCGCCCCGACGCCGCACGAGGTAGTCACGATTGCCAGTGAGCCGGGCGAAGCCTTTCAACTGTTGAATGATGTGGCATTCGACCGCGTAGATACTGACGTATTACTAGTGCCACGCGAACCGACTGATTTTATCGAGGCCATTGGTCTGATCGGCATTACCTGCGCGCTTGTCACGCTCGATCTTCATGCGGCTCGCACAGCCAATAGCGTCGGCTGCCAGACACATCCCCGCTTCAAACCGACAGCGATCACACTGCCTAATCCGCATCTGGAAGTCACAATCAGCGCCTACAATTTTTGGCAGCAACCAGAGCAGTTTGTCTCATTTCTAGACAGCCTGGACTAAATTTTACTTACGGTCGACGACGAGATGTGCGGCCATTGCGATGTGCTTGGCATCAAGGCCGAAGTGCCGGAACAAGTCTTCCGGGTCACCCGATTCACCGAAGTGGTCGGGCATACCGAGGCGCTTCATCGGTACCGGGTATTCTTCGCCAAGCAGTTCGGCAATGGCACCACCAAGACCACCATTGATCTGGTGTTCTTCGACCGTCACGACGGCTTTGGTTTTACGGGTGCTTTTCAGGATGGTTTCGGTATCGAGCGGCTTGATGGTCGGGACATGGACGACTTCGGCTTCGATGCCGTCTTTGAACAGCTTTTCGGCAGCCAATAAGGCCTGGTAAGTCATAGTCCCGGTGCTGATAATGGTAACGTCACTGCCCTTTTCATACACGTAGGCTTTACCGATCTCGAATGGCGTTTTGTCGGTAGTGATTGTCGGCAGGGCCTCGCGGGCCAAACGCATGTAGTTTGGTCGCCTATCGGCGGCCATAGCCAGCGTCATTTTATAGGCTTCAACTGAGTCGCACGGCGCCAGCACGACCATGTTTGGCAGTACCCGCATCAGGGCGATGTCTTCGAGCATCTGGTGGGTGGCGCCGTCCTTGCCGGTGTACAGGCCGGTATGGGCACCGATGATTTTAACGGGGCGATCATTCAGACAGATAGTAGTGCGAATTTGTTCCCAGTTGCGCCCTGGACTGAAGGCGGCGTAGCTAGAGACAAACGGGATTTTGCCCATGGCGGCTAGGCCAGAGCCGACGGTAACGAGGTTCTGCTCGGCGACACCGATCTCGATAAAGCGATCCGGGAACTCATCGCGGAATAGGCTGATTTGCGTAGAGTCGGTCAGGTCGGCGCAGGCAGCGACAACGTTCGCATCGCGCTTACCAGCTTCGAGCAGGCCCTTGCCGAAGCCTTTCCGGTTTGGCTCCATCACCAGTTCTTTGGTCAAATCTGCCAGGTATAAATCGCTCATGTCAGTACCGATCCTTTACGGGTAGCGCGCCAGGCGGCGGTCGTCAGGCTGGCCGCAAATGACACTGATAATACAAACAAGCCGATGAGGATGAGGTCGCCTAGTGTCAACGACTGCTTACCGCAGCTGACGATGCCACCGACGGGTGTATCGCCATTGCAGCCGCGGAAGCCGCCTAGGTCGCCCATCACTGCCCGAGCAGCTAGCCATAGGACGATTAAGCTGAAGAGCGCTGAAGCCCACCAAGCGACTAAGATTTTAAATGGTTTGCGCTGGGCGTACTTGCCTTCGCTATTGCGGACTGGCTTACTCATGTTCGCTCCTGATTTTGCCACCGAGGGTGCGCAGCTCATGCAGAGCTTTGACGGCCTGCTCGTGGTTTGGAGGTGCGCCGTGCCAGTGGAAATCGTATTCCATGAAATCAACGCCCTTGCCAGGTACGGTGTACGCAATAATCATAATCGGCTTCTCGACAATCGCTTTGGCCATCTGACAGGCGTCGATCACAGCTTCGATGTCATTACCATCAACCTCCAGCACATGCCAGCCAAAGGCTTCCCATTTCGCTTTAAAGTCTTCCAGCGGCATAACTGACTCTGTAGGACCATCGATCTGAATGTTGTTGCGGTCGGTAATAGCGATTATGTTGTTGAGCTTGTACTTGCCAGCCAGCATGGCGGCTTCCCAGACATTGCCCTCATTCTGCTCGCCGTCGCCCATTACCACATACACCCAACGATGTTGCGTGCCGTCCATACGCATCGCCAGCGCCATACCACATGCCTGGCTCAGGCCGGAGCCAAGTGGCCCACTCGTGTTTTCGAGACCTGGCAACTTCGTGCGCTCCGGGTGTCCCTGCAGCCGCGAACCGAAGGCGCGTAGCGTCAGTAGTTCTTTTTTCGGGAAATAACCGGCTTCAGCCATCGCCGCGTATCGAACCGGCACGCAATGACCGTTGCTGAGCAGCAGAATGTCGCGCGCGTCCCAGTCGGGATTTTTGGGATCGTGCTTCATAACGTCGAAATACAGCGCCGTGAAGATGTCGGCCAGCCCGAGCGGACCAGCACTGTGGCCACTGCCAGCGTGCTCTAACATGCGGATAATATCCTCGCGGATATCATTGGCGATAAGTTCGAGTTTTTCGAGCGTATACTTGCTGCTCATTCTGCTTGTGATTATAACAGATGTCTACGCTGGCCGCTGCATCTTGATTATTTTAGTCATTGATGGTGTATAATCACTGCAACATGAGCGAGACGTGTACACCTCAGCTAGACGCAGTATTAGGAGACTTCCAGAAAATTGGACTGATTTCCTCGCTGCAAACGCTCGTGATTGAAGACTACTACGATGCACATAGTTTACTGACGGCAACTCACCAGATTCGCCCCGGTAACTTGTACCTACCAGCGGACTCGCGAGAGATCGAAACCGAAGTTGGAGCCCGGGTTGTTGCGTTGGCCCGCCAAGATTACAACTTCGGATATGCAATGGAGAGTTGCAACACGTGTGAAGGCAAAATTCTTGATGCGCTCGGACCTGGCCCGAATTACCGTGGCATTACGGCGGCGCGCATATTCATCATGCACGAAGATGAACCGGTCGGCTTCATCAAGTCGCTTGGCGCCTCAAGCTGTTATGGGCTGGCTGATGTGCCGGAACTTGGCATTGCGAGAGGTATCATTTCAGCACCGTCAGAG
>Ga0207705_10003561_pt1 | contig 11858 bp, 13 predicted proteins | sample KBSC13metaG_FD_184314 | JGI IMG/M metagenome (GOLD analysis project Ga0207705, IMG submission 184314) | Corn rhizosphere microbial communities from Kellogg Biological Station, Michigan, USA - KBS C1-3 metaG (SPAdes) (version 2) | ecosystem: Host-associated > Plants > Roots > Rhizosphere > Soil ...
TCTATTTGGCGATGATCTTCCGCGCGCTCGGTGCGCCCGTCGCAGCGATCGAAGGGATGCCGCAGGCCGAGCCTACCGCTGCGCAGCCCAAGCAGCGCAAGAAATCGGCCGGATCGCGATAACCCACTTCTTTCCGCCGCCGGCCGCAGCCTCGCGCTACGGTCGGAGCGACGGCCCTCGCCAGCATTGATCACGGCGCCACCGCGGCTCCATAAATAACACTAACAAACAATCGCATTGCGCCGACCCCCGGTCGCGATGGCCACCCGACGATCATGCCGGGGTCGCATCCTTCGCCTGAAGATTGCCACACTCGCCCTGGAGGCGAAATGCCGCCGTGCCGGCGCCATCTCCGCTTGATCGACAGGTCAAGCGCCGTTAAACCAACGCACGTTTGTTTTTAAAAGCGGAACGAGAGGCTCCTTCATGGCAACTTACGATCGCGCTTTCATCGCCGGGGTTTTCGAGCACCCGACGCGGAAGGCCGCCGACAAATCGCTGGGACAGTTGCACGCAGAGGTTGCGATGGGCGCGCTCGCCGACGCCGGCCTGACGCTTGACGATGTAGACGCCTATTTCGTGGCGGGCGATAACACCAATCTCTATCCTCTCTCGTTCGTCGACTATCTCGGGCTCAAGCTGAAGGTGATCGGCGCCACCGACACCGGCGGATCGGCCTACATCACCCATGTCGGCCAGGCGGTGGAGGCGATTGCGGCGGGCCGCTGCAAGGTCGCGCTGATTACGCTGGCTGGCCGGCCGCGTACCGGCGGCGCCGCCGCGAATCCCGCCCCGGACTGGCAATTGCCCGACGTTCCGTTCGAGGTGCCGTACGGTCGCGAGGTGATCAACGCTTACGCGATGTGCGCAATGCGCCACTTCTACGAATATGGAACGACCAGCGAACAGCTCGCCTGGATCAAGGTCGCGGCATCGCATCACGCGCAGCACAATCCGAACGCGATGCTGCGCAACCTGGTCACGGTAGAAGAGGTCCTGGCCTCACCGATGATTTCCGACCCCCTGCACCGTCTGGACTGTTGTGTGGTCAGCGATGGCGGCGGGGCGATCGTCGTCGTCGCGCCGGAGATCGCGAAGACGTTGAACCGGCCGATGATCCGGATCAGGGGCATCGGCGATGCGGTCAAGCATCAGGCCGGCGGCGATATCGATCTGACCTACACGGCAACGCGCTGGTCCGCGGCAGACGCATATGCACAGGCCGGCATCGGGCCCGGCGACCTCAAATATGCCTCGATCTACGACAGCTTCACCATCACCGTGCTCGAGCAACTCGAGGATCTCGGTTTCTGCGCAAAGGGTGAAGGCGGCCGGTTCGTGTCCGACGGAAACCTGATTTCCGGTGTAGGCAAGCTTCCGGTCAACACCGATGGCGGGGGATTGTGCAACAACCACCCGGCCAATCGCGGCGGCATGACCAAGGTGATCGAAGCGGTCCGCCAATTGCGCGGGGAAGCCCACCCCGCCGTACAGGTGCCCAATTGCGATCTGGCCGTCGCAAACGCGACCGGCGGCTGGCTGGGAACACGCCACGCGGCATCTACCATCATTCTCGAGAGGCTGTGACCATGACCGACACCCAGGCTTCGATCGCGCATCCCGGGGTCAACCCGGAAACGCAGGCTTATTGGGACGCCGCCGCCGCGGGCAGGCTGCTGGTCAGGCATTGCACCTCGTGCGGGAAGGATCATTTCTACCCGCGCGCGGCCTGCCCGCATTGCCGGTCCGCCGCCACCGAGTGGAAAGAGGCGCGCGGATCGGGGACGATCTATTCCTATTCCGTCATGCGGCGCGCCAGTCCGCCCTTCGCCGTCGCTTATGTGACCTTGGACGAGGGCCCGACTATGTTCACCAACATGGTCGAATGCGATCTCGATACCCTCGCGATCGGGCAAGCCGTCGAAGTGACGTTTGTTCCCGCGAATGACGGGCTTGTCCTGCCGGTTTTTCGCCCGCGTTGATCTTCAGGCGTCGGGAGCAGGGCCATATAAGGGCCGCTCCCGCGCCACCATCATCCGCAGCGGCGCGTCGCGGAGCTGGGCGCCAATTTCCCCGAGCGCCGTTTCGGCATCGCGAGCATCCGGATACCAGGCCTCGTACACCGCCTCATGCTGGAGCCGCGATGCGGTGGTATAGGCGTTATGGACCGCGTCGCTTCGCGCGATCCGCCCAACGCGCGCGCTATTACCGAGCGCGCGCTCCACGGCCTCCGCCGCGCTTCCGAACACGAACACTTTGTATTCGAAGGCCGTGCCCGCCTGGAGCACCGTCTCCTCGGTCATCAGCGCGCACTCGCGCACATGACCCGCGAACGTCAAAAGCTCGTCGTCGAGAAGCGGCTGTCGCAGCGCGGGTCGAGCGGCGATGGCATCGAGCGCATCCCAGCCCCGGTACCAGACCAACCCGATCGCGTCGCAATCGGGCTCGATGCCGGCGACGGGAAGAGGATCGGATTGCGCATATTTCCACATGTTCCGCCATATCGGCAAACCCATCGCGAGCGCGCCATGCGCGCGCCAGCGCTCCTGGAACGCCGCCGGCGAAAGCGCGGGATTGCGTTTCGCGACGTAGATCACCTTGGGTCGGACTGGCATCCTTCAGACCGCGGTCCAGGGCTTTTCAGGTCCGAATATGAGCAGCTCGCGGACCGGAAGAAGAATCGGCGCGTTCGGGACAGTCGGCATCGACCGCACGGCCTGATCGCGCGCTGCCTCCGTGTCGAACCAAAGCTCGATCAGGGCATCGCGATCGAAGCGCCCCTGGCCGAACCCGAGCGCGCTGGCGGTTGAAACGTCCAGCCGGTTCATCACGATCCGCGACGCATCCGGGAAAGCCGCCGCGTCCAGCCCCGCCTCATGCGTCAGGAGGAGCGCCTTGAAGGTTGTTACCGCGCCGGCGCGCCAGATTTCTTCGACGCCGAGGACCGATACGGTCTTCGATATATCGAACAGATATTGCTCGTCGTCGGTGACGTTCGCATAGTCCGGCTCGCTGAAGAAGCTGGTCCTGTAGTCGTCCCGGCGGACCTGCGTGGTCTGCGTGCAGCCATCGAAGAGCGGGTCGGACCCGCCCGGCCAATCGAGCACGTGATTCTGGATGTAGCGGACCGTATATTTCCGGAAGCCCGCCTGACGCGCGGCAAGCGGCCCGTGGTGAAATTCGTAATGTTCGCTGAATTGGGCCCGGCTCAAACCCGGATTGCGCTTGAGCAGGGAGTGCCGGCGAACCGGACGCCCGGATTCGAGGAACGGAGTCGTGCGGGCCACGCTAGGCGACCGTGATCGCGATTTCACCGAACCCGTCCACGCCACCCGCGACACGGTCGCCACGCACGATCGGCCCAACGCCTTCCGGGGTTCCCGTGAAGATCAGATCGCCGGGTTCGAGGCGCATCGATTGCGATACCAGCATCACGATATCGGCGACGGGAAAGATCAGGTCCGCCAGATTCGCATCCTGGCGGATTTCATCATTGACCGTCAGCCAAATCCGGCCCGACTCCGGCAGGGCACGACCCTCCGCCGGGATGATTGCCGATACCGGCGCGGATTGGTCGAACCCCTTGCCGAAATCCCACGGACGGCCAAGATCGCGAGCCGCGAGCTGGAGGTCGCGACGGGTAAGGTCGATACCCACCGCATAGCCGAATATGTGGTCGACGACCGCGTCGCGGGCGATATCGGCTCCGCCCTTCCCGATCGCCACGACCAGTTCGATTTCATGATGAAGATTGTTGGTCTGCGGGGGGTAAGGAACGGCGGCTCCGTTATCCACGACCGCATCGGCCGGCTTCATGAAGAAGAAGGGCGGTTCCTTGGTCGGATCCTTGCCCATCTCGCGCGCATGCGCGGCATAGTTGCGTCCGACACAGAATATCCGGCGCACGGCGAAGCGTTGGCGGCTTCCCGCAATGGCGACGCTCGGGATTTTCGGCTCGAAGAGATAATCCGGCATTGCTGGTCTCAACCTCTTATTGGGTTCGATTGCGGCGCCGGACGATCGCCCGACGATATTGAATGGGTATCGGCAGCATATTGTCCGCGCCGAGCGCCTCGGCGGCTTCGCGCGGCCAATAGGGATTGCGCAGCATCGCCCGCGCCAGGAAGACCAGATCGGCAGTGCCGTCGGCGATGAAATCCTCCGCCATCCCGGGGTCAGAGATCAATCCGACCACGCCAGTGGCTATGCCCGCGCTGGCGCGGATGTGCGCCGTCATCCCGGCATGATAGCCGGGGGTCGCCGGTATCGCCTCCCCCGGCACGTTCGCGCCGCTCGAACAGTCGATAAGGTCCGCGCCGGCCTCCTTGAGCCACCCCGCCAAGGTTACCGTATCTTCGAGCGTCCACCCGCCCTCGGCCCAATCGACAATCGAAAGCCGCACGAAAAGCGGCAGGTCGGCCGGCCATGCCGCGCGCATCGCGCGCACGATCCTGAGCGGAAACCGGGTGCGGTTCGCCAGACTGCCGCCATAATCGTCGGTGCGGTGATTGGTCAGCGGCGACAGGAACGAATGCGCGAGATAGCCGTGCGCGAAATGGGCCTCGACCACCCTGAAGCCCGCCTCGTGCGCACGATGCGTGGCCATGACGAAATCATCTACGACACGCGCCATCGCCGCCTCGTCCATCGCGACCGGCGTCTGCCATTCGGGCTCGAACGGCAATGCGCTGGGCGCGGACAGGTGCCCCCACGCATCGGCGGGAATAGGCAAATTGCCCTCCCAAGGGATGGTACGCCCCGCCTTGCGGCCGGCATGTGCAAGCTGAACCCCCGGAACCGAGCCCTGATCTGCGATGAACGCGGTGATGGGACGGAACGCTTCGATCTGTTCGTCGGACCAGATGCCAAGATCGCCGGGGGTAATCCGCCCGCCGGCCGAGACAGCGGTGGCTTCGGCGATGATCAGCCCCGCGCCGCCGACCGCACGGCTGCCAAGATGCACCAAATGCCAGGCATTCGGTAGTCCGTCGCTGGCGGAGTACATGCACATGGGAGAAACGACGATGCGGTTGGGGATTTCCACCGACCGGAGACGCAGAGAGCTGAACAGGGCGCTCGACATTATCTCTCCGAACAGGTTGCGGTTTATAAACTTACAAATGTTCGTATTTGCTAACCTCGGTCCGTGACGCCGTCAAGCGATGGCCGAAAGCGAAGGGTAAATAGGATGCCCGGCACCAATTCCGGGCGGACACCTGCCCGGCGTTCGATCGGTCCCCGCCCTGCAAGCGCGGGCGGCGTTTGTTGGCAATCGTCACCGCTCGGCGCTTGACAATACGAACATTCGTTCGTCTAAATGAGGTGCGACTGCGAGCCGACTCACTAGAGACCGGCAAGGGGCCGACAACGACATACCCGACAATGGGGACGGCTCCTTGCAGCCAGATGGGAGAGGTTCGAATGCGCGTACATTGCGTGCCCGGCGGCGAAGCCTTCGCCGCAACAGACCTGCCGTTGCATAATGGGCGTCCGCGGGAGATCGGGGCGCCGGCCCGTGGCGAAACCGCTCCGCTACGAGTCCCGACCCATGGGTAGCAACGCAACACTTTCGCGCCCGCGCACCGGCCGTCCCTTGAACGGGGCGATATTCGCAACCTTCTCGCTCTGCATCCTGGCATCGCTGGCCGACGGATTCGACATCCAGGCGGCCGGCATCGCCGCCACCAAGTACAAAGCGGAGTTCCATTTCTCCACGGAGCAGCTGTCCGCGGTGTTCGTCGCCAACAGCTGCGGCTTGCTGGTGGGCGCGCTCGTCGGCGGATGGTTGGCCGACCGCATCGGCCGCCGGTGGGTGATGATCGGCTCCATGCTTCTCTTCGGCGTATGCTCGCTGGTAACCGCGCTGCTGAGCTCCGGATCGCTTTTCGCCGAGCTTCGCTTTTGCACGGGTATCGGACTGGGCGCCGCCGTCGCGAACATCATCGCCCTTGTCGCCGAAGCGGGTGAATCGCGCTCGCGCGCGACGCGCGTAACTGTGCTGACCGCGAGCAATCCGCTCGGCGGCGCGATCGCGGCGGGTCTCGTCTCGATCGATCCCGACATGAATTGGCGAACCATCTTCGAAATCGGAGGCTGGTGGCCGATCGCCATCGCCGGCGCGATGCTGCTCTGGCTCCCCGAATCCGCCGGCTTCATGCAGCAGCGTGAAGGCCGCGCCAAAGGCGATCCGAATGTCGCCGCGATGCCCGCCTTTGCCGCCCTGTTTGGGGAAGGACGCGCGCTGGCGTCGGTGATGCTCTGGATCGGATTCTTTTTCTGCGTTCTCGCGATCCACCTGATCGTCAGCTGGCTGCCGTCCTTGCTGGTGGGGCAGAATTACACGATCCGGCAGGCCGCCACGGCGGCTTGCCTGTTTCCGCTGGGCGGCGGCATCGGAACCGCATTGCTCGGGATCCTGATGGGCCGGCTGCGGCGCAAGGCCGTCATGGTCTTTTCCTTTTCGGGCCTGGCGATATTCGTCGGCGCGTTGGCGCTCGCACCGCACAATCTCCCCATCATGTATTCGGCCGCATTCCTGTCGGGCTTCTTCGTGATCGGCTCGCAGTTTTTGCTCTATGGCCTGTCCCCGACCTACTACCCCCTGCGCGCGCGCGGAACGGGGGTCGGAACCGCGGTGGCGATGGGGCGGCTTGGGTCGATCGCGGGCCCTATGATGGCGGGCCTGCTGCTCGGCGCGGGACGGCCGCCGGCGCAGGTGTTGATGTCGATTCTTCCCGGCGTTGTGTTTGCCCTGATCGCCGCGCTGGTCCTGACCAGCGTTCCCACTGTCGAGGACTGAGCTGCATCCGGGAAGATTCGATGTTCGACCTCTACGCCTCACCAACGCCGAATGTACTGAAAGTACTGATCGCGCTCGAAGAACTGGGCTTGGCCTATCGGATTCGCCCGGTCGACGTTTGGCGCGGCCAGCAGTTCGACGCGGGTTTCACCAGCCTCAATCCCAACGCCAAGGTGCCCGTCCTGGTCGACCTTGGCGATCCGGAAAACCCTTACCCGGTGTTCGAATCAGGCGCGATCCTGCTCTACCTTGCCGAGCGCGGCGGGCCGCTGATCGCCAGATCAGGCTTTGAACGCGCCGAGGCGCTCCAATGGCTTTTCTTCCAGACGGCCGGGATCGGCCCGATCAGCGGCCAGTTCAATCACTTCGCGATGTTCGCACCGCCCGGAACGGAATATTCGCTCAGCCGATATGCGACCGAGCTTAGACGGCTTTATGCCGTGCTCGACACCCGGCTTGCCGACGTGCCGTTTCTTGCCGGTGCGAATTATGGGATTGCCGACATTGCGGTGTTTCCCTGGGTCCGCAACCAGGCCTTGCGGTTCGGCAGCGAGCGCCCCTTCCTGAATATGGACGACGGCCCCTTTCCGGCGCTGGTTGCATGGTATCGCAATGTTGCGGCACGCGCCGCGGTCGAGCGCGCGATCGCCGCATTCATGTCGATCGAGTCGACGTTGAAGCTCGCCACGCCGGACGAACTCGACCGGGTTTTCGGTCGGGGACGATATGCCGCCGATACGGCCTGACGCTGGCCGCCAGGACTTGGATTAGCCCGATCAACCACCGCAGCGACGGATCGGCAGCAAGCGAAAAGGCTTGCATATAACGACCTCGCCCATACACTAAACTAACAAATGGCCGTTAAGTAACCATTCGGAGAGATGACATGGCGGAGGAGGCCCCAACCTCGCCTACCGCACCGGCCCCGCATTATGACGTGGTGGTCGTCGGATCCGGTGCCGGCGGCCTTTCCGCCGCTTTGACCGCCGCGACGCTTGGCCTGCATGTGATCGTGCTGGAAAAGGAAGCCGTCTTCGGCGGAACCACGGCCAGATCGGGCGGGGTACTGTGGATCCCCGGCAATGGCAAATTCCCGCTCGGCGAGGTTCCGGCCGGAGCGAATGCGCGCGACTATCTGCGCGACCAGGCCGGCAATGCTTATGACGAAGCGCGCATATCCGCCTTTCTGGAGGCGGGCCCGCGCATGGTTCGTTTCATGGAGGAGCGATCGAGCGCTGTTCGCTTCATTCCCGCGCATGGCTTCTCGGATTATCACCCCGACGTGCCGGGCAGCGTCACGACCGGCCGATCGATTGCGGCCGAGCCATATGACGGCACCGCGCTCGGCGAGGAGGTCCAGCGGCTTCGGCCGCCGCTCGCCGAAATAACGCTGATGGGCATGATGCTGAACGCCAGCCAGGACGTGAAGCACTTCTTCAACGCCACCAAGTCGTTCGCGTCGTTCCGTCATGTCGTGAAGCTGATCGCGCGTTACGGTCACGATCTGGTGCGGCATCGGCGCGCCATGCGGCTGACCAACGGCAATGCGTTGGTCGCAAGACTGGCGCGATCGCTGTTCGATCTCGGCGTGGAGATACGAACCGGCTGTGATGTTCGCGAACTTCTTCTCGAAGAGGGCCGGGTGCGCGGCGTGCGGGTCGAGCAGGCGGACGGCAGCAGGTGGATCCGCGGCGATTGGGGCGTGGTGCTGGCGGCAGGCGGGTTTCCGCAAAACGCGCAGCGCAAAAAGGCGTTGTTCAAGCATGAACATCTCGGTGGCGAACATCTAAGCCCCGCACCCGAGGGCAATACCGGCGACGGCATCGCGCTGGGCGAGAGCGTCGGCGGCCGCTTCTCCGCGGACCTTGCCAACCCCGCGGCGCTGATCCCCGTGTCGGTGGTCCCGGACAGAAGGAAGCTTCGCATCTTCCCGCATCTGATCGACCGCTACAAACCCGGCGTGATCATGGTCAATCGGCAGGGACGGCGCTTCGTCAACGAATCCGATTCCTATCACGACGTCGGGCAGGCGATGCAGGCCGACGCACCATCCGGCGAACCGGTATTCGCGTGGCTGCTCGCCGATCATCGTTCCATTCGGAAATATGGTCTCGGCTTCGCAAAGCCGGCCCCCTTCCCGCTCTCGCCTTATCTGAGGTCGGGCTATCTGAAGCGCGCGACCTCGATCCCCGCGCTGGCCGCGTCGATCGCCGTGGATCCACTCGCACTGGCCGCCACGATCGCCGACTACAATCTCCATGCCGCCGACGGGCAGGATCCGCTCTTCGGCAGGGGGGCGAGCGCGTACAACCGCTATCTTGGCGACCCCGAACATCGCCCCAACCCTTGCGTCGCCCCGCTGAAGGACGCGCCCTTTTACGCGATCAAGCTCGTTCTCGGCGATCTCGGGACGTTCGCAGGGATCACGACGGACGCGGACGCGCGGGTGCTTCGTGCGGACGGCAGCGTCGTTTCGGGCCTCTACGCGGTGGGCAATGATGCGCTCAGCCTGATGGGCGGCAACTATCCGGGCGGCGGAATCACGCTTGGGCCGGCCATGACATTCGGCTTCCTGGCCGCCGAGGATATCGCGCGAGCGCGCCGCGCCGACGCCGGCGACCTTTCTCAGCCAGCCATCACCGCAGGAGTGTTCTGAGCCCATGTCGATCGTCGAACAGCGCACCTATGTGCTCAAGCCCGAATTCGGTCCCAAGGACTATTTCGATGCCTTCGAGGCACATGGCAAAGCCGTCCAGCTCGAAACCTTACAGGGCTTTCTCGGCTATTTCGCGAGCGAGGTCGGCACGCTCAACGCGGTCGTGAGCCTGTGGAGCTACCCCAGTTTCGAGGCGCGCCTCGAGCGGCGCGCCCTGCTCGCGCAGAAGCCGGACTGGCAGCATTATCTGGGCCTGGTGCGGCCGATGATCCAGTCGATGGAAAATCGCCTCCTGGTCCCCGCAGCATTTTCGCCACTGAAATAAGGACCGCAGATGGCCGCGACCCACGCCCCAACCATTCTCGAAAGCGCCGCTGGACGGATATTGATATTCGATTCCGCCACCTATGTCGGCGACTTCGTAAAGGAGCATCCGTCAACCTCGGGCGACCTGGTCGTCAACGCCTCTTATTCGGGCGTGCTCTGTGCCAAGATGGTGGTTGCCGCCCAGCCGCGCTACGTGATCGGCCTCGATTGCAAGATCGGCAAGGACGGCGCCGGGATCGCCGGCCTCGCCTTTTACGAGGCGCTTGGAATTCCCGCGGCGGCGGCGGACGTGATGACCGCCGAGATGGGCAACGGCAAAGACCTGTACGAGGCGGGCGTGATCAGCCGCGTCAACGAAGCGGCCGAGCGGCTTGGCCTCCAGCCGGGTATGAGCGTCAAGCAAGCGGCCGAAGCGCTGATCACGCGCTCACTTCGCCCCGCCGTCTGGGATCCCGCCCGGCGCCAGGTGATCGAGACCGACCCGGCAACCGGGCGCTCGATCGTCGCCACGGATTCGATCGCCTTCGCGCTTCCCGAGGACAAGGACCGCAACGTGCTGTGCACCGCCGGACATACTGGCCGGAGCGTGGTGGGTTACTTTCGCGATTTTCGCCCCTGGGCCTTCATCTGTTCGGATGGCGGGGTCGGCAAAAACGAAAGCGGGATCAGCGCGCTCTGGGATGTCGAGGCCGATGGAATACCGGGCGCCTCGGTCGATGCGCTGACCGCGCGCATGGGCGACGGGCGCAGCACATATTTCGATGGCGTGATCAGCGCGGTCAACAGACCCGCCGCCGACAAAGGCGTCCGCGTCGGCCAGTCCGCGCGCGAGGCGGCCAAATTGCTTCTGGCTTGAATAGTGACCGAGGAGTTAGCCTAATGACGACCGCGAAAACGCCCTTCCTCGCCGCGGAGGAGAAGCTTGGCCCGCTGGATTCGCGTTATGTGAATCCGGCGGATTTACCGTGGAAATCCACACCGGCGCAGGGAATCGAGATGAAGGTGCTGATGGAAGAGCGGGAAACCGGTCTTCTGACCGCGCTCTTCCGGTGGCAGCCGGGCGCCGTCCTCGCGCTGCACGAACATGTCGAAATCGAGCAGAGCTGGATTCTCGAGGGCTCGATCGTCGACGATGAAGGCGAGGCCGGAGTTGGTGAATATGTCTGGCGACCAAAGGGTAATCGGCATCTCGCCCGATCACCGAATGGTGCACTGGTTCTGTCCTTCTTCCTGAAGCCTAACAAGTTTCTAAACGGGGATCTGAGCGGCCAGGAGTTGCGCTGAGATATGGCGGCCTGTCCGCTTTTCGCCACACATGGCTGAAAGCTGCCAGTCCGCTACCGGCCCAACAGCTGCCCATCCAGTTCAACGCTGGATCCGCTCACCCCCGCACGGTGGCGAAATCCAGGCTGGCTTGCATCGTGCGGCTGGCGGCGGCGACCATGTCGCCAAGCAATTCGATCACCTGGAAGGCAGCGAAGGGCGGGCAGAGCCAGCTATAGGGGCCGGCGAACCACTCACCCGGATCGGCGCCGACGAACACGAACGGAATGTCGCGCTGTTGCGCCGAAAGCGTGTCGAGCATCGCCTTGCCGATATCGACGGCGATGCAGGCGGAGAAATTGAGCCACTCGGTCGGATCGATCCCCGCAAGCGCGGCCTCGAGCGGGCCGTCGAGCGCGACCACGCTCACCCCGGCCATCTCCAGCGAGCGCCTTATATAGGCGGCGCTGAAGCTCTCGGGATCGGCAAGCAACAGGATATTGCCCTGTTGCAGGCTGAATGGTGCGTTCAATCCCCCTCTCCTCTGGGGCTAATGTATATCATAGCGAATCCGTAAGGAGAATCCCGCAACATCTATTTCTTGTGGATGAACGGGCGCCGCGGCCCCAAAATTTAGCCGCGGGGTGATGCGCCATTGTCGCGCAACTGGAAGCGGACGCGATATTGGTGGAAGTCGAGGCTCATCCGCTTGAGCCCCTGGAGCGCGTCGGTGCCGAGCAGCATCGCGGGCCGATCCGCCATGCCGAACAAGGCGAAGGGGGCCACGTCGGCAAAGGCGACGGGGAGGTTGTT
>Ga0207705_10003564_pt1 | contig 11853 bp, 12 predicted proteins | sample KBSC13metaG_FD_184314 | JGI IMG/M metagenome (GOLD analysis project Ga0207705, IMG submission 184314) | Corn rhizosphere microbial communities from Kellogg Biological Station, Michigan, USA - KBS C1-3 metaG (SPAdes) (version 2) | ecosystem: Host-associated > Plants > Roots > Rhizosphere > Soil ...
CAGCGCCCGCACCGCGGAGCCCGCGTATTCGATGACGTAGCCCGTGCCGCCGGCGGTGCCGATCTCGCCGATCACCGTCAGCGCATAGTCCTTCGCGCCGACGCCCGGGATCGGTTCGCCCTCGATGGTGACGCGGAAATTCTTCGCCTTCTTCTGGCGAAGCGTCTGGGTGGCCAGCACATGCTCGACCTCCGAGGTGCCGATGCCGTGCGCCAGCGCCCCGAAGGCGCCGTGCGTCGAGGTGTGGCTGTCGCCGCAGACGATGGTCATGCCGGGCTGGGTGCGGCCCTGCTCGGGGCCGACCACATGGACGATGCCGTTGCGCACGTCGCCCATCGGGAAGAACTCGATCCCGTGGTCCTTGACGTTGCGCTCCAGGGTCTGGAGTTGCAGCCGGGCTTCGTCGTCGGCCACGGCGCCGACGCCCAGCGCCTGGCCTTCGGTCGGCACGTTGTGGTCGGCGACCGCCAGCGTGCGGTCCGGCCTGCGCACAGGCCGCCTCGCAGCGCGAAGCCCCGCGAAGGCCTGCGGCGTGGTCACCTCGTGGATCAGGTGAAGGTCGATGTAGAGGATCGCCTCGCCGTCCTGGTGCGCGACGACGTGTTCGTCCCAGATCTTGTCGTAGAGGGTCTTGCCGGGCATGGAGGGCATGTAGGTCCGCGACCCGGCGCACGTCTAGTGCTGCGGCGCCGCATTTTCGGGTCGCCGGCGCAATTTCCTGCCCGGAACGACCCTTGATGTGGACTCCCTAGGGCTCATCAAAGGCGATGGGCTCGCACATGGCGACCTGGTGATCCGGATGGCGGCCGCGGCCCACGGCCTCGTCGATCGCCTTTTGATCGAGCAGGCGGGTGTCCTTGATGCGATCGACCGTGTGGTCGGCGATGAACCTGACGCGGTCGGCCTGTTCCATGGCGCGCGCCAGGGTGTCGCGCGCCTTCGCTTCCTCGGCTTCGCTGAACGGCCGGGCAGGTCCGGACAGGCTGCGAAGCGCACCCCAATCCGCCCATTCGCCGGTCGCCGCGTTATAGAGATCGATGCCTGACATGGCGATGCGCGAGTAGAGCACCGTCTTGGCGTGCGGCAGGTAGGGCGCGGCGCCGGAGGCCACCATCGCCTCCCAGGTGTCGATCTGCCAGGGCAGCGGATAGGGCTGAGGGATAGTCCCCACGTGGCCCAGCCGCCGCGCCTTGCCTCCGCTGTCCAGGATCGTCCGAAGTTCGGTCGCCCGGGCGGCCATGCAGAGAGCCTCCTGGTCGGCTTCGGACTTGAATTCGATGAAGCGCGAGAAGTTGTCTCGCAGCGCCGCTTCGCCGGCCGCCACGACTTGACGATGATGCAGCGCCTCGACCGTCTGCTCTGCGGCAAGCGCCGTCAGAACGCCGAGCACGATGATGCCCCACTCCTTGAGGACGTCGCGCCAGCCATGGATCGCCTTTGGCTTGTGGACCTCCATCGCTCCCCCGCAGCGGCCGCCATCCTGCTGACGCTTGCTAGCATCAGGCCGCTCGAACGTCACTGACGCGGTCGGCCACGGGCGCGCTCCGGTCCCTCGCGCACGGCGGCAGCGCATCCATCCCCGCCAACGCGGCCCGTAGCGCCTCAGCCAGCGGGGTGTGCGGCTCCGCCCCGAGCCGGGCCACCAGCCGTGCGTTGTCCAGCAGCACTGGCGTCTCCCACAGGTAGCGCATCTCCAGCATCTCGCGGAACGTCTCGTTGAACGAGGCCAGGCCGCGGATGGCGAACCAGGGCAGGCGGCCCACCGCGAGCCGGCGCCCGGCGGCCGCCTCCAGGCCGACCACCAGCTCCGCGCCGGTCTGGGTGTGGCCGCGCATGTGGAAGGTCTCGAAGGCGGCGAGGTTCGCCTCGTCCTCGGCCAGCCGCACCATGATCTCGGCGACATCCGGCAGGTAGGCCCAGCTGTGGGCGACGTCGAGCGGACCGGGATAGCTCACCGCCGAAATCGGTCGGCCCGGCTTCACGAGGCCCTGGCTCAGCCAGTTGTTGCCCGGCTTCGGGCCGAAGAAATCGCCGCAGCGGACGATCAGGACCCGCAGGCCTTCGTCGGCGGCTTGGGCGAGGGCGGCCTCCATCTGCACGCGGATGGCGCCCTTGCGGGTGACGGGGTGCTGCGGCGAGGTCTCCGTGAGGTTCGGGAAGGCGTCGGGGCCGTAGTTGTAGACGGCGCCGGGAAAGACCAGCCGCGCGTCGGCGGCCCGGGCCGCGGAGATGCTGGCGGCGAGCATCGGGAGCTGCAGGCCCGCCCAGTTGCGGTAGGCCGGCGGGTTGGCGCCGTGGACGAGGAGCTGCACGCCCTGCGCAGCGGCGACGACCTCGGCCTCGATCATCGCGTCGCCCTTCACCCATTCCAGGCCTGCCCGGCCGGGCGCGCGGCGCGCCCGCTCGGGGTCGCGATTGAGCGCCCGGACTGTCCAGCCTTCCGCCAGCAGCCGCTCGGCCACCGCCCCGCCGACGCCACCGGTCGCCCCGATCACCAGCGCCACGCCCTTGGTCTGCACGGCAAATCTCCTATCTGTGTTCGGCCAAGAGAGATGAGGCCGTCGGGGCCTCAACGGAATTGCCGATTTCTCTGGATCAGCTATTCATCCGCGCATGCCTGGACCGAACGACTGGGATCTCTTCCAAAGCCTCCACGCGGTGCTGGAGGCCGGCACGCTGTCGGCGGCGGCGAAGCTTCGCGGCCTGACGCAGCCGACGCTCGGGCGCCATATCGAGAGCCTGGAGCAGCGCCTCGGCTCGCCGCTGTTCCTGCGCAGCCCGCGCGGGCTGCAGCCCACCGATTTGGCCCTGGAGCTGAAGCCGCACCTGCACGACATGGCCGCCGCCGCCTCCGCCGCCGTCCGCGACGCCTCGGGCGCCGCGGACTCGCTGACCGGCTCGATCCGGATCACCGCCAGCCAGATGGTCGGCGCGGAGGTGCTGCCGCCGATCCTGGCCGACTTTCGCCGCCAGCACCGCGGCATCATCATCGAGCTGATGATGTCCGACATCGTCGATGACCTCTCGCGCCGGGAGGCCGACATCGCCGTGCGCATGGCGCCGCCGACCCAGAACGCCCTGGTCGCCAAGAAGGTGGGCGAGGTGCAGCTCGGGTTCTACGCCGCGCCGGACTATCTCGAGCGCCACGGCCGCCCGGGCTGCATGGAGGACCTCGACGAGCACACGATCATCGGGTTCGACGGCCCGGCGCGGAGCATCAAGGACCTGGCGGGGATGAAGGTCGACGTGAGCCGCGAGACCTTCGACTTCCGGTCGGACAGCGACCTCGCCCAACTGGCCGTGCTGCGCGCCGGCTACGGCATCGGCGTCTGCCAGCCGACCATTGCGCGCCGCTACGGCCTGGTGCGGGTGATGCCCAACGTCGTGGTCTTCAACCTCGGCGTCTGGATCGTCATGCACGAGAACCTGCGGGCCAGCCGCCGCATGCGGCTGATGTTCGACCATCTCGTCGACGGCTTCACCCACTACATCCGCGAGGGCCGCGAGGCGTGAAGGCAGATCCTCTCCCAGGGCGCAGCCCAGATCAGGGGGAGGTGTCGCGGAGCGACGGAGGGGGCTTCACCCGCCGAGCTAGCGGCAGGCCGATACCCCGACGGCGGCTGGTGTAACCCCCTCAGTCAGCTTCTCCAGAAGGGGAGCATCTTGGCGCCCTGAAACGAAAACGGCGGCCGCATCGCTGCGGCCGCCGCTGAATTCGCTGAAAATCCGAAGCGTTTAGGCTTCGGTCGTTTCGGGCGGCGGGGCCTCTTCGCGGGCCTGCATCTGCCGCTCGGCGATCCGGGCCGACTTCCCGCGGCGATCGCGCAGGTAATAGAGCTTGGCGCGACGGACCACGCCGCGGCGCTTCACCTCGATGGATTCGATCATCGGGCTCATCACCGGGAACAGCCGCTCGACACCCTCGCCGAAGCTGATCTTGCGCACGGTGAAGCTCTCGTTGATCCCCTGGCCGCCGCGGGCGATGCAGACGCCCTCATAGGCCTGGACGCGCTCGCGCTCGCCTTCCTTGATCTTCACGTTGACGCGCACGGTGTCGCCGGGCTGGAACTCGGGGATCTTGCGGAGGCTGAGGAGGCGGTCGGCCTCTTCCTTCTCGAGGGTCTCGATCACGTTCATGGTCTTCGTCCTTACTGGGCTTAATCGCCCTTTGCCTGTTGATTGGCGGGTCGCCGCGCCCACAAGTCCGGCCGCCGCTCCCGCGTGGTCTCTTCCCGCTTCGCCGCCCGCCACCTGGAGATCTCCTTGTGGTGGCCGCTCAGCAGGACCTCGGGGATGTCCAGCCCTTCGAACGTCCGCGGCCTGGTATACTGCGGATGCTCGAGGAGCCCGTCCTCGAAGCTTTCTTCACTCAAGCTCTCGGCCTGCCCCAACACACCGGGGACCAGCCGCACGCACGCCTCGATCGCCACCAGCGCCGCGGCCTCGCCACCGGCCAGGACCGCATCGCCCACGGCGACCTCCTCGAACCCGCGAGCCTCGATGACCCGTTGATCCACCCCCTCGAACCGGCCGCACAGGACGATCAGTCCCGGCCCGCCGGCCCACTCCCGCACCCGCGCCTGGGTCAGGGGCCGGCCCCGGGCGCTCATATATAAAAGCGGACGCCCGCGAGCCTCCACGCTGTCCAGCGCAGAGGCGATCACGTCCGCCCGCATCACCTGTCCCGGACCGCCACCCGCGGGGGTGTCGTCGAGGAAGCCGCGCTTATCCTTGGAAAACTCCCGAATGTCCACTGTTTCCAAGGCCCAAAGCCCCTGCTCGCGCCAGGCGGTCCCGATCAGCGAGACGCCCAGTGGGCCGGGAAAGGCCTCGGGGAACATGGTCAGGACGGTGGCGTCGAACGGCATGGCGGGTCCTAAGCGCTCGCGGGCGCGGCGCCGTCAAGCCTTGCGCCGCGCAACGCCCACGCGTAACCGGCGCCGCTATGAGTGAGATTCCCGAGACCCAGGGCCAGGACGAGACCCTTGTCGAGACGCTGCAACTGGAGCGGATCGAGGAGAACCTGTTCCGGGGAACGACCCCGGACAGCCGGCCGGGCCGCATCTTCGGCGGCCAGGTCATCGCCCAGTCGCTGCTCGCGGCCTACGAAACCATCGAGACCCGCGTCTGCCATTCGCTGCATTGCTATTTCATCCGCCCGGGCGACCCGAGCGTGCCGATCGTCTTCGAGGTCGACCGCAGCCGCGACGGCGGCAGCTTCACCACGCGGCGCGTGGTGGCGATCCAGCACGGCAAGCAGATCTTCAACCTGGCCGCCTCGTTCAAGGACGCTGAGGACGGCTTCGAGCACCAGACGGCGCGGCCGCCCGGCCCGCACTGGTCGGAGTTGCCCGACCAGATGGCGTTGATGCGCGAGGCCATGAAGAACGCGCCAGAGGAGGCGAAGCGCTGGATGTCGCGGCCGCAGCCGATCGAGATGCGCTCGCAGGACGCCCGAACCTACTGGCAGGGCGGGCCTAAGGAGCCGGTGGCGCAGAACTGGTTCCGCTGCGCCTCGCCGATCGGCGACGACGCCCACATGCATCAGGTCATCCTGGCCTACGCGTCGGACATGAACCTGCTGTCCACGGCGATGCGACCCTACGGCGTTCACTGGCAGACGCCCGGCTTCCAGTCCGCCAGCCTCGACCACGCCATGTGGTTCCACCGGCCCACGGACTTCAACCAGTGGCACCTCTACGCCCATGATAGCCCGTCGGCGTCGGACGGCCGCGGCCTGATCCGCGGCTCCATCTACGCCGAGGACGGGACGCTTGTGGCCTCTGTCGCTCAGGAAGGCCTCATGCGGATGCGCAAATAGGCGCGGGTTGCGGCCCCTTCGGGCGCAGCGTATCCCGGGCGCCTTCGCAGTTGCAGCATAGCGGACGCCCGATGGAACCCCACACCACCCTCGCCGAGACGCTCCGCCTCGAACGCCTGGAGGTGAACCTCTTCCGCGGCACGACGCCCGACGCCGACCAGCGCCAGCGCATCTACGGCGGCCAGGTGATCGCCCAGTCGCTGCTGGCGGCCTACGAGACGGTCGAGGACCGCACCTGCCATTCGCTGCACTGCTATTTCATCCGGCCTGGCGATCCATCGATCCCGATCGTCTTCGAGGTGGACCGCAGCCGCGACGGCGGCAGCTTCACGACCCGCCGCGTGATCGCCGTCCAGCATGGCCAGCAGATCTTCAACCTCGCCGCGTCCTTCCAGACGGCTGAAGACGGCTTCGACCACCAGAGTGACATGCCGCAAGCGCCGGCGCCCGAGGCGGTCGAGAGCGACAGCGAGCGGCGCAGGGCGATCGCCGCGAAGGGGCTGTCGCAGGATGAGGACTGGATCGATCGCCACGAGCCCATCGAGATGCGCACGGTCGGCGGTCGCTTCGATGTCGCGAACCCGGCGCCGCAGGATCCAAGTCAGCAGGTGTGGTTCCGCGCCAAGGACCCGCTCGGCGACGACCCGCGCATGCACCAAGTCATTCTGGCCTACGCGTCGGACATGAGCCTTCTGGGCACGTCGATCCGACCGCACGGCGTGAGCTGGCGCACGCCCGGCTTCCAGACGGCGAGCCTCGACCACGCCATGTGGTTCCACCGCCCGACCGACTTCAACCAGTGGCACCTGTACCAGCAGGAGAGCCCCTCGGCATCGAGCGGGCGCGGCTTCAACCTCGGTTACATCTATCGGGCGTCGGATGGCGTGCTCGTCGCGAGCTGCGCGCAGGAAGGCCTGATGCGGATGCGCAAGCCGCGCTAATGCCGGTCGGCGTAGCCCCGCCGAGGGGTTGAAACTGACGGCGCGCTCCGCGACGGGTGAAGCCCCCTCCGTCGCTTCGCGACACCTCTCCCTGTTCGGGCTTCGCCCTGGGGGAGGATTTGGAGCGGTTATTCGACCTCGTCGGGGCGCACCGCCACGATGCGGCCGGCGTCCATCTGGACCTCGGGCACGGCGTCCCTGGTGAAGGGCAGCCACCAGCTCTCGCCAGCGACGGGCGCCACCTCCAGCAGGTCGCCGGCGCCGAAGTCGCGCACCGAGCGGACCTTGCCCAGGAGGTCGCCTTCCAGGCTGACCACGTCCATGCCGATCAGGTCGGCGACGTAGAACTCGTCTTCGTCCTCGGGCTCGGGCAGCGCCGAGCGGCGGATGTAGAGGCGTAGGCCGCGGGCGGCTTCGGCCTGCTCCCGCGTCTCGATTTCCGTAGCGCGGGCGACCACGCCGCCCTTGGCCGGCCGGCCGCCGGTCAGGGTGAGGGCGGGCTGGCCGTCCTCACGCAGCAGGGTCCTGTAATCCACCAGCGCCATCGGCTCGGCCGTGAAGCTGGTGATGCGGACCTCGCCGCGGACGCCGAAGGCGCCGGCCACGCGGCCGACCAGGATCAGGTCGTCGCTCACGGCCTTCTCCCCTTGCGGGAGAAGGTGGCAGCCGCAGGCTGACGGATGAGGGGTCGCACAGCGCCATCGGCGCGGTCGGCAACCAAATCATCGGCGCGTTTTGAGAGACCCCTCATCCGACCCGCTGCGCGGGCCACCTTCTCCCACAAGGGGAGAAGGAGACCAGCAGCCCCTAGGCTTGCTCGTCGCCGGCTTCGGCGACGGCTTCAGCAGCGGCTTCAGCGGCCGGCTGTTCGGCGGCTTCTTCCGCAGGCGCGGCTTCCGCGGCGGGAGCTTCTTCGGCGACAGCCTCAGCAGCCGGAGCTTCTTCGGCGGCGGCTTCGGCAACCGGAGCCTCTTCCACGGCCGGTTCCGGCTCGGGCGCCGGCGGCGGGTTGTTCTTGGCTTCTTCCAGGGCGGCGGCGCGGTCGGCCTCGCGCTGGGCGCGCTCTTCGGCGCGTTCCTTGGCCTTGGTCCCCGGCTGGCCCTTGTTCGGGTTGCTGCCGTGTTCCCACTTCACGAGATCGACCTTGGACAGCTCGCGCGCCACGCGGTCGGTGGGCTGGGCGCCCTTGCTCATCCACTCCTGGATGCGCTCGACCTTCAGGACCACGCGGTTCGGGTCGTCCTTCTTCAGCAGCGGGTTGTAGGAGCCCACCTTCTCGATGAAGCGGCCGTCGCGCGGCGAGTGGCTGTCGGCGACGACGATCGAATAGTAGGGGCGCTTCTTGGCGCCGCCACGGGCGAGACGGATCTTCAGCATTGATGGGTCCTTTGAACTTTCAGCTTATTTCTTGAACGGGTTGAAGCCGGGCAGGCCGCCCAGCCCGGGCAATTTCGGGCCGCCGCCGGCTTGCAGCTTGGCGGCCATCTCCTCGATCTCTTTCTCGGACGGCATGGGCATCTTTCCGCCGCCCATGTTGCGCATGCGGTCCATGCCCCCGGCGCCGCCGCCGCCGAACATCTGGGCCATCTGGGCGAAGCCCTTGCCGCCGCCCTTGCTCATCATCTTGAAGGCGTCGGCCATCTGGCGGTGCTGTTTCAGCAGGCGGTTGACCTCGGCCACGTCGACGCCCGCGCCGGCGGCGATGCGCCGCTTGCGCGAGGCCGCCAGGATGTCGGGCTTCTTGCGCTCCTGCTTGGTCATGGAGGAGATGATCGCCGCCTGGCGGTCGACCATCTTGTCGCTGATGTTGGCCTCGGCGATCTGCTTCTTGATCTTCTGGACCCCGGGCAGCATGCCCATCAGGCCTTCCATGCCGCCCATGCGCTTCATCTGCTGAAGCTGCTCGGCCATCATGTCGAGGTCGAACTGGCCCTTGGCGAGGCGCTTGGCCATGGCCTCGGCCTTGGCGACGTCCAGCTCCTCGGTGGCCTTCTCGACCAGGGCCACGATGTCGCCCTGGCCCAGGATGCGTCCGGCGACGCGGGCGGCGTCGAAGGCTTCCAGGCCGTCGATCTTCTCGGAAACGCCGAGGAACTTGATCGGCAGGCCGGTGACCGCCCGCATGGAGAGCGCAGCGCCGCCGCGCCCATCGCCGTCGGCGCGCGTCAGCACCAGGCCGGTCAGCGGCAGGCGCTCGTGGAACGCCTTGGCGGTGCGCACCGCGTCCTGGCCGGTGAGCGCGTCGGCGACCAGTAGGGTTTCCGAGGGGTTGGCGATCCGCGCGATCTCGGCGGCCTCGCTCATCATCTGCTCGTCGAGCGTGGTGCGCCCGGCGGTGTCGAGGATGACGACGTCGAAGCCTTGCAACTTGGCCGCGGACAGGGCGCGCCTGGCGATGTCCGGCGCGGTCTGGCCGGCGACGATCGGCAGGCTGTCGACTTCGGCGAGCTTCGCCAGGGTCGCGAGCTGCTCCATGGCGGCTGGGCGCCGCGTGTCGAGCGAGGCCAGCAGGACGCGTTTGCGCTCCTTGACCAGGCGCAGCGCCAGCTTGCCGGCGGTGGTGGTCTTACCCGAGCCCTGCAGGCCCGCCATCATGATCACGGTCGGCGGGTTCAGCGAGAGGTTCAACCCCTCGGGCTCGCCTTCCCCGCCCAGCATCTCGACCAGGCCGTCGTAGGTGATCTTCACCACTTGGTCGGCGGGGCGCACGGAGCGGATCACCGCCTCGCCGGTGGCGGCCTCTGTGGCCTTGGCGATGAAGTCGCGCACGACCGGCAGGGCGACGTCGGCCTCGAGCAGGGCGACGCGGATCTCGCGCATCACCTCGGCGACGTCCTTCTCCGACAACACGCCGCGGCCGCTGAGGCGGTCAAAGACGCTGGAGAGCCGATCTGTCAGTGCGTCAAACAAACTTCAGTCCCTGGTAGTCCAAACGCAATCGACCCCCGTGGACGATTGCGTCGACGGGGGGCCTCGCCGCCCTCGTCCCATGTAGTGATGGGGGTCGTGGCGGTGGAGGGCGCTGACCGAGGTTGGCGCCGGAAGGGCGCGCTTATGCGCTCAAAGGGGCGGAGAGGTCAAGGAAGGGGACGTCAATCCGAAGAGGCGCCGGAGGCATAGGTGAGGAAGCCGTATCGCTCCCACTCCATCAGTCGGGTCATCAGGCCGGCGCGCTTGGACGGTCGGAAAACCTCAACAAGGAATTCTCCTTCCGAGGAACCGTCACGAACGTTTCCGTAGGCCGCGATGGCCGAGACCATGCTGCTGATCTCCCGTTCGGCGACATGCCGTGCGAATGAGACAGAAATCAAATTCGCCATCGCCAGATGTCACCCGCCCTTAAACCTCATGGTCAGATGCGAGCCTTGGGACCTCGGCTTGTCAAGGACGCGCCCCCGGCGCGCCGCGGGGCGGCCGGGGCAAAGCCCGGTCCTTGAGAAGCCGAGGTCCCAAGGCAAGCATGGCCGCCATGAGATTTAAGCCGGGAACCGCGCTTCCACTCCGTGTCATCCCGGTTTCGCGGGACGCGAAGACCGGGACCCATAGACACCGATCGCGGTGGGCGGAGCTCGGCGGCGCCGCTGCGTTCTCACTTGCGCGACCTGTGTCCATGGGTCCCGGATATGGCTTCGCCATTCCGGGATGACAGAGCAGGTGGTGGCGTCATCAATGTCCGAAAGCCGCGAGCCGATCTCCACGAACGACCCTATATTCACGCCATGACCCAATACACCGTCTTCGAAACTGAGATCGGCTGGGCGGGGCTGGCCTGGAACGACAAAGGCCTGGTCGGCGCGCACCTGCCGGAGCGCGATCCTGGGAACAATCGGCGCAGCTTCGAGCGGCGGTTTCCCGGCATCGTCGAGGGTGACCCGCCGGAAAGCCTCATGCCGACCATCGAAGGCATCCGCGCCCTGATGCGGGGCGAGAAGGCCGACCTGTCGGATGCTCCCCTCGACCTGGAACGCACGCCCGAGTTCAACGCCAAGGTCTACGAGATCGCCCGCGCGATCCCGCCCGGCGAGACCCTGACCTATGGCGAGATCGCGGTGAAACTGGGCGACAAGCTGCTGGCTCGCGACGTGGGCGCCGCGCTGGGCCAGAACCCCTGGCCGATCGTCGTGCCCTGCCACCGCGTCACCGCGGCGAACGGCAAGCTCGGCGGGTTTTCGGCGCGCGGCGGGGTGAACACCAAGGTGAAGCTGCTGGCCATCGAAGGCGCCAAGGTGCTGGAGCCCGCGCCGCCGAAGCCCAAGCCGGTCGCTGCGCCGCAGCCCTCGCTGTTCGATTAGGCCGGAAAGCCCTTGTCGCGCAGGTAGGCCTTCACGTCCGGGTCGCGGCCGCGGAAGGCGCGGTACTGGATCGCCGGATCGACGGTGTTGCCGACCTTCATGATGTTGTCGTGCAGCCGCTTGGCGACCGCCTTGTCATAGGGCCCGCCGGCCTCGGTGAAAGCCTCGAAGGCGTCGTGGTCCAGCACCTCACTCCAGAGGTAGGAGTAGTAGCCGGCCGAATAGCCGTCGGAGGCGAAGATGTGCTGGAACTGCGGGGTGCGGTGGCGCATCGGCAGCTCGGCCGGCATGCCGAGCTTGGCGAGTTCATCCTTCTCGAAAGCGCGCGGGTCGATGTCGGCGTCGCCCGCCAGGTGCAGCTTCATGTCGATCAGCGCCGAGGCCAGGTACTCGGTGACGTTGAAACCCTGGCGGAAGGTGTGGGCCTTGGCGATCTTCGTGACCAGATCGGCCGGGATCGGCTTGCCCGTCCGATAGTGCAGGGCGAAGCGGTTGAGGACCTGCGGCGTCGGCAGCCAGTGCTCGTTGAGCTGCGAAGGGAACTCCACATAGTCGCGGGCCACACGGGTCCCCGAGAGCGTCGGATAGGTGGCCTCGGAGTTCAGGCCGTGCAGGGCGTGGCCGAACTCATGGAACATGGTGACGCCGTCATCCCAGGAGACCAGCACCGGCTGGCCCGGCGCGCCCTTCACGAAGTTGGCGTTGTTCGAGACGATGGTTCTGATTTTTCCCTGGTAGGTCTGCTGGGCGCGGTAGGCGTTCATCCAGGCGCCGGAGCGCTTGCCGGTCCGCGCATAGG
>Ga0207705_10003566_pt1 | contig 11852 bp, 7 predicted proteins | sample KBSC13metaG_FD_184314 | JGI IMG/M metagenome (GOLD analysis project Ga0207705, IMG submission 184314) | Corn rhizosphere microbial communities from Kellogg Biological Station, Michigan, USA - KBS C1-3 metaG (SPAdes) (version 2) | ecosystem: Host-associated > Plants > Roots > Rhizosphere > Soil ...
GTGTTCGAACCGGACTTCGCCTCGATCACGACGCTTGCGCGCGACGGCGGCGGGTGGAGGCTGCAGCAACAAGGCCGTCGCGCCGCCACCTCCGTCCTCTAAGTCCCGGCCTGGAAAGGAGGCCCCCGCATGGCCATCGCCGCCAACGTGTTCTGGATGCTCGACCGCTCAGCGCAGGCCTACGGCGAGGATCCGGCGATCGTCTTCGGCGACGCCACGCTGAGTTTCCGCGGCCTGCGCGACCGCGCGGCGAACCTGGCGAACGGGCTTCGCGCTCTGGGCGTCGCGCCCGGCGATCGCGTTGCGGTCCTGCTGTCCAATCGCCTGGAATGGCCGGAAGCCTTCTTCGCCCTGGCCGCCGCCGGCGCGATCTGCGTGCCGGTGAACGTCCTGCTCGCGCCGCCCGAGATCGCCCATGTCATGGCCGACAGCGGCGCGCGGGCGATGATCTTCGATGAGCTGGGCGCCGAGGCGCTGGCGGCGATGCCCGATCCGCCGCGCCTGCTTGTCGCCGTCGGCGGCGCGCAGCCGCCGGCGGGTCTGGCGGCGACCTCCTACGAGCGCCTGTTCGCGGCTTCGGCGCCTGCCGATCCGCCGGCCCAGCCCGGGGCGCAGGACGTCTTCATCTACTACTACAGCTCCGGCACCACTGGCCTGCCCAAGGCCGCCATGCACACCCACGACGGCGTGCTCTGGAACTCGGTCGCCCAGATCGACGACCTCAAGCTGGACCGCTCGGTCACCTATCTGATCGCCCCTTCGTTCTCCTGGGCGGCCGGCTTCCACAACCTGGTGCTCGCCCTGCTGTGGGTCGGCGGCGTTTCGGTGATCGCCCCCACCGGCGGCGGCGCCGGCCGCCTGATCGACGCGATCGAGGCCGGCCAGGCCACCCACGTGATGCTGGTCCCCACGCTGATCCGCCAGATCGCGGCCGACCAGGCGCTTCTGGCGCGGCTACGGGCGACACGATTGCGCTGGGTGGTCACCGGCGCCGAGCCCGTGCCGATGGAACTGGTCGCCCGCTTGAGCGCCGCCCTGCCCGACTGCCGCGTCTGCCAGGGCTATGGCCTGTCGGAGTTCCCGACGATCTGCACGGTGCTGTCGCCCGACGAGGCCCTCGCGCGCAACGGATCAGCCGGCCGGGCGCTGTCCCACACGACGCTGGCGGTGATGACCGACGCGGGCGAGATCCGCCGAAGCGGCCGCGGCGAGCTCCTGATCCGCTCGCCCGCCACGATGACGGGCTATCACAACGCACCGGAGAAGACGGCGGACGCCTTCATCGACGGATGGCTGCGCACCGGAGACCTCGCCGAGGTGGATGCGGACGGCTACGCCTTCATCGTCGGGCGCACCAAGGACATGATCATCTCCGGCGGCCTCAACATCTACCCGAAGGAGGTCGAGGACGTGCTGCACGCCTTGCCCGGCGTGGTCGAGGCCGCGGTCGTCGGCGCCCCCGACGACCGCTTCGGGGAACGCGCGGTGGCGGTGGTCGTGGCCCGGCCGGGCGCCGAACCGCAGGTGGCGATGCTGGAGACCGCCTGCCGGGAGCGCCTCGCCGGCTACAAGGCGCCGCGCGACTTCCTCGTGCGGCACGACCCTTTGCCGCGCAGCCCGACCGGCAAGGTGCTGAAGCGTGAACTGCGCCCTTGGGTCCAGGCCAGGCTGGCGTCCCGCCCACGGCCCTGACCTCGCCTCAAGGCGGGTCACGCACCTTCGGCCCGAAGGATCTGGCTGGCCCGCGGAGACGCCGCGAGCCGCAGGCGCCCGCCCAAGTCCGCAGGTCCGACGCCCTCCGCAGCGCAAGGCCCGCGAGGGCGGTCCCAAGTCCGCCGCCCGGTCGCGCCGGCCGGCCGCAGGCGTGCGCGGTCCGACGCCGCCCGGTCCGTTCCGACCGGCCGCTGGCCCAAGGAGATCGAGCGGCCCGCGCACGGCCGCGGGTTGGCCGGCGTCAGACCTCGGCCGCGCGCAGCCGGGCGCCGTACTTCTCCTGCGCGCGCTCGCGTTGCTCGTACCCGATGTAGCTGGGGAACATGCCATTGGCGGGCCGGAAGTCCTTCAGGACTTCCCGCGCGACAGTGACCTTGTGGACCTCCGTCGGCCCGTCGGCGAGGCCGACGTGGTAGGAATTCACCAGCCACTCGGCGAAGGGCATCTCGTCCGAAATTCCCAGGGAGCCGTGGATGTGCAGCGCGCGCGAGGCGATGTCGTGCAGCAACCTGGGCATCACCGACTTCACGGCGGCGACGTTCTTGCGCAGCGCCTTCCAGTCGTGGCCGCGATCGGCGAGCCATGCCGTTTCCAGGACCAGCAGCCGGAACTGGCGCAGCTCGACCCAGGAGTCGGCGATCTTCTCCTGAACCATCTGCTTCTGTCCAAGTTGTTCGCCCTTGGTGAAGCGCGACACGGCGCGCTCGCACATCATCTCGAAGGCGCGCGAGGCCTGGGCGATCGTGCGCATGGCATGGTGCATCCGCCCGCCGCTCAGGCGCACCTGCGCCACCACGAAGCCTTCGCCCCGTCCGCCCAGCATGTTCTCCAGCGGCACCCGGACATTGGACCAGCGCACGTGGGCGTGGATCTTCTCCACCTCTCCGTAGAAGCCGAAGTTGCGCACGATCTCGATGCCGGGCGTGTCGGCGGGCACGATGAACATCGACATCCGCTGGTGCGGGCTGGCGTCCGCATCGGTCACCGCCAGCACGATGAAGAAACTGGCGAACCGCGCGCTCGAGGCGAACCACTTCTCCCCGTTCAGCACCCACTCGTCGCCCTCCTGGACGGCGCTCATCCGGAACTGAAGCGGATCCGCGCCGCCCTGCGGCTCGGTGATCGAGAAGCAAGAGACGATCTCGTTCTCGAGCAGGGGCTCCAGGAACTGCTTCTTCTGGCCGGGCGTGCCGTAGTGCGCGAGGATTTCGGCGTTGCCGGTGTCCGGCGCCTGGGCCCCGAACACGATGGGTCCAAAGCGCGACTGACCGAACTTCTCATTCATCAGCGCCAGCTTCAGCTGGCCATAGCCCTTGCCCCCCAGGTGGGGGCCCAGATGGCAGGCCCAGAGGCCGCGATCCTTCACCTGCTTCTGCAGCGGACGGACCAGCGTCTTGAACCCGGGGGCGTGGATGTCCCACTGGCTGCCCAGGACGTGGTCCAGCGGCTCCACCTCCTGGCGGACGAAGCTGTCGATCCAGTCGAGCTCGCGTTGGAACTCGGGGTCGGTCTCAAATTCCCAGGCCATGACGTTTCCTCAGATCCGCGCCAACGCGCGCTCGAAAAGCTTGATCGTGGTGGCGTGCATCCAGTCGGCCGTGGCCCGCTCGGCGAGGCCGGCCGCGGCTCGCGCGTAGGTGCCTTCCTGGATGATGCCCAGCTTGAAGCAGGCCAGCACCACGTACCAGTTGACGTCGACGACCCTCGCCCCGGTGGCTTCGGCGTAGCGCGCGACCAGCTCCGCCTCGCTAGGGAAGCCCGCCCAGGGCGTGACGTCGATACAGCCCGGATGCGCGCCGTCAGGATCGGCCCAGGTCGCCAGCAGGCACCCCAGGTCGATCAGCGGATCCCCGAGCGTGGCCAGCTCCCAGTCGACGATGGCGGAGACCTGCGGCCCTGCGCGCTCGAACAGCAGATTCCCGAGGTGGAAGTCTCCGTGGATGACCCCGGGATGGAAGTCGGCGGGCCGGTGGGCGGCCAGCCAGGCCGCGATCGCCTCGACGCCGGGGATATCGGCGCGACCCTCCCAGCCGGCGTAGCTCTCATAGCTCTGGAGCTGGCGCAGCCATCGCGGCCTGGCTGGCCGCCCACCGGCGTCGGGTCGGCCGAAGCCCTCGAGCCCGCCCTTGCGCCAATCCACGCGCCGCAGCGCCGCCAGCGCGTCGATTGCGGACAGGCCCATCGCATGGCGAAGCGCCGGGTCCTCCGCGTGCGGCGCCGGCAAGCCCTGCGGCGGGCAGAACCCGTCCACGGGCTCCATCAGGTAGAACGCGGCGCCCAGAACGGCGGCGTCCGGTTCATCGGCGATCAGCCGGGGATGCGGCGTTGCGCTGTTCGCCAGCGCCCGCAGGACCCGCGCCTCGCGCCGCATCGTTTCGTTGCCGTCGAGGTACGGGTCCTCCGGCGGCCGACGAAGCACGTAGGCGCGATCCGAGCGGGTGAATCGCAGCAGTACATTCTGGGTGCCCCCGGAGAGACGCCGGGCGTCCTCCAGCGGGCCTTCCCCCAGGCCCCGGGCATCCATCCAGCCTCGCAGCCGATCCAGGTCGACGAGATGCGTCCAAGGTTCTTCGGCGCGCGACGGGGCGCCCGCCATGCGGCGATCGCCCTGCGAGCTGTCAGCGCCATTGGCCATGCCCGAGGGTTAGCAACCGCGACGCGGGCGCGGGATTGCAATCTTGGCCAACTGCAGATGCGCGCCGCGCAACGCGGCGGAAGCGGAAGGGTTAGCCGACGCCGGCGCCCATCTGGCGCATGCCGCGCTGAGGATATTCAGCGAGTGAGGTCGACAAGATTGCCGGCGAGAGATCCCGCAAGGGCGAGGGCGCGCAGACCTGAAGGGTGCGATTCGGGAGCGATAAGAACACGCCGGCGACTGCCTCTGGAGCCGGGGTCGATTGTCGACCTTCAGCAGCTCGGCTCTCGTCGACAGCGCATGAGAGCGAGGGCCAGCTACGATCTGGCGCACGCCGGCCGGCGCGGTGCATCGACGGTGGTTGACGGCTCTCCGCGATGCCGTTCAGCTCCGAACCCTCGGGCCTTTGGACGACCCGACCGGGGAGCTGCTCGTGAAAACATCTGTCGTGTTCGGGCTCGCGCTCCTGGCGACGTTCGCGGCGCTCGATGCCGCCGCTCAGACGCCGTTCAGGCCCGGCCTGACAAACCTCCTCTCCTGGCGCGAGGCCGAGCAGGCCAAGGGATTCCGCGACATCGAGCATCTTTACGCGACAAGGACCGTCAGGCGGGGCGCTAAGGTCCACACGCTGCCCGTGGCTCGCCGCCCGATCACGCCGACCCTGGTCATCGGAGCCAAGCGCATGAGCCTGGACGCCTATATGGCGGCGAACCGGGTCTCCGGTCTGCTGGCGATCAAGGACGGGCAGATCGTCCTCGAGCGTTATGGCCTTGGCCGCCGGGCCACGGACCGATGGACCTCCTTCTCCGTGGCCAAGTCGATCACCTCGACGCTGGTGGGCGCCGCTATCCAGGACGGCAAGATCAAGTCGCTGGACGACCCAATCAGCGACTACGTCACGGACCTGAACGGCAGCGCCTACGAGCGCGTCAGCATCCGCCAGATGCTCACGATGAGCTCGGGCGTGAAATGGAACGAGGATTATGCCGATCCGAACTCGGACGTCGCGCGCGCCGGGCAGACGCCGGCCGAGCCGGGTCGCAACCCGATCGTCAGCTACCTCGCCAGGCTGCCGCGGGTCCACGAGCCGGGGGCCAGCTTCCACTACAACACCGGCGAGACCGACCTCGTCGGCATCCTCGTCTCGAAGGCCACGGGCAAGGGCCTGGCGCAGTACCTGTCGGAGAAGATCTGGCGGCCGTTCGGCATGGAGCAGGACGCCGCCTGGATGGTCGACCCGGCGGGTCAGGAACGCGGTGGCTGCTGCATCTCCATGACGCTGCGGGACTACGGCCGCTTCGGGCAATTCATGCTCGACGACGGGATCGCCGCGGGACGCCGGGTCGTTCCGCGCGGCTGGGTCCAGACCGCTACGAGCCCCCAGATCCGAACCGGCGCGCCCCCGGAGGGCTATGGCTATTTCTGGTGGATCCAGCCGCGCGGCTACGCCGCCGAGGGCATTTTCGGACAGGCGATCTACGTCTTTCCGCGCGACCGGCTGGTGGTGGTCTTCAATTCGGCCTGGCCGGCCGCAGACGACGACATCGATTGGATAGCCCAGGCCGCCGCAGCCGAGAGCATTCGTGCGGCCACGGCCAAGCGCTAGTCCGCCAGCCCCTCGAACGCGGACCGGACAAAGGCCTCGGCCGTGTGCGGATCAGCTTCGCCGGACAGCCATCCCGCCAGCTCGGCGCCCGCGATCGCGGTGGCCGTCAACATATGGCCAGCGATCTGCACGTCGATTGCCCGTACGGAGCCGTCGGCGATCGCATCGCTCAACATCGAGCCGAAGCGGACGTCGATCCGGTCGCAACCGACCAGGATCTTCTGCTTGATAGAGTCCGGGACAGAGGCGGTAGGAATGCGGAGCAGTGGGGCGCGCCCGTCCAGCTGGTGGCCGACCAGATCCGCCAGAGCTGAGGCAAGGCGCTGGCGGCCGTCGCAATCCAAGACCTCAGCCTCTGTCTGGGCGCGCCGCAGGGCGGTGATGGTGCGCTCGTAACAAATCTCGATCAGGTCGTCCTTGGCGTCGATGCGATAGTAGAAGGAGCCCTTGGTGACATCTAGGCGTGCGACGATCCGATCGACGGACGCCCCCCGGTAGCCCTGTTCGTTGATGAGCTGGGTGGCCGCGCGAAAGAACATCTCGCGCCGGTCATCGACACCGCCAGCCGCGGCGTTGGGCGGCAGCGCCTGCGGCGACCAGGCGCGGCGATCCGCGTCGAGACCGTGGAGCAGGAGATCGACCATGCGCTGCGCCGCGCGGGGATAGTCGCCCGGTTCATATTTCGCCAGCCAATAGCGCGCCCAGATGAGCTGCTGGACGAGGTAATGGGTGCGCGCGTTCCGCTGCGCGCGTTGCGCAGGGCCGCCCCCGCCGGCCACCAGCAGCCGCCGCAGGTTGCGGAACATCTCCACATAGTCCTGCTCCAGGGCGCGGTCGTTCAACGACCGAATGTCTTCGAACAGGGCGATGTCGTCGGCTTCGCCGAGCGCGATCGCCGCCAACATCTCGAAATAGCTGGCCACCAGTCGCGCCAGCCGCGCTTCAAGCGTTCGCTCCTGGGCCGCCTGGAGAATAAGCCTGCTGTGTTCGCCGATCGCCCGCCGAAAGCAGGCCGCCGCCAGCTCCTCCTTGGAGCGGAAATAGTAGGCGATGCCGGTCGAGACGAGGCCAAAGCGGTCCGCCACGTCCGCCAGGGTCATCTCCTTGAGCCCCTTCCGGTTCAAGATGCGGCTGGCCACCCGAACGATTTCGTCCTGGCGGTCGAGATATTTCCTGGTCGGTGTTCTGGCCCGGCTCTCGCCGCCCATCGGCTCTCCTTCGTTCGTCAAACCCGCAATGCCCCCGACTCATGCCGCATCGCGCGCGGCGGCGTAAGGCGCAAGCGCCCGGGGCCGTGGCCAGCTTGTGATCGGCGCGATCCGCGGGTTCCGCGTCTTGCCTTCATTCCAATACCCCAAACAAAAACCCGTCGCGTTAGGTTTACGGAAAACGTTCCGACGTCCCTCACACGTAGCTCGCCCTTAGCGGAAACGCGATCAGGCGTCCGGCGGCAATGAGATCATCTCTGACACGAAAAAATACCGCAAACAAAAATTCCCTTGTGACGGCCTGCCGGCCGACGCATAGTCGGCCCAAGAGATCTGGCCCAAGACCAGATGGGAAACGTCAGGGGGATACGATGCGACGACGACTCGCGAGCTGCGCCTCGTTCGTGGCGCTTGGCTGGGGGTGCGGCCTGATCGCGGCGGGGCCCGCCCAGGCCGCCGAGCCGCCGGCCGCGGCGGTTCAGGGTGACACAGACACCCTGGTCGGCGAGCTCGTGGTGACCGCGCGCAAGCGCGAGGAGCGGCTACGCGACATCCCGGTGGCCGCCACCGCCCTGGGGGACCAGCAGCTGCGCGACCTGGGCGGCGTCCCGACGCTGCAGAGCCTGCTGAGCAACGTGCCCGGGGTGAACTTCTCGAACACCTCCAACCAGGTGACGTCCGAAGTCTCGATCCGCGGCTCCGGCACCAGCCGGGCGACCGCTGCGGAATCCGGCGTCGGGCTTTACCGCGACGGCGCCTATCTGGGCGGCGGCTACCAGGGCGGCCGCACCTTCTCGAAGGCCGACTTCTTCGACGCCCAGAGCATCGAGGTGCTGCGCGGCGTGCAAGGGGCGTTGAACGGCCGCAACGCCGTGGGGGGCTCGATCAACATCGTCTCGGCCCGACCGGCGCAGGGCGAGCGTAGCGGCTATGCGACGGCGAAGACCGCCACCAACCAGAACCGCGAAGGCATCCTGGTCGTCAACCAGCCGCTCAGCGACACCCTGGCGCTGCGGGTGGGCATCGACGAGATGAAGCAGGACAAGGGCTTCTTCTACGCCCCCATCACGGGCTCCTATTTCGACGCGCAGAAGACCGACCTGCTGCGTGTCCAGCTCGGCTACAAGAACGGCCCGGTCACGGCGAACCTCCTGGCCGAGCACGGCGCCGATCAGTTGCCGGGGATCATGTATTCCGTGTTCATCCTGCCCGGGACGAACGCCACCTATCCCAAGGGCGTCTTCGACGATAAGTACAACATGCACTGGAATTCGCCATCGACGGCGAAGATGCGGACCAACTACTACGAATTCGTCGGCGGCTACGACCTGGGCTTCGCCACCGCCACCCTGACCAGTTCCCTGCGCGAGCGGCACTCGCAGAACGCCTTCGACGCCGACGGCGCCTCGCCGCAATTCGAAGCTCAGGCCCTGGCCCAGGGGCTCGTCGCGCCAGGGCGGGCGCAGGCCGATCCCAACGCCGGCGGCCTGGCGCTCGACTACTCGAGCATCCTCTACAACGACCTGCACGTCGTGGGGACCCGGGGCGGTCGGCTGAGTTGGCTGGCGGGCGTCGAGTACTACGACCTCAACGACACCGTGAAGAACATCCTGTCGAGGACGCCGACACCGGCCAATCCGTCCAGAGGAACCGAGGCGATCGCACTGATCAACTTCAAGTCGCTCGCCGCCTATGGGTCGCTGGGCTACGACATCACCGACGCCCTCAACCTGACCGCCGAGGGCCGCTACACCCACGACGACAAGGATATCGACTCCAATCGCGTGGACTACGGCACCGGGGCGCCCTCGGGGGTCGGCTTCGCGTTCACCAACGGCCGCACGTCCAGCAACTTCTCCTACAATGTGACGCTGGGCTACAGGCTTGGAGACTGGCTGACCTACGCGAAGGTCGGAACGGCCTATCGCGCCGGCGGCTTCAACCTGGGCCTGGGCGATCCGCGCGCGCCGATCCCGGTCCCGCCGACCTTCGGCGACGAGGACACCCGCGGCTTCGAGATCGGCGCGAAGGGCAACATCACCCCGAACATCTTCGTCACCGCCGCGGCCTACCGCAACGACATCAGCAACGTGCTGGTGCAGACCCAGAACGGGTGCAACGTCGGCAACCCGGCGTGCCCGGTGGCCGCGACCAACTTCATCTACAACGCCGGCGACGCGCGAAGCTCGGGCGTCGAACTCGAAATCAACGGCCGCGCCGGGTTCCTGGGCGGGGTCGGCCGCGTGACGCTCGGGGGCTCGCGCCAATGGGGCAAGGTCACCTCCGGCCCGGATGCGGGCAAGAGCCAGCCGCAGCGCCCGGACTGGACCAGCACCTTCAATCTCAACTACCGCCACCCGCTGGCCGGCGACGCCGACGGTTTCATCAATCTCAAGGGCAGCACACGCGGGGGCGGCGTGCAGGAGATCGCCCAGACGCCGCCGCTGCACGACTATCAAATCTACGATCTGCGGGTGGGCGCGACCAAGGGGCCCTGGGAGGCGGCGTTCTGGATGAACAACTTCGCCAACGACAGCTACATCGTCTTCGAATCCGTCAGCGTCCGCCGGTTCAACATCCCCAGGACCTACGGTCTTGACGTGACCTACCGGTGGTAGCCGGCTGGCGGACGAGACCGGGCTCAGGAGGTTGCAAGGCGTGACGGTGAGGCGGCGGACAGTAATGATCGGAGGCGCAGCGAGCCTCGCCGCCGCCTCGGTGGCGGCAAAACCGATGACGCAGGATCTGGACCCGCTCGGCTATGACGCGCTCGTCTATGCGCTGCCGAGCTACGAGATGTCCGCCACACGGGCGCGCGCCCTGGCGGCGGGCCTGGCGCAGAACGTCTTCCTGCACAGCCGCCGGCTGTCGACCGCGAAGTCGCGGGCGGTCACCGCGCCCAACACCGACACCCTCTACTCCACGGCCTGGCTCGACCTTGCCGAGCCCGTCGAGATCGCGTTGCCGCGGGTCGGATCGCGCTACTTCTCGCTGGCGCTGATGGACATCTATTCGAACAATTTCGCCGTCCTCGGAGGAGTCGAGCGCGCGGGCGTTGAGCGCGTACGGCTCTATTGCGGCGACCACGCCCCGGCGCCGCAGGCCGGCGTGCGCCTGATCCGCTCGCCCACGCCCACGGTCTGGGCGCTGGGTCGGACCTATACCGGCGGCGGCGGCGACATGGCCGCGGCCCAGGCCGCGCAGGACACCCTGCGGATCATCGGCCCGTCGAAGCCCGCGCCGGCGCCCGCAGCGCCGCCGCCGCGTTCGGAGATCGCTGCGCTGCTGCAGTATGCCAACCTGGCCATGACCGCCAATCCGCCGCCGGATCGCGACGCGCCGATGCTGAAGCGCCTGGCGGCGGTCGGGGTCGGACCCGAGCAGGTGTTTCCGCCGCCAGGGCTGTCCGCCGATCAGGTTGGCCAGGTCGTGGCCGGCGCCCGGCGTGCGCTCAAGGACCTGCAGCACGACGAGGTCAAACCCTACAAGGGCTGGCTCTACGCCAAGCCCGACACCGGCGACTTCGGCGTCGACTACAAGTACCGGGCGCGGATCGCCCTGACCGGGCTGGCCGCCCTGACGGTCGCCGAGGCGTTCTACCTGATCGGCGCCGGCGACCGTGGCGACCAGGTCTACGACGGCCGGGCGGACCACAGCCTCGTCTTCGCCGACGGCCGGCTGCCGCCGGCGGAGGGCTTCTGGTCGCTCACCCTCTACGAGGCGACGCCGGACGGACAACGCTTTCTGTTCGACAACCCGATGGACCGTTATTCCATCGGCAGCAACACCGGCCCCCTGGCGCGCGCCGCCGACGGCGCGGTGAAGATCCTGCTCTCGGCCCACCGGCCCGCCGACCCGGCGCTGACCAACAACTGGCTGCCCGCGCCGGCCGGACCGTACCGCCTGGAATTGCGGGCGTTCCGCCCGGGGGCGGACCTCGTGTCCGGCCGCTACCGCGTGCCCCCGGTCCTGCCGCACGCGCCACAACACGGGGATAGGTCATGACGAAGCGTACGGTGCTGGGCGGCCTCGCCGCGGCGGGGGTTGCGGTGGGCGCGCTGGCGATGAGCGGAGTGCTGGCGGGCCCCTCCACGGCCAAGCCTGCGGCCGCGAGCCCAGCGCCGGCCTCGCGGCCGAACGTCATCGTCATCCTCGCCGACGACCTGGGATATGGCGACACCAGCGTCTACGGCTCGAAGACGATCCACACGCCCAACATCGACGCCCTGGCGGCGCGCGGCGTGCGCTTCACCTCGGCCTATGTCACCCATCCGGTCTGCTCGCCGTCGCGCGCGGGCCTGCTGACCGGGCGCTATCAGGAGCGCTTCGGCTACGAGTTCAATCCAGTCGGCCGCGATCGCACCGGCGGCGTCTCGCTGAACGAGATCATGGTCGGCCAGATCATGAAGTCGGCGGGCTATGCGACGGGGATGGTCGGCAAGTGGCACATCGGCGAGGCGCCCGGCTACTATCCCAGCGACCGCGGGTTCGACGAGTTCTTCGGCATGGCCGCGGGCGGTTCGACCTACATCGTCGATCCCAAGCCCACCGACGAGTTCTACACCTACCCCGGCGCGGACGCCGCCGAACGGACGACCAACTCGCCTGATCCGCGGCTGGCGACCATGTCGCCGAAGGAACGGTTGCAGGCGGCCCGCTCGCGGGCGCCGATCTCGCGCAATCACGTCGT
>Ga0207705_10003569_pt1 | contig 11849 bp, 8 predicted proteins | sample KBSC13metaG_FD_184314 | JGI IMG/M metagenome (GOLD analysis project Ga0207705, IMG submission 184314) | Corn rhizosphere microbial communities from Kellogg Biological Station, Michigan, USA - KBS C1-3 metaG (SPAdes) (version 2) | ecosystem: Host-associated > Plants > Roots > Rhizosphere > Soil ...
GTTGTGAGCAGCGAGGTTCATCACGGTGAAGACCACGCCGTTGTCGCTGCTCGCCTGCAACACGCGCACATACGGATCGGCGGCGACGAGCTTGCCGGCGTCGTCGGTGGTCGGGAAGTTGTCGGACACGCGAATGCTCAGGTTGTCGGGCACGGGCGTCTCGGTGACGCGCAACGTTCCGGCGCGGAGATCGTCGTACGCCGCGACGATCGTCGCCGCGACTTGATGGTCGAGGAAGTCCATGTAGTAGTCGTCGATGCCGCTGCGGCCTCCCGCCACCCCGTCGATGGACGGTGCGCCGTAGATGCCAACCGTGTCCGGTGACGACTCGTTGTGGTTGGCAGAGACGACGATGCCGCTGATCTGGGGGCGCTGCGCAAGTGCTTGCTCGCGCATGTCGTCGACGTAGTTCTTGAACAGACCCTGCGCGGTGACGGATGCGACGACGACGCTGTGCCCGCCGTGGCCGATCGCGAACGCGCGGGCGTAGAGGCGGTCGTGCACCGTCGTCGCAACCTCGCCGACGCCACCCGAGACGAAGATGCCGTCCCACCGGCCGTTGGCGTTGGCGTCACAGTAGGGCTCGCCGAAGTCGTAGACGCCGTTGCCGTTGAGGTCGGTGTAGGGCTCTTCGAAGTCGAAGGCACGCGGACCGGAGAACGCCGGTGTCGGGCAGTCGGGAAAGTCACGCGCGTCATCTGCCGGGTTGTATGCCGGCGGGGTGATGTCAGTCTTTGCGGCACCGACAAGCCACGGTGGTGCTGCCGACGCATGCGTCGGCAGCGTCGCTGCAACCGGCACCGCGAGCAGTGCAGCCAGCAGCGCGATGGCGCGGTGCCGCCACTGCCTCATCGGGTCACTCGGCGGCGCGTCACTCGCGCAAACAATGCCGCCAGCGCGACGAGCACCGCGATGTCGGTGTCGACGAGAGCACTCGCCAGCCGAGCCTGCAACGACGACACCGCTGGAGCACTGGCTGAGACGAGGGCATCGGGCGACAGCTGCGCCGATGTCGCGCTGGTGCTGTGCGTCGCTTGTGGGTCCGGACCGTCAGGGTGGCCGAGAAGCGTGACCGGGAAGGAGAGGTTGCCGGCCGCATCCTCGACCGACAAGGCAATCGAGTGGGCATGTGCGACGAGGTCGGATGCGTCGAGAGTCTGCTTCGTCCCGGCAGCCGCCGGCGCGGTCGGCAGCACGTGCTGCGCGCCATCGACCGTCAGGACGTAGCGCTTCGCGGTTCCAGCGCAGTAGCCGTTGTCGCCGCTCGCAATCAGCTGGATGGTGCCACCGGAAAGCCGCGCGTTGCGCAGGACTCCGGGAGCCGTGGCGTCAGTGTCGTAGTCACCGCTGTTGTGCAGGTCGTGCTGGTACTTCGGCCACTCGAGGTCACCGCACGCCGAGCCCCCGGTCTTCCACACGAACAGGTTGCCCTCACGAGTCGGGACGGCGAGTTCCAGCCCGCCGTCACCGAGCGCGTCACCGACCGACGGTGTCTGCGTGACCCACCCGCCGGTGAACTTCGGGAACCCGCTCGTCACGAGTCCGCCGGCCTGGTAGCCGCGCACGTCGTACATGGCTGAGCCTTGCAGCACGCTGGGCAGCCCGGAGCCGTCGACATCGGCGATGGCCGGTGTGGCGAAGAACTGCAGGTCGTTCATCAACGCCGGGAAACCGGGGTCGAACGTGCCGGTCGCGCCATTCCACGACCCGACGAAGTCCTGGGCGCCGAGCTGCTGGTCGGGCAGCACGATGTCAAGCAACCGTTTGAGGCCGGTGGCCCCCATCGCGAAGGACATCGGCGAGTTGGCGCCGGCCAGTCGACCGAGCGCGCCACCACCGAGGGACGCGACGGCGGGCAGGTCGGTGCCGGTGCTGTGGCCTTCTTCCGAGGCCATCGTGATGTCGTGTCCCTGCGGGTCGGTGCCGTAGGCGCTCGTCCCGTCGGGGTTGAGCAGGTACGGCGGGCCACCCACCGACGCCGTCGCGATCTGAGGTGTCGACGAGCCAGGCATCACGTGGCCGACGACAGGCGAGCCGTTGGAGCCGGAGCCGACGTCGGGGAGCACCTCGGTCTCGACCATGCCGATCTTCGCCGGCCAGCCCGGCAGGTAGGAGTTGTCACCGAGACCGGGCACCGTTGACTTGCCCGGATGGTTCGTGCCGTCCGCCCACAACGCGTAGGTGCGGGTGTTGCCACCCGAGATCGCACCGCTTTGGCTCACTAGGTCCAGGGTGGGTGTGCGCACCGAGTAGTTGGGCGTCTCGCTGTATTCCTCGTCGACGTTGACGAGCACTTCGAGTTTCCCGTCACCGTTGATGTCCGCGAGCGTCGGCGTGGTGATGACCTGTCGCCCATAGTTGGGCACGGCGTCAGGCTTGAACGTGATGCGGTCGCTGATCGGGTCGATGGACTGCACCTTGCTCGGGTCGCGCAGCAGCACCGGCCAACCAGAGACCGGAGTGCCGTCGGCGTGCCAGGCATAGACGTGACCGTCCATGGCGCCGGCCACGATCTCGAGCCCCGGGTAAGAAGGATCGAGGTCGCCGGCCGACGGCATCGCGGCGAACGCCTTGTCGACGGTGTTCACGTGGTCGCGCACGTGGTGCTCCACGAAGTGGTCGCAGATGGGACCGATCGCCGTCTCGCAGCCGGGGTCGTGCGAAAACCGCGGAGTGGTGTTCACCGGGAACCCATGCACCTCGCGCCCGGTGTGGTCGAAGACGTGCAGCGTCCCTTCCACGTCGGTGACCGCGATCTCCGGATAGCCGTCATGGTTGAGGTCGGCGACCAGGGGGCTTCCGAGCAACATTGGTGCATGCACGTCGGCCGAGATCTCGCCGTCGGTGAAGCCGTTGCGGCCGGACTTGGGCAGCCATGCCAACGTCTCGGTGTGCGCCGGGAAGCCGGCGGCTTCGGTGCCATCCGACTTCATCGCGTGCAGGTAGCCGTTGCCGTCGCCGAAGACCATCTCGGCCTTGCCGTCGCCGTCGATGTCGGCGAACGCGACTGACGTGATGTCGGCGTTGAAGTTGTGCGGGAATCCGCCCACCAGGTCGGTGTCGGCGTGGTCGAAGTATTGCCGCTGCTCGATCGCATCCGGCTTGCCCGGCGTGTGCAGCACGACCCGAACCCGGAATGCGTCCTTCTCCGGCAGGTCGGTCGAGGTCGGGTCATTCGCCGGTGTGTACGCCGGGACCGCGGCGTCGATGAGCGAGCGGATCTGCGCGAGGTCGAGAGTGGCCAGTTTCCCGGTGAACGATTGGTCGCCGCTGCCGTGGTTGATGGTCGTCCAGGTGTCGCTCGCCGGGAACGGTGGTGGCTGCACACCGGGCGCGACCTCGACGTCGTAGGTGTAGGAGTGGGCCCGCGGTGCCGCGACCGAACCGATGAGCGGCACGGTGCCGGTTGTGCCGAGCGGCGACCACCATGCTGGTGAGGTGATGTCGGTCTCGCCCGGGATCTGGCCCTGGCTCACCAGCCGCACGAGGTTGTTGGCGTTGATGCGGCCCCAGCCGGTGATCTGATCCCACCCGGCCGTAGTGACGTACTTGACCGTGTCCGGAAGGGTTGTCGCGAAGTTGTCGGGAGGCCCGAACTGTCCCGCGGCATTAGGAGGCTGCGGGTCGGAGAAGTCGATGTCCTGCGCGGCCAGGCGGTAGAGCTGCTTGGCCTCCTCTGCCGACAGTGGCCGCCCGCTCGCGTCGCGCTTGATCGTGCCGTTCTCGACCGCATTCTCGGCAGCGGAGTAGAGCAGTCCGGCCATGCCGGCGGCCTGCCCGGTCGCATCGGAGGAGCATGAGTTGGACTCGACCGACACCCAGGTGTAGCCGCCGAAGTTGGTGCAGCCGTTGAAGGCGAGATAGCTCTCGGGTGCCTGCAACGGCACGCCGCTTTGCGATGCGGAGTGCGTGACGGAGTTGACGACCATGGTGTGGTTGAGCGCGGCCGGGTAGTTGTGGTGGCCGGCCTCCTCGTCGGCTTCGCTCGCGACGATGAGCACGCCATGGTGGTAGGCGTAGTCGACGGCCGCTTGGCCGAACGCGGTGTGGTTGAGCGTGCCGAGCGCTTCTTGCACGACGTTGACGCCGTTGTCGGTGGCGTAGACGACCGCGGCTGCGAAATGGTTGATGTCGGCGATGAATGAATCGCCGACGCGCAGCGGCAGCACCCGGCAGTTGGGACACTGGCTGATGCCGGTGGCGGTCGCCTCGGCGCTGGAGTCCTTCGCTTCGCCGGTGCCGTGCCCGTAGGTGACGTCGTCGGCAGGGTCGTTGTCGTGCTGGTAGAAGTCCCAGCCCGCGATGTCGTTCTTGTAGCCGTTGCCGTCGTGGTCGACGCCGTCAGAGAAGGTGCGGATCAGGTCCTCGGGCGTCAGATAGCCGCGGGTCGCTGCTTCCGGCACCGCCGCAAGCACGCGCGGGTCACCGGTGTAGTCGCTGACGCTGATGACACCGTCACGGTTGGTGTCGTACGTCGCGCGCCGGTCGCCGTACGTGTCGTCGCAGCGGCCGACCGGCGTGCCGGCGGCGCACGGCGGCGGGAGCTCGCCGACGTTGAGCTCGACCTTGTCGACCAGCTCGGGCGTCTCCCACTCGATGCCGGAGTCGAGCACCGCGATGACGGTGTCCGGGCGGCCGGTGGTCACCTCCCAGGCGAGGTTGGTGCTGGAGCCCTCGACCCCGAGCAGCTCCTGCGGGTTGTTCTCCACGGTGGGGTCGTAGTCGGAGTCGCCCGGCTGTGGCGCGTAGGACGTGAGCTTCTGCGAGTCCTTGCACTTGAACCCCGGCGGCAGGTCGCTGCCGGCCGGATGCTGCGTGGTCGGATCGAGCGCGCCGTCGCAGCTGCCGTTCTTGATGTGCAGCGACCGGTAGTCGCCGCCGGCGTGCGAGGCCGGGTAGGTGGTCGCGGCGTGCGCGACCACCGGCACGAGGGCGACCGCGAGAACTGTCGCGGTCGCGGCGAGTTGGAACCGATGACGTTGTGACCCCCACCCAGACATGCCCAGCACATTCGCCGCCGGCGTGCGGAGTTCCTGTGGAATGCGTCACAACGCGTCCGGGAGGACTTGGGACGGGTGACGAGCGGCGCTCGCCGCGGCACGTATCTAGAAACCCGTTCGCCGCGTCTACGAAGCGTGCGCGAGGTCACGCGCGAGGTCGGGGTTGAGGGCGTCCTCTCGCCGATCAGCCTCGACACCGCTGACGTGGCGCTGGCGCTTGCCGTCGGCCGTGCGCTGTTCCTCTGGGCGCTCAACCCGATGCTGCTGACCCGGCCTGAGACCGGCGTCATCCTCGACGCCAACCCCGCGGCCAGCCAGGCGATCGGCCTTTCGGTGCGGGAGCTGCGAAGTCGCAAGCTGAACGACTTCCGGGACCGAACGGACACACGCTGGGCAAGCGCGTTGCGCCAGCGTGCCCGCACCGGCCGGTTCATCAGCGAGCTGTCCGTGCGGAGCGCGGACGGCACGGTTTTTCCGGCGGAGGTGTCGTCCTACACCTTTGACGTCGGTGGGCGGCACTACGCCGTCGTCATCATGCGGGACATCAGCGAGCGCAAGGCGCTGGAGTCGCAGCTGCGGGAGGCGTTGACGGCGGTCGAGCGGCTCGCGGTCTCCGATGACCTGACCGGCCTGTTCAACCGCCGGGGGCTCTCCACGGTCGGGCGCCAGCTGATCGAGGAGGCGCGGCGCCAGCAGCACCCGGTCTCGCTGCTGGTGCTCGACGTCGACGGGCTCAAGGCCGTCAACGACCGACACGGCCACGCCGTCGGCGACGAGATGCTGCGGGATGTCACGGCTGCCCTCACGTCGGGGCTCCGGACGGCTGACGTGATCGCGCGGATCGGCGGGGACGAGTTCGCGGTCATCCTCAGTGGGGTGCAGGCGGACTCGGACGCGGCGTTGGCGGTCCGCCGTATCAACGCCTATTTGGCCCGGCGCGCCCGCCGGGAGAACCGGCCCTACCAGCTGACCGTCAGCGCCGGCGCCGCCATCGGCTACCCCGATGTCACCTACGACCTCGACAGCCTGCTTCGGGCCGCCGACGAGGCGATGTACAACGACAAGCGCCGGCGGGCGCCGCGCCGGCCTCGGCCTCGACGTACGCCGAAGGAGTGACTGTCCGACCACGGCGCGCTGAACGGTCCTATCGGGCTATCGCCCGCCCGCGTCGTCCGTGCTCGGATGCCCCCGGTGCGCACTTCCAAGCCCAACGCCATCTCTGCGGGCCGCATCCCGGCCCGGGTTCGAGCCCGCTATCTGGCCGAAAGCGACATGCTCACCGTCACCGAACGGCTGGTCGAGGACTTTCACGGCGAGTTGCCGGCGGGTGTGGTCATCGGTGCCGTCGTCCGGTCCCGCGAGCAGCTGCTGCGCCGCGGCACGTCGACCGACGACCTGCCCCGAGCGACGGAGCACCTGGCCCGGCAGCGGCTCGACTCGATGCAGACGCCGCTGCCCGCCGAGCCCGTCGAGCCGGCCGAGCCCGTCGAGCCGGCCGATCCCACCGATTCGAGCCTGCTGGCAGTTCTGATGGCGGCCGGTGCCGAGAACCCCCCGCGACGCCGCGGACCGCTGTGGCAGCTGCCGATCATCGACCCACGCCGCTACGAGCGACGGGCCGGAGACTTTCTGGTCCGTGACCGGATCCGGCTCGGGGAGCTCTGGACGCCGCTGGTGCGCGTCCGGCCCCGGCGGGCGCGGCTGTCCGACGGCGCGGGCGAATGGTGATGCGCCGCGGTTGCTAGACCGATGGTTCGATGGGCGCGTGACTGTGCCGGTGATCGCCGTCGCGCCGCTCGTGCACGGGCGCGAGGATTCGGCCGCGCGCCAGGTCGCGGCCCAGATCGACGGCGCCTGCCGCGAGCTCGGGTTCTTCGTCGTCGCCGGCCACGGTGTGCCTGAACAGCTGCGCGGAGACCTGGACGCGGCCGCTCGCGAGTTCTTCGCGCTGCCTGACACGACCAAAGCCGACATCGCGATGCCACGGGCCGGGTTGGCCTGGCGCGGCTGGTTCCCGGTCGGAGGCGAGCTCACCTCGGGCCGGCCGGACCTCAAGGAAGGCATCTACTTCGGCGCCGAGCACGGGCCCACCCACCAGGGTGTGCAGGCCGGCCGACCGCTGCACGGGGCGAACCTCTTCCCCGAACATCCGCCGCAGCTGCGGCGGCTGGTGCTGGCCTATCTCGACGCCCTGACCGCCCTGGGGCAGCAGGTTCTCGAGGGGATCGCGCTGGGGCTTGGGCTGCCGCGCGGCTGGTTTGCGGACAACCTGACCCGCGACCCCGTCGCACTGTTCCGGATCTTCCATTACCCGCCGTCCGAGCCGGCGGCGGACGACTGGGGTGTGGGCGAGCACACCGATTACGGTTTGCTGACGCTGCTCGGCCAGGCCGGCAACGCCGGGCTGCAGGTCCGCAGCGGCGACGGATGGGTCGACGTGCCTCCCGATCCCGACACGTTCGTCTGCAACCTCGGCGACATGCTGGAACGGCTGACCGGCGGCCGCTACCTGTCGACGCCGCACCGGGTCCGCAACGTCAGCGGCGCCGAACGGCTGTCCTACCCGTTCTTCCTCGACCCCTCCTGGGAGGCGACCGTCGACCGGCTTCCGATCGTCGAACGCCCGCCGGACGACGATGCAGCCGCGGCGACTCGGTGGGACCACGCGAGCGTGCACGGCTTCACCGGCACCTATGGGGACTACCTGACCGAGAAGGTCGCGAAGGTCTTTCCCGAACTCGCATCCGGCGCCGGGTCGGGCTGACCCGGTGGAGCTCTCCGAGGACGAGTTCGGGTCGCTGGTGGAGGCGGCGCTCGATTCCGTTCCGCCGGAATTGGGACGGCTGATGCGCAACGTCGCGATCGTCGTCGAGGACTACGGCGGGTCGCCGAACCTGCTCGGTCTCTACCAAGGCGTGCCGCTGACCGCGCGGACCACGTCGTACGCCGGGGTCCTCCCGGACCGGATCACCATCTACCGGCTGCCGATCCTCGCCCGCTGCCGCACCCACGACGACGTCGTACGTCAGGTGCAGGTCACGGTGGTGCATGAGATCGCGCATCACTTCGGCATCGACGACGACCGGCTGCAGGAGCTGGGCTGGGCCTGAGCCGAACCTGAGCCGGGCCAGGCTTCGTCGAGTGAGAATGGCGGCATGCCCGAACTGCCGGAGGTGCAGGCGCTGGTCGCCTTCCTCACCGAACGCGCCGTCGGGCAGGTCGTGGCCCGGGTCGACGTCGCGGCGATCAGCGTCCTGAAGACCTTCGACCCGCCGGTGACGTCGCTGCCTGGTCTGGAGATCACCGGCGCCGCGCGCTATGGCAAGTTCCTCGACCTCGATGTGAGCGGGCTGCACCTGGTCACGCACCTGTCCCGGGCCGGCTGGCTGCACTGGCGCGAGAAGCTGCCGCCCGTTCCGCCGCGGCCGGGCAAGGGCCCCATGGCCTTGCGGGTGCACCTTGCCGACGGCTCCGGATTCGACCTGACCGAGCAGGGCACGCAGAAGCGGCTCGCCGTCTATGTCGTCCGCGACCCACACGAGGTGTCCGGCATTGCTCGACTCGGCCCGGAGCCGCTGGCCGAGGGCTTCACGCTCGAGGTGTTCCGGGCGCTCATCGCCTCCGACCGGTCCCAGATCAAGGGGCTGCTTCGCGACCAGTCCAAGATCGCCGGAATCGGCAATGCCTACAGCGACGAGATCCTGCACGCGGCGAAGCTGTCGCCGTTCAAGTCGGCCGCGAACCTCACCGCCGAGGAGGTCGAGACCTTGTACGACGCGATGCGCGACGTGCTGCTCGACGCGGTTGAGCGCGCACGCGGACTCTCCGCCGGTGACCTGAAGGCAGAGAAGAAGCTCGGCATGCGTGTGCACGGCCGCGCGGGTCAGGCCTGCCCCGTGTGCGGCGACACCGTGCGCCAGGTTTCGTTCGCCGACTCGTCGCTGGACTACTGCCCTACCTGCCAGACCGGCGGCAAGCCGCTCGCCGACCGGCGGCTGTCGAAGTTGCTTCGCTGAGTAGATTCAGAACTGAGGCACGCGGGAGCTCGGAAGCACCGGGCTGAGAGGGCGGCTGTCGGGCCGCCGACCGCATCACCAGCCGGGTAATGCCGGCGTGAGGAGTGGCCAATGGCAGCCGTCGTCGACGCCGATCTGCAGGTCGAATCAGGGCCGCGGGAGGCGCCGCTCACCCTGGACCAGCCGGCGCCCCGGGTGCTCGGCTGGATGGACCAGACCGGGCTCTGGTTCAACCTCGGGATCTCCCTGCTGGGTCCGGTCGGCGCCGTCTACGTGCTGCAGCCGGATGGCGTGCACGCGATGTCGTTCCTGGCCGCGACGGCGGCAATCGTGCTCGGCACCGTGCTCGGCACGTTGCTCGTCGCTGCCGCGGCGGTGCCCGGCGCCGAGACCGGGGCACCGGCCATGGTGCTGTTGCGCGGACTGTTCGGCGTGCGGCTGTCCTACCTTCCGACGCTGGTCAACATCGTGCAGCTGGTGGGTTGGTCGGTGTTCGAGATCGTCGTCATCTCCGAGGCGGCGCAGCAGCTGCTGCCCTGGCGGGCGCACCTGTGGCCCTATGTGGTCGTCGCCGGTGTACTCACCACGGCGATGGCGATCCGTCCGCTCGGCGTCGTACGGGTGTTGCGCCGGTATGCGCTGGTCGCTGTGACCTTGGCGATGGCCTACCTGTTCGTGCAGTTGTTGCGCCATCCGCTGCCGTCGGTGACGCATGGCACGTGGCACGGCTTCTGGACCGGCACCGACTACGTCATCGCGGTCGCCGTTTCGTGGGCACCGCTGGCGAGTGACTACTCCCGTCACGCGCGATCGCCGCGTGGTGCATTCGGCGCGGCGATGGTCGGCTACACCGTGGCGCAGGTCGCCTGCTACGTGCTCGGTCTCATCGCACTCTTCACGGTCGTCGCCGCTTCCGACACCAACATGCAGCACGACATGTTCGCGCGGTTCATCGCCGTGCCGCTCGGGTGGCTCGCCTTCGCCGCGCTGGTCGCGCGCGAGCTGGACCAGTCGTTCGCGGACAGCTACTCCACCGTCGTGTCGATCCAGAACGTCGTGCCACGGATGGACCGTCGACTTCTCGCGGTCGTCGTGGGCGGGCTCGCGACGGGGTTGGCGTTGCTGTTCGGGATCGGCAGCTACGCCAACTTCCTGCTGCTGCTCGGTTCGGTCTTCGTCCCGCTCACGGCGGTGCTTCTCGTCGACTACCTCGTCGGTCACCGGGGTCGCTGGAACGTCGGCGGCGACGCGCCCGTCCGGTGGGTGATGGTGCTGCCGTGGATCGCCGGGATCGTCGTCTACCAGCTCGTCAACCCCGGCTATGTCGGCTGGTGGGCAAGCGCCTGGGGCGACGTCGCGCAGTGGATCGATTTCACGCCGTCCAGCTGGATGAGTGCATCGGTGCTGTCCTTCGTCGTCGCCGCGGTCGTGACGCTGCCCATGACGCTCGCGTCGCGCCGACGCCACGCCATTGCGCGCTGATGACTCAGCGGCGTCATGAGGACGCAATTCCCCGTGCCTTGACCATTGCCGGGTCGGACTCGGGCGGCGGTGCCGGGCTGCAGGCCGACCTGAAGACGTTTCTCGCCTGCCGGGTGCACGGCATGTCGGCAATCACCGCGATCACGGTTCAGAACTCGCTGGGCGTCTCCGGTGTCTACCCGTTGCCCGCGCACGCGGTCGCCGAGCAGGTGCGCTCGGTCGCGACCGACATCGGTGTCAACGCGACGAAGACCGGGATGCTCGCCAACGCCGAGATCGTGTCGGCCGTCGCCGACGTCGTCACCGAGTTGTCGCTGCGCCCGTTCGTCGTCGACCCGGTGTGTGCGTCGCAGCACGGCAATCAGCTGCTCGCCGACGATGCTCTGGACGCATTGAAAACCCAACTGTTTCCGCTCGCCGATCTCATCACGCCCAATCTCGGCGAGGTCCGCATCCTGACCGGCCTGACGCCGCTCGACCTCGACGGGATGGTGGAAGCGGCGCGCACCTTGCACGACTTCGGGCCGCGGTGGGTGCTGGTCAAGGGCGGCCACCTCGACGGACCGACATCGGTCGACGTTCTGTACGACGGCGCCGACGTCATCGAGCTCGAACGGCCGCGCATCGCCACAGTGCACACGCATGGCACCGGCGACACGCTGGCCGCGGCGACGACCTCTGCCTTGGCGCGCGGCGCCGACCTCGTCTCCGCCGTACAGGCCGGAAAAGCCTTCGTCACATCCTCGATCGAGGACTCATTCGGATTGGGCAGCGGAGTGGGTCCCGTCGGGCACTTCTGGCGCATACGCGACTGAATTTCGCCGACTACACATTGGCGGCGCGCAGTCGTCGGGCGAACTCGGCGGCAGCGGCGCCGGGGTCTTCCGCGTCGGTGATCGCGCGTACGACGACGATGCGGCGGGCGCCTTGCGCGAGCACGTCGTCGAGCCGGGCGAGGTCGATGCCTCCGATGGCGAACCACGGCTTGGCGGTCTCCAGAGCCGCGGCTCGTGCCAGGTAGTCCAGGCCTGCCGCGGGTCGCCCGGGTTTGGTGGGCGTCACCCACGTGGGCCCTGCACAGAAGTAGTCGACGGTGTCGGCCGCGGCCGCGGCGTCGAGCTGTGCCGGGTCGTGGGTCGACAAGCCGATGACGACGGAGTCGCCGACTATCCGCCGAGTTATGTCCAGCGGCAAATCGTCCTGCCCCAGGTGCAACACCGGCGCGCCGATCGCGGCGGCGACATCGGCCCGGTCGTTGACCGCGAACAACCGGCCATGCCGCTCCGCGGCGCCGGCGAACACCGCCAGCAGGTCCAGCTCCTCGCGCGCCTCCAGCCCCTCCTCGCGAAGC
>Ga0207705_10003570_pt1 | contig 11847 bp, 15 predicted proteins | sample KBSC13metaG_FD_184314 | JGI IMG/M metagenome (GOLD analysis project Ga0207705, IMG submission 184314) | Corn rhizosphere microbial communities from Kellogg Biological Station, Michigan, USA - KBS C1-3 metaG (SPAdes) (version 2) | ecosystem: Host-associated > Plants > Roots > Rhizosphere > Soil ...
CGGACACGCCCGTGATGGCGCGCAATGGGCGTGCCGTAGCTCGAGGTGCTGACGCTCAGCTCTTTCAGCCGGGGGCCCTCGCGCCTGGGCCCGCCGAACACCGCGTGGTCGATCTGGTTGCCCAGCAACCCGCCGATCGCGCCCCCCAACGGGCCGCCGACGGCCGTGCCGAGTGCCGAGAGAACCAGTGTAGCCATGATCGAACCTCAGTCTTCGCGCAGGCGCCAATGGCGCTCGATGGGTAAGGGGCAGGGCGGCGGAGTGATCACCACGCGTCCGAGGCCGGCGTGGGCGTGGATCACGCCGCCGCCTCTTCCGGCGATCGCGAGATGCACTTGGGCCGGGCCGGCCTGGAGGAGCAGCAAATCACCCGGCCGGACCGCGTCGTGAACGCTTTCGAACCCAGCCGCTGCGACGGTGGTGATCTGCGCGGCAAAGTCTCGCTGGCGCATCGCATACGGCGGGACCGGCGGCGCCGCCGATCCGATCCTTTGCAGTGCGGCGATCACGAGGCCGACGCAATCGAGGCCGCTGTGCGGCTCACGCCCGCGAAAGCGGAACGGCGTTCCGACGAGGCTCTCGGCAGCTGCGGCGAACTCGTCGCGGCGACCGCTCACGCTGAGCTCGGTGGTAAACGGGTGAGCAGATCGTTGCCCGGCAAGGACGGCTCGCCCTGGAAGTTGATCGAATTGGCGAAGCGCGCGGCGCATGTGGCGATCGTGTGATCGCAGCCCTCGCGGATGCGAGCCAGGGCGCCGGGCGCCAGCGTAGGGTCGAGAGCGTGCTCCAGCACGAGCAGCTCTCCCTGGACGTCGACCACCGTGTTCGCCTGGCCCGCTTGCGGACCGCCGAGCCAACGCAAGCTGCCGTCGCGGAACTGCTCCGCCGGTGGGCCGGAGGCGAACGAGACCGCGTTCGCGTCGAGGTCGATCGCGGCTACCCGCAACTCATGGGTGAAGAGCGCCGCGCTAAGCGTGCAGCCGGGGCCGCAGAACTGGGCCCGGCAGGTCGGGCTGGTGCGCGGAACCGGATCGATGTCGAGCTGCGATTTGGCCGACAGCAATTCGGCCGAAAAGCCGGCCGCCTCCTGACTGATCGCGCCGATTTCGCCGCGGTAGAGGGTCGCGAGATCGCCGGTTTCCCAGTCGGTCACGCCCATCTGAACCTGGGCGCCGTCGAACAGGCCCGCGGTGAGATCTCGAGCGGAGATCGCATCGTGGGTCAGCGCGCCCTGGACCTCGACACTGTCGGCGCCGAGATCGGCGGTGCGCCTGACGGCCGAGGGCAGCATCCCGGGCGCCGCGCGATGCAGCAGGCCGTCGAACCACAAGTCGCGGTCGTGGCTGGTGAAGCCGAGCGTCACCCCGTCGGTGCGCTGAACGCGCCAGAACGTCGCGGTCGGCTCAAGCTCCTCGCGGAAGAACACGCGGCTCATACGACCTCGCGCACTTCGATCAGCGGCACCGAGGGCGCCTCGCCGGCGGCGAACGCCGAGCCGGAGATGTCGAGGCGGTCTTCGGCGAAGCGCACCGGAACGTCGAACAGGAACCCAGCGCGCACTTCCGCCCCTTCGGCCGGTGCCGCGTCGAAGACGACCTTGCCCCCGCTGGCGAGCGTGAAGTCGCTGCGCTCTGCGCCATCGACGCTGACCACGACCGAGCCTTGGCGGGGGCGCGAGATCGGGCGCACTTGCGGGTCCGCCGGATCGCCGTAGCGCTTGGCGAGCTGGAAGGTCGCGGTGAGCCCGTCGCCGATGCCGACCAACTGATCGAGCATCGTCGGCGCGCCGGTCATTTCATTCGAGCTGAAATCGAACGGATCGGCCAGCCGGAACCCCCGCGCCGCGCCGCGCCTGGCGCGGAAGAAGGCGATCAGCGTGCCGAGCTCCGCGTCGGAGCGGATGCCCGGGCCGACATCGAAGCGCAGGCGCGCGTCGGTCCATTGGCTGGCGCGGCGTTCGTAGCCCGAAGCGGTGACCGAGACCGAGGTCGAGAACTCGGGTGAGATCGTCGCGTCGCGCCCGAGCGCCAGGGGGTAGAGCACGTCGTCGAAGGATTGCATGGTATCGTCCTGTGGCTCGGGAAGGCGGGTGTATCCGTCGCGGCAGACTTGCGGCAGCGCCCAGACGAAGCGTTGGCCTACGCTCCTCTCGGCCGCGTCGGCGAGCCCGCCGTCGATGCGCCGCCAGAACGTGTCGGCATCGTCCGCGGAAAGCACGAAGCCGGCGAAGTAGTCCTGTTGTGCCGCCGAATAGCCGAGCCGTGAGTCCACGGTGCGGTATGCGGCTGTGCGCAAGGCTTCGGCGCCGGCCGTCAGCCAGTCGTAATCCTCGAGTTGCAGCCGATCGAACGCCGGCCACGCCCAGCCGAGCGGCAGGTTGGCCCTCGCCAGCTCGGGCATCGCGGCGGCGAGCACTGTGGGCGTGAAGGCAAGCAGAAGGACTTCGGCGGCCGCCGGCGCGGTCTGCTGGCGCACCGCGTCGCGCAAGGCCGCGGTCGATTGCGCGAGCAGGGCGCCGGCTTGATCGAGCAGGTCGCTCTGCGCCTGGGTGAGCGGCTCGCGCATGTCGTCGATTTCGGGCGGCGACCCGCCGAAGGCCGCCCGCGCCGCGTCGTCGTAAAGGTGGATGTGGCCATCGGCCGTCGTCCACCACCACGGCTCGCCGATCTGGAACAGCAGGTCCAGCCCGGCCGCCTGCTGCAAGGCAACGAAATTCGTCGCGACCGTCTGCAGCCAGCCCATCGCCTCGCCGTTCGCCGGCGAGAGCAGGGCGGAGGGCGGGTCCCAGCCCGTCCGCGCGGGATTGCCCGCATAATCGCGTTGCTGCCACGCATCCGGGCAATGCTCGGCGAGTAGCTCGTAGGACAGCGAGACAATCGGCGCGAAGCCGAGCGCGGCGCAAGCGGCGAAGTAGCTGGAGTGCCACGCCGCCGCCGGGCCGCAGAGCGTTCCCGTCGTATCAGCCAGCAGGCCCGCTCCCCCCGGCACCAGCCGGAAGAAGTGGCTCATGCCGACGTAATGCGCGATGCGGCCGCGATAGCCGAGCCCCACGATCGTGCGCAGCAGCCGCGCCGGCGTCTGGTTGTAGGCATCGTCGTAGCCGACCGCGATCTGCACGCCGTGCGGCGGCACCAGCACGTCGCCGATGGTCAGCATCGGGCGATGGCCCTCGCATAAGACGCCGCTCACCTCGGCCCAGGCATCGACCCGCGCCGGCAGCAGCGTGTCCTCGCCGGCGGCATAACCTTGCGGCGCGAGCGAGATGAACATCCGGTCGATATCCGCGGGGTGCACCGGGTCGGGTGCCGCGGCGATGTCCCATCCCCCGGCGAGGGCCGAGAACGGCAGCACGACTTGCGCGTCCTCGGGCGTGCCGGTGGCGTAGTTCCACAGCCGCACGTACCAGCTCCGGCTCGCCCCGCTCGCATCGCGGCCCTCGATCGTCAGCGTCGGTCCGTCGACCGCGTCGAGCGGCAGGACGCCGGAGGAGCGCCAGCGAAAGCTCAGCTTGGTGCGTGAGTAATCGCGGTCGGTATCGTAGGCGAGCAGGGGATGGTCGAGCGTGTCCTCGCTGGCCCAGATGAGCCCGGCGAGATCGCCCTTGCGGTGAAACTCCAGGTCGACGCGCAGCGCGTCGGGCGCGGTGGTGACGACGCAGGCCATCATCGGGCGCGGGAAATCGACCGTCCAGAAGCGCGGATCGAAGCGCTGGATGAAGTCGGTCGCCTGCCCGTCGCGCTTTTTGGCAAGCCAGAAAGCCATCGGATCGTCTCCTAGAAATCGCGCAAGGAGCGACGCACCGCGCTCGCCACCTGGCGCGAGGAGCGCTGCAGGGCGACGGGTGCGCTCGTGCCGCGCGGCGCGGCGAGCTGGATCGATACGCGCACGTCGCGCGAGCTTGCCGGCTGCGAGGTTTCCACCCGGCCCGACGACGTGGGCACGAACAGCTCCGGCCCGCGCTCGCCGACGACATAAGCCTGACCGGGCGCCACCGGCCCGCCCGTCGCCCGGCCCGGCAGGCCGAACAGCGAGCCGATGGCGCCGGCGAGCAATTGCCCGATCGAGCCGCCGCCGCCGCCGGAACCGCCCGAAGCGCCCGACACCGCGCTGCCGATGCCGGCCCGCAGCGACTGCGCGGCGATCTCGTCCATCGTGTGCAGCGCCACGCGCTTGAGGTCGTCGAAGCCGACGCTGCCCTTGCGGATCGCCGAAAGCAGGCCCTTCTCGAGTACGTCGCCAGCCTTGACGAAGCCGCCGCCAAGCGTCGTGTCGACCGCGCCGCGCATCGTCTCGATGTCCGACTGGAAGCCTTGCGTGCTGGCGCGCACGTCGATCATCAGGGTGTCGATCGGGTCACTCATCGCCGAAGCGCTCCAGCAGTTGGTCGAGCTCGCCGCGGCTGAGCGGTTGCTCGCCGGGCTGATCGAAAGTTGTCAGAATGGCCGCGAGCTCGGCCGGCGTGGCTTGCCAGAAGTCCTCCGGCCGCCAGCCGAGCAGCCGCGGGATCAGGCCGGAGAGGCGGCTGGCCCCTTCCGAAAACCGATCCAATCTCCGTTCGTCCTGAGCTTGTCGAAGGACGGGAGGGCACGCGCTCTCGTGGTTCGACAAGCTCACCACGAACGGATCGTGGGAGCGGTTCACGCCTGCCCCCGCAGGATCTGCGTCAGCAGCGCCTTGAGCGGTGCGGCGCAACCCGCGAGGCCGTGCCTGACGACGGCCTCGCCGACATCGTCACGGGTCAGCTCGCCGCGCTCCGCCAGACAATGCCAGAACAGCGTGGCCAGCTCCGACAGGCGCAGGCGGCCTTCGCTGGCGCGCTCCACGAGCTCGAACAGCGGCCCGAGTTCTTCCTCTGCCCTGACCAGCGCGGCAAAGGTTGGCCGCAGGAGATGCGCACGGGCGGCGATGGTGAGGCAAGCTTCGCCGCGCAGTGAGTTGGCGCCTTTGCCGGCGCTGCCGCCTGCGGCGACTTGAGGGGGCGTCACGCGGACACCACCTCGCCCGAGCTCTCCAGCTGGACGGTGTAATTGCGCTCGCCGTTGAAATCGCCGGCGTAGTCGAGCCGCGAGACGAGGAACTGGCCCGACAGCTTTTCGCCGTTCTCGAACGCCAGCTGGTAATCCTCGATCGTGCCGGCGAGCGCGTGGCCGCGCAGCGCGATTTCGGCTTCGCTGCCAAGGAAGATCCCCGCCGCGCTCACCGAAAGCGAACGCGAGCCGGCGCCCGACAGCAGCTCGCGCCAACCACCGGAATCCTTGTTGGTCACGACGACGACGTCGCCGTTGATCGACAGCTGCGTCGTCCGCAATCCGGCGACGGTGTTGTAGGCGGGCGGCTGTGCGCCGTCGCCGATCTTGAGCAGGAAGTTGGAGCCGTTCTGGGCAGGCATGGTGAGGTCTCCTTGAATGGTTTTCCCCTCCCGCATGCGGGAGGGGAGTTAGTTGGCGAGAAGCCGGAAGCGGTATTCGAGCAGCGCCGCGCGGGTGTTCGCGGGCCGCTGCTCAACGCGGGAGCGCAGGAAGACGATCGTTGCGACGGCGAACCCGTCCCGCGCGCGCGGCAGCGAGGCGATGCGGTTTTCGAGCGCCTGGACCACGGCGGCGCCGGTCGCGGGATCGTCGCCGCGCAAATGCAGTTCCAGCGCCACGCGCACTTCGCGGCCTGTGGCGTCCTTGACGCTCCAGTCCGTGCTGGCGCTGGTGACGAGGCCGAGCCACGGCGGGCTGGCGCGCGGCGGCGCTTCCTCGGTCACCGAATTGAGCTGAGCGGCCAGGGTGGGATCGGCGCGCAGCCACTCGACGAGCGCGGCGCGAAGCTGGGTTTCCATGGGCTATCGGTCCTTCGCGAACAGGGGCCAGAGGAGGCCCGCGCGGCGCCAGCGAGCCGGATCGCCGCGGCGGGCGAGCCACTTCGCTTCGGCGGCCGCGACGCCGATTTGCGCCGCGCGGGCAGCCAGCCGCGCGGCGAAACCGCCGCCGGGCGCGGTCTTGGCCTCGATCACGCGAGGCGCATCCGGCGCCATGGCCGCCACAAGGCGACGATCGCCGCGGGCGGCTGCAGGCCCTGGCCTTCGCCGTCGCGCCGCCGGTAGGCTTCGGCCGCGAGGCGGATGACGCCATGGCGCACGCCGTCGGGCAGGCCGGCCCAGTCAGGCGCGAGGCCGGCGGTGAACTGCACCGCCACCCGCCCCGCCTCGCCCGGGTTGACGATGCGCACATGAGCGCCGCCGTCGGCGTCGAGGTCGATCGCATAGTCCGCCGGCGCCAGCGCAAAGCGCGCGCCGTCGGGCGGGATGCCCTCGATGCCGGTGATCGCCTGGACGGGCCGCGTCTGCAGGCTTCGCCAGCAGGCGTCGGCCGGCAGTACTTCCTCGCACCCCGCCTCGAGCGGCATCAGCCCGGTAAAGGCCTCGCAGGTTTCGAGCGCGGCGTTGAGGAGCGCCGTCACGGTGGGATCTTCGCCGGTTGTGGTGATCGCGAGCCAGGCCTTCAGCTCGTCGAGCGCCGCGGGCGCAAGCACCGGCGGCGCGATGATCGCGCGTTTCATGTCGATTGTCCTGACTGGAGAGGAGAGTTCCTCCCTGTTCGGCGTAGCCGAATGGGGAGGGGGACCATGCGGAGCATGGTGGAGGGGTGCCGCGGCGAAGCCGTCGCTTGCGCGGCGGCACCCCTCCGTCATTCGCCTCCGGCGAATGCCACCTCCCCATTCTCGCTGCGCGAGAAGAGGGAGGAACTTCGTGCTACGCTTCGATCTTCAGCAGCTTGATCGCGTCGCTGTCGAGCACCTGTCCGCCGATGCGCTTCGTCGCGTAGAAGTGGACGAACGGCTTGTTGGTGAACGGGTCGCGCAGGATCGAGGTCGAGCTGCGCTCGGCGATCAAATAGCCCGCCTTGAAGTTGCCGAACGCGATCGGGAACGTGTCGGCGCCGACGTCGGGCATGTCCTCGGCTTCGACCACCGGATAGCCGAGCAGGCGATCCGGCTGGCCTTCGACCAGGCCCGGCTGCCACAGCAGCGCGCCGTCGGTGGTCTTCAGTTTGCGGACTTCGGCCAGCGTGGCCGAGTTCATCACCCAGCTGGCGCCCTGGCGATGCCCGCTCTTGAGCGTGTGAACGAGGTCGATCAGCCGGCTCTCGGGATCGGTGCCGAAACCGGCGGCATCGCCGGTCGCGAGGTACTGCAAGGCGCCGAACGGGCGCACCCCGTCGCCGCCCAATGAGGTCGCGGCGGTGAGGAAGCCGGCCGGCTGGTTGACCCCGGTGCCGTTAACGAAAGCGCTGCCTTCGGCGCGGGCGAACTCCATCGCGATCTCGCTGGCGATCCAGCCTTCGAGGTCGAACGCCGCGTCGTCGAGCATCGCCTGGCTTGCCGCCGGGTTGGCGTAAAGCTCGCCCGAAGGCGGCGCGACTTCCTGGAACTGCGGGGTGGCCGTTTCCGGCCGCCCGGCGGTCTCCGAAACCCAGCCGCTGGGTGTGCCGCCGGTGGTGACGAGCTTGCGGTAGCCGGCGGTGCCGACCTGGACGATCTGGGCGATCTGGCGGATCGGGCTCATGCTCTTGAGCTGGCTGGCGATCAGCGCGTCGATCTCGCGCGGGACGGCGTAGCCGCCGTCGGTCGGCACCGCGCCGCTGATCGACTTGACCTCGGCCTCGCGGCCGCGGCGCAGGTAACCATCGACGAAGCCCTTCATTTCGGGCGTCGGCGCGGCGATTCCGTCGAGCGCGGGGCGCGACGCGGCGCGGCTGACGCGGTCGAGCCGCGCCTTCACCTCGTCGACGTCGGAACGCAGCACGGTAATGGCCTGCTCGGCCTGGTCCTGGCGCGCGACGATGTCGAACGACGCGCTGAGGACTTCGGTTTCAACTTGCATGTCCATGGGGGCAATCACCTTTCTTCAGGTACAAAAAGGCCGCCCCATTGGCGGCCGGTGGGGAATGAAAGCCCTCTCCCCTTCAGGGGAGAGGGTTGGGAGAGGGGCATGTCAGGAGAGCCAGGCGGTTACATCCCCCGCCCCCAACCCCCTCCCCTGAAGGGGAGGGGGCTAAGCTTATTGAACCAGATGCACGCGGGCCCGCGGCTGGAGGGGGTGCGTGACCAGGCTCACTTCGAGCAATTCGATGTCCTCAAGCACCCGGCCGTCGGGCATCGGAGTGTAACCGCGGGCGCGGTAGCCGAAGCTGAGGCCGTCGACTTGCCCGCGTTGCAGCAGGTCGGCCGCGCGGCTGTCGAGGCTGTCGAGCCGGGCGATCACCCGCAAGCCGCGCGCATCCTCGGCGATCATCTCGACGTGACCGATCGGCTGCGCCGGGTTGTGCTGCCACAGCAGCGGGTAGGCTTTGATCTCGCTCAACGCGTTGGAGAACGCGCCCCGGCGGATCGTGTCGCCGGCGCCGTCGGCAATGCCGAACAGCGCGGCGTAACCGGCGAAACGGAGGCTTCCCGACTTCCGTTCGCGTCCTTTGTCCCGTTCGTCCTGAGCTTGTCGGAAGCGAAGCTGGGCCGGAGGCCCTACGACGAATTGCCGAGCCGCTGACGTCGCGCCAATTCGGGGTTCGGAGGCGAAGCTGTCGCGGAGCGACACCAGCTCACCACGAACGGGGGTTGTGAGAAGCGGCCTCACTTGAACACCCCGGCCATATTGAGCCGCACGGCGATGCCGATCAGCAGCATCGCGAAAAGCGCGCGCACGGTCCATTCGACCGCCGCCTTCCACGCGCTCGCTTTGGCCGCGCGCCAGGCGCCGAGCAGCTCGCGCAATTCGTCGAGATCCTTCTGCGCCTTTTCGTCGGACAAGCCGATCCGGGCGAGCACGCGATTGGCGCCGACTTCGCTCGCCTCCTCGACGATCGCGCGCAACGTGACGAGGTCGCAGCCCTCCGCGGCGGCTTGGGCGACGAGGCCGGCCAGCATGTCGTCTCCGATCATTTCGCCCCTCCCGCGATCCCGAGCATCGCGCGCTTCTCAGCCGCGTCGAGGAAATCGGCGGCGGTGACTTGCGCCCACAACTGCTGCCGATCATCGGCCAGCGCGGGCACGCGATCGAGATCGACCGCCAGTTCGAGCGCGGGGAACCACGGCCGCAGCCCTTCAGCCAGGCCGCCGAGGATCTTGCCCGCGAGCGGCAGCAGCGTCAGCCGCCACAGCGCGCGGTTGGCTTCCTTGTAGTTCGAATAGGTGTTGTCTCCGGGAAGCCCGAGCAACATCGGGGGCACTCCGAACGCGAGCGCGATGTCGCGCGCAGCCGAATCCTTGAGCGCGGCGAAGTCCATCTCCGCCGGCGACAGCGCCATCGGCTGCCAGGTGAGTCCGCCTTCGAGCACCATCGGTCGCCCGGCGTTGCCTTCGCCGGAATAGGATTGCGTGAGCTCGGACTTCAAGCGCTCGAACTGCTCGGTGGTCAGCCCGCCGCCGTCGCCCGCGGCGAAGATCAGCGCCCCGGAAGGCCGCGCCGCGTTGTCGAGCAACGCGCGGTTCCACGCCGCGGCGCTGTTGTGGATCGCCACCGGCAGCTCGGCGGCGCTGAGGCAGCCCGCGCCGTAATGGTCGTCCGCCGGATGGAAGCCCTTGAGGTGGATGAGGTTGGGCCAGCCGCCCTCATCCTCGGCGGGGATCGTCAGCTTGCGGTCGCCGACGGTGTAGGCATAGGCGGCGGGCCAGCCCTCCGCGTCGGGGATCACGCTGACCCGCTCGGGCCGCAGCGCGTAAAGCTCGACCGGCTTGCCCGCGCCGTCCCTGGCGATCTGCACGAAAGCGTTGCCGTGGAGCAGCAACTGCGCGGCGAGCGTTTCGAGCAGCGATTGCCCGGCGCTTGTCGCAACGACCAGCGCGCGGGCCTTCGCATCGCACTCCGCCAGCGGCGCGCCGCCGACCCCGTCGGCAACCATCCGCACCGCCCGCTGCGCCACCGGATTCTCGAGGAACGCCTGGCGCACCGCGGTGCGGTATTCGAACGGCAGCCGCGTGCCGCCGCGCTCGAACGCCCATTGCCAGGGCGAGACGAAATTGCGGGCAAGCGGCACCCGCCACTGCGCCCCGCCCTTGAAGGCGGCGCGCAAGCTGGTGAGGAGGGACATGTTGGGGGCCTTTCGTAAGAAGAGTTCCTCCCCGTTTTCGCGAAGCGCAAATGGGGAGGGGGACCATGCGCAGCATGGTGGAGGGGTACGGCGGCGCAGCCGCCGCTCGCGCGGCGGCACCCCTCCGTCAGCCGCCTTCGGCGTCTGCCACCTCCCCATTTGCCGCTGCGCGGAAAACGGGGAGGATCGAAAAGAACTCCAATCCTCCCCGAGCTTGCTCGGGGAGGTGGCAGCCCGAAGGGCTGACGGAGGGGCGGGCTCCGCTAATGCGGGGGTGACGAATCTTCATGGAGCCGCTGCGTTGCAGTCATGAAGTTGAGCAAGCTCTTCAATGACGAATTGGGAGACCACCGTAAGGCCGCCCCATATGCGGAGGCTGATTTCACAACAGATTGTGAGCAATGCGGAGACGCGATCAGCCTCAGCGACTGTCGTCGTGAGTTGGACGCGAGAGGAACCGTTTATCACTGCGGCAAATGTCACGACGTAGTCGTGATTCTCACCCCAGCCAAGGATCGGGGACGTACTGACGGCTATCCATTTGGGGACTATCTAATCCGCAATCCGCGTGACCTCCGAGTAGCCCGGGCAGGGCAGACATTCGTTATCGATGGTAACGCCGACTTCACGATCGACCGCTAATTTGAAACGTAGGACGTTCTCCGCGCCTGTCGCGCGGGGGTCTAGTTCTACTCTGATCATGAAATCCTCCATCAAGTCATACGTATCATCATCTCAAACCCGCCAAATCCGCGGCTCGCTCCTCCGCCCGAGCATCAGCTCGGTCAGCGCCCACACCAGCGCATCCGCCCGGTCGGGCGAGCGGCCCGGGCCCTCGTAATCGCCGCCGGCCATCAGACCGCAGAGCTGGTCCTCCAGCTCGGGGAACTGGCCGGCGTGGCGCACGCGGCCGGCTTCGTAGAGCGCGGCGACCGGTTCGGCGCGCGCGCTCTTGCCGCGGCTGGCGTGGACCAGCTTGATGGGCAGGGCGATCTCGGCCGCGTGCAGCACGCTTCGCACCATCTCGCCGCCCTGGTTGGCTTCGGCGACCACCCGGTCGGAACTCCACACGCGGGCCGCGTTGGCGACCGCGCGGGCCCAGCGCTCGGGCGTCGGCTTCCTCACCGAGCAATCCGCCAGAACACGGCCGAGGCCGTCGGCGCCCAGCGCGCAGACGATGATGCCGCACGCATCGCCACCAGACGAGGCTGGCGGGTCGACGCCGATCACGACCCGGGTGGAATCCGCGTGCGCGCCTTCCTCGCGCGCGCTTTCCAGCAGCGCGCGGCTCCACAGCGCGCCTTCGATCTCCTCGATCAGCTCGCCGTCGAGCTCCTGCCGGGCGAGCAGGCTGCGGCCAAAGCGCACGGTCACCGAGCGGAAGAAGCCGTGCGCCAGATGGTCCTGATTGTCCGCCGTCGTGCCGCGCGTCACCGCGACATCCTCCTGCGCCAGCAACCGCTTCAGCAGCGGCACCGAGCGCGGCGTGGTGGTGGCGACGACTTGCGGCCGGTGGCCGAGCCGCAGCCCGAGCAGCAGGTTGTCCCATGCGCTTTCCGCGCAGCCGTGGCTCTGGCCCCACTTGGCGATCTCGTCGCACCAGGCGTGGCTGTGTTGCGGCCCGCGCAGGCTCTCCGGCTCGCCGGCCGAATAAAGCGTGGCGGTCGCGCCGTTGGGCCAGGTGAGCTGGCGCTTCGACGGTTCGAACACCGGGCGCCATGGCGGGCGGGGAAGCGCGAGCAGGCCGCTCGGCCCCTCGACCATCACCCGCCGC
>Ga0207705_10003571_pt1 | contig 11844 bp, 8 predicted proteins | sample KBSC13metaG_FD_184314 | JGI IMG/M metagenome (GOLD analysis project Ga0207705, IMG submission 184314) | Corn rhizosphere microbial communities from Kellogg Biological Station, Michigan, USA - KBS C1-3 metaG (SPAdes) (version 2) | ecosystem: Host-associated > Plants > Roots > Rhizosphere > Soil ...
AGAACCTCTTCATCCCCACGAAAGATGACTTCGATCGCCTTGTCGTAGAAACTGCCTCCATCGATCGGAAAGTCCCAGGGGCGGGTACCGGCGGTCTTCGCTGAGATCGAAGTGTACCACTCCATCGAGCCGTCTTCCACGTCATAGACGGTGAGTTGGACCTGCCATGGATCAGGAATATCGACCGTCGAAGTGACTGCCATCCAGTGCGAATCCGCACTGAACGCCAGTGTCCAGGAGAGATCGTTCCCGTCCGGACCGAGACCCGCCTGATAGAGCAGAGTACACGTTCCGTCGGAATTCAGGCGCCCCAGGCCGACCGATCCCGAACCGTAACTGGAGGAGGCGTCGACGCCGACCAGAGGTGCTGACGGTGCGAAATAGAGACCGTGTCCGTCAGCGAACTCCAACTCGCCCAAACTGGATCTCTCGCCCGTCTCTCGGTCATATGCCTCAGGGCTGCCACCGGTTCCAGTGATCCAGCGTCCATCGGCAGAGACCGAGATCAGGTCGGCATAGAAGGTGTCCATTGCGAGGAGCGCCAGATCGTCCCAGGCACGGATCTGCATCTGTCTTTTGTCTTCTCCCTCGTGATGCTCCGCGATGACCACCACAAACGAACCGTCCGGCGAGACAGCCAGATCTTTAAGTTCCGCGAATCCTGTCTGGACCTCCGCCACGATCTTAGGCGGATCCGTCAGCATCCACCGTGCGACCCTGCCACCCTCCAGCAGCGTCACTGCTTCCAGTCGCGTCGGATGTGTGCGGACCCGCGACACTTTCGGTTGTCTTAAGGTGCCATTCCGCATTTGGCGCACTACATTATGGACCATGCTTCTGCCTCCGTCTCTCCATCCTTCTCTTCCCTTTCTCCCATACGACCTGGAAAAAGCGGAATGTCAAGCGCATTTGGCAGTATACCTGTTGTAGTTAGTGAGACGTGAAAAGAGAGCGATGGAAGTTGAAACGACTTTCGAAGTAACCGCTCAGTCGAGGTGAATGAAACCTCGACTGAACGAATGGGGAATCTATTTGATGGTCGGGGGCGCGGTGTAGCCGGGCGCGGTTTTGGCGTAGGAGTAGCGGCCGACAGCGCGATCCACCTGGGCGCGGGCGGTGTTGTAGTCGTACAGGGCGTTGACGAGGTTGCTCTCCGCCTGGGTCAGGGAGGTCTGGGCGGTGCTGAGTTCCAGGATCGGGGAGACGCCGACGGCCTGGGAGACACCGGCATTGTAGCGTACCTGGGCCAGACGCGCGGCTTCGCGGGCCTGGGCGAGGCCGACGTTGGCGACGGCGACTCGATCCCGCGCCTGGAGCAGGGTCAGGTACGCCTGCTGGACTTCGACCTGGATCTGGTCTACGGCCTGTCTGCGGTTGGTCTCGGCGACCGCGATGTCGCCTTCTGCCTCATGAACGCGGGCACGCGCAAGACCGCCGTCGAAGATCGGCACGTTGAGGTTGAGGCCGATCGATGCCTGGTTGGCACGCGTAAAGCCGGCGGCTGTCGGCGTGTAGTCGTATCCTGCGGTAGCCGAGATCGTCGGCTGGGAGGTGCGGCGGGCGATCTGAATGCCGCGGCGCGCAGCGGCGATATTGGCCTCCGCCTGCAGGATCTCCGGGCGAGTGCGCAGCGCCTCCTGATTGATCCTGTCGAAGTCCGGCCCGAAGTTGATCGGATCTTCGACATCTCCTGTCAGGGGCGTGTCGGTCAAAGGTCTGCCGGTCGGATCGGTCGGTCGGGTAAGATCCGGGCCGATGGGCTGGGCCTTCTGGGGATTCGACGTCTCCTGCTGCGGTGCGGGGGGCGCGGCGTCACCGGGGCCGATTTTCGGTGTCGTGGTCGGCGTCGTCGGCGGGACCGCCGTCGGCGTCGTGTCGGGCGGAGTCTCGACCGCGCCGGCATCCGTGATCTTGAGCGGCGTTCGGATCGCGACGCCCATGTTGCTCTTAAGCAGCGCCAGCGACAGGCTGACCTGACTCTTCGCCTGGATCAGCGCCTGCTGCGCATCGGCGACATCGCGCTGCGCGGTGATGACATCGAATCGGGGAGAGGTGCCGGCCGCGTAGTTCTTCTGCGCCGAATTGAGACGGGCCAGCGCGTTCGCCAGACCGTCCTGCGCGACCGCGGCCTGTGCCTGCGCCCGCAGAACGTTGTAGAAGGCGGACTTGACATCCAGGACGATCTGATTGCGCACCCGGTTGATCTCGATCTTCGCGGCGATCTCCTGGAACTGCGACTGGCTGACGGCGGCGCGCAGAGAGCCGAAGATGTCGATCGGCAGCGTCGCCCGAGGGCCGATCGTCGCATTGAACGCGTTCTGAATCGTGAGCGACGTGCTGCCGAACGACGCGGTTGTGGGAGCATCGAACTGCACGATATTCGCTCCGATACCGAACGTCGGGTTCAGGGCGGCGCGCGCCTCTTCGGTGCGCCCTTGAGCGCGATAGAGACCGGAGACCGCAGTGGCCAGCGGACGATTGACAGCCAGCGCGATCGCGACGGCGTCGTTGATGGTCACGCTGCGCCCGTTCAGGAGGCGGGCCAGCGCGGCCTGATCGGGCGACTCCCTGAGGGGGTCTTTCCCGCTCGGCACGGGCAGCGCTGGATCCGGAAGCGGAGCCTGCAGGCCGGTCGGGGGCGGTCCCTGCGGCAGCGGGATCACGCCGGTAGGCACCGGGGGCGGCTTGACCACGTGGGTCTGGTCTGCGGGCGGGTGGGCCTGCTGCGCCTGGAGGGGCGCCTGCGCTGCCCCGAAGAGCAGAGACAGGCCGAGCGAAGAGACAATTCCGACTGTTGGTTTCAAAACCTTTTCTCCAATACGGGGGAGGGGACCCCGCGTAGACCCGGTTGCAGCAGGGACGACATGGCCGTGCCGCTGTCGGGAGGGATGCACCTGACTACTTGCCGGTCGCGACCGTCGCAACGACGGAGAGGCCGGCGCGCAACTGCTCCAGCCCTTTCTGACCGGGATCGAGCTGGATCTTGACAGGAACGCGCTGCACCACCTTCGTGAAGTTGCCGGTGGCGTTGTCGGTCGGCAGCAGGGCGAAGGTCGATCCGGTGCCCGCCGAGAGCGAGTCCACATGGCCATGGAACTTCTGGCCGCCGAGCGCATCGACTTCGACTTCCACTTCCTGCCCGACGCGCATCGTCTTCAACTGCGTCTCCTTGAAGTTAGCCACCACCCAGATGTCGTTGTCCGGCACGAGCGCCATGATCTGCTGCCCGACCGCGACCTGCTGCCCGATCTCCCCTGCCTTCTTACTGACGGTTCCGTCAAAGGGAGCGACCATGCGCGTGCGATTCAGGTTGATCTGCGCGGTTCGAAGCGCCGCCTGGGCCTGCGCGATGCGCGTGCGGTTGGTGCTGACAGCCGCCTGACTCACCGCGACCTGCTTCGGGGCAGTCCGGGCCTGGCTCAGGACTCCCTGCGCCTGTGCGCGCTTCGCGATCTGCTGATTGACAGCCTCTCTGCCGCTCTGCAGCTGGGCGCGGTTCTGATTGACCGTCGCCGCGGCGGCCGCTGCCGTATCGCGCGCGGCGGTAACATTCGCCCGGTACTGCTGGATCGTGGCATCTGCCGCGGTCACCTGATCCTGTGCGGCGGCGACATCCGCGCGTCGCGCGGCGACATCGGACTGGCGCGCCATGACATCGGAGCGGCGCGCTTCCACCGTGGACTGCGCCTGTTCCACCTGTCGCTGAAGGCTTTCGACCTGCGCGCGCGCCGCTCGCACCGCCGCATTGGCGGCGTCCATCGCCTGGGCGCTGATAGCGTCCTGCTCATACAGGGTCGCATAGCGCAGCGCGTCCTTATTGGCCTTGTCGTAGTTGGCCTGCGCCTGCGCCAGATTGGCCTCCGCGGTACGGACCCCGGCCTCGGCGTTGCGAACACCGGCCTCGGCCGTACGCACGGCCGACTCTGCGGTAGCGGCCTGCGCGTGGGCGCCGGAGACCGCCGAGACCGCCCGTTTCCTCGCCGCAACGGCGGCATCCACGGCGGCCTGCGCACTCCGGATATTGGACTGCGCACTGTTCTGCTGCGCCTGCGCGGTCTGAATTGCGGCGGCGACACGCTTCACGTCGGCCTGCGCGCCCGCAATGGCGCTCTCGGCCTGACCGACGCCGCCCTGCGCCTGCTGGATCTGCGCGGTGCCCGTCGCCTCGGTCAGCCCAACGTTCAGGTTGGAAGAGGCTACGGTCGCCTGCGCACTGGCCAGATTGGCTTTCGCCTGCTCCAGATCCGCCTGATAGGTGGCGTCGTCCAGGCGCGCCAACAGGTCGCCCTTCTGGACATGCTGGTTCTCTCTGACCGGAATCTCTACGAGGCTGCCGGCCACCTGGGGCGTGATCTGAACGATGTCGGAGACGAGGTAGGCGTCGTCCGTCGAAGCGTGCGTGGAGTTGAACGCCCAGGCATTGAAACCCCAGATCGCGCCGATCACCACGAGCGCTACGACGACCGTGAGCATAACGGGCTTGACCCACGACGCCTGCTTTTTGCCCGCGTCTTTCCCATCGGTCGGGACGCCGCCGTTGGCAGGCGCGGCGTTCGGTGCGGCCGGAGGATTGCCCTGCGGTGCGCCTTGCGCCGGTGGAGTGGGAGAGCCGTTGGCAGCGGCAGGCCGCGGCGTGGTTCCGGCAGTAGCGGCCTGCTTTCCATCTCGATTCGATTGAGGAGTCGACTCAGTCGACGACGGCGATTCCATGCTGGTATTTTCAACCTCTTTCGCATAAACTTGCTAATTTCGGCTCGGCTTCCCCGGTGACCGTTTGTTGCAATGAGACGGCAGGGAACGATTGAAAGAGCGAATTATCCCTTATTACGACCGACGGAGACGGTTGCTCTGCACGATTGCAGCAAAATCCTTCTGTACCGAAATAACTGTCGAATGAACCGAGCGAATGTTCCCGCACTTGTGCCCGGACTTGCGGGATCGGCGGGTGTTTGCTATAATCGTCTTCGGAAGCGACAGGAGGAAGACCACCGTGAATCCGTATAACCCTCTCTCCGGACGGCCACCCCAGGAGAACCAATCCATTCCCGACACGCCGAACGGCGCAGCCGATGCGGATCTGCGCGTTCAAAAGACGATTGTTATCGCACTTATCGGTGCGGTCCTGACTGTTGTGTTGATCGTCGGCATTGGGATCGGGACAAGGGAGATGAAATCTGTCCAAGCGATGCGCCATTTCCATCGTGGAACGGATCAATACAAGCGTAAGGAGTACGCTGCTGCAGAGAAAGAGTTGCGAGAGGCGGTCCGTCTCAAGCCGGACGATGCCTCCTATCAGTCCCGCCTGGGCGACATCCTCTATGATGAGGACAAGTTCCTCCAGGCCGCTGTCGCCTACCGTACCGCCGTTCACCTTGAACCCACCAATGCCTACCATCATAACTACCTGGGCGCTTCGCTCGAAGCAGACCATAAAATGAAGGAGGCGATCGTGGAGTATCGCGAGGCCGTGCGACTGGACACGGAGGATACAAACTACCCCACCTATCTCAGTCACGCACTCACCGATACCCATCAGTACGCAGAGGCGGAATCGGCGATGCGGGAGGCGATCAAACGCAAATCGGACGATGCCGAACTCTATGCCCAGCTTGCCGTGGTTCTGATTCGGCAGAAGAAGCCGGAGAAGGACGCGCAGGTTCCGGCGACCTATAAGAATGCCTTCCGCTATGCGCCGGACGAGGGGCGATATCACCGGTACCTCGCGAACTTCTATAAGCATGGGAAGCGCTATGCGGATGCGGTGGCGGAAGCCCACACCGCCGTTCGCCTCGAACCGGATAGCGCTGCCTCCCACGACTCCTTGAGTTCGAGCCTCTACCATCTCCATCAACTTCCGGAGGCACGTGCAGAGATTCTGGAAGCGATTCGATTGGACGGCAAGAAGGGCGACTACTTTGGGCACATGGGGGCTATCGACAGAGATCGAAGAGAGTTTGCGCTGGCGGAGACCGACTACCGGCGCGCGGCGCAACTCGACCTGGCCGAGCCTTACTATCACACGGCCCTGGCAAATGTGCTGCGTCTACGGGGTAGGGCCAAAGAGGCGCGTCTGGAAGATAGCCGTGCGAAGACGTTGGAGACACAGACAGCTTCAGACCCGAAAACCTCGAACAGATAGGGATGTCAATGCGGATTACGGAGAGGAATAAGGTATAATTTGTCTACTATACGCGCGGGAGGGAACGGATGGGTGAGTTCAAACTAGTTTCCGACTATAGGCCGGGCGGCGATCAGCCCCAGGCCATTCGAGAGATGGTGCAGGGGCTGCGAGACGGCAAACGGTTTCAGACCCTCCTGGGCGCGACCGGCACCGGAAAGACCTATTCGATCGCCAACGTTATTCAGGAGGTGCAGCGGCCCGCGCTCGTGATGGCGCACAACAAGACGCTCGCCGCGCAACTCTGTTCGGAGTTTCGGGACTTCTTTCCACACAACGCCGTGGAGTATTTCGTCTCTTACTACGACTACTATCAGCCGGAAGCCTATATCCCCTCCACCGACACCTTTATCGAGAAAGACAGCCAGATCAACGACGAGATCAACCGTCTGCGCCACGCCTCCACGCAGGCGATTCTGGAGCGCCGGGATGTGATCGTGGTCGCGTCGGTCTCGTGTATCTATGGACTGGGATCGCCGGAAGAGTATCAGCGGATCATTCTGCATCTCCAGCGCGGGGAGAGTTACGATCGCGAAGACGCCCTGCAGCGTCTGATCCAGATGCAGTTCACACGCAACAACATGGAACTGACCCGCGGCACCTTCCGGGTGCGGGGCGATGTACTCGAAATCCAGCCTGCCGACGAGGAGATCATCATCCGGATCGAGTTCTTCGGGGACGACGTGGAGAAGATCACGCTCGTCGATCCGTTGACCGGGGAGATCATCTCGGCGCGCGATCAGATCACGGTCTTTCCCGCCTCTCACTTTATCGCGGGAGAGGAGCGCCTCAAAGCGGCGATCGGCGCGATCGAAGCGGAGATGGAGGAGCGCGTCGCCTATTTTACCGCGCGCAACGAACTGATCGAGGCCCAGCGCATCGAACAGCGCACACGTTTCGACATTGAGATGATGAAGGAGTTGGGCTACTGCTCCGGAATCGAAAACTACTCGCGGTTTATGGATGGCCGCGCTCCCGGCACCGCGCCGCACACCCTGCTCGACTACTTCCCGAAAGACTTCCTGATGATCGTGGACGAGAGCCATCAGACTCTGCCGCAGGTCCGCGGGATGTACAATGGAGACCGGGCACGCAAAGAGACGCTGATCCAGTACGGTTTCCGTCTGCCTTCGGCTGCCGACAATCGACCGCTGAAGTGGGCGGAGTATGAGGAGCGGATAGGCCAGACGATCTTCGTCTCCGCCACGCCTGGCCCCTATGAGCGCGAGCACTCCGAGCAGATCGTGGAGCAGATCATCCGCCCCACCGGCCTGATCGATCCGGAGATCGTGGTGCGCCCGACCAAGGGGCAGATCGACGACCTGATCGGGGAGATCCGGGACACGGTCGCGAAAGAAGAGCGCGTGCTGGTCACCACCCTGACCAAGAAGATGGCGGAAGATCTGACGGAGTACCTCGAAGATCTCAAAATCAAGGTCAACTACCTTCACTCCGACATCAAGACCCTGGAGCGCACCGAAATCCTGCGCAACCTGCGCCTGGGCGTCCACGACGTTCTGGTCGGGATCAACCTCCTGCGCGAAGGGCTGGACCTGCCGGAAGTCTCGCTCGTTGCGATCCTCGACGCAGATAAAGAGGGCTTCCTGCGCTCCGACACGGCCCTGATCCAGACAATCGGTCGCGCCGCCCGCAACGTGGGTGGCCGGGTGCTGCTCTACGCGGACAACGTTACCGGGAGTATGGAGCGGGCCATTCAAGAGACCAACCGTCGCCGTGAGAAGCAGGTCAGCTACAATACCCAGCACGGCATCACGCCGCAGACCGTTCGCAAGGCGGTGCGCGAACTGATTCAGGCGGAGAAGGTCGCAGAAGAGAAGGCGGAGTATTCGGTGCAGAATACGACCGCGCGTCTGCGTCAGGATCCGGCGACGCTTTCGATCGATCAGATCGAAGAGGTGATCAAGAGCCTGGAGAAAGAGATGAAAGATGCCGCCCGCGCGCTCAACTTCGAGTACGCGGCGGAACTGCGCGATGAGGTCAATGCGCTGCGCAAGATCGCCCCGGCGAGCAAAGTCGGTCAGGCCGAGAACACCAGTTCACTCGGTAAAGACAACGCGCTGCACGCAAAGTCCAAACGTGGCGGGCGGAAATAGTCGCTTTACCCATAGTGCCACACTAGTTTCATGGAGGATTCGATGTCACATTCCGGACATGCGCTCGCACCGCAGCCCGAACCGACCGGCCCGTTCGCCTGGTATCAGAAGACCCCACTCTTCATCCGCATTCTGGTCGCACTGGCGATCGGTGTGATCGTCGGGGAACTGATGGGGCATCGCGCCGAGGTTTTCAAGCCATTCAGCAGTGTGATCCTGCGCCTGCTGGGCGCGTTGGCGACGCCCTTGATCCTGCTCGCGGTCATCCAGGCGCTCTATAAGGCCAATGTGACGGGCAGAACGGGTCTCAAACTTGTCTCATTGCTGCTGCTGAATACGGTCGTCGCGATCCTTGTCGGTCTGCTGGTGGCGAACGTCCTGCAGCCGGGCAGCCATACCAGTGTCAAGATCACGACGAAGGCGGTGCCTCAGAAGGCGTTCGATCCGGTCGAAGACCTCCTGGGCAAGATCCCCGGCAGCGTGCTGAAACCGCTCTCGGAGAACGACATCATCGCGGTGATCATCATCTCGGTCGCGATCGGTATCGGCCTGAGGGTGTTGCGGTCGCGCTCCTCGGAACTTCAGGGACCGCTGAAGCAGATCGAAGGGTTTCTGGATCTGGGGTTCGAGCTGGTGATGGTGGTGCTGCACTGGATCATCGCGCTGGTACCTTTTGCGGTGTTCGGCGTGGTGGCGCAGAAGGTCGGTACGGAGGGCATCAACGCCTTTAAGCCGCTGCTCTGGTTTATTTTGGCGGTGCTCCTGGCGCTGGCGATCCAGGCCTGCTACTACCTCTTCCGCATCGCGACAGCCTCCTGGGTGCGCCCCAAGGACTTCATTCATGGCGCGTCGGAGGCGTTGCTGCTGGCGTTCTCCACCGCAAGTTCCGCCGCGACGCTGCCGATCACCTATAAGTGTATGCGTGAGAAGATCGGAGTGCGGGAGGAGTCGGCCAGTCTCGGGATCATGGTCGGCGGCGCTTTCAACCACGATGGCACGGCCCTGTACGAGGCGATGGCCGCCCTGTTCATCTCGCAACTGCTTCATGCCCAGGGGCTGCTGCATACGCCGATGGACCCGAAGAGCCAACTGATCATTGTCTTTATGTCGGTGACGGCATCGGTCGGCGCTGCGGGCATTCCGGAAGCGGGATTGGTGACGATGATGGCGGTCTTCACCGCCGTGCGCCTGCCCGTCGAGTATATCCCCATGCTGCTCGTGGTGGACTGGTTCCTGGATCGGTGCCGCACCGCGATCAACGTCATGGGTGACATGAGCGTGACCTGTCTGCTGGATGGCAAGACGCGCGCCCGCGACACTTCGAACCCCGAACTGGAGGATCCGGCCCTCGCCGTCACCGCCGCAGTCGAGTGATCGGTCCCTCGGAGAGAATACCCATGCCTGTGATTCTGGATGTGATGCCGGAGAACACCTATCGGCGGATGATGACCCCGGAGTTGGCCGCGGAACTGGCGACTCTGGGGACGATTGTAGCGTGCCGCAATGCGCGGGAACTGTCGGAAGAGGCGTATGGAGATCTCTGGGCGGAGGCCGATGCGGTGCTGTCGGGGTGGGGAGTGCGCCCGCCGACCATGGCGATCCTGGACCGGGCAGTCAACCTGAAGGTGATCAGTCATACCGCCGGTTCCGTGCGGATGTTTCCGCGGTATGCGCTGGAGAAGGGCGTGATCATCACCACGGCACGGTCGGCAATTGCGCGCAGTGTCGCCGAGTTCTGCTTGATGAACACGCTCACCCTGTTGCGCCGCCAACTCTACTACGTCGATGCCGATCCGGCGCGGACGACGTTTATCTCACCGGACGGCGCCAAACCCTATAGTCAGACCCTGTTCGGCAAAACCGTCGGCCTGATCGGATATGGCGTGATCGCCCATTATTTCCGCACGATGCTCGCTCCGTTTCAATGCCGTGTTCTGGTTACCGATCCCTATCTGACGCAGACCGAGGCGGACCAGCAACAGGTAGAACGCGTCGAACTGACGACCCTGCTGCAAGAGGCTCAGGTCGTTTCACTCCACGCGCCGGAACTGCCCAGCACCCATCAGATGATCGCCGGCTCCGAACTCGCGCTCCTGAAGCCGGGGACGGTATTTCTCAACGCCGCTCGGGGACGGCTTGTAGATACGCAGGCATTGACTGCGACCCTGCAAACCGGCCACATCTTCGCCGCTATCGATGTCACGGACCCGGAGCCCCTGCCTCGGGACCATCCCCTCCGATCGCTCCCGAATGTGCTCTTCACCCCGCACATCGCCGGCCCCGCCGAGGACGACCTGCCCCATCTGACACGCACCGCACTCGCGGACCTTGCACGTGTCCTGCGCGGCGATCCACCGCTCTTTCCGATTACGCCCGAAGCCTACGACATCATGAGTTTTTGAACTCTCCTGTGAGCCTCGTCATTCCAAACCGGCCAAAAGACTACGGGCAAAAGCGAGGTCTTCAACGATCAGGCGGTCGACGGCCTCTTCGTCGGAATACTCTGCGGTCAGACAAATGACACCGTGATAGCTCCTTCGCTTCAACTCAGCGACGACGCGCGGCCAGTTGGCGCGACCGTCTTTGCCGGTAGTCCAGTAGACTTCCCACGCTTGCGCCGTATCTGTCGCTCCCTCTTTCCTCCGCCAATAGGCGCTCTTCAGATTGACCATCGCGAGGTGCGACCAGACGATATCGAGCGCGGACTCGGGAGCTTCTCCCTCCAGGCCATTGTGGCCGGCGTCCCACACCGCGGCGATATGGCGCGGATCAAAGCGCTCAATCAGATGTCGCAGCCCCATCGCGTTGCAGACATCCCGATCGCCGCAGTGGTTCTGAATGCCCAGCGTCACACCGTAGCGATCCAGAAGCGGGACGAGCCGGTCGAACTCCGCCTGCAAACGCCGCTCGCCCTCCATATAGTCCTCTCCCACGCGCATCCCGACGCATATCCGAATCAAAGGGATCTCTGCATCTGCACAGGCAGCAATCGTCTTCTCATCCGTCGGCCCGGCGATACTGGCGATCTTGAGTCCATGTTCCCCTAGAATGCGGACGGCCTGAACCAACTCCGCATCGATGTTCTCCGGAGTGACAGGATACCCTGGCCTGACCGGCAGTTCGACGCCATCAAAACCCAAGCGGGCAATATGCGCTGCCAGCCCTGGCAGTGCGAACTTCCAGGGTTTGCTGAACACCGTGATCGTTGGATCGGTCACGGGTTCTGTCCTCCTGCACCGAGACCCTGCCACGGGCCGGGATTGACGATCGCCTTTCCGTCTTCGCCTCTGTCAGAGGGGCCGATCGCATCGCGTTTGTACTGTCGAAGTTCTGCCTCCATTTGTTGGATCCTTCTCAACCAGTATTGGGCATCACGTTTTCCCGTAACAGATGCGTATGGCATGTTCTGTTGGATCGCGGCAGCATCGCGATCCAGCTCTTGCAAATAGGGTGTGATGTTCATCATGGCGCCTGCCCTCTGTTTCGCGTTTACTCCCCTTGCCACCTTCTCACGCATGAGACGTGCATGTTCTACGACTGCCGAAGTACTTG
>Ga0207705_10003572_pt1 | contig 11842 bp, 10 predicted proteins | sample KBSC13metaG_FD_184314 | JGI IMG/M metagenome (GOLD analysis project Ga0207705, IMG submission 184314) | Corn rhizosphere microbial communities from Kellogg Biological Station, Michigan, USA - KBS C1-3 metaG (SPAdes) (version 2) | ecosystem: Host-associated > Plants > Roots > Rhizosphere > Soil ...
GGTCGCGAAGGTCGGGTCGTCCTCGACGATCAATACGAACGGCTCCTTGCCCAGTTCGTCCCGGTCGTCGCTCACTTCGAAGCCGGTCGGCAGGGCGGTGGAGATTACCGCGCCGCTATTGTCATATCGCGCCGGCGTGCCCGGTCCGACGGCGCTCGCATCGGCTTCGCTTTCGAGCGGAATGTAGAGGGTGAAAACGGAACCCTCGCCCGGCTTGGAGCGGACTTGCAGTTCGCCGCCCAGCAATCGTGCGATCTCGCGGCTGATCGACAGGCCGAGGCCGGTGCCGCCATATTTGCGGCTGGTGGTGCCGTCCGCTTGCAGGAACGGCTCGAAAATCAGGCGCTGCTTTTCCTCGGGAATGCCGATGCCCGTATCGATGACCGCGATCTCGATCGCGCGATCCGCGTTGCGCAACACCGGGTGGTTGGAGGTCCAGCCGTGGTCCGCGCTCTTCACGGCCAGCGTCACGCCGCCTTTCGAGGTAAATTTGAAGGCGTTGGAGAGGAGATTGAGGACGACCTGTTGCAGGCGTTTCTCGTCGGTACGGATGGTCTGCGGCAGCTTGCTGTCGAACTTGACGTTGAAATCGAGACCCTTGTCGGCCGCCAGCTGGCGGAAGGTCCGCTCCATGTGCTGCTTCATGTGCGCCATCGGCATTTCGCCGACCTCGATGGAGACCGTTCCCGACTCGATCTTCGACAGATCGAGAATATCGTTGATGAGGTTGAGAAGATCTGACCCGGCGGAGTTGATCGTCCGGGCGAATTCGACCTGCTTGTCGTTGAGGTTCCCCTGGGTGTTGTCGCCCAGGAGTTTGGACAGGATCCGCAGCGAATTGAGCGGCGTCCGCAGCTCGTGCGACATGTTGGCGAGGAATTCGGACTTGTATTTCGAAGTGAGTGCCAGCTGCTCGGCTTTTTCCTCGAGCGCGCGACGGGCCATTTCGATCTCGAGGTTCTTTGCCTCGACCTGACGCTTCTCATTCTCCAGCGCGACGGCCTTGTCCTGCAATTCCTCGTTGGTGCTGTGCAATTCTTCCTGCTTGGTGGTCAGCTCGGTCTGACGCGCCTGAAGCTCGGTCGTCAGCAGCTGCGACTGCTTGAGCAGCCCTTCGGTGCGCATGGTGGCGGCAATGGTGTTGAGCACGATGCCTACCGATTCCATCAGCTGATCGAGGAAGTTCTGGTGGGTCTCGTTGAACTCGTTGAACGAAGCGAGCTCGATAACCGCCTTGACCTCGTCCTCGAACAAGGCGGGGAGGATGCTGACATTGGCGGGTTTGGCCTGCCCGAGGCCCGAGCCGATCCGGATGAAATCGGGTGGCACATCGCGGAGCAGGATCGGACGGCGATCGGCGGCAGCCTGGCCGATCAGGCCCTCACGGAGCTCGAACTCCTGCTTCAATTGCGCAGGATTCTCCGCGCCGTAGCTGGCCGCCAGCTCCAGCTTGGTCTCGTCGTCTTCGCGGCTGGTGACGTAGAACACGCCATATTGCGCGTTCACCAGCGGCGCGAGTTCCGACATGATAAGGTTCGAGACGGTCGCGAGGTCGCGCTCGCCCTGCAACATGCGCGAGAAGCGGGCGAGGTTGGTCTTGAGCCAATCCTGCTCGGCATTCTTGAGCGTCTGCTCCTTCAGATTGCCGATCATCTCGTTGATCGTGTCCTTAAGCGCCGCCATTTCGCCGGCCGCCTGCACGGCGATCGAGCGCGTCAGGTCGCCCTTGGTCACGGCGGTCGCGACTTCGGCGATCGAGCGCACCTGATTGGTCAGGTTCTCGGCGAGTTGGTTCACGTTGTCTGTGAGGTCGCGCCACAGGCCGGCGGCGCCAGGCACGCGGGCCTGGCCGCCAAGCTTGCCTTCAATGCCCACCTCGCGGGCCATGTTGGTGACCTGGTCGCCGAACGTCGACAACGTATCGATCATGAAGTTGATGGTGTCGGCCAGAGCGGCGATTTCGCCCTTGGCGTCGAAGGTCAGTTTGCGATTGAGGTTGCCCTGCGCGACCGCGGTCACGACTTCGGCGATCCCGCGCACCTGGTTGGTGAGGTTGGTCGCCATCAGATTGACGTTGTCGGTGAGGTCCTTCCACGTGCCGCCGACGCCCGGCACCGCCGCCTGACCGCCTAGCTTGCCTTCCGTGCCGACTTCACGCGCCACGCGGGTCACCTCCGAGGCGAAGGCGTTGAGCTGATCGACCATGGTGTTGATGGTATTCTTGAGCGCGAGGATCTCGCCCTTCACATCGACCGTGATCTTGCGCGACAGATCACCCTTGGCGACCGCGGTCGTCACATCGGCGATGTTGCGCACCTGACCCGTCAGGTTCGCCGCCATCAGGTTCACGTTATCGGTGAGGTCCTTCCAGGTGCCGGCGACGCCGCGCACCTGCGCCTGGCCGCCGAGCTTTCCTTCAGTACCCACTTCGCGCGCCACGCGCGTCACTTCCGACGCGAAGGAGTTCAGCTGATCGACCATCACGTTGATGGTGTTCTTGAGCTCGAGGATTTCCCCCTTCACGTCGACGGTGATCTTCTTCGACAAGTCACCCGATGCGACCGCGGTCGTCACCTCGGCGATGTTGCGGACCTGGCCCGTCAGGTTTGCGGCCATGGCGTTCACATTGTCGGTGAGGTCCTTCCAGGTGCCGCCGACGCCGGGCACCTGCGCCTGCCCGCCGAGTTTGCCCTCGGTACCGACTTCGCGCGCCACGCGCGTCACTTCCGACGCGAAGGCGTTGAGCTGGTCGACCATGACGTTGATCGTGTCCTTCAGCTCAAGGATTTCGCCCTTCACGTCGACCGTGATCTTCTTCGACAAATCGCCGCGCGCCACGGCCGTGGTCACCTCGGCGATGTTGCGCACCTGACCGGTCAGATTGCCGGCCATCAGGTTCACGTTATCGGTCAGGTCGGCCCAGGTGCCGGCCACGCCTTCGACGCGCGCCTGACCGCCGAGCTTGCCCTCGGTGCCGACCTCGCGCGCCACGCGGGTCACTTCCGACGCGAAGCCGTTGAGCTGATCGACCATGGTGTTGATCGTGTTCTTGAGCGCGAGGATTTCGCCCTTCACGTCGACGGTGATCTTCTTCGACAAATCGCCCTTGGCCACGGCGGTCGTCACCTCGGCGATGTTGCGGACCTGGCCAGTCAGGTTCGCGGCCATCAGGTTCACGTTGTCGGTAAGGTCGGCCCAGGTACCGGCGACGCCCTCGACCTGCGCCTGACCGCCGAGCTTTCCTTCCGAGCCCACTTCGCGCGCCACGCGCGTCACTTCCGAGGCGAAGGAATTGAGCTGATCGACCATCGTGTTGATGGTGTCCTTCAGCTCCAGGATCTCGCCCTTCACGTCGACGGTGATCTTCTTCGACAAGTCGCCGCGCGCGATGGCCGTCGTGACTTCCGCGATGTTGCGGACCTGGCCAGTGAGGTTGTTGGCCAGCTGATTCACATTGTCGGTGAGATCGGCCCAGGTGCCGGCGACGCCAGGCACCTGCGCCTGGCCGCCGAGCTTTCCTTCCGTTCCCACCTCGCGCGCCACGCGCGTCACTTCGCTGGCGAAACCGTTGAGCTGATCGACCATCGTGTTGATGGTGTTCTTGAGCTCGAGAATTTCGCCCTTCACGTCGACGGTGATCTTCTTCGACAGATCGCCCTTGGCGACCGCGGTCGTCACCTCGGCGATGTTGCGGACCTGGCCGGTCAGATTGTCGGCCATCAGATTGACGTTGTCGGTGAGGTCCTTCCAGGTTCCGGCGACGCCTTCCACCCGAGCCTGACCGCCGAGCTTGCCTTCGGTTCCCACCTCGCGTGCCACGCGGGTCACTTCGGACGCAAAGCCGTTGAGCTGATCGACCATCACGTTGATGGTGTTCTTGAGCTCCAGAATTTCACCCTTCACCTCGACCGTGATCTTCTTCGACAAGTCGCCCCGGGCAACGGCGGTGGTCACTTCGGCGATGTTGCGGACCTGACTGGTCAGGTTGGTCGCCATTGCGTTCACATTGTCGGTGAGGTCCTTCCAGGTCCCGGCGACGCCCTTCACTCGCGCCTGCCCGCCGAGCTTGCCCTCGGTACCGACCTCGCGCGCCACGCGCGTCACTTCGGATGCGAACGAGCCGAGCTGCTCGACCATCGTGTTCACGACCTTGCCGATGCGCAGGAACTCGCCGCGCAACGGGCGGCCGTCGATCTCCACCGTCATGCTTTGCGAGAGATCGCCCTTGGCGACGGCACCGATGACGCGCGACACTTCGGTGATCGGCTGGACCATGTCGTCGATGAGCTCGTTCACGGCACGCAGCTTGCTGTCCCAACCGCCGCCGGCGCCACGAACCCGGGCGCGCTGCGTAATCTTGCCTTCCTTGCCGACGACCTTGGAGACTCGCTCGAATTCCTTGGCGATCGCCTCATTGGTTGCGACGACTTCGTTGAAGAGGGTCGCGATCTCGCCGTCGACCCCGTCGACCTCTTCAGGCAGGCGCACGGAAAAGTCGCCGCGGCGCAAAGCCCGCAGAGCACTGACGAGCTGGCGGCGATCAATGAAGTCGCGTGGGGCCTGAATGTTCACTCAACTCTCCGTGTGGCTTTACTCCCCCACCCCGGTTGAACCTGCGCGGCCCCCCGGCCGCAATCCCTTATTTATCAGAAGATAGAATTGATGCTTCCTTAAAATGCAATCCGTGCTGTTCAGGGCACCAGCTTGCCAGGATTCATGATGCCGAGCGGATCGAGCGCCGATTTGATGGCCCGCAGCGCCTGAATTCTGCCCGGCGGCGCAAGCCGCGCGAACTCCTCGCGCTTGAGTTGCCCGATCCCGTGCTCGGCCGAGATCGAACCCCCCGCCGCAGTGACGAGATCGTCGACCATCCGGGTAATGTCTTTGCCCTCATCCTCGTACCACTCCCGCGCCGCATGGCTCCCGGCGCGAACGTGGAAGTGGATATTGCCGTCGCCCAAATGCCCGAAGCCGCTGGCAGTAACCCCAGGAAAGACGCGTTCGACCTCAGCCGCGGCTTCGGTAATGAAGCGCGGCATGTCGGAGACAGGCACGGAGATATCGTGCGCAAGTGTCTGGCCCTCGGCACGCTCAGCCTCTGAAATGCTGTCTCGAATTTTCCAGAATGCGTCCGCCTGTGCGTCACTCGCCGCAATCGCCGCGTCCGCGATGAGTCCCTGGTCCAGGGCTTCCTCGAGCAACCGCGCGACGACTGTATCGATCTCCTCATAGGCGGCAGCCGTGGCCTCGATCAGCGCATGCCAGCGATGCGTACCTGTCAGTGGCGAGCGGGTGCCGGGGACATGGCGCAGAACCAGTTGAAGCGAATCGTCAGGCACCAGTTCGAAGCCCTCAATATGCGGCGTCCTGGTCTCGAGGAAGCGCAGCAGCTCGAGTGCGTGCTGCGGGCTGTCCAGTCCGGTCCAGGCAACGGCGCCCGCACCGACAGCGGGAACGAGCCGTAGGGCGATCGCCGTGACAACTCCGAGGGTGCCCTCGGCGCCGATCAGCAACTGATCCAGGCTGTAGCCGCGGTTGTCCTTCTTCAGCCCCGACAGGCCATTGTGGACCGAGCCATCCGGCAACACGGCCTCTACCCCAGCAACCAGCGCCCGCATCGTTCCAAACTTCAGGACCTGCGTGCCGCCCGCGTTGGTCGAAGCCAGGCCGCCGATGGTGCAGCTGCCCCGCGCGCCGAGCGTCAGCGGGAAGCGCAGGCCGACTTCATCCACCGCATCATGGAGCGTGGACAGGATCACGCCCGCCTCCGCAATGCCAAGCCGTCCGTCGGTATCGATCGAGCGGATACGATTCATGCGCCGCATCGACAGCAGGAGCGCCGACCCGTCGGCCGGGGGCGTCGCCCCTCCGGCCATCCCCGTGTTGCCGCCTTGCGGCACGAGCGGAACCCGAAGCTCGCTCGCCAACCGAACAATCTCGACTACCTCCGCCGTGCTGGAAGGAGCGAGCATGGCCCTCGACACGCCATGGACCCGCCCCCGCCAATCGGTGGTCCAGGGTTCGATTTCGCGGGGATCGGTGACGACGGCACGTTCGCCAAGCCGCGTGCGCGCGCGCTCTACGAACTGGGCAATCCGCTCATTCATGCGGCGGCATTAGCGCGCTTGGCACGGACGCGCGACATCGGCAGAGACAGCGCATGGACAAACCGCCCATCACCATCGTCGTCGCGCGTGCCCGGAACGGCGTGATCGGGCGCGAGGGAAAGCTGCCCTGGCATCTCCCGGCCGACCTCAGGCGGTTCAAGGCGCTGACGATGGGCAGCGTGATGGTCATGGGACGCAAGACCTTCGACAGCCTGCCCGGGCTGCTGCCTGGACGGCGTCATATCATCCTCACGCGCGATAGTGGATGGAAGGCCGAAGGAGCGGAGGTTGCTCACTCTGCCGAAGCGGCGATCGAGCTCGCCGGCAACAGTCCCATTTCGATCATCGGCGGGGCGGATATTTTCCAGCTGTTCCTGCCGACAGCCGATCGACTGGAACTGACCGAGGTCCTCGCGGATATCCGGGGCGATACCACGATGCCCGATCCGCGCGGCGACGATGCATGGCGGGAAGTTGGCCGCGAGGACCATCCGGCCGCGGATGGGCGGCCGGCGTTTCGCTTCGTGACGCTCGATCGGGTCTAGGCCGGGCCGTCGAGAATGGCGTCGATCGCGGCGCCCACGTCTTCGACCGACGCCATGCCATCGACGCGGCGCACGAGATCCTTTGCCTCATAGAAGGGCAGGATCGGCGCGGTCTTCGCTCGATACTCTTCCATGCGGGTACGCACCGTCTGCTCGTTATCGTCGGGACGGCGCTTGAATTCGGTCGACCCGCAGACGTCGCAGACACCCTGAACCTTGGTCGGCCGAAGACTGTCGTGATAACCGGTGCCGCACTTGGCGCAGGTGAAACGGCCGGTGATGCGCGTGACCAGCGCTTCCTCGTCGACCGCCAATTCTATGACGTAGTCCAGCTTGCGCCCGCGTTGGCCGAGCAGAATTTCCAGCGCTTCGGCCTGGTGCCTGGTCCGCGGGAAGCCGTCGAAGATCGCGCCCATGTCGGCGGACGCGTCGAGCCGCTCGCCGATCAGCGCGCTGACGATGGCGTCGCTGACCAGCTCGCCGCGCTCCATCACCGCTTTCGCCTTCAGGCCCACCGGCGTCCCGGCCGAGACCGCTTCGCGCAGCATATCGCCGGTAGATAGCTGGATCATGCCCCGGTTCGCCTGCAGCCGGGCGGCCTGCGTTCCCTTGCCCGCACCCGGCGGTCCCAACAGGATGATGTTCAGCATCGCGAGCGCTCCCCTCCCTGAACGCGTGGAAACTAGCGCCGGCGCGGCGTGGTCTTGAGCTTCGCCTTCTTGATGAGATCGCCATATTGATGGGCGATCAGATGGCTCTGGATCTGGCTTACCGTGTCCATGGTCACGTTGACGACGATCAGCAGGCTGGTGCCGCCAAGCGCGAGATGGATACCGGATTGGCCCGACAGCATCTCGGGAATGATGCAGATAAGCACCAGATAAGCGGCGCCGACCACGGTGATCCGATTAAGCAGATAATCGAAATAATGCTCGGTCGCCTTGCCGGGACGAACGCCCGGGATGAAGCCGCCGTGGCGCTTCAGATTGTCGGCCGTTTCCTCGCTGTTGAACTGCACCGCCGTGTAGAAGAACGTGAAGAAGGCGATCCCGATGCCGTAGAGCGCCGTGTAGGCCGCCGAGCCTGGCTGCAGGAACGTGGTGGCGGTGATCAACCAGTCGCTGCTGGCGGAATCGGACGAAGCCCGGTTTCCGGCCCACTGCAGAATGGTCAGCGGCATCAGTAGTAGCGACGATGCGAAGATCGGCGGGATGACGCCCGAAGTGTTGAGCTTGATCGGCAGGTGCGAGCGCTCCTGCTGCATGCCGCGCGCGGTCTGGCGCTTGGGATACTGGATCAGGACCCGGCGCTGGGCGCGCTCCATGAAGCAGATGAACAGGATCAGGACGACCGCCAGGGCGACGATGCCGACCACAACGACGGGGCTCATCGAACCGGTGCGGCCACCTTCGAGCAGCTGCGCGATACCCTGCGGCAACCGGGCGACGATACCCGCCATGATGATCAGCGAAACGCCGTTGCCGATACCGCGGCTGGTAATTTGCTCACCAATCCACATCAGGAACAGGGTGCCGCCCACAAGGCTGATGGTGCCGGCAATCTCGAACAAACGTCCCGGCTCGACGACGGCGTGAATGCCCTGGTTGACGCCCTGCGACTCCAGACCGCGCACCGCGAGATAACCCTGCACGAGGGTAATCGCGACAGTCAGGTAGCGAGTGTATTGATTGAGCTTCTTGCGTCCGGACTCGCCCTCTTTCTTGAGGGCCTTCCACGGCTCGTAGAGCGTTCCGCCAAGCTGAACGACAATCGACGCCGTGATGTACGGCATGACGCCCAGCGCGACGATGCTGAACCGCTCCAGCGCACCGCCGGAGAAGGTGTTGAAGACGTCGAGGATGCCGCCGCTCTGCGTCTGGTACAGCGCGTTCATCGCCACCGGGTCGATGCCTGGCACCGGCACGAACGACAACAGCCGGAACAAAACCAGCGCGCCGATGGTGAACCACAGCCGCTTCTTGAGCTCTGCCGACTTTTGGAAGTTCGCGAACGAAATGCTGGAGGCGAGTTGTTCGGCTGCGGATGCCATGGACGTCAAATTCCCCGGAAAAACAAACGGCGGCGATTAGGCGTAAAAGCCTCCCCGCCGCCGATATAGTGGCTCTGGGCCGCTTGTCTAAGACCCTTAGGCCTTGGAGGCGGCAGCCTGGTCGGCGAGCCGCTTCTCGCGGACCTTGCCCTTTTTCGCGGCAGCCAGTTCGGCCGGGTTCTTGCGCTCGATCAGCTCGACCGATCCGCCCGCCTTTTCGATTGCCTCGCGCGCGCCCTTGGACACGCCAGCGACCTTGCAGTTGAGCTTGGCCTTGAGCTCGCCCTTGCCGAGCAGCCGGACACCGTCCTTGCCGCCGCGGCCGAGGCCGGCGGCCTTCAGCGTGTCATGGTCAAGCGTGCCCTTGGCATCGAGCTTGCCGGCGTCGATCATCTTCTGGACCGCGCCGATGTTCACTTCGGCATAGTCCTTGGCGAAGATGTTGTTGAAGCCGCGCTTCGGGATCCGCATGTGGAGCGGCATCTGGCCGCCCTCGAAGCCGTTGATCGACACGCCCGAGCGCGACTTGGCGCCCTTCTGACCGCGACCGGCAGTCTTGCCGAGTCCCGAGCCGATGCCACGGCCGACTCGCACGCGACTTTTGCGCGCGCCTTGATTGTCCTTGAGTTCGTTGAGTTTCATGTTCGTGCACTCGCTTTCGCTTTTGTCGCGCATGCCCTGACGGGCACAAGGTTTACGCCGCTTCTTCGACCGCCAGCAGATGCGCCACCTTGCGGACCTGGCCGAGCACTTCAGGCGTGCCCTCCACTTCCACGCTGCGGTGCAGCTTGTTGAGGCCGAGGCCGACGAGCGTCGCCCGCTGCGTCTTGTCGCGGCGGATCGGCGATCCGGTCTGGGTAATCTTGATCTTCGCCATCGTGCTTACTCCGCGAGCGCTTCGGCCTGGACTTCAGCCTCGGCGGCGCTGGCGCCGCCACGGCCGAGCAGGTCGGCGACCTTCTTGCCGCGGCGCTGCGAGACAGCGCGCGGGCTCGACTGATCCTTGAGCGCCTCAAAGGTCGCCCGGATCATGTTGTACGGGTTGGACGTGCCGACCGACTTGGTGACCACGTCGTGGACGCCGAGGCTCTCGAAGATGGCGCGCATCGGGCCACCCGCGATGATCCCGGTCCCCGCCGGAGCGGTACGGATCGTCACGCGGCCTGCACCGAAGTGCCCAAGGCCATCATGGTGCAGCGTGCGGCCATCGCGCAGCGGAACGCGGATCATCGCCTTCTTTGCCGCGGCCGTCGCCTTGCTGATCGCTTCCGGTACTTCGCGGGCCTTGCCATGGCCGAAGCCGGCGCGGCCCTTGCCGTCGCCAACGACGACGAGCGCGGCGAAGCCGAAGCGCTTGCCACCCTTCACGGTCTTGGAGACGCGGTTGATGTGCACGAGCTTCTCGATCAGCTCCTCGCCACCGTCGTCGTCACCGCCACGGCCGCCACGGCGGTCGTCGCGACGGCCACGGCCACCGCCGCGGTTATCGCGGCCGCCACCCGGTCCGCCACGGCCACGGCCGCCGCCGCCGCCACGCGGGCCACGGCCCTGCGGCTGCTGCTGCTGTTCTTCGGCCGGGGCAGGCGCGGCGTCGGCTAAGGCCGGCGCTTCGGCAACTGCGGTATCGGTGTTCTGCTGGTTCTCGTCTTGCATTCTAGAACTCCAGTCCGCCTTCGCGGGCAGCGTCGGCGAGGGCCTTCACGCGGCCATGGAACAGGAAGCCGCCACGGTCGAACACGACGGTCGACACACCGGCCTGCTTGGCGCGCTCGGCGATCGCCTTGCCCACGGCAGCAGCGCTGTCCTTGGTCGCACCGGTCTTGCCCTTGACGTCCTTTTCGAGGGTCGAGGCGGAAGCGAGCGTCTTGCCCGCCGCATCGTCGATAACCTGCGCATAGATGTGCCGGCCCGAACGGTGAACCGAAAGACGGGCCTTGCCCGAGGAGCGCGCGCGGAGCGCGGTACGCACCCGGCGGCGGCGGCGGTCGAATAGAGAGAGGTTCGCCATGGCTACTTCTTCTTGCCTTCTTTGCGGAAGATGAACTCACCGCGATACTTGATGCCCTTGCCCTTGTAGGGCTCCGGCTTCCGCCAGCGGCGGATTTCGGCCGCGACCTGGCCGACCTGCTGCTTGTCGATGCCGCTGATCTCGACCGTATTCTGGTCGGGAGTCTTGACGTCGACGCCTTCCGGCACCGGGAAGTTCACGTCGTGGCTGTAACCGAGCTGAAGACGCAGGTTCTTGCCCTGGGCCTGAGCGCGGTAGCCGACGCCAGTGATTTCCAGCACCTTGGTGAAGCCCTCGGTCACGCCTGTGACGAGGTTCTGCACGTTGGTGCGGGTCATGCCCCAGGCGGCGCGGTTGCGCTGGGCCTGGGTCAGCGGCGTGACGCGGATTTCGCCTTCGGCGATCTCATACTTCACGAGGTCGTCGAGCAGCTGCATCGACAGCGCGCCCTTCGGACCTTTCACGGTCAGCGTCTGGCCCTCGACGGTCGCCGATACGCCCGACGGCATGGGGACCGGCTTTTTGCCAATGCGAGACATTAGAATACCTCCGCCAGCACTTCGCCGCCGACATTCTGGTCACGCGCTTCAGCGTCCGACAGCACGCCGCGCGGGGTCGACACGATGATCGTGCCGAGGCCATTGCGGATGCGCGGAAGCTCGCGAGCGGCCGAATAGACCCGGCGGCCAGGCTTCGAAACGCGGGCCAGATGCTGGATCGCCGGCTGGCCCTCGAAATATTTGAGCTCGATGCGCAGGCCTTTCTGGCCGGCCAGTTCTTCTTCCGCGTAACCGCGGATGTAGCCCTCGCGCTGAAGCACGTCGAGGACGCTGGAGCGCAGCTTGGAAGCCGGCGTCAGGATCGAGTCCTTGCGCGCCGACTGGCCGTTGCGGATGCGGGTGAGCATATCACCCAGGGGATCGGTCATCGCCATCTTTGTACCCTTACCAGCTCGACTTGATCACGCCGGGGATCAGGCCCTTGTTGGCCAGTTCCCGAAGCATGATCCGCGACAGGCGGAACTTGCGGTAATAAGCGCGCGAACGGCCAGTCAGCTCGCAGCGGTTGCGAACTCGCGTCGGGTTCCCGTTGCGCGGCAGCTCCGCCATCTTCAGACGCGCCATCAGTCGCT
>Ga0207705_10003576_pt1 | contig 11839 bp, 6 predicted proteins | sample KBSC13metaG_FD_184314 | JGI IMG/M metagenome (GOLD analysis project Ga0207705, IMG submission 184314) | Corn rhizosphere microbial communities from Kellogg Biological Station, Michigan, USA - KBS C1-3 metaG (SPAdes) (version 2) | ecosystem: Host-associated > Plants > Roots > Rhizosphere > Soil ...
CTCGTCGTCGCGCCCAGTGCCGCGATCCAGAACGGCAACCAGGGCCCGTTCGTGTACGTGGTCGGGGCCGACCAGACGGTCGCGCTGCGTCCCGTCACGCTGGGCCCTGTCGATGGCGACCGCACGGCCGTCACGGCCGGCCTCGAGGCCGGAGAGCAGGTCGTCGTGACCGGCGTCGACCGCCTGCGCAACGGCGCCAGGGTCGTGCTGCCCGGCCCGCGCGGCAAGGAAGGCGGCAAGGAAGGCCCCAGCACGCGTGCCACGGCGCTCGACGACCGCGCCGGCACGCGCCGGGAGTCGGCGGGATGAACCCATCGCGCGCCTTCATCCTGCGTCCGGTGGCCACGTGCCTCCTGATGTTGGCCGTGCTGCTGTCCGGCCTCCTCGCCTACCGGCTGCTGCCGCAATCGGCGCTGCCCCAGGTCGACTATCCGACGATCCAGGTCACGACCGGCTATCCCGGCGCCAGTCCCGACGTCGTCGCGACGGCGATCACGGCGCCGCTCGAGCGCCAGTTCGGCGCGATCGCCGGGCTGGCGCAGATGTCGTCGTCGAGTTCCGGCGGCGCATCCGTGATCACGCTGCAGTTCGCGCTCGACGTCAGCCTCGACGTGGCCGAACAATCCGTGCAGGCCGCCATCAACGCGGCGGCCTCCTACCTGCCGCAGGACCTGCCCGCGCCGCCCGTCTACAGCAAGGTCAATCCGGCCGACGCGCCTATCCTCACCCTGGCCGTGCGCTCCGATACCCTGCCGCTGACCCGGTTGCAGGACATCGTCGACACGGCGATGGCGCCGAAGATCGCGCAGGTGACGGGCGTCGGCCTCGTGAGCCTGGCTGGTGGCCAGCGCCCGGCCGTGCGCATCCGGGTCAACCCGGCCGCGCTGGCGGCGTACGGCATCGGCTTCGACCAGTTGCGCGCCGCCATCGCCGCGGCGAACTCGAACCAGGCCAAGGGCAGCTTCGACGGCCCGCTGCAGGCCGCCGCGCTGGACGCCAACAGCCAGCTGCGCAGCGCCGCCGAATACCGTCAGGTGGTGCTGGCCACGCGCGCCGGCAACCCGGTGCACCTGGCCGACGTGGCCGACGTGCGCGAAGCCCCCGAGGACCTGCACCTGGCCGCCTGGGCCAACGACAGCCAGGCCATCCTCGTCAACATCCAGCGCCAGCCGGGCGCCAACGTGATCGACGTGGCCAATCGCATCAAGGCGCTGCTGCCGGCGCTGCGCGCAGGCCTGCCCGCCAGCGTCGAGCTGACGGTGCTGGCCGATCGCACGACGACGATCCGCCAGGCCGTGCACGACGTGCAGTTCGAACTGGTGCTGGCGATCGGCCTCGTCGTGATGGTCATCGCCCTGTTCCTGCGCAACGTGGCGGCCACGCTGATCCCCAGCCTCGCGGTGCCGCTGTCGCTCGTCGGCACGTTCGGCGTGATGTACCTGGCCGGCTTCAGCCTGAACAACCTCACCTTGATGGCGCTGACCATCGCCACCGGCTTCGTCGTCGACGACGCCATCGTCATGATCGAGAACATCGCGCGCCACGTCGAGGAAGGCGCGACACCCATGGAAGCCGCGCTCAAGGGCTCGAAGCAGATCGGCTTCACGATCATCTCGCTCACGTTCTCGCTGATCGCGGTGCTGATCCCGTTGCTGTACATGGCGGACGTCGTCGGCCGGTTGTTCCGCGAATTCGCGATCACGCTGGCCGTCGCCATCCTGATCTCGGCCGCCGTGTCGCTGACCTTGACGCCCATGTTGTGCGCGCGCCTGCTGCGCCACCAGAAGCCGGCCGCCGATCCCTTCTTCGACGCCGTACTGAAACGCTACGGCCGCGCGCTGGAATGGGTGCTGCGCCACCAGCGCGCCACGCTGGCCGTCACGCTGGGCACCGTGGCGCTCACTGGCCTGCTGGCCTGGGGCATCCCGAAGGGTTTCTTCCCCGCGCAGGACACCGGCGCGATCCAGGTGATCACGGAAGGACCGCAGACGACGTCGTTCGGCGCGATGGCCGAGCGCCAGCAGGCGATCGCGCGCGTGATCCTGCGCGACCCGGCCGTGGCCAGCCTGTCGTCGATCGTCGGCATCGACGGCGTCAACACCACCGTCAACAGCGGCCGGCTGCTCGTCAACCTCAAGCCGCACGAAGACCGTGCCGAACGCGCGCCCGCCGTCATCGCGCGCCTGCGCGCGGCCGTGGCCGGCGTGCCGGGCATCACCGCCTACTTCCAGCCGCTGCAGGACCTGACCGTGGAAGACCGCGTCAGCCGCACGCAATACCAGTACCTCGTCGAGAGCATGGACGGCGACGCGCTGGCCGATGCGCTGCCCCAGTTGACGACCGCGCTGCGCACGCTGCCGCAGCTGACGGACGTCACGAGCAACGTGCAGGACGCCGGCCTGAAAGCCTACCTGGAGATCGACCGCGACGCCGCCAGCCGCCTGGGGGTCTCCGTCGCCGCCATCGACGACGCCCTGTACAGCGCGTTCGGCCAGCGCCTGATCTCGACCATCTTCACGCAGACGAACCAGTACCGTGTCGTGCTGGAGGCGCAGCGCGGCGCGGACAACGGCCTGAAGGCCCTGGACGCCATCCACGTGAGCGGCACAAGCGGCCGCCAGATCCCGCTCGGCACGCTCGTGCGCGTGCGCGAGATGCCGGCCAACCTGCTGGTCAGCCGCGAGAAGCAGTTCCCGGCCGCGACCATCTCATTCAACCTCGCGCAGGGATACTCGCTGGGCGACGCCGTCGCCGCCATCGAGGCGAAACGCCAGTCGCTCGACCTGCCGGACAGCGTGCAGACGCGCTTCCGCGGCGCGGCGCTCGCCTTCCGCACGGCGCTGTCCAACGAAGTGTTCCTCATCCTCGCCGCGCTGGTGACGATGTACATCGTGCTGGGCGTGTTGTACGAGAGCTTCGTCCATCCCCTGACGATCCTGTCCACCCTGCCCTCGGCCGGCATCGGCGCCCTGCTCGCGCTGTGGGTCAGCGGGCATGACCTCTCCGTGATCGCCATCATCGGCATCGTCCTCCTGATCGGCATCGTGCAGAAGAACGCCATCATGATCATCGACTTCGCGCTGGACGCGGAACGCAGCCGCGGCATGCATCCGCGCGCGGCGATCTACGAGGCCTGCCTGCTGCGCCTGCGTCCGATCCTGATGACCACGCTGGCTGCCCTGTTCAGCGCCGTGCCGATGATCTTCGGCAGCGGCCCCGGCGCCGAGCTGCGCGAACCGCTCGGCATCGCCCTCGTCGGCGGGCTGCTGGCCAGCCAGGCGCTGACCTTGTTCACGACGCCCGTCATCTACCTCGCCTTCGACCGGCTCGGCCGTCGCTTCGCGCGCGGCGCGGTGCGGGAACATGCCGTCCGGCCGGGCGAGGCCCAGGTGGTGGAGCTGCGCGCGTGAACTGGTCGGCCTTCTTCATCCGCCGGCCCGTCGCCACGATCCTGCTGACGCTCGCGATCGCGCTGCCCGGCATGCTCGCGTACGCGCTGCTGCCGCGCGCCGCCCTGCCCCAGGTCGACTTTCCCACGTTGAGCGTGCAGGCCAACCTGCCCGGCGCCAGCCCGGAGACGATGGCGGCCACGGTCGCCACACCGCTCGAGCGCGTGCTCGGGCGCGTCTCGGGCATCACGGAAATGACGTCGTCCAGCACGCAGGGCACCACGCGCATCAACCTGCAGTTCGACATCGACCGCGACATCGACGGCGCCGCCCGTGACGTGCAGTCGGCCATCAACGCCGCGCGCGCGCTGCTGCCGGCCATGCCGAGCAATCCGTCGTACCGCAAGTCGAATTCGGCCGGTCCGCCGGTCATGACGTTCGCGCTCAGGTCGGACACGCACACGCAGGACCAGCTGTACGACATCGCGTTCACGGTGCTGGGCCAGAAGGTCTCGCAGGTGAAGGGCGTGGGCCAGGTGAACGTCAACGGCAGCTCGCTGCGCGCCGTGCGCATCGAGGTCGACCCGAACGTCCTGAACCAGTACGGCATCGGGCTGGAACAGGTGCGCCAGGCACTGGCCGCCGCCAACGTCAACGCGCCCAAGGGTTTCGTCGAGGACGGGCAGCGGCGCTGGCAGCTCGACGTCAACGACCAGGCGCGCCAGGCGCGCGACTACCGCGACCTCGTCGTCGCCTGGAACAAGGGGGCACCGGTACGCCTGGCCGACGTGGCGCGCGTGCGCGACGCCGTGCAGGACGTGCGCAACGCCGGCTCGTACGGCGGCAAGCCCGCCATCATCATCGCCGCCTTCGCCCAGCCGGGCGCCAACGTGATCGCCACCGTCGACGCGCTGCACGCCCTGCTGCCGCAGCTGCGGCGGCTGGCGCCGGCCGGCGTCGACGTCGAGGTGGCCATCGACCGCAGCACGACCATCCGCAAGTCGCTGTCGGAAGTCCAGGAAACGCTGGGCATCGCCGTCGGCCTGGTGGTGGCCGTCACGTTCCTGTTCCTGCGCAACGGCCGTGCCACCCTGATCCCCAGCATCGCGATCCCCGTTTCGCTGCTGGGCACCTTGGCGATCATCTGGCTGCTCGGCTACAGCCTGAACAACCTGTCGCTGATGGCCCTGATCATCTCGACGGGCTTCGTCGTCGACGACGCCATCGTGGTCGTGGAGAACGCCGTCAAGCACATCGAAGCGGGCATGGCGCCCGTCGCGGCCGCGCTGCGCGGCGCGAAGGAAGTGGGCTTCACGGTGCTGGCGATGAGCGTTTCGCTGGTGGCCGTGTTCATTCCGCTGCTGTTCATGGGCGGCATCGTCGGGCGGCTGTTCCGCGAGTTCGCCGTCACGCTGTTGCTCGCCGTGCTGATCTCGCTCGTGATCTCGCTGACGACGACGCCGATGCTGTGCGCGCTGCTGCTGCGCCCAGTCGACGCACACGCCGCACCCGGCCTCTTTGGGCGCGCGCTGGACCGTGTGCTGGCGGGCTACCGCCGCACGCTCGACTGGACCCTGCGCCACGCACGCTTCACGCTCCTGCTGCTCGCGGCGACGATCGCGCTGAACGCATGGCTGTACACGATCGTGCCGAAGGGCTTCTTTCCGATCCAGGACACGGGCCGCCTGATGGGCGCGTTCCAGGCCGACCAGAGCACGTCGTTCCAGGCGATGCGGCAAAAGATCGACCGCATGCTGAAGATCCTGCGCACGGACCCGGACATCGACAATTTCTACGAGTACTCGGGCGGATTCGGCAGCCAGCAGACGAATACGGGCACCGTGTTCGTGCGCCTGAAGCCGCTCGCCGAGCGCAAGGCGGATGCCCAGGAAATCATGGCACGGCTGCGACCGAAGCTGGCGCGCGTGCCCGGCATCTCGCTGTTCCTGTCGTCCAACCAGGACCTGACGATCGGCGCCCGCACGAGTGGCGCGCAATACCAGTACACGATGCTGTCGAGCGACCTGGACGTCCTGCGCAGCCTCGCGCCGCGGCTGCGCGGCGCGCTGGCACGACTGCCGCAGCTCACGGACGTCAACAGCGATTACCAGGACAAGGGCCTGCAGACGCAGCTCGTCGTCGACCGCGCCGCCGCCGCGCGTCTCGGCATCACGGCGCGCCAGATCGACGCCGCGCTGAACGACGCGTTCGGTCAGCGCCCCATCTCGACGATCTACGAGCCGCTGAACCAGTATTTCGTCGTCCTCACCCTGCTGCCGCAGTTCACGCAGGACGCGGCCGCGCTGAACCATGTCTACCTGATCGGCGCCGACGGCGCGAAGGTGCCGCTGGCGGCGATCAGCCACTGGGAAAACCGGACCGCGCCGCTGGCCATCAACCACCAGGGCACCGCGGCCGCGGCGACCGTCTCGTTCAACCTGGCCCCCGGCGTCACGCTGGACCAGGCCGCGGCGCTCGTCGACAAGGCGTTCGCCGGCCTGAATCCGCCGGACACCCTCACCGCCCGCTTCGCCGGCGCCGCCCAGGTGTTCCAGGATTCGCTGGCCACGCAGCCGTGGCTGATCCTGGCGGCGCTGCTGTCCGTGTACATCGTGCTCGGCATCCTGTACGAGAGCGCCGTCCACCCGCTGACGATCCTGTCCACCCTGCCGTCGGCCGGCGTGGGCGCGCTGCTGGCGCTGATGGCCTGCGGCACGGAATTCTCGCTGATCGCCTTCATCGGCGTGATCCTGCTCGTCGGGATCGTCAAGAAGAACGCGATCATGATGATCGATACGGCGCTGCAGCTGGAACGCGAACAGGGCCTCGGCCCGGAAGCGTCGATCCGCCAGGCCTGCCTGCAGCGCTTCCGCCCGATCCTGATGACCACCCTGGCCGCGCTGTTCGGCGCACTGCCGCTGGCGCTGGGTGCCGGCGACGGCGCCGAGCTGCGCCGCCCGCTGGGCCTCGCCATCGTCGGCGGCCTGCTGTTCAGCCAGGCGCTCACGCTGTACACGACGCCGGTCGTCTACCTCGCGCTCGACCGCCTGCGCCATCGCACGCTGCGCCGCTTCCGGCGCACGCCGACTCTCGCCACCCCTGAATCCCCCGTCCCATCGCAATGAACGTCATCCGCATCACACTGCTCGCATCCCTGCTGGCCGGCTGCGCCGCCGGCCCCGCCTATCATCGCCCGGACGTCCCCGTTACCGCCTACAAGGAAGCGGTCGCGCTGCCTGCCTGGAAGTACGCCGAACCGGCCGAACCGGACCCGCAGGGCCGGTGGTGGCTGGCCTACGGCGATGCACGCCTGTCCGAACTCGTCGAGGAAGCCGGCCGCGCCAACGACGGCCTGCGCATCAGCGAGGCGCGCTACCGCCAGGCGCTGGCGCTTGCCGATGCCGCGCGCGCCGGCCTGCTCCCCTTCCTCGACGTGTCCGCCGGCGCAAAACGCGGTACGGGCAACGGGACTGGAGGCGCCGGCAACATCGCCACCAGCCGGCGCGTCGGATTCGAAGCCGGTTGGGAAGCCGACGTGTGGGGCCGCGCACGCCGGCAGGCGGAATCCGGCCGGCTGCTGGCTGATGCCGCGGCGGCCGACCTGGCTGCCGCACGTCTGGCCGTGCAGGCGACGGTCGCGCAGTTGTACTTCCAGATCCGTGTCCTGGATGCCCAGCAGGGCCTGCTCGACGACACCGCGCAGGCCTACGAGCGCAGCCTGCAGCTCGCACAGCAGCGCCAGCGCTACGGCGTCGCCACCACGGCCGACGTGGCACAGGCACAGGCGCAGCTGAAATCGACGCAGGCGCTGGCCGTCGACAACCATGTCCAACGCAGCCAGCTCGAACATGCGCTCGCCGTGCTGCTGGGCCGCGAACCGGCCGCCTTCGCGCTGGCGCCCGCTGCCGGTGCGCCGGCGAAGGTGCCCGTCGTGCCGGCCGGCGTGCCATCGCGTCTGCTGGAACGCCGGCCGGGCGTGGCAGCTGCGGAACGCCGCGTCGCCAGCGCCAACGCCGCCGTCGGTGCCGCGCAGGCGGCGTATTTTCCCGACCTGACGCTGTCCGCGACCGGCGGCTTCCAGGGCACGGACGCCGCGCAATGGCTGACGGTGCCGGGCCGCGTGTGGGCGCTGGGCCCCGCGCTCGCCGTATCGGTGTTCGACGGCGGCGCGCGCCGCGCGCAGACGGCGAACGCGGTCGCCGCCTACGACGCCACGGTGGCCGGCTACCGGCAGACGGTGCTGGACAGCGTGCAGGAAGTGGAAGATGCGCTGGTACTGCTGGCGGGCCTGGAACGCGAATCCGAACTTCTCGACGCGGCCGTGCAGGCAGCGCGCACGTCGGAGCGGCAGATGCTGGACCGCTACCAGGCCGGGACGGCCGACTACCTGAGCGTCGTCACCGTGCAGGCGACAGCGCTGGCGGCGGAGCGCAGCGCGCTGGCCGCGCAGGGACGCCGGCTGGCGGCCAGCGTCGGGTTGATCCGTGCGCTCGGTGGAGGGTGGATCGGCCAGCAGGGCTGACGGCACTGCCCACGGGATTTCGCAGTGGCGCTGATGAATTCCGTGATGGAAGAGCGTTTAGCTGGCGAGCACAATCGTTCACAGTGATTTTTCGATAGATTTTCGTACGAAGTCACGCCCGGCAGGAGACGCCGGGACACTGCTATCGTAAACGTGCGCACAAGTGTGCGGCGTCCTCTTCCTGCCCCGAGTCGTCCTGCTGACCGTGCTCGTGCCTGGCAGGCGTGACTTTCCCGCCTCCCGCCAGCCCATCGCTGGCGGCAGTGTCCGGCGTCACCGCCCGGCTCGCCACGGGTAGCGCAGTTTGCGCCGCGTGGGCGCCGGTTGCGAGCCGTTGCAGATTGATCGCCGCGTTCACGTCGCGGTCGTGATGTGCGCCGCACGCCGCGCAGGTCCAAGTGCGTTCGCCCAGACCCAACGCGGCGTTTCGGTCGCCGCACGCCGAACACAGCTTGCTCGATGGATACCAGCGGTCGGCCACTACGAGTTGGGTGCCGTAGCGCGCGGTCTTGTATTGCAGCTGGCGCCTGAATTCATGAAAGCCGACATCGGAAATCGCGCGCGCCAGGTGGGCGTTGGCCAGCATCCCGCGCACGTTCAGGTCCTCGATCACTACCGTTTGATTTTCGCGGCACAACCGGGTAGTCAGCTTGTGCATGAAGTCGGCGCGCACGCGGGCGATGCGCGCGTGCAGTCGCGCCAGCGCGCGGGCGCCACACGTCCTGTTCTTCGATTCCGGCAGCCGTGTGCCTTTCGGGATCGGCCCCTTGATGCCGACAGCTTTCCTGGCCGCTTCCAGCTTGCCCGACTGACGCCGTGAACGAATGCGCAGGCGTCGCAGCGCCGCAGCGAGCGGACGCGGTGCCGCGATCTTCTCGCCACTCGACAGGGTAGCGGCCGCGCTCACGCCCAGGTCGACACCGGTAATGCCGTCACCCGTGTGGCGCAGGCGCGCAACGTGATCGGGCACCTCGACCTGCATCGCCAAATACCAGTGGTCGGCCTGGCGCCCGACACTTGCTCCCATGATCCTGCCGGGCCAGCGCAGATGCTCGCGCATTTGCACGCGGCCGACTTTCGGTAACACCGCTTCCGTCCCTTCGATCCGGAATTTATCGTTGGCAAGGTAGAACGCATCGCGACAACGTCCTTTCTTTTTGAAACGTGGACGGTGCGCCTGTTGGCCCGTGCGGCGCTGGTCGAAGTAGCGGGACCACGCTTTTGCCAGATTCGCGAAGGGTTGCGCGTGGGCGTCGCGGTGGATGGTGCGCAGCCAGGGCTGCCCGTCGTCGTCAAGCCAGTCCGGATCCGAATACTTGACGCGATTGAACTGCTTCTTCAGCGCCATCGCATTTGGTTTCTGGCCGGCGGCAACCTGGCGGTTCCACTCGGCGAGCGCCCAGTTCCAGACCCGCCGAGCGGAGCCTGCCGCGCGCGCGAAATACTCGCGCTGCGCAGGCGTCGCGTCGAGACGGATTTGGTGGGACAGAAGCATGCTCGTGGCTCCGCTCAGTAGGACGTTGGACCGAAGCCCGATGAACAAGTTCCCGGTGTCGTCAGAGCATATGCGCGGTCGGTGCGCCTATCGACACATTCGAGCATCAAGTTGGGAACATGGTAGTAGCTCCTCCATGGTCGACGGCGGCCGCGGCGTCGCGATCGGCACGTCGAGTAACTGAGCCAACTGAGCCAGCGGCGTCAGACCGCGTCCAGGGCCTGGCCGAGGTCCGCCAGCAGGTCGTCGATGTGCTCGATGCCGATCGACAGCCGCACGGTGTCCTCGGTCACGCCCGCCTTCGCCAGCTCGTCCGGTCCGAGCTGGCGATGCGTCGTGGACGCCGGGTGGCAGGCCAGCGACTTCGCGTCGCCGATGTTGACGAGGCGCGTGAACAGCTTCAGCGCATCCTGGAAGCGTGCTCCGCCCTCGCGGCCGCCCGAGACGCCGAACGTCAGCACGCCGGACGGCCGCCCGCCCAGGTATTTCAGCGCGAGGTCGTGGCCCGGATGGTCGGGCAGGCCCGCGTAGTTGACCCAGCGGACCTTCGCGTGGCCGTCCAGGTACTCGGCCACCTTCAGCGTGTTTTCGGTGATGCGGTCCAGGCGCAGCGCCAGCGTCTCGATGCCCTGCAGGATCAGGAACGCGTTGAACGGCGAGATCGCGCCGCCCGTGTTGCGCAGCGGGACCACGCGCGCGCGGCCGATGTAGGCGGCCGCGCCCAGCGCTTCCGTGTACACGACGCCGTGGTAAGACACGTCCGGCTCGTTCAGCCGGCGGAAGCGTTCCTTGTGCTCGGCCCAGGGGAATTTACCCGAATCGACGATGATGCCGCCGATCGAATTGCCGTGCCCACCCAGGTACTTGGTCAGCGAATGCACGACGATGTCGGCGCCATGCTCGAACGGCCGCAGCAGATAAGGCGTGGCCACCGTGTTGTCGACGATCAGGGGAACGCCATGGCGGTGCGCGACCTCGGCGATCTTCTCGATGTCCGTGATATTGCCCAGCGGGTTGCCGATCGATTCGATGTACACGGCCTTCGTGCGCTCGTCGATCAGGTGCGCGAACGATTCCGGCTCGCGGTAGTCGGCGAAGCGGGTCTGGATGCCGAACTGCGGCAGCGTGTGCGCGAACAGGTTGTACGTGCCGCCGTACAGCGTCGCCGCCGAGACGATGTTGTCGCCCGCCTCCGCGATCGTCAGGATCGCATACGTGATCGCCGTCTGGCCCGACGCCAGGGCCAGCGCACCGACGCCGCCTTCCAGTGCCGCCACGCGCTGCTCCAGCACGTCCTGCGTCGGGTTCATGATGCGCGTATAGATATTCCCCGGCACCTTCAGGTCGAACAGGTCGGCCCCATGCTGCGTGCTGTCGAAGGCGTACGACGCCGTCTGGTAGATCGGCACCGCGGCGGCGCGCGTGGTCGGGTCGGGCGTGTAACCGCCGTGGACTGCGATGGTCTCTGGTTTCATGCATTCTCCGTAAGCGTTGGACGCTGAGCACTATACGGCCGGGCAATGCGCGCGGCGAACGAATATTGACGAGCTAGCTTATCCATGCGGCGCATATATCGACATGCGAATTCCTTCGATGTCTTTTCGGCTGCGCACGGCTATAGTTCGCCGGACCATGACCCTGCAAGCCCATCACATCGCCTGCGTGCGCGGCGGCCGCACCCTGTTCTCCGACATCGACGTCGCCGTCGCGCCCGGAGAAGCGCTGTGGGTGCACGGCGCCAACGGCAGCGGCAAGAGCAGCCTGCTGCGCATCCTGTGCGGCCTCGCGCCGCCGGCCGCCGGCGCCGTGCACTGGCGCGGCCGCGACATCGTGCGGGCACGCGACGACTATCACCGCGACCTGTTCTACTGCGGCCATGCGCCCGGCCTGAAGGATGACCTGCCGGCCTGGCGCAACATCGACGTCAACCGCCGCATCGCCGGCCAGGCCGGCGGCATCGACGACGCGCGCCGTGCGCTGGCCCTGTTCGGCCTCGAACACGCGCTGCACCTGCCGTGCGCGATCCTGTCGCAGGGCCAGCGCAAGCGCGTCGCCCTCGCCCGTCTCGCCATCGCACCACGGCCCGCGCTACTGATCCTCGACGAACCGTTTTCCGCGCTGGATGCCGGTTCCATCGCCGCGCTGCACGCCCTGCTCGAGCAGCACCTGCTCGACGGCGGCAGCATCGTCTACACGACGCACCAGGACCTGGAACTCGGCGCGCGCCGCCTGCACCGGCTGGACCTGAACGGCGGCCGCTGATGTTGTCGACCTTTGCCTGCATCGTCCGGCGCGACCTGGAGCTCGCCCTGCGCCGCCGCGCCGACGTGTTCACCACGCTGTTCTTCTTCGTCATCGTGATCTCGCTGTTCCCGCTCGGCGTCGGTCCGGAACCCGCGCTGCTGCGCGCGATGGCACCCGGCATCCTGTGGG
>Ga0207705_10003578_pt1 | contig 11838 bp, 9 predicted proteins | sample KBSC13metaG_FD_184314 | JGI IMG/M metagenome (GOLD analysis project Ga0207705, IMG submission 184314) | Corn rhizosphere microbial communities from Kellogg Biological Station, Michigan, USA - KBS C1-3 metaG (SPAdes) (version 2) | ecosystem: Host-associated > Plants > Roots > Rhizosphere > Soil ...
CCCGCCAGGCTGATCGCCAGCGCCTCGGTGTCGGTTCGCGCCGCCGCCATCGCCCTTTCGACCGAAGCTTCGTCGCCAAAGGTCGGGACCACGCGGATCTCGTGGATCTCACGCACCCCGAAATAGATACGCAGGCATTGCGCGAGATGGGCGAGGTTGAAATCGAGCGCGGCGAGCGGCGAGCCCGGCCGGATGTCGAGCGCGCCCGCACCAATCAGGATCGCGATCTTGCCGTCGCCGTGCGTCGCGATCGCGCCTTCAGCGTCGTTGGTGAACGCCATCGTCGGCTGGATGATCAGATCGATGTAGTGCTTCAACCGGTACGGAAGCCCGAAATTCCACATCGGCGTCGAAAACAGCCAGGCATCGAACGTCAGCAAATGATCGACCCGCTGGCGCAATTCGGCCCAGCGTGCCTCGAATCCGCGCTCCACCGCTTCGCCGCGAATGAGGCGATAGCGGCTCTCGATCATCGCCCCGTCGAACTCCGGCAACGGCTCCGCCCAGAGGTCGAGCTCTTCAACCCGCGCATCGCCGAGATGGCACAGAAAATGCTCCGCCAGAGCCCGCGACCGCGATTTCGCGCCTCGCGGGCTGGCGACGATGTGCAACAGGCGCATCACGCCCCGTCGAGGTCGACGAAGATGTGGTCGTCTTCGATCTTCACCGGCCAGGTCGGGATCGGCTCGTCGGTCAGCGTTCCCGCCGGGCTGCCGTCGCGAAGGTCGAAGCGCACCCCATGAAGCGGGCAGAACAGAAAGCACGCCTTCATCCGCCCACCCTCCAGCTCCTGCTGCTGGTGGCTGCAGATCGCGCCGACCGCAAACAGGCCCATTGGGGCGCTAGCAACGAGCAAATGGCGATCGCCAACGCGAAATGCCTTGTTCGTTCCGTCGGGCACTTCCGCGACTGCGGCAATGCGCTGCCACGCCATCAGCGCCTCTGGTCGAAGCGCCGGCCGAGCATCGCCCCGGCGATGTTCACCTTCTGGATATCGATCGCGCCGCCGGCGATCCCCCAGCCCCAGCTGTCGCGCAGCCGCCGCTCCATCGGGAATTCCTTCGAATAGCCGTAGGCGCCCATAAGCTGCAGCGCGTCGCCGGTCACCTCGCGAGCGATCGAATTGGCGAAGCATTTGCCGACCGAGCTGTCGAGGACGCTGGGAAGGCCGCGCTCCGCGTTTGCCGCCGCCCGCCAGATCAGCAGCCGCGCGGCTTCCACCTTCATCTGCATGTCGGCGAGCTTCATCTGGACCGCCTGGAACTCGGCCAGCGGCTTGCCGAACTGCTTGCGCTCCTGAACGTAAGCGATGACGTCCTCCAACGCTCCCGACGCCTGGCCGAGCGCCATCGTCGCATTGCCGCAGCGTTCGAGGTCGAACGCCTCCATCAGCTTCTTGAAGCCGCCCGCGGGGACGATGACATTGTCGAGTGGCACGACGCAATCGTCGAAATTGAGGTCGGCGGAGGGAATGCCGCGGAACCCCATCAGGCTTTCGTTCGGGCCGAAGCTGAGCCCCGACGCGCCCTTTTCCACCAGAACAGCACCGATCGCGCTCGCGCCCGGGTCATCGTTCAGGCGGCAATAGACGACATAAGCGTCGGCATGCCCTCCGCCCGAGCACCAGCGCTTGGTGCCGTTGAGAGTCACGCGCTCCCCGTCGACAACCGCGCGCGTCCTCAAATCCGTCAGCGCGCTGCCAGCCTCCGGCTCGCTCATCGCGACGGCGACAATCATCTCGCCGGAGCAGACTTTGGGGACGATCCGCTGCTTCAGGGAGTCGCTTCCGAAATGCTCGATCGCGCGGACCGGTCCGACCATCGATTCAAAAATCGGAAAGGCGACCGCGCTGGAGATTTTCGCGAACTCCTCGAGGACGATCAGCGCCTCGACATTGCCGAGACCGAGGCCGCCGAGAGCTTCAGGAACATTGACGCCAAGGAATCCCATTTCCGCATAGCGCTTCACCAGGTCGCGGGACGGCGGCACATTGTCCCGCTCCAGCACTTCCGCGATCGGGCGCAATTCGGCTCGCGAGAAAGCGCGAGCGGCTTGCTGGAGCTCGCGCTGCTCGTCTGTAAGCCTGAAATCCATTAGCTACGCCTGTGTGCATCCGGATACAAAAAAGTCAAACATGATTGTTTTTTTCGAGTCGGTTTGGTAGATCGCAAGGGGGCATCGGAGGGTCGTGGTGGATTCGGCAACAATCGAACGCATTCGCGAAGGAATGGCCTTCGAGGCAAGCCGCAAAGGCCCGCCCGACGGCTTCCCGCGCCTGCCAGACATTCCCGCCGGCCGCTACGTCGATCCCGGCTATCTCGCACTCGAGGACGAGCGCCTGTGGAAGCGCAGCTGGTTGTACGCCGGGCACCGCGACCAATTGCCCGAGCCGGGAAGCTGGTTCCTGACGCGGAAGACCGGTTCTCCGATCATCATCGTGCGCGATCTCGATGACCGCATCCGCGCTTATTACAACACGTGTCGCCACCGCGGCGGGCCACTCGTCAAGGAAGAGGCCGGGCAAGGCCGGGGCTTCGTCTGCGGCTATCACGGGTGGAGCTACACGCTCGACGGCCGGCTCGTCGCAGTGCGCGACAAGCGCGATTTCGTCGACCTCGATTTCTCCTGCCACAGCCTCATCCCGGTCCACTGCGACACACTTGGCGGGTGGATTTTCATCAACGAGGACGAGGACGACGACCCGGTCTCGCTCGCCGAGTTCCTCGGCCCGGTCGCGAGCGAGCTCGAGCAGTTCCAGCCCGAAACCCTGACCCTGGTGGATTCGCGCGGTTATGACGTCCACTGCAATGTTAAGGTTCTGCTCGATGCCTTTCTTGAAGTGTATCACCTGAAATCGATCCACCAGAACACGGTCGATCGTTTTCTCGATCATCGCGGAACGACGATTAGCCTGTGGCCGAATGGCCATTCGCGCATGACGACGCCGAACCGGCGCCCCGAATGGGTCGATCCCGGCACCGTCGGAATGCCCGACATCCCGACCGTCACCGACATTCCGCGCACCAGCAACGTCAGCTATTATATTTTTCCGAACATCGTCATGCCGCCATCCGCGACCGGTATGCCCATGCTGGTGTTCTGGCCGAAATCCGACCGGACGATGCGGATCGAGTGCCACTGGTTCAGCCCGCCCTATGGCCCGGAAGGAAAGAGCCCGCTGTGGGAGACTCGCATCCGCAACTTCGAGCGGATCCTCGACGAGGATCTGCAATTCGCCCCGCAAATCCAGGAATCGCTGGAATCGCCGGGCTTCAAGGGCATGACCCTTTGCTATCAGGAGCGGCGCATCTATCATTATCATTCTGAGGTCGACCGCGTGATCGGCCCCAACAGGATCTCTGGCGATCTGCGCGTTGAACCGGTGCTCGACGACTGGGTTGAGGCCGAGTGAACGACCAGGTCCTGACTCACGATCCGGCTGACGAGCGCGTCCTTTTCGGCATGAGCGACGCGGAGCTGGCCGCCCGTCCGACGGTCTATCGCCCGGACCTGCTGAGCGGCAAAAGCTGGATCGTGTCGGGCGGCGGCTCGGGCATCGGCAAGGCGATCGCCTTCCTCGCCGCCCGGCTTGGCGCGGATGTGACCATCTGCGGCCGCACGGAAGAGAAGCTTGAGGCAACGCGCGACGCGATCAAGCAGGCGACCAGCCGCGACGTCGCGATCTACCCTATGTCGATCCGCGACCCCGAGGAGGTCGAGGCGCTACTTGACGACGTATTCGACCGGCACGGGCGGATCGATATGCTGATCAACAACGCCGGCGGACAGTTTCCGCAGGACGCGATCGATTTCTCGCGCAAGGGCTGGCTCGCGGTCGTCGACCTCAACCTCAACGGCACCTGGTGGATGATGCAGGAAGCGGCGCGGCGCTGGCGCGACCGCGGGCAGGCCGGCAACATCGTCAACATCGTAGCCAACGTCGAACGCGGGATGCCGCAGGCGGCGCATACTTGCGCGGCCCGGGCCGGAATCATCTATCTGTCGAAGACCGTCGCCACCGAATGGGCACCGCTTCAGATCCGGGTCAATTGCGTCGCCCCGGGCACGATCGAGACCGAGGGCTTCTCGGTCTATCCGCCGGCTGCGCTGGAGCGCTTTCACGAAGCCAATCCGATGAAGCGGCTGGGCGATGCCTGGGACGTAGCCGAAGCGACTATGTACCTCGGCTCCGACGCCGCCGCCTTCGTTACCGGGGAACTGCTGACGATCGACGGCGGCATGGCCCAGTGGGGCGTCGTCTGGCCCGCCGGCATGCCCGACTATTTCAACGTTAGCGGCGCCGCCTGAAGGAGGAACGCATGGCCCAGACCCCGATCGAGCGCATTCCGCGCGACCAGCTCGAGCCCCGCTGGCAAGGCGCCTGGGACATGCTCAACGGCCTCACCGGAGAGGCGGCGTTCATCGAGGCGATGGCCAATGCACCCGAGCTGCTCGAGTTCGCGATGGTTGAATTCTATCAGAAGATTTTCTTCGGCGGGCGCGTTGAGCAGAAGTACAAGCAGCTGCTGCGCCTGCGCCTCAGCCTCGCCCACGGCTGCCGCAGCTGCAATCTGCAGAATCGCGCCGGAATGCGCGAGGCCGGATACGACAGCCACGAGATCGAGGCGATTGAGGGCGACCGCTCCGGCTTCACCGACGCGGAGCGCGCCGTGCTCGATTTCGCCGACGAGATGGTGCTTACCAACCCCGGCGGAAGGCTCGATGGCCCGCTCTACCGCCGGCTGCGCGAGCATTTCGACGACGCGCAAATCTGCGAGCTCGGAGTCGTCGCCGGGTTCATCGGCGGGATGGCGAAAATGGCGTTCGTGCTCGACCTGGTCGAACGCGAGGCGACTTGCCCGTTCGTGCCCGCGACCGTTGCCGCCTAGCCGTTACCGCGCGGCGAAGACCAGCAGCACATTGCCGGGCATGTGATAATATAAGCCATAGCCCGAGTTCACGACGACATAGCCCTGGCCCACCGCGGCGCCCGGGCCGCTCATGCCGCCGCCGCGGCCTTCCGCCCCCGTGATCGTATTGACCGGACGCGTCGTGTCCACCGACCACAGCAGCTTGCCATTCGCGCTGTCGTAAGCCCGGAACTGACCGTCGAGATGACCGGCGAAGACCACGCCGGGGATCGCCGTGACCGCCGCCGAAATGCCGGGATCGCAGAACTGCTTGCCGCGGCAATTGTCCGGCGCCTTGTCGCTCCAGAGCACGCGGCCGGTGGCCGCATCGATTGCGTGGATGCCGGCGCCGCGCAGCCGCGGGTCGTATTTGCGCCCGTCGTGGGTGTCGGCCATGTCGTTGATCGGCACGAACACTCGCGTCCCCTCCGCCGCCATGCCGAAATGCACCCCGCCTTGCGTCCCGCCGTGGCCGAGCCGCCGTTGCCACAGGATCCTGCCGCTGTCGGGATCGATCCCGAAGGCGACGGCCGACTTCTGGCCGGCGACGATGATGTCGCGCCCGCCGCCAAGCGGAATGAGCAGGGGCGACGCTGCAACATCGAGGTCCGGCCCGTGCTCGCTCGGGCAATTGTCGTTGCCCATCATGCAGCCGACGTTCCACGCATCGCCCTTGGTCAGCTGCGCCGTCCAGCGCCGCTTGCCCGACCGCGCGTCGATCGCGATCACCGCGTCGCTGTTGCCGTCGGCGGGCGACGAGTAATTTTCGCCGCTGCCGAAGTAGAGCAGCTGGCGCTTGGCATCATAGGTCGGCGAATTCCACACCGGCGCGCCCGACGGACCCATGATGTTCGTGCCGCCGCTGGTCTTGCCCTGCGGCCGTGCCGGCTGGGTGACCGTGTAAGCGCGCCATTTCTCGCCGCCATCGGCTAGGTTGAGCGCGACCACCTCGCCGCGGAAGGTGCAGCAGGCATAGCCCGGATCCGCCGCCGATGTGACTTCAAGCGACGACACCGGCACGTACAGCATTCCCGCGGCGAGCGTCGGCGTGCCGGTAATCGTCGCGTTGGGATGATCGTCGACCTTTCGCTTCCACAGCAACTGCCCGCTGGTCGCATTGACCGCGTAGGCGCGGCCGAGGATGTCGCCGAAATAGAGCCGCTTGCTGGCGGGATCGGCGACGATCGCCGTGCGGACTTCCGCCGAGATGCGAGAGCTCCAGCGCAGGCATCCAGTGGCAAGGTCGAACGCGTAAATGGTGCCGTCGTGCCCGCCCACAAATACGGTACCCCAGCCGATCGTCGGCTGTGACCGCGCGCGAATCGCTCCCGGATAGGCGAAGGCCCATTTCAGCTTGAGCGCCGGAACGTCGGCTTTCGAGAGGCCGGCGACGGAAGCCGGAACGAAGCGCCGGTTGTCATGTCCCCAGCCGACAAGCGCAGGTGGAGTTGCGTTCGCGAACGCCGGCGTCGAACAGGATGCGGGCGGCTGCGGCGGCTTGTAATCCGCAAGGCTGATCCGCGTCAGATATTCGGCGACCTGCGTCTTCTGATCCGCGCTGAGGCGGCTCGCTTGCTGCGCCATCACGCCGCCGTTGAGCGCGGCGAGAATGGCGTCGGGCGACATCATCTCCAGCCACACTTGGTTGGGCGCTTTGGGGACGCCGCCGTTGTGGCAACCGGCGCAATTCTCGGCGAACAGCTGCTTTCCCGGATGATGGTCGACGTCGATCGGCTTGCCGGCGCGTGACTGGAACTCGTCGGTCGACTTGACCATCTCCCCGGCCTGGCGGCCGCCGGCCGCCTTCCGGTCGCAGGCGGACAGGTTCAGCGCGAGCAAGGCTGCGACAACACACGCGCCGAGGCGCCAGCGCAAGGTCACGTTGTCAGCCCTTCTCCGGCCTCAGCGGCCGCGTTCGCCGCGCTCGACCGGCGGCGGCGGAGGCGGAGGCGGAGGAGGAGGAGGCGGGGGGCAGGCGTCGGTCGCTAGGATCACCGAGCCGTCCGCGCACGTCTGCGTCGCCGGTGGCGGCGGCGGAGGCGGAGGCGGCGGAGGAGGCGGCGGCGGCGGAGCGGCCCGGCTCGGCTGGAGATGCAGGCCAGCCTCGACGCCGAAATAGCGCGGCGGCCCGTACTGGCTGTTGAGCCACAGGCCGGCGACGTTCTGCGACGCCGTCCGATACCTCTTGTCCGTCAAATTCTGCCCGACCAGGCGCAGGTAATAGCGGTCCGCCTCGTCGGCGAGGGTGATCGAGGCGTCGACCAGCATCCGCGAGTTGAGGAACGTGTTCCCCTGCGGGTCGGTGATCGATTGGGTGAACAGGTTGCGGCTCTGGTAGGCGACGCTGCCATCGAACGTCAGCTTGAAGGATCCGAGCGGCACGACATAATCGCCCGACAGAGTCCACTGCCATTTCGGGGCGCGATCGAGCGGCGATTTGGAGAGGTCGTAGCCGGCATTGGGCGCGGTATATTTGTCGTATTTGGCGTCCTGGTAGCCGAGGATCCCACGCAAGGTCAGGTTGTCGACCGGCCTCGCGGTCAGTTCGGCCTCGATGCCCTTCACCGTCGCGGCGGCCGCGTTGACGAAGATCGTCACCTGGTTCGGTTGGCCGTTGACGATCAGCGGGACGTTGAGCTGCTTCTGCAAGTCCTTGTACTTGACGTAAAAGCCGGTGAGGTTCGCTCGCACCCGGTGATCGGCAAGGTCGCTCTTGATGCCGACCTCATAGCTGCTCGCGGTTTCCGGCTTGGTCGCCCGTGCGGCTTCGCGGAAGGCGTCGAGATCGGTCCCGAAGGCCGCGAACCCGCCGATCTGATCGTTGAACCCGCCGCCTTTGTAACCCGTCGCGTGGGTCGCATAGAGGAAGACGTCGTCGGTCGCCTGGTAACTGACGCTGGCGCGGTACGTCAGCTTCTTCGACTTGTCCGTGAGCTTGATAACGTTGGCGGGGAACTTGTAGACGCTCGCGTCCAGCGGTTCGCCGATCGTGATGGTTGGATCGAAGCCGCCATTGAGCTCTGGGATGAACGCCTGCTGGCGACCGCGCCAGGTCTTGTCGTCCCAGGTCTGCCGCGCGCCGGCAGTGAGCGTCAGCTTGTCGGTAAACTTGTAATTGCCCTCGGCGAATATGGCCGACGAGCTCGCCTTCTGTGCGTTGCACAAGAGGTAGGGAGTGTCGTTCCACTTGCCGAACGGCAGCGGCCCGGACGCGAGATCGAGGAAGCCTAACAATTGCGACACGCAGAAGTCGACTGTGTCGTGCTGATAGAAAGCGCCCGCGACGAGATCCAACGGCCCCTGGAAGTGGCTCGCGAACCGAACTTCCTGCTGGAACGTCTTGCGATTGTCATCGCGTGTCGCGTCGAACACAGAAAGGCGCTCGCCGTCGGCGGCGACAGCCGTCACGCCGGCATAGGAGTTCGGAAGGCGCGAATTCTGTCGACGCCATCCCGTCACTGATGAGATTGTGCCCGCCCCGACGTCGATGTCGATGTTCGAATAGAGTCCGTCGACGTTGATCCGCTGGATGTCGCGCTCGAAATGGTCGTCGCGCAGCGTGATCCCCGAATTCTTGAGCGGATCGCTGCTGAGGTTCGGGACCTTGAGTCCGAGCAAGTCGGTCAGGAACGGCACCGTGCCCTTGTAGATCTGGTTCTCGTTGACCGACGGCACGGTGTCTGACCGATCGCGCAGGATTTCGTACTGGAACAGAGCAGTGATGTTCGACGAGGGCTCGACAAGCAGCTTCGCCCTGCCGTTGAATACGTCCTTGCCGCCGACGCGGCCGTCGTCGAGGCAGCCGGTCACGCCATCGAAGATTGACGGAGTGGTCGAGAAATTGAGCACCGGTCCGTAACAGGCCTGGTTCTTGTAATAGCCGTCGCTTTTTTCATAACCGCCGACGATCCGTAGCGCGGCAATGTCGCCGAGCGGGATGTTGACCGCGGCCTTCGCCTCCCGCGTGCCGAAGCTTCCATAGGTCAAGCGCGCGTCGCCGAAGATCTGGCCGAGCTCCGGCCGCTTGGTCCGCACCGTGACTGCGCCGCCCGATGAATTCTTGCCGAACAACGTCCCTTGCGGGCCGCGCAGCACTTCGACTTGCGACACGTCGAATGTGTCGAGCAACTGCGTCTGCACCGAAGGCATGACGAAGTCGTCGACCAGCACGACCACGGGCGGTTCGAAATAGACGATGATGTTGTTCTGCCCGACGCCCCGCATCGCGAAGCTCGCCGCGTTGAAGCCGGTGATCGTTTCCGCGGAGAAGTTCGGCACATAAAGCGCGAGCTTCCCGATATTGTCGGGATTGGCCTGCTTGATCAGGCTCTGGTCGATGGCGGACACCGCGACCGGCGTGCGTTGCAAGCGCGTCTCGCGCCGAGTCGCGGTGATCAGGATCTCACCCAGATGGTCCGATGTATTTTGCCCTTTCTGCTGATCCACGGCCGAGGTTGCCGAACCCGCCGGGGGCCCGGAAGGGGGTGCCGCCTGATCGTCCGCGGCGGGCGCGGTCTGAGCGACCGCCGGGCTGGCCAGCGCGATTGCCAATGCGAACGTTGCACTTGAAGCCGCAAAACGAACAGAGCGCATGAGTGTGGTCTCCCCTTATCGACCAGCTCCGCGGCATCTACTGTGCCATTCCGAGCCGGGCACCGTCCCGATCCGAAGCTGGCACAGCTCAAACTAACAATCAATCATGTTTGTTTTTTTTGCAGCACTTTCGAGCGCTCCGAAGGTAGCTTGGCCGTCGGCTCGAAAGGCGTCCTGCTCACGATGCTGCGCTGCACCATCAAATCTGCATCGGGGAGGCTATTGAAAAACAGTCATGATTGTTTTTTAGTACCCACCGGCGGGCGGGCGCAAAAGGAGATTCCAATGGGTTTCGACTTCAACGGATGGGACATCCACGTTGGCGAGCCGCATCCATTCAACGACCGCTCGCCGAAGATCGACAACGGCGCCGAGCGAGTCGATCCGAGTCGTTTTTACGATCCCGCCTACAAGCAGCTGGAATGGCAGCGTCTGTGGACCCGCACCTGGCTGCTCGCCGCCGTCGAATCCGACCTCCGCGAGGCTGGCGATTTCGTGAAGTTCGACATCGGCGACGAGAGCTTCATCGTCGTCCGCGATTCAGGCGGAGCGCTGCGCGCCCACTATAATGTTTGTCCGCACCGCGGCAGCCAGATCGTGCTCGCGGACTTCGGTTCGATCGGTCAATTCACTTGCCCGTTTCACAGCTGGCAATTCGCGCTGGACGGGCAATGCACGCGGATCACCGACGAATATACCTTCGACCCTGCGGTGCTGTGCCACGGCACCAACATGACCAGCGTCCGCGTCGAAAGCGCCGCCGGCCTCGTGTTCCTCACTATGAATCCCGAAGCGCCGACGCTTCGCGACTTCCTCGGCCCGCTCGTCGCGCAACTGGAGACCTACGACATCGAATCGATGAACGTCATCCATCACAAGCAGTCCGAATGGGGCGCCAACTGGAAGGGTGGGGTCGACGCCTTTTACGAGCTCTACCATTTGCATTCCGTCCATCCGCAAACCCAGGCGGTGATGGACGACCGGACCCAGATCGACCTCTATCCCAACGGCATGAGCCGGCAGTTCGTGCCCTTCGCGCAGCCGAGCCCGCGCTTTCCCGATCAAACCAGCATCAACCCGGGGATTCGGATGATGCTGTCCGACGCCGGCATCGATCCCGATGGCTTTAGCGGCACGGCAAAGGAAAGTCGCGCCGCGATCCAGGCGGCGAAACGCAAGCGCGCCCGCGAGTTCGGCCTCGACTATGACAAGTTCAGCGACACCCAGCTCAGCGATTCCACCATCTACGGCATCTTCCCCAACGTTCAGATCGGATGCCACCCCGAAGCCGTGTTCATCCACCGCTTCCTGCCGCATCCGACCGAGCCCGACCAATTCACCTACGACAATGTGATCAGCTTTCGTGATCTCGACGCCCCGGGGTACAGGCCCCCCGCGTGGATGGGCGTCGGTCCTGAAGTCGATACGACCGGCATGATCCGCCCCGAAATCGGCCGCGTGCCCCTGGGAGTTCCGCCGGAGCTTGGCGAAGTGCTCGACCAGGACTCGGAGCTGCTGCCGATCGTCCAGAAGGGCGCCCGCTCGCGCGGCTTCCGCGGGCCGTTGTGGAGCTATCAGGAGGGCCGCCTCCGCCATTTCCACACCGAGCTCGATCGCTACATCGCGGGAGAGAAGTGATGCCCTTCACGTTCCTTTCCCGCTTCCGCATAAAGCCCGAGCGCGATGCCGAGTTCGTCGCGTTGATCGCGGAGATGGAGGGCCACGCCGCCGAAGAGCCCGATACGTTGGCGTACAAATTCTATCGCCTCGACCAGTCGGGCGGGTACGCAGTGCTCGAGAGCTTCACCGACGAGGCGGCCGACAAGGCGCACCAAACCAATCCGAAGACGGCGCCGACCATCGCAAGGATGATCGAGATCATCGACGGGGGCTATCATCGCGAAATCCTCCACGACGTGACCCCCGGGTGACGGAGGCCGTACGGACCCTCGGCGCGATGCTGCGCCGGAGCGCTGCCGATCACCCCGACGGCGATGCATTGGTCTTTCCTGACCGGCGCGAGTCCCATTCCGCCCTCTACGGCGCGGCGAGGACCTGGGCCAAGGCGCTGATCGCGCTCGGGGTCCGGCCACGCGACCATGTCGGCATATTGCTTACCACGCGGCCCGAGTTCGTCGAGATCATGTTCGGCATCGCCATGGCGGGCGCCGTCGCCGTCCCGGTCAACGCGCGCTACCAGCCCGGCGAGCTCGCCTATCTCGTCAGGGACGCGGATCTCGTCGCCCTGATCACCACCGGCAAGGTCGCCGACAACCTCGATTTCGCCGATCGCCTGTTCAAGGCGATTCCGTCGCTCGGCTCGGCAGTTGACCCG
>Ga0207705_10003579_pt1 | contig 11834 bp, 15 predicted proteins | sample KBSC13metaG_FD_184314 | JGI IMG/M metagenome (GOLD analysis project Ga0207705, IMG submission 184314) | Corn rhizosphere microbial communities from Kellogg Biological Station, Michigan, USA - KBS C1-3 metaG (SPAdes) (version 2) | ecosystem: Host-associated > Plants > Roots > Rhizosphere > Soil ...
CGGCGGATGCCAAGCTAGGTTGGGTGCATATCGAAGCGACCGTGCGGGACAACTCGCAGCTTCAATGGTGGTTGCGTGGTTTCGGGCGCGAAGTCGAGGTACTGGCGCCGGCGGCATTGCGCAAGGCATTGCGCGCGTGATTCACGCTGGTGCCCATGGCGCAGGAGTAACCCGATGGATCTCCCGGTGACAAGACAACCGCGGCTCAGCAAATCGCGTGTGCTGTCGGGCCTGCAATGCGAGCGCCGGTTGTGGCTGGAAAACTTTCGGCCGGAATTGTCGGAAGTGGGTGTCGGTGCGCAAGCCCGGTTCGACACGGGTTACCAGGTGGGTGACATCGCGCGCGAACTTTTCGGGCCAGGAACGCTGATCGGCCATGTGCACGAACTCGACCGCGCCATCGCGGAGACCGTTCGGCTTGTTGCCGAACGCCAAGGGACAACGCTGTTCGAGGCTGCGTTCCGGCACGGCGGCGTGCTGGTGCGCGCCGATGTGCTGCGTCCTGTCGATGGCGGTTATGACCTCATCGAGGTCAAGGCTTCCACGGCGGTCAAGGACTACCAGCTCGACGACTGCGCCATCCAGGCTTGGGTGATCGGGAACGCAGGGGTTCCGTTGCGCGGTATCCATCTGGCGCATGTCGACAGCAGGTTCGTCTATCAGGGGAATGGCGACTACCAAGGACTATTGGTGACCGAGGACGTCACGGGCGCCGTCAGCGATCGGATGCGTGAAGTCCCGGGTTGGGTGGAACGTCTCAAGGGTGTGCTGCTGGGCACCGAGCCGCTTATCAACACCGGCGAGCACTGCCACAAGCCATTCGATTGCCCGTTCCTCGACTATTGCCGTGCGCAGGAACCCGCGGGCCCGGAATACCCCATCACGATCCTTCCGCGTGCAGCCAGGCTGACCCGGACACTGCAGGAGGAAGGCTACATCGATTTGTGCGAGGTTCCCGCGTCGCGGCTCGTCAATCCGCTGCACCGGCGCGTGCACGCGGCATCCATCAGCCAGCAGCCCTTCATGGGCCCGGAGGCCGCCGCGGCGATGCGACGGCTCGCGTACCCTCGTTATTACCTCGATTTCGAAACCGTCGATTTCGCGGTGCCCAAGTGGATCGGCACTCGGCCCTATCAGCAGATCCCGTTCCAATGGTCATGCCATGTCGAGCAACGGGACGGCTCGATCGCGCACGACATGTTCCTCGACCTGACGGGCGAGCCGCCGATGCGTGCGTTCGCGGAAAGTCTCCTTGCCGTCCTGGGCGATTCCGGCCCCATCCTCGTCTACAACATGGCCTTCGAGAAGACCCGCATCCTGGAACTCGCCGCCATGTTTCCCGACCTGGCGGCTCCGCTCAATGGCCTGGTCCCGCGGATTGCCGACCTGCTGCCGATCGCGCGCGAGTACTACTATCACCCGGCGATGAAAGGTTCGTGGTCCATCAAGAAGGTCATCCCGACGATCGCGCCAGACTTGGACTACGGCAATTTGGAGAACGTCGCCAGCAGCGGCGACGCGCCGCTTGCTTACCGCGAAGCGACGCACCCGGAAACCACCGAAGTGCGTCGCGCCGAACTCGATGCGGCGCTGCGCCTCTATTGTGCCAACGATACGCTGGCGATGGTAGAGCTGGTGAGAGCGTTATCGCGGTCGTGAACATGCTGCCACTTTCTTGCACGGTTGATCATTACGTCGAAGGATGATGCCTATGAATAAAATTCTTCTAGTTCGCGTCGGCGCTGATCAGAGCATGGGTGGTGGTCGTTGGAACGGCCCAGTCAATCCGGCCACTGGCGAATTTGCTTATGTTGCAATACCCGAATCCCGCAACATGCTGACCGGGCATGGACGTCCGTACAGCTCACCAGAACTGCTGGACACATTGCGAAACTTCAAAATTGCTCTACCGCCCCATTTACGTGATCGCCACATGCACCTAGACCCTGACTTCGAGTACTGCACGTACGGAGACCAAGGTCAGCGTGCGGCTCAACTCTTGCGACTAGCTTGCGGCGATATGATCATCTTTTATGCCGGGCTGCGTGCGAGCGACCGAGACAGGCTCGTGTATGCGCTCATTGGTCAGATTACGATCGCAAAGCTTCAGTACGCCAAAGATATTGCGAATCGAGATGTGAATGCGCACACGCGCCGAGATCCGATAACACCCAATGATCTGATTATTTTTGGAGATGCTTGCAAGTCAGGGCGCTACGAGCGGTGTATCTGCATTGGTGAGTGGCGCAATGGTGCTTACCGTGTACGGAGCGATCTGTTGGACGTGTGGGGCGACCTGACCGTCAATGATGGATGGCTTCAGCGAAGCGTACGTCTGCCTGAATTCAAAAACCCTAAAATGTTCTTGGAATGGTTAACCGCACAAACACCCGTGCTTCTAAAGCGAAACAACGCGTGAGGAATGAAAGCCATGAAACGTGATGAACTACCGAATATAAATCGAATCCTGGTCTACAAACGCACACACAGCAACGATCCGAGCCAGTCAGGTTGCTTTGGAAATCGGAATTGTATGGGGCGAATTCGCGACTACTTATTTGATGCTGTCATAGGCCTCGGCAGCGAGAAGCCGTGGCGAGATGCTAAAGCCATGGCGGGCAAACTTACATGGGTTGGCATGGGCCCAGCGAAGCGTAAAGATTACGATGAAAATGGAAATCAAGTTACACTGATAACGTTCGACCATTTTTGGTTGGACAACAATAACGGGCCATCATTTAGAGGTGTCGCTCCCGTACTGGCTGAGCGCTTTTTGGGCAAACATCCGCCAAGGTACATGATACTTCGACGTAATGTGAGTTATGAGAGCTTCGACGGTGATGTGTTCGCAGAGGCGCTTAGCATTCTGCATGAAAAAATGGGAGCTCCGCCGTCTTCTTCACCACAAGGGGAATTTGCGCCGGAGCGCATGACTAAGCGTCGCTGCTAAATTGCAAAGCGGAAGCAATATGAAGAAGCACCGCACTGCCAGGCACGGGTTAGCGGATTTTAGTTTTCGCCTCAAGAGCACAAATTGCGTGCCCGCCAACGGCCAATGCGCAAGATCGCTTTATAAAACCGAGTCCCTATGAAACAAGAAGAGCATGATGGGTATAGCGAGGTCGGGCGGCTTGTCTATCACAACGACAAGCGCGTGATCAATGCGTTTCGCAAGAGGCTGTCGGATGATTCTGATCAAGATGAGTTCGATGCGCTTGCTGCCGATGGGCATTACATGTTGCACATCGACTGGAATGGACCCGACTACGTCTCAATTGTTTCGAGTATCCGTAAGCTGAAGCAATGTTCCGGGCTCGCGGTAAAGTGGAACGATTTGAAGAAACTGGCACTCTGGCTTGGCGAGCAAGAGAGGGAGGCTGGCGACTACTGGTCGATCTCGTTCTTGAAGATGGTGGCGTCGATACTGGGCCGCTACGGGTTGGACGTGCTCCTCTTCCGCGATTCGGCAGACCCTGGCTGGGCTGCCTTGGCAGTGCTTCAACATGGAAGCACACGCCGCGCCGAAAAGCTGTTCGATCGATTGTTCGGCAAACTTGATATTACGTGGGGCGTCGCGTCAAAGGACGACTGGGATTCGCCCGAGGATGTTGCGAAAGAAATTCGGCGCCGGCTGGCCGCGATTGCTACCGAATCTTAGGCTGAGGGAACGAGGGGGTGTCGCCGCCGTTTGAGCAGGCACCGGCCGCCGCGCGATTCTTCGAATACAGAAGGTCGGTCAGCAAAACAATGTCTTCCCGCATCGCGACATGGCGCAGCCACGTCGCGGGAATGCCTTGATCGCCATAGAACGCACCGGCGATTGGGCCGCAGATCGCCGCCGTCGTGTCCGCGTCGTCGCCAAGATTCGCTGCCGCAAGGACGGCATCCCGGAACGTCGTCATCGAAGCGAACGCCCACAGTGCAGCCTCCAGACTTCGTACAACATAGCCGGTACCGCGAATCTCGGCGGCGGGCTTCCCACGGTAATTCCCCCGGGCGATGGCTGCGATTCGATCTGCAAGCGCCAGATGATCCGCATCGGCGAGCAGTACCTCGGCTTTCGACTCGCCACGCAGCGCGCGTACCAGAATCCTGGCCAGTAAACGGCATGCATCCACGCACTCGATTGCACCGTGGGTGGTGCGTGAGCTTTCGGCGGCGTAGTGTTCGGCTGCCTCAATATCGTGCACATGAAACATCGGTACGGGCGCCAACCGCATGATGGAACCGTTGCCGGCGGTGTCCGGATCCGTCGATCCTGCAAACGGGTCTCCAGTCAACCGGTAACGTTGAAGCGCGCTGCCGACCGTACGGCCGATATCGAAACACTCGCCGGTGCTGCTCAGATATCCATCGTCCCGCCATCGGCAATAGCGATCCATTTGGTCCCTGGCGTCGAACCCCACGCGCTCGACCAGGCTGGATGCCAGGCACAACGCCATGGACGTGTCGTCCGTCCATTGGCCGGGCTCGAGATTGAACGGGCCGCCCCCGACCATGGCGTCGATGGGTTCGAACTTCCCGGGCACTGCAAATTCGAGCGTTGTTCCGACCGCGTCGCCGACCGCCAGTCCAAGGAGGCAGCCGCGGAAGCGAGAACTCAAATCCAGTGATCGGTTGGCTGGCACAGGCAAGGTCCAGAGGGTAGAAAGCGTTACGTTGAAGGCTATCCTCCAAACGCCTCGTTCTCCATCCAGTTTCGCGCGATGTCGCGAGAACGCGCATCGCGTGACGGTAGGGGATGCCACATACGTCCGCAATGCGGCAATGCGATTCGGACCGCGACTGTCCCCTCGTGGCCGATTCGTGCCCGACAGGTGATCTTGCCGTGATCGCCACAAACGGCGGTCATGTCTATGCGGCATTGCTCTTTGCCTGGCGAAGAATCAGCACCGAAATGAACGCGCGTGCCAGCACCAATGCCACGGCTCGTACGCAATCCCGTGCACGTTGTCGCGCGGGTAGGAGAGCGCGAATCCGTACCCCGCAGCGTTTCGCTGCAGCCACCGGAACGCGGGCGAGCGCTCGAATTCTTCTTCGAGCGCCGGGAAGCCTGGCGTGGTGAAATCCACGCAGCGGCCGCTGTGATGTTCGCTGTAACCGGGCGCGGCGCTGACGCGCAGGATTTCGTCCATGTTCAAGCCGCGCGCCCTTTTGCGTTCGATGATGCCGAGTTGGTATTCGATGGAACGGAAGGCGGAGACGATTTGCAGTTCCACGTTCGCGCGTGCCGCGGCATCTCGCATGCGCGCCAATGCGCGCGCGGCCTTGGGTTGCAGCCATTGCGTGCGGCCATGGACGTCCGGCCCGATCGAGGCAAGCTGCATCGGTTCGCGCTGCATGCGCAGTTTTCGGACGCGGCCGTAGTCGCGCGGAATGCCGAGCGCGAAGGCACGTTCCATCAATGCGCGGCGCTCACCCGCACCCCCGCAACGGCGTGGCGGCACATTGGTGCTGCCGCTCACCTTGTCCATGCGGAAGGCTAATTCGAAGCGGGCGGCGCGACGGGATGCAACCGGAATCCCGCGATCTTGCCGTCCCTGCCGCAGGCGACGACCGCGGCGATGTCGCCCTTTTCATAGTGCATGGGCGTGTTGACGACCGCCATGCCCTGATATATGACGCTTTGCGGTGTGCCGCGCGACTCCAGCTTGCCGAATTGGCCACCGATCGATTTCTGCACCTCCCCGAGTTTCTGCGCGTCGACCACGGCCAGCATCTGGCTGTCGAAATGAGCCGTGGCAGCTTTGAAATCGCCCTTGCCGAACGCATCCAGCAACGAGGTGGAAAGATTGCCGCAGGCTTCCATGCGTGCGGCACCGGCCTGTCCGGCCACCCCGTTCGCGTGCGCACTGGATGACGGGTGCGGCTTCTCGGTGGCGGCGGGCGATTGACCCGCGGCGAATGCAAGCACGGGGATCGCGGTGATCAGCGCGGCGGCGAACAGTTGGCGATGCATGGCGATTCCTTTGGGTGGCGCGGTGTCAGGCCGGGCGCTTGAGATAGAACACGGGCGAGGGTACACCGTAGCCTTCGACGACGTGCACCAGTTCCCAGCCGTCGCGGCCCAACTGGTTCAACTGGTCGGTGATTTCATCCGGGTCGGGGCGCAGTTTGAAAAAACTCGAAGGTTTGAAACGAACGACCTTGTAGGTCCAGCGTGTCTCGGTGTTCATGTCGATGGTTTCCTTTTCAGCCCGCACGGGAGCGGGATGATTTCGCGTCGGCGTTGAGGCGTCCGGCCTTGCGCAGCGCGTCGCGCAGCACGTATTCGATTTGCGCGTTGAGCGAACGCAATTCGTCGTTCGACCAGTGCTGCATCGCGTCCAGCACCGCCGCGTTGATGCGCAAAGGGTAGGCCTTCTTGTCGGATTTCTCCGTGCCCACTGCGTCAACCCTGGTACAACGTGCCCGTGTTGAGCACCGGCTGGGTTCCGCGCTCGCCGCACAGCACCACCAGCAGGTTCGACACCATCGCGGCGCGGCGTTCCTCGTCCAGTTCCACGATGTGCTGCGAGCTCAACTGCTCCAGCGCCATCTGCACCATGCTGACCGCGCCTTCCACGATCTTGGTGCGCGCTGCGATGATCGCGCCGGCCTGCTGGCGCTGCAGCATGGCCTGCGCGATTTCCTGCGCGTAGGCGAGGTGGCTGATGCGCGCCTCCAGTACCTCGACGCCGGCCTTGCCCAGGCGTTCCTGGATCTGTTCGCGGAGATGCGCGGTGATCTCGTCGCCGTGGCTGCGCAGCGAAGGCTTGCCGTCCTCGTGCGAATCATACGGGTAGCTTTGCGCCATCTGGCGCAGCGCCGATTCGCTCTGGATGTGCACGTAGTTTTCGTAGTCGTCCACCTGGAACACGGCTTCGGCGGTATCCACGACCTGCCATACGATCACCGCAGCGATCTCGATGGGATTGCCGTCGGCGTCGTTGACCTTGAGCTTGGAGGATTCGAAGTTGCGCACGCGCAGGCTGACGGCACGCTTGGTGAAGAACGGATTGGTCCAGCGCAGGCCGGTTTCGCGCGCGGTACCCGCGTAGCGGCCGAACAGCAGCATCACCATGCCCTGGTTCGGTTGCACCTGGAAGAAGCCTTTGGTGCAGAACGCGAGAATCGCGATGACGACGACCCCGACGGGTACGAGGCCCGCGTGTCCAACCGATCCGCCTCCGACAATCAGGGCAACGCAGAAAAGCAACAGCACGACAAACAACACCGCGACGGGAATGCCGGACAGCGAAGACGCCTTGGTTTCGTTCATGGGATTCTCCCGAGTAGTGGCTGAAAGATATCATTGTGATATCTAAAGTTCAAGCATGCACGACGCGCATCGCGCATGAGCCGGGCGGCGCGGGGTCTGGAAGATTCGATGCGATCGGCATTGCGCTCGGGCGGCGGCATGGCGCGGTGGTTGCCACCGTTAGAATCAACATTTGTTTGGGGTTTTGGAGTACATCGAATGAATGCCGCCGTCACGCCGGGCTGGACACTGATTGCGACCGAGATCCTGGCTTCGATCGTCCTGCTGCTGTTGCTGCTCCTGCTGGCGGTGGCCGCTGCGCTGTTCGTCTATGACCGCGCACAGACCCGCAACGCGATCCTGCGCAATTTCCCGGTCATCGGTCACACGCGCAAATGGCTGCAGCATTTCGGCGTGTTTTTCCGGCGTTATTTCTCGGCGGCCGATCGCGAGGAGTTGCCGTTCAACCGCGCCGAACGGCAGTGGGTGCATCGCGCGTCGGTGAACGCCGACAACACCCGCGCGTTCGGCTCGACCCGCGACCTGCGCGTCGAAGGCGTGCCGTTTTTCGTCAACGCGCCGTTTCCGGGCCTGGGCGAAGAGTCCGTCGCTCCGGCGCCGCTGGTGATCGGACCGCATGCGCGCAAGCCTTACGCGCACGCGGCGTTCTTCAACATTTCGGCGATGAGTTTCGGTGCGCTGTCCGCGCCCGCAGTACGCGCGTTGTCGCGCGGCGCCGCGAAGGCCGGCATCTGGCTGGACACGGGCGAGGGCGGCCTGGCGCCGTACCACCTCGAAGGCGGCTGCGACATCATTTTCGAAATCGGCACCGCCAAGTACGGCGTGCGCACCGCGGGCGGCCGTCTGGACGACGACAAGCTGCGCGCGGTTTGCGCGCACCCCGAAGTGAAGATGGTCAGCATCAAGTTGTCGCAGGGCGCCAAACCGGGCCTCGGCGGCCTGCTGCCCGGCGCCAAGGTGACGCCGGAAATCGCGGCGATCCGAGGTATTCCCATGGGCGAGGATTCGGTCAGCCCCAATCGTCATCCCGAGATCAGCAACGTTTCGGAGCTGCTCGATTTCATCGAGCACGTGCGCGAGGTCAGCGGCTTGCCGGTCGGTTTCAAGGCGGTGCTGGGCGGCGTCGAATGGATCCGCGACCTGTGCATGGAAGTGCACCGGCGCGGCCTGGCCAGTGCACCGGATTTCATCGTCGTGGACGGATCCGAGGGCGGCACCGGCGCGTCGCCGCAAACGCTGATGGAGGGCATGGGCCTGCCGCTGCGCGAGTCGCTGCCACTGCTGGTCGATACGCTGGTCGAGCAGGGTCTGCGCGAGCGCATCCGCGTGATCTGCGCGGGCAAGTGCATCACCGCGTATGAAGTCGCCTGGGCGCTGGCGATGGGTGCGGATTTCGTCAACTCCGCGCGCGGCTTCATGTTCGCGCTGGGCTGCATCCAGGCGATGCGCTGCAACGAGAACACCTGCCCGACCGGGATCACGACGCAGGACCCGCGGCTGCAACGCGGCCTGGTGGTGATGGACAAGTCCGAGCGCGTCGCGAATTACGCGCGCAACCTGATGCGCGAGGTCGGCATCATCGCGCACAGTTGCGGCGTGGATGACCCGCGCGAATTGCGCCGCCGGCATTGCCGCGTGGTGGTGGACGACGGTCTGTCGCGATCGCTGGAAGGGCTGCACCCGACGCCGACTGCGCGCGAGACCTGACGCACGGTTCGGTCGCCGTCAGTGTGCCGATGGGGCGGGCTTGCGCAAGGTTTCCTGCGACGCCACCGCGCGCCATCGCCCGTCGATGCGGGAAAACACGTCGGTGAACGCGACGTCGACCGACCCGCCCTTCGCGTCGGAGTGCACGTGGTTGATGCCGGTGGCGATCGCGGTATCGCCCCACGCGCGGACGCGCATGCCCGTGACGCGTCCGGTCACGCTTTTCGCTGCGGTTGCCGCGAGCAGGTCATGCTTGTTGCGGGTGTGGCCCTGCCAATCGGTATCGACGTAATCGTCGGCGAGGATGGATTCGAGCTTGCTGCGATCGCCGCCGGGCGACACGGCGGCCAGCCAGCGCTGTTCGAGCCGGGTGATGGTTGCGCTGTCCGCCGCAGTGGACGCGTTGCCGGTCTGCGAAAAGGCACTCGCCGGGCACGCGATCATCGCGAAGGCGGCAAGGGTCGCGGACAAGCGTCCGGCATTCACGACGACGCCCGTTCGCCGAGCGCACGCCAGCCATCCGCGCCGAGCACCTGCAAGCCGCGGAAGCGCGCCTTGTAGCCCATCTTCGGATGGCCTTCGATCCAGTAGCCGAGGTACAGATGCGGCAGCCCGCGCGCGCGCGTCAGTTCGATCTGGCGCAGGATCGCATAGGTGCCGAGCCCGCGCTTCGGCAGGTCGGGTTCGAAGAAGGTGTACACGGCCGACAGCCCGGTTTCGCACAGGTCGGTCACCGCTACCGCAACCAGCCGTCCGGCGAGGCGGAATTCGAGGAACACCGTCGGGCTCCACGGCGACGCAAGGAAGTGCGAAAAATCTTCGTCGCTGGCGTCGTCCATGCCGCCGCCGGGGTGGCGCGCGCGCAGGTAGCGCGCGTACAGATCGTGCCGCTCGTCGGTCAGGCCGGGCTCGCATTCGAAAAGTTCGAGGTCGGCGTTGGCCGCCATGCAGCGGCGCAGGCTGCGATCGGGCGCGAATGCGGCGACGTCGATGCGGCAGGGCTCGCAGGCGTGGCAGCGCGGGCAATGCGGATGGTAAACGTGGCCGCCGGCCCGGCGAAAACCGCGCGCCAATGAAAGGGCGTAGAGCTTGGGCAGGTTCGGCGCGGCCGGATCCAGCACCAGGTTCTGCGCCGTGCGTGCCGGGAAGTAGCCGCAGGCGTGCGGCAGGGTCTGGAACAGGCGGACGCGTTCGCTGCGCAGGGTCATTGCAGGATCACCACACGGGAATCACTACCACACGGAAATCAGTTTCGCTCCATAAATCGCGACGGCGATGGCCACGGCCACGAGTACTGCGGTACGCACGCGTGCGGCGATGCCGGCGGGGCTGCGCCCGCCATTCTTCTGGAATCGGTAGGCGGCCAGTTCCTCCGCGTAACGCGTCACCGGTTCGATGCCGATCTCGCGCATCAACTCGCGCGCGCGGGTGTGGTCACCGGCATGCCTGACCCATACCGCCGGCCAGTCGTCGCTGTGGCCGGGTCGCGCGTAGGAAAACTGCTTGTAGCTCTTGCTGTCGTAGGCACGCCGGTTGGTCACCTTGGTGGCGATGCCGTGTTCGGCCATCACCGCGACCAGGCGCTCGACGTTTTCAATTCGGGGGGAAGAGTAGATGCGGCGCATGGCGCCAGTTTACGACAGCCGCAAGCGCTTGTAATCAGGGGTGATGGCCGCGTTTCAGCCTGTATTTCTCAAACGCAGCAAACCCTCTTGCGCGGTGGACGCCACCAGCTTCCCGGACAGGTCGAACATCTGCCCGCGCACCAGTCCGCGCGCGCCCTGTGCGGTCGGGCTTTCGCACGCGTACAGCAGCCAGTCGTCCACCCGGAACGGCCGGTGGAACCACAACGCGTGATCGAGGCTGGCCATCTGCAGGTTGGGCGTCAGATAGGAAACGCCGTGCGGCAGCAGCGCGGTGCCGATCAGGTGGTAGTCGGACGCATATGCCAGCAGCGCACGATGCTGCGCGGGCGTGGCGTCGATCTTCTGTGCGAGGCGGAACCAGATGTGCTGGTAGGGCGGGCGCTTGGCCGGGTGCAGTTCGTCGCGCGGCCACACGAAGCGATATTCGAACGGGCCGTCAGTGGACAGCCAGCGCTGCAGCTTGGGCGGCAGTTTGGCGAGTTCGGCCTGCGGCAGCGATTTGGCCGGCTCGAGGTCATCGGGTTTCGGTACCTCGGGCATGCTGGTCTGATGTTCGAAGCCGTCCTCTACAGCCTGGAACGACACCGCGCAATTCAGGATCGGCTGGCCGTGCTGGATCGCCTCGACACGGCGCACGGAAAAGCTGTGCCCGTCGCGCGCGCGATCGACGTGATAGACGATCGGCGCTTCGACGTCACCCGCGCGCAGGAAATACGCGTGCAGCGAATGCGCGGGGCGCGCGGGATCGACAGTCTGTTGCGCTGCCGACAAGGCCTGGCCCAGCACTTGACCGCCGAAAACGTATCGGGTGCCGATGTCGCGGCTCTGGCCGCGGAACAGGTTGTCTTCCAGGCGGTCCAGTTTCAGCAGCTCGATCAGCTCGGCGACGCGCGGTTGGGTCATGGCGGGCGTGGTGTATGCAAAAAGACGCGGAATTATAACGGCGCCGCCGTGTGTTCCAGCCTGCGCAAGCCGCACGTCTCCATCACCCGTTGCCACGGGAATTGCGGGCCCGGATCGAGTTTGCGTTGCACCTGCTTCGAATGATCGTCGCTGGCCGCGACCCTGCCCGTATCGAGGTCTTGGTGGCCCGCGATGGAGCGAAGATTCGGCAGCGCGCCGCGCAGGTGCGCGAGCAACGCCAGCAACGCGTCGATCTGCGCGGCCGGATATGGTTCGCTCATGGCCTGTCGGCGTGAATCCAGCCAATCCGGGTAGCG
>Ga0207705_10003580_pt1 | contig 11833 bp, 11 predicted proteins | sample KBSC13metaG_FD_184314 | JGI IMG/M metagenome (GOLD analysis project Ga0207705, IMG submission 184314) | Corn rhizosphere microbial communities from Kellogg Biological Station, Michigan, USA - KBS C1-3 metaG (SPAdes) (version 2) | ecosystem: Host-associated > Plants > Roots > Rhizosphere > Soil ...
CTGCGCCGCGCGCAGCCGAGGCTGCCGCATTCGAGTCGCCAACGGCACCAGCTCGGACGACGCCAGCCGCCGCACCGGCGCGGCTGGTCAACCGACCCGCTTGATCTAGTAACGCCTGTTCGGTAGGGCGGCGACGCCGACCGGTAGTGGTGCGAGCCCGGCCGCAGCTGCCAGCACGTCACCCCATGCCTCGAGGTGAGGGGCGAGATCGTCGCCGTCGGGGCTCCACGAAACCCTGATCTCGACGTGAGCGATCGGTGCCCGGGCAGTCATCGTGCCGAAGCTCTCGGAACTCACGTTGGTGACCGTGCCGCCGAGAGCGCGGGCCCCGGGCAGCGGCACCCGGCGGCTCAATGCCTCGGACAACCACGTCCAGGCGACCTCGGCGAGGAACGGGTCGGCCGCCATTTCGGGTTCGAGTTCGGCTCGTACGTAGGCGACGATGCGGGTGCAGCCCTGCCATGCGTCCTGGCCGGCCGGATCGTGCAGGACGACGAACCGCCCGGTGGCGATCTCGTCGTTGTTGCGGTCGCCGACCTCGGCGGTGAGTGCAATCGCGTACGGCGCCAGCCGTTGCGGGGCAGGCGCTTCCGCGAGTCTGATCTCTGACCGCATGCGCACCGGACGAAGGCTCGCGACAGCGCGCGCGAACTCGTCTGGCAGATCGGAGTGCGGGTCTCTGGCAACCACAAGATGAAGCGTAGGTCGGGATCGGGCCGGTGGGTACGCGGCGCGCCGCCGGTAGTCTCACTGGTCATGACCGCTGTGCTCGCAATGCTCGCGAGCGTGGTCTGGGGGAGTTCCGATTTCGTCGGCGGTCTGGTCAGCCGGCGGGTGCGCCCGCTCGTCGTCGTCGGTTTTGCGCACGTGATCGCCGTCGCGACGCTCGTACCGATCGCTGCCGCTACCGGCGCGTTCGCTTCCAACACCGGCTATCTCGTCTGGGCCGCGGCTGCCGGAGCGGTCGGTCTCGTCGGACTTTTGTCTTACTACGCAGCACTTTCTACCGGAACGATGGGCATCGTCGCGCCGATCGCCGGAGCCGGCGCAGTGGTGCCGGTGATCGTCGGATTGGCGAGCGGTGACACGCCGTCGACGTGGCAGTACGTCGGTATTGCGGCCGCCGTCGGCGGGGTGGTGCTGGCCAGCGGTCCCGAGCTCAGCGGCGGCGGGGCCGGCGGCCGTCGTCCGCTTGCGCTCGCGGCTGTTGCTGCAGTGGCGTTCGGCTTGGTCTACACGCTGATCGACAAGGGCTCGGAACACAGCGTGCTGATGACGCTGCTCGCCATGCGGGTGGTGAGCGTCGCTATCGTCGCGAGCCTGGCGGGCCGGGCGGTTGCGCGCGGCCGGTCATCACCGGTGGCAGGTGCGCAGCAGAAGTCCGCTTTGCAACAAGCGGCAGGCGTACAGCGACCGTTCGGAGCTCACCTCGGCGCCCAATTCGCCTCGATCTGGCCGGGCTGGCCGATGCTCGGCGTGATCGCGCTGGTCGGCTGGAGTGACGCCGGCGCGAACGGGCTCTACGGGTTGGCCAGCCGGCACGGGCTGGTGAGCGTCGTGGCCGTGCTCGCTTCGCTGTATCCAGCCGTCACCGTGTTGCTCGCGCGCATTTTCGACGACGAGCGGATGCGCCGGATCCAGGCCGTCGGCGTGGTGCTGGCACTGTGTGGCGTGGTGCTCCTCGCCGCCGGTTGAACCTCGACCACGCGAGCAGTTGGGGCCGCCGTGATGAGAGCGTGAAAGCATGACCGGGTGGAATCTGAGCCGGGCGTAGTGCAGCCAGCCGTAACGGATCGAGTTGTTGCAGCGCGGCCGGCCGCCACGGAGTCGGGTGCATCGGTTGCCGACAGCATCTTCGTCCGCGCCTGCCGTGGCCAGTCGGTGCCGCACCCGCCGGTGTGGTTCATGCGCCAGGCCGGCCGGGCGCTTCCTGAATATCGCGCAGTGCGGGCCGGAATCCCGATGTTGCAGGCCTGCGCCACGCCCGATCTGGTCACCGAGATCACGCTGCAACCAGTGCGCCGTTACGGCGTCGACGCGGCGGTGCTTTTCAGCGACATCGTGGTGCCGCTCAAGGCGATCGGCGTGGCCCTTGACATCGTGCCCGGCGTCGGACCCGTCGTCGAAGCGCCGATCACGTCAATGCCGGACGTCGAAAAGCTGCGCGATCTGCAGCCCGACGACGTTGCCTATGTCGACGAGGCGGTCCGTCTGACAGTCGCCGAACTCGGAGCCACGCCGCTGATCGGATTCGCCGGGGCGCCGTTCACGCTGGCAAGCTACCTGATCGAAGGTGGTCCGTCTCGAGACCACCTGAAAACAAAGGCGTTGATGTACGGCAATCCCGCAGTGTGGCACGCACTGCTCGACCGGCTGGCCGCGATTGCAGCAGCGTTCCTGCAAGTACAGATAGCGGCGGGCGCCAGTGCAGTTCAGTTGTTCGACTCGTGGGCGGGCGCATTGTCGCCGTCCGACTACGAGCGTTTTGTCTTACCGCACAGTGCGAAAGTGCTGAGCCTGGTGGGCGGGCTCGGTGTGCCACGCGTTCACTTCGGGGTGGGTACCGGCGAGTTACTCGGTTTGATGGCGCAAGCCGGTGCTGACGTCGTGGGCGTCGATTGGCGGGTTCCGCTGGATGAGGCTGCCGCGCGGGTCGGAGTTCGTGCCGTGCAAGGAAACCTCGACCCCGCAGTGGTTTTTGCGCCATGGGAGGTGGTGGCAACCGCCGCCGCCGACGTGATTGCACGCGGGCGGGCGGCCTCGGGCCACATTTTCAATCTGGGTCACGGCGTATTGCCTTCGACCGACCCGGACGTGTTGGCCAGGCTCGTCGAGTTCGTGCACTCCCGGTAGTTCGGCGGTTTCAGGCCTGGAGTTCTGGGCGCAGGATCTCGCGCGCCGAGCGGCGCGATGCGTACGCTGCGGAGCGTGCGCACGACATTTGGTCCCGGCGCCGATGCGGTCTGCCTCTCTGAGTTGGTAGCCACGTTGTCGCTGGTGTCCGACCTCGGCATGGGGCGGCCAACCGAACGGGTGTTGCGCCAGACCGTCATCGCGATGCGGCTCGCGGACGCCGCCGCCCTGCCTGCGGAGGTTCGCACCGCGGGGTACTACACGTCCCTGCTCACCTGGGTCGGTTGCGCCACAGACACGACCGACATCGCCGCCCTGTTCGGCGAGGAGGCGGACCTCTACGCCGACAGCCACGACGGTGACTACGGAGGGCTAGCGCTCGCGATGTTCGTCGTACGCCACCTGGGCGGCGGCAACGCACCGGTTCGCCGAATCGGATCGATCGGCCGGTTCATCGTCACTGGCGGGCACGAGGTGCAACGGGTGATGCGCTCGCATTGCCTGGCTGCCAGTCAGCTCGCGGACCGGTTGTCGCTGGGCGAGAACGTGCAACGGCCGCTGCTGCAGGCGTTCGAGCGCTGGGACGGCCGGGGTGTTCCGGGCCTCGCGGCCGCACACGAGCTTTCGCCGGCGATCCGGCTCGTCCACCTGGCCGATGTCGTTGAAGCGTTCCACCGGGTCGGCGGCCCGGTGGCGGCTCTGAAGGTTGCCATCGAGCGGCGCGGTACCCAGTTCGACCCTGAGCTGGTCGACGTCTTCGCCGAGCGTGCGACCGAGATTGTGAGCGGTCTCGACGACGTCGTCGCGTGGGATGAGGTGATCGCGCTCGACCCAGCTCTCGGCCGGGTCTTGACCGGCCCCGAACTCGACGCGGCGCTCGAGGCGCTTGCCGATTTCGCGGACCTGAAGTCGCCATGGCGGCTCGGGCACTCGCGCGGCGTCGCGCATCTTGCGGCGAGCGCGGCAGCAAGGCTCGGGCTGGCCGAAACCGACGTCACGCTCGTCCGCCGATCGGCGCTTGTTCACGACCTTGGCGCGATCGGCGTGTCGAGCACCGTTTGGGACGAGACCCGGCCGTGGTCGGCGGCCCAACGTGAACGCGCGCGCACTCACCCGTATCTGACCGAGCGGATGCTCGCACGCTCCGGTGCGCTGGCGGCGCTCGGCAAGTGCGCAGCCATGCATCATGAACGCCTTGACGGATCCGGATACCCGCATGGGTTCGCCGGCGAGGCGATCCCGCTGACCGCGCGGATATTGGCCGCTGCCGACGTCGTGCATGCCCTCGGCGAACCACGCCCGCACCGTGCGCCTTACCCGGCCGACGTCGCCGAACGCATCGTTCGGGCCGAGGTGCGCGAGGGTCGGCTGGACGGCGCGGCCGTGAACGCCGTCCTCGAAGCAGCCGGACGCCGGGTGCGGCGGCGACCTGAGCTGCCCGGCGGCGTGACCCCTCGTGAAGCGGAGGTGCTCGTCTTGCTCGCGCGTGGCTTGTCGAACGCTGCCATAGCGCGAGAACTCACGCTTTCACGGAAGACGGTTTCCGCACACCTCGAACACATTTATCGCAAACTCGATGTGTCAACGCGAACCCAAGCTGCGATGTTCGCCATGCGTTACGCGCTGTTCGACGTGACAGGAACTTAGGGCAACCACCCGATCCGCAAGCTGTGCTGCCGACCGTAAAACCTCCTGGAAGAGCTACTCGATGTGGACAGCTCAACTTATTTTCAAGGAGGACGCCATGACGACCAGCTCGGTCTCAGCAGTCGACACCGACAAGCTCATGCAGTTCGTTTTCCGCGCCGTCGACGAGGTCGGTGCGACGCTCAATGCGGCACTGGTCGTGATGGGCGACAAACTCGGCTGGTACAGGGCACTAGCGGATGCGGGTCCGCTTACGCCGTCCGAGCTTGCCGCTCGAACCGGTACCGCGGAGCGCTACACCCGCGAATGGCTGAATGCGCAGGCCGCTGGGGCGTTCGTCGAGTACGACCCGGTTGGCGGCACGTACACGTTGCCACCGGAACAACAAGTTGCGTTGACGGATGCGTCGAGCCCCGCGTACCTGCCGGGGTTCTTCCAGATCGCGTTGGGCTCCGTGGTCGACTCTCCGCGACTGATCGAGGCCGCGAAGACGGGCGCCGGCATCGGCTGGCACGACCACGTTCATGACGTACACGAAGGTTGCGAGCGATTCTTTCGTCCGGGCTACAACGCGCATCTCGTGGCTGAGTGGCTCCCCGCGCTCGACGGAGTTGTCGAGAAACTAGGTCAAGGCGCCCGCGTTGCGGACGTCGGTTGTGGGCACGGGGCGTCGACAATCCTGATGGCACAAGCATTTCCGGCTTCAAGTTTCGTCGGATACGACTACCACGACGAGTCAATCGCCACTGCGCGCAAGCGCGCCGCTGAGGCAGGTGTGGGCGACCGCGTGCAGTTCGAGGCGTCACTCGCGGCGACCTATCCCGGCAGCGGGTACGACCTCGTCACGACATTCGATTGCCTCCACGACATGGGTGATCCGATCGGCGCGGCCCGGCAGGTGCGCGCGACGATTGCGCCCGACGGTGTTTGGATGATCGTCGAGCCGCGAGCAGGCGATCGGGTCGAGGAGAACCTGAACCCGGTCGGCCGGGCGTATTACGCGTTCTCAACCCTGCTGTGCACGCCGGCCTCACTGTCGCAGGAGGTCGGGCTCGCGCTCGGCGCCCAAGCCGGCGAGGCGCGCATCAAGGATGTCGTTTTGACCGGTGGCTTTACTGGATTCCGGCGGGTGGCCGAAACGCCGTTCAACCTGGTGTTCGAAGCTCGTCCCTGACGATGCGCACGCTGCTCCCTGCTGCGGCGGTTTTCGCGCCGCAGCAGGGAGTTCGCAGCTCAAATACCTTCTGACGGAGTGGCCGGCTCGTTCGAGTTGTGGGAGCGCGCGAAGCGCCGCCGTCCGAAGAAGCCCGCCAGGGCAATGATGGCGAGCACGCCAAGGAATGGCAGCAGTGCTCCGATTGCCGTTGCGATTGCGGCCATGGTTGCGGTGAACGCGTGCCAGCCGCCGTGCAAGCCGCGCAGGAACCCGAAAACGTGTGCCTGCTTGGCTTGCGCCGTCTTGGCAACAGGCGGAGTGGCGAGCAGATGCACGGTGATCGTCGCCTGGCTGGTCTGCGCAGAGAGCGCTTTTTGCTGCTGCTCAAGGGATTCGAGGTCGGCGTCTCGTTGCGAGAGTTCGTTCTCGACATTGAGCAGGTCGGAGACGTTGCCCGTGTGCGAAAGCAGGTCGGTGAGGCGCGCGATACTCGCTTTCGCCGCCGAAATGCGCGCGTTGACGTCGACCACTTTCGACGTGACGTCATCGGCGTTCTCGGTACGGCTGACTTCCGTGCCGACGTGGCTGATCGCATCGAGCGTGGCCGCGAGCGCCGACGGCGGCACCTTCAAGATGACAGTTGCACTGGCATTGCCGGGGTTGTCGGGGTCTTTCGGCGTGAGGTCGACCTGCTCGCCGTAGACGACGCCACCTTGCGCGCCGACCAGATTTTCTACTTTTGACACGGCATTTTTGATGCTCTCGGCGCGCACGGTGATGTCTGCCGTGTAGATGACGTCGCGATTGGCGAGCACCTGCGGACCACTGCCCGAACTGCCGCTCGACGCCTTGGTGCTGCTCGAGGCTGATGGGCTTGCGAAGGCCGGTGCCGAGTTGGGTGCTCCTGACGCCGGTGCGTTGGGGGCATAACCTGCGCCGGCGTCGAAGCCACCGCTTGTGGTGCTCGGTTCGGCCAGAGACGTACTCGCCGATTTCTTACTGGCGGCGTCGCACGCGGTCAGAGCGAGTAGGCCGATGGCGACCACAGCGGTGGTGCGGACGGCGAAGTGCCGTCGGGTTGCATGGGCTTCGTTGCGACGTGGCATCGGATCCTCCATGGCCGGTGGGTTGGCAGTGATCAGACAGCGCTGCCGCCCGGCGCGGTTCCACCCGCAGATCACGATCCGGGAACGGTCTGCGAGGGTGGCGCCATGACCGATCTTCCTGGGGGCCGGCGGCAGCGCGTCGTCGTGATCGGCGCGGGGGTCGCCGGGCTCGCGGCGGCGCACGAGTTGGCCGCAGATCCGCGGGTCGAAGTGATCGTCGTCGAAGGATCGCCGCGCACGGGCGGAAAACTGCTGCGCGGGGAGGTCGCCGGCGTGCGTACCGACCTCGGCGCCGAGTCACTGCTCGCGCGACGGCCCGAAGCGATCGGTTTGCTCGATGAGCTCGGGCTCGGGTCGGACGTCGTGCACCCGCAGACCCTGACCGCCGCCGTGTGGTCGCGCGGGGCGTTGCGACCGCTGCCTGCCGGTCACGTGATGGGCGTGCCGACGAATCTGCGGGCACTTGCTTCGTCGGGCGTCGTATCGAAACGCGCGGTCGCGCGAGCGGCGCTTGACGAAGCGTTGCCGGCGACTCGTTTCGACGCCGACATTTCGGTGGGTGCTTTCGTTGGTGCGCGGATGGGACGTGCGGTGGTCGACCGCCTCGTCGAGCCGTTGCTCGGCGGTGTTTACGCCGGACGCGCCGACGAACTGTCACTGCGGGCGACGTTGCCGCAAGTGGCGGCAGTGGCCGATTCGCGGTCGTTGTTGAAGGCACTCAACGCGCGATCAGTGGTGACCGCCACTGGTTCGGGGCCGGTGTTCGCCGGGCTGCCCGGAGGAATCGGTCGGCTCGCAGAAACCCTTACAGAATCGCTAATTTCGCGGGGCGTCGCCGTCCGGCTCGATTCGGCGGTGCGTGGGCTCGCGCGTACGTCGTCCGGGTGGAGGCTGGTGATCGGCTCGGCGGCGGCGCCCGTTGTTCTCGACGCCGATGCGGTGGTGATCGCCACTCCGGCGGCCCCGGCCGCCCGGTTGCTGACGCAGCTCGCGCCGGCCGCTGCTCGTGAACTCGGTGCGATCGACTACGCGAGCATGGCGATCGTAACGATGGCGTTCGTGCGTTCGGCGTTCGAAAAACCCGTGAGTGGTAGCGGTTTTCTGGTGCCCGCGGTCGAACGAAAGCTGATCAAGGCGGCCACTTTTTCGAGTGTCAAGTGGGGTTGGTACACCGGTGATCTCGTCATGGTGCGAACCTCGATCGGTCGTTATCGTGACGTCGCCGAGTTGCAGCGCACCGATGACGAACTGATCGCCGCAGCCGTTCGCGATCTCGCAGACGCGACCGGCGTGCGCGGTGCGCCGGTCGACGCGCTCGTCACCCGCTGGGGCGGTGCGTTACCCCAGTACGCCGTGGGTCATCTCGAGCGGGTGGCCCGCATCAAGGCGCTGATCGACGCCGTGCCCCTGTTGGCGATCTGCGGAGCGGCGTACGACGGCGTCGGGATCCCCGCCTGCATCGGCAGCGGTCGGGTGGCCGCAACCCAGGTCCTGCGCGAGATGTTCAGCGAGAGACAATGACGTCATGAGCGAGCAAACGGCAACAGGTAGCGGTAACTCGACAGACCCGACGAGCGGTGCAGCGGCAGGGGTTTCGTCGTCCGGGCAGATCGTCACGGCTTACACGATGTACGCGGTGTTCCAGTGGCGGCGCGGCCGGCCGGTGCTTCGTGACGCCGACCATGCGAGCGCCGCGGTCGAGGTCGACGACCTGTTGGCGCAGCTCGGTGAAAAGGGCGTCGTCACCCGCGGCCTGTACAGCATCAGCGGTTTCCGGCACGACGCCGACCTGATGGTGTGGTGGATCGCCCCGACGTCCGACGATCTGCAGGAGGCGTACCAGCGGTTCTTGCGCACGGCGCTCGGGCAGGCGATGAAGCCGGTGTGGTCGTCGATCGGCATCCATCGCGAGGCCGAGTTCAACAAGGCGCACGTGCCCGCGTTCATGGAGGACAAGGCGCCGAAGGGTTACGCCTGCGTCTACCCGTACAACCGTACGAACGAGTGGTACCTGCTCGAGCCGTCCGACCGCGGTGCCATGCTGCGCGAACACGGCCTGATGGGCCGCGAGTATCCCGACGTGTGGGCGAACACGGTGTCGGCGTTTGCCTTGGGCGACTACGAATTCCTGCTTGCCTTCGAAGCCGACGAGTTGCATCGCATCGTCGACCTGATGCGGCACCTGCGGGGGGCGCAGGCGCGGGCGCACACCCGCCTCGAGACGCCCTTCTTCACCGGCCCGCGTCGATCAGCCGCCGAAATCGTGGCCACCGCGCCGTAGTGGGTTCCGGCGCTGGGTCGCGGGCGCTGCGGGGCACGGGCGCTGTCAAAAGTTGGTGACGCTTTGACGGCCTCAGGCCATCAAACCGTCACCAACTTTGCTGTGTGTCGCTCAATGAGCAGCTGTGAGGCGCGGGCCAACTGCCGCCTGGCGGGCGGCAACAAGATCTAACACCGTCTGCTGAACCCATGCGCGGCGCCTACGGATCTGGGTAGCGGTGAACGATGTGTTCGACCACCGCGCCAACTGGAGCAGGGCGTTCCGCTCGCGGTCACGTTCGAACGCGGGCCGTAGCGAATGCACGCCATACCCGTCGGCCTCGAATCCCATTTGCAGTTCTTCGATGGCAAAGTCGAGTCGCGCGACGAACACGCCCTGGTGAAATACCTCGAACTGCGGGACGACGACAAGCCCGGTCTCGGTGATCGCGTCGAACAGTTCGGCCTCAAGCACCGATTCGAGCGCCGGGTCGGCCAGAGCAACGGCGGCACGAGCGATGCCGACGCCGTTGCGGCCGCATGCTGCGTGCAGGTGATGGAGCAGTTGGTCGGCTGACACCAGCCCTGATCGCAACGCGTCCCCAACGATGCGGACCCCGACGTCGAGTGGTTCGGTGCGGGCGAGATCGATGACCGCGCGCCCACCGCTCAGCACCGGGATGCCGCTGCGCCGCGTCGTATCACCGCGAGATAACGGCACCGACGTTACGTGAGCGTTGCGTAGTCGTCGTGGGCGACGATTCTCGGGTACCGCGATGGCGAGCCGGTCGTAACCCGGCACGCCGTCGATGCGGAGCAATCGGCCGGCCGGTCTTCCTGCGAGTACCGCTCCCTCACCCGCCGCAAGAATTGTCGACCACACGCGGGTGTTCCAACCGCCCGGCGACCCGGCGAGGCGATAGACGCCTGTGACCACGACGATCCAGCGACCGTTGGTGACTTCGGTGTGAATGCGCTCGGTGGAGTACCCGGTAGCCAGAGCCTGCTTTCGGGTAAATACTCCCGCTTGAGCCCGCGCTATGGCCGCCAGTCGTGGATGCATGATCCAACTGTGCGGGCCCTTGCGGGATCGGTCTTGTAGCGAGCACCTCGCTGGGGATGGCCCGAAATTGGCCTGTGGACAAAAGTTGCCGACGGTTTGATGGCCTCAGGCCATCAAACCGTCGGCAACTTGGGGGTGCGGGGCGGGCGGCGCCGCTTTGGCGCCGCTTTGGCGCCGACCCGGTGGCCGCTATTCGCCGTCCGGGCTCTCGGGTTCCAGCGTCATCGAGATCGAGTTGATGCAGTAGCGGTCGTTGGTCGGGGTGTCGTAGCCCTCGCCGTGGAACAGGTGGCCCAGGTGAGAGCCGCAGCGGCGGCAGCGCGCCTCGACGCGCCGCATGCCGAGGCTGTCGTCGGCCAGTAGTTCGACGGCGTCGTTGTCGCTTGGCGCATAGAACGAGGGCCAGCCACAGTGCGACTCGAACTTGGTGTCGCTTCTGAACAGCTCCGCGCCGCACGCCCGGCAGCGGTACACGCCGACTGTTTTCGTGTCGGTGTACTCGCCAACGAACGGTGGTTCGGTGGCCGCTTGCCGTAGCACCGCATATTCCTCCGGCGACAGTTCGGCGCGCCACTCGTCGTCCGGCTTCTCGATCTCGTACATGTCTTCGAGCGTACGCGACCCTGCACCAGGTAGCGTCGTCGTCATGGCAGCTACGCCCGCGATCGAACTGGACGTCGAGGGTCGCACCGTGCGGGTTTCGAATCCCGACAAGGTGTATTTCTCAGCACGGGGTGAGACCAAGCTCGACCTCGTCAACTATTACCTGAGTGTCGGGCCCGGCATTGTGCGGTCATTGTTCGAGCGGCCGTGCACGTTGCAGCGGTTTCCCGACGGCGTCGAAGGCGAAGCGATTTATCAGAAGCGGGTGCCCGACAAGCGACCCGAGTGGGTCGAATCGGCGCGGGTCAGTTTTCCGAGTGGCCGTCATGCTGACGAGTTGTGCGTTACCGAAGTCGCTGCCGTTGCATGGGCGGCGAATCTCGGCACAGTGGTGTTCCACCCGTGGCCGTCGAGGCGCGCAGACACCGAACATCCTGACGAGTTGCGGATCGACCTTGATCCGCAACCCGGTACCGATTTCGATGACGCACGCAGACTCGCAGTTGTGGTGCACGAACTTCTCGACGAGATCGGCTACGTGGGCTTCCCGAAAACTTCAGGCGGGCGTGGAATCCACATCTACGTTCGGCTGCATCCGAACTGGACCTTCACGGAAGTGCGCCGCGGCGTGCTTGCGTTCTCACGCGAAATCGAACGCCGCGTTCCTGAACTCGCCACCACGAAGTGGTGGAAAGAAGAACGTGGATCGAAAGTTTTCCTTGACTACAACCAAAATGCGCGCGATCGCACGATCGCCGCGGCTTACAGCGTGCGGGCCTTCCCTGACGCCACCGTCTCCACCCCCGTCACCTGGCAAGAGTTGGACGACGTAGACCCTCGCGACTTCACGATTGCCACAGTGCCGTCGCGGTTCGCCGAACGCGGTGACGTGCACGAACACATCAACGACATCGCGCACGATCTCACGCCGCTCATTGAAATGGCCGATCGCGACGAACGTGATCGGGGTTTAGGCGATGCGCCGTACCCGCCGAACTTCCCGAAGATGGAAGGCGAGCCGGCGCGGGTTCAGCCCAGTCGCGCCCGTAAGAACCCCTCGAACTGACCCTTTGTTGACGATCGCCCGATCCTAAAGCCCGGCTATGCGTGCGCTAGCGCTGCGCCATACTGCCCCGTGGCCGCGGG
>Ga0207705_10003581_pt1 | contig 11831 bp, 12 predicted proteins | sample KBSC13metaG_FD_184314 | JGI IMG/M metagenome (GOLD analysis project Ga0207705, IMG submission 184314) | Corn rhizosphere microbial communities from Kellogg Biological Station, Michigan, USA - KBS C1-3 metaG (SPAdes) (version 2) | ecosystem: Host-associated > Plants > Roots > Rhizosphere > Soil ...
GCGAGCGGGAGCAGAAACTGAATCGCAACGCCGGCCACTGCACCGAGCAGCGCACCGAGCAGACCCATGGCTGCCGCCTGCACCACGTACATCGCAAGCACCTGATTGCCGGAAGCGCCGAGGCAGCGGAAGACCGCGACGGTGTCGATCTTTCGCGCGACGAAGGCCCGCACTCCGCTCGCAACGCCGATACCGCCCAGCAGCAGCGCGACCATTCCGACGATGCCGATGAAGTTCGCGAGACTCTCGGTCGCTCTTGCGGCGGACTCTTCCGTCTGCGTGACCGTTCGCACGTTGACGTCCTGCCTGGTCAGCGGCGCTCGGAACGGCGCTGCGAACCCCTTGGGATCCCGATCGGAAGGAAGTTTGAGAAGCGCTGCGTATTCCGCGGTGCTGCCAAACACCAGCAGCCGTGTCTCCGGGAGATATCGCGCGGGAATGTAGATGCGTGGCGCGAACGCGGATGAGAGACCCGACGTGCCCGGTACGTCCTTGAGCGTACCCGTGATCACGAACTCGCCATAACCAACCTTGAGCGTGTCGCCGATCCGTGCGTCGAGCACGATAAGCAGCGACGGGTCGACCAGCGCGTTCGGCCCCGATTGCAGCGTCTCGTACCTGCCGGCAGGCTGAGTGGTGATCGCACCGTACAGGGGGTATCCGGCGCTCACGCCATGGATCTGCGCAAGTCGTGTGTTCCCGTTGCGCGGAATGACGGCCATCGACGGAAATGTCGTCGAGCGCACATTCGGAATTCCGGCGCGCGCCAGAGAGTCGAGCAGCTGCTCAGTCTCCTTCGCGAAGGGGCGTCTGCTGGAAAACTGGACATCGCCGCCGAGCAGCGAGCGGGATTGTTCACGCACTGACCGTGTGACGTTGCGCGCGAACGAGTCGATCGACACCAGCGCTGCCACGCCCACCGCGATCGTGGACATGTACAGAAACAGTTTTCGTCGCGTGGTGCGGCTCTCGCGCCACGCAAGCCGCGCCAGTTGCATCGGCGAAGCACTCAATCTACGCGCTCCGTCGATCCCGTATCCTCGATCACCACTCCATCTGCCAGTCTGATCTGTCGCCGTGCACGTGCCGCCAGCGTGGCGTCATGCGTGACTATCACGACCGTCGAGCCAGACTCGTGGTTCAGCTCTTCGAGCAATGCAACGACCCGCTCGCCGCTCGCGGCGTCGAGATTTCCAGTTGGCTCGTCCGCAAACAGAATCGACGGCCGATTGGAAAATGCGCGCGCGATCGCCACGCGCTGCTGCTCGCCGCCGGACAGCTGGGTAGGGAAGTGCGTCGCTCGCTCGGCGAGTCCCACGCGCTCGAGAAGGTCCGACGCGCGTCGCTCCGCACCGCTCTCACCACGCAGCTCGAGCGGAACCTGGACATTTTCCGCGGCGGTAAGCGTCGAGATCAGCTGAAAGCTCTGGAAGACGAATCCGACCTTCGCCGATCGTATTCGAGCCCGATCGTCCTCGCTCATGCTCGACATCTCGGCGCCGTCCAGGATCACGCGACCGCCGCTCGGTGTATCGAGACCCGCGAGCAGGCCGAGAAGCGTAGTCTTGCCGCTTCCGGATGGCCCGGTAATGGCGACGAACTCGCCCGGCTGCACGGAGAACGATACGTTCCGGAGCACCGCGAGCGTGCGCTCGCCACTCCGGTATTCCTTGGTCAATGATTCAGCGATGAGCATGAAGAAAGACGTCCGTTATATGAGTCCCTGCACTACTGCGAGCCTGGCGGCGGCGCTGCTAATTGGCGGATGCAACCCGGCGGCGAAAGATAAGACACCGCAGGCGGTGCAGACGGTTGAGGCCGCGCCGCCCGACAGCGTATCGTCGCCCGACGCCGCCGCGGCTGGCCCGACGGTGCTGTTCATCGGCACCAGCCTCACAGCCGGCCTCGGCCTGCGGCCGGAGCAGGCCTATCCGGCACTGATTCAGGCAAAGGCCGACTCCGCCGGCACACCGCTCACAGCCGTGAATGCCGGTGTGAGCGGCGAGACGTCGGCCGGTGCGCTGAACAGGATCAACTGGGTGCTCCGCAGCCCGGCCGATGTCGTCGTCCTGGAAACAGGGGCGAACGACGCCCTTCGGGCGCTCCCGGTCTCCGAGGCTCGGTCAAACATCGCTGAAATTCTGGATCGGATAAAGGCGGCAAAGCCGCACGCGAAGATATTCCTCATTCAGATGGAAGCCCCGCCCAACCTTGGTCAGCAGTACACCGCCGCATTTCACAAGATGTATGCAGACCTCGCGCGGGAAAAAGGCGCGACACTCATTCCGTTCCTGCTGAATGGAGTCGCGGGACACGCCGATCTGAATCAGGCGGACGGACTGCATCCGAACGTGACGGGCGAGGAGATCGTGGCGACGAACGTGTGGAATTCCTTGAAGAAGGCGCTGTAGGTGAGTCCACCGCCTGCGCGGCAATGACGAATCGTCAGGATCTCGCGCTCGCTCGCGCCGCCTTCAGGTTCAGATAATCTCGCTCCGGAATACTCGCGGTACCCTCGGCAGCCGCGCGGTAATGCAGAATCGCGCGCGCATCGTCTCCGATCATCTCGTAAAGATGCGCGCGAACCGCATCGAGCCGGTAATGCCCGCGTAGCTTCTGATCCGTGTCGAGCTCGCTCACCAACGCAAGACCAGCTTCCGCGCCACCCACCATCGCAACTGCAATCGCGTGGTTCAATGCGATCATCGGATTTTCCGACATTTGCTTCAACACTCCGTACAGCGCCATTATCTGCGGCCAGTCGGTGTCCTGCACGCGGGGCGACTCGTCGTGAATCGCGGCGATCGCAGCCTGGAGCAGATACGGTCCAGCCGATCCCGATGCGAATGCGCTCGACACGAGTGCCGTTCCTTCACTGATCATCTGTCGATCCCATAACGATCGATCCTGGGCGTCCAGTGGAATCAGCTCACCGTGACGTCCCGCTCGTGCAGCGCGACGCGCATCGGTGAGCAGCATGAGCGCCAGCAAGCCCGCGACTTCGCCATTGTCCGGCGTCAACGCGCGCAACATGCGTGTGAGTCTGATCGCCTCGGCGGAGAGGTCCACACGATGCAGCTCCGGCCCGCTGCTGCTCGCGTATCCCTCGTTGAAGATGAGATACAGCACGTGCATCACCGCGCCCAGTCGCTCCACCATGTCGTCGTCCGTCGGCATGCGGAACGCGACTCCTGACGACTTGATGCTCTGCTTGGCCCTGCTGATACGCTGTGCCATCGTCGCTTCCGGAACGAGAAACGCACTCGCTATCTCGGCCGTCGTGAGCCCGCCGACCGCGCGCAGAGTGAGAGCGATCGCCGACGAGGGTGAGAGCGCGGAATGGCAGCACATGAAGAGAAGAACGAGTGTGTCGTCCGTCATCAGGCCGAGTTCCGCATCGGGCGGCGACACGAAGGGTTGCTCATGCTCGCGCTCGCTTGCGACTTCATTCTCGCGCCGGCGTCTCGCACTCTCGCTGCGCACGCGATCCTTGAGGCGTCTCATCGCAACGCTGTACAGCCAGCCGCGGGGATTCGTGGGCACGCCGGCAGCGCGCCACTGCGTGGCTGCTGCGATGAGCGCTTCCTGAAGCGCATCCTCGGCGTCAGCGAAATCACCGCACTTCCGTGCGACGACGCCGAGCACCTGCGGCGCAAGCTCGCGCAGGAGGTGCTCGGCGAATTCAGGACAGTTCGTGCTCGTGTTTCGATCCGTCACGAGCTTCGCGTTCAACGCGTGAGCGAGGGGGCGGATGGATCGGGCGGCGCGCTCATGACGGGCCGTAGCTCGACCGCCATGTTGAGCGGGGTGCCGCCAGGTCCGGGTGCCGCAGACACGGTGGCCGCCAGCTCGTACGCGCGTTCGGCGCTGTCGACGTCGATGATCCAGAAGCCCGCGAGAAATTCCTTTGTTTCGGGGAAGGGACCATCGGTTACCGGCCGCCCGTCCTTCCCGGCGCGCACCAGCTTCGCCTGCGCGGGCGGCGTCAGGCCCTCGCACGCCACCATTTCGCCCGCCTCGCTGAGCTGCCTGTTGAAGCCGTGCATGAACGCGATGTGCGCCTGGAAATCGTCTGGCGACCAGTCATTGATCTGGTATTCACCGTTCCCGCGCGGGGCATTCATCATCATCATGTACTTCATGGGCTCGATCTCCTCTTCGGGTTTGGGCGCCCAGGCTGGCGCTTTCGTAGAGAAGTCGGAGGCGGCGGTGGATTCTCTACATCCTGGCTGAAGATTGCCCCAATTCAGCCGCCCCACCAGTGCCCGGTTGCCTCTAACGGGCCTTACTTGCTACCTTTAAAGGCTATGTACGTTTTTCCGAGGATTTGACGAATGGCGATGCCAGCCACGCAGATTCGGCGGGGGATGGTTCTCGTGTTCGAGGGTGAGCCATGCCGCGTCGTTGAGTTCCGCCACCACACGCCGGGAAATCTCCGGGCGATGGTGCAGGCCAAGCTCAAGAATATTCGCACCGGCAACAGCTTCGAGCACCGGTTCCGCGCAGCGGATTCCATCGAGAAGGCTGCGATGGAAACGCACGACCTGGAGTTCATGTATCAGGGTGGCGACACCTATCATTTCATGAACACCGAGAACTACGATCAGATCGAGATGGACGAGGAAGCACTGGGCGATTCAGCTCAGTGGATGCAGCCGGGCATGAAGATCCAGGCCGAGTACTACAACGGCAACCCGATCGGCATCCAGCTTCCCAACTCGCTCAATCTCGAGATCGTGGACACGGCGCCGGTGATGAAGACAGCGACGAAGACCGCCTCGACCAAGCCGGCAAAGCTGAGCAATGGCGTGACGATCAACGTCCCGGAGTTTATCGCGCAGGGCGAGCGGGTTAGGGTGAATCCGACGACCGGCGAGTACATGGATCGCGCGAAGGACTGATTGGGGCCGGAGGCCGGCGGCGTTAGTTGCTGGCTCTCGATTGCGGGATTAGAATGAAATGCTCGGGGCGACGTGGCCCCGGACATGGTGGCTGTAGCTCAATTGGTTAGAGCACCGGATTGTGGTTCCGGGGGTTGCGGGTTCAATTCCCGTCAGCCACCCCTGGCAGGGCTTCAGGGGTCTGGAAGATCAGTGTAGGTCCGTAGCTCAATTGGTAGAGCACCGGTCTCCAAAACCGGGGGTTGCAGGTTCGATTCCTGCCGGGCCTGTTGGTGTGAGGTTACCACCTGCCGACCGCGCGCGGCAACGTTTGAACGACCCTCTGCTGGGGTTTCGCAGAACGCCGCGCGAAATTTCGGGTCAGGCACGAGCGGGTACCGGGCCTTACCCCGGAGAGCCCCGCCCGGAATAGGGATCTTCCCCCGCCACTCCCCCGATGTGCACCGTGCCGCGAACCGATCTACATTCGGCGCTGCCACCCCTTGACCTTATACCTAGGTACAGGCGGTATCGTACAACGTGCACGAGCGTGTGCACCAACGTTGGACCCCTTTATCTGGAGTAACCGGTCATGCCTGCGACAGAACTCGAAATCGACTGCGGATGGACTGTGGACGAAGTGATTCGCCGGCATCCAGCCGCCATGGCAGTGTTCAACCGTTTCGGCATCGACACGTGCTGCGGTGCGATGATGACGGTGGAGGAGGTAGCCGGTTCGAAGAGAGATGCTCTCTGCAACGAGCTGCATACCGTCGCGCGCTCACAGTAGCTCGCATCGACAGGTTGACTGCGCGGCCGATGCGGTTCCAGCAGAGTTACGAACCGCTGGTGTTGCGTCGCAATCGTCGCAATCGGTCACGCTGCGTGACGGTACGTCAGTCTACGGTGCTGCCTGCGCTGCTCAATGGTCCCAACGCATCGAGCAGCGGACAATCGCCCAGCGGCCCGCGCCCACCATGGCATCTTCCAGCGAGGTGTACCAGCGCGTGTTTGATATGCTCGAGATCGTGGATGCGACGGTCCACATCCGCGATCTTCGCCTCCGCACGCGCCTTCACCGTCGACGCCGTCGTGTGTGGATCGAGCCGCAGCACCAGCAGCTCTCCGATTTCCGAGAGCGTGAAACCAAGCTCCTGCGCGCGGCGGATAAACCGCAGGCGGTCGAGCGTGACGTCCGTGTACGTGCGGTACCCGGAGTCCGTCCGCCGCGGTTTGGCCAGCAGCCCGCGGCGCTCGTAGTAGCGCACGGTCTGGACGTTCACGCCCGCGCGTTCGGCCAGCTCACCGATAGTCATTGCATGCAATCTGGCACAAGTCGGGCGTCCGAGTACAGGGGTGTCCGACCGGGCGGCGAGGGTGACATCCGTCACGCCGGAGCACAACAGATCTGCCGAAGTTAATGGAAGCGTCCGGTGTCGACGTGCACGAGCGTCGTGTTGACCGGTTACCCGTCCCGAATCATCATCAATGCCCATCGCGTCGAACCTAGGTTTCCCACGTATCGGACCCGATCGCGAGCTCAAGCGCGCGCTTGAATCTTACTGGGCCGGACGCTCGACTGCGGACGATCTCGCAGCGGCTGCTCACGATATTCGTCGCACGAACTGGCAGCTTCAGGCGAACGCCGGTATCGAGCACGTTCCGTCGAATGACTTCTCGCTTTACGACCATGTGCTCGATACAGCAGTCATGCTCGGCGCGATCCCCCGCCGATTCGCTCGCCGCGCCGGCCTGAGCAATCTGGATCGTTACTTCGCGATGGCGCGGGGCCTGGCCGACGGCGCATCGTCGATTCCCGCGATGGAGATGACGAAGTGGTTCGACACCAACTACCACTACATCGTCCCCGAGTTCGAGCCGGTGCAGGATTTTCATCTCGCGTCCACCAAACCGATCGATGAGTTTCTGGAGGCAAAGGCACTCGGCATCACCACGCGTCCGGTAATTCTCGGACCGGTCTCCTTTCTCCTGCTTGGCCGGATGTGCGGTACATCGGCGGCGCCGCTTACGTTGCTCGACTCGGTATTGCCGGTTTACGAGCAAATGCTCGAGCTACTTGCTGGCGCGGGCGCCGAGTGGGTGCAACTGGACGAACCCTGTCTGGTGCTGGACCTCCCGCGCGAAGCGCTGCGCGCATACCGGACGGCGTATGAACGCCTCGCCGACGCCCGTACGCGCGTACTCGTCGCGACGTACTTCGGGGACATCGGCGCAAATCTGCCAACCGCGCTTGCACTCCCCGTCGCGGCGCTGCATCTCGACCTCGTGCGCGGCCCCGGCCAGCTCGCTCCGGCGCTCGAACAAGCACCACGCACACTCGCGCTCTCGCTTGGCGTCGTCGACGGACGCAACGTATGGCGTGCGGACCTGGATGCAACGCTCAAACTCCTGACGCGGGCGACGGACGCGCTCGGTCCGGATCGCGTCATGGTCGCGCCTTCGTGTTCGCTGCTCCATGTTCCCGTGGATCTGGATAATGAGACGGCGCTGGATGATGATGTGCGTCGTTGGTTGGCCTTCGGTACGCAGAAACTGCACGAGATAGCAACCCTCTCCGCCGCGCTGCAACACGGGCCGGACACGATGCCTGCCGCAATCACCGATGCGCTCGCGGACGCGCGCGCCGCACTGGGCCAACGTCGAGCGTCGCCTCGTGCGCACGATCCGGCGGTGCAGGAGAGGCAGCGCGCGGTGAGTGAGGACATGTTTCGCCGTACGCCCTATCGTGCGCGCAGCACGCAACAGGAGCATGCGCTCAAACTGCCGAAGCTGCCGACGACGACAATCGGCTCCTTTCCACAGACCGCCGAACTGCGTCGCGCGCGCGCCGCTGCGCGGGCCGGGCACATGGCGCGGTCAGACTACGATGCGTTCCTGCGCTCGCAGATCGAAGACGTAATTCGCTTCCAGGAAGAAGTCGGTCTCGACGTGCTTGTCCACGGCGAGTTCGAACGGAACGACATGGTGGAGTACTTCGCCGAGCGCCTCGCAGGATTTGTGGTCACGCAACACGGGTGGGTGCAGAGTTATGGATCGCGCTGTGTGAAGCCGCCCATCATCTATGGCGATATCTCCCGTGGCGGCGCGATGACTACGACGTGGACAGCATTCGCCCAGTCACTCACATCGCGACCCGTCAAGGGGATGCTCACCGGACCCGTGACGATGTTGCAATGGTCATTCGTTCGTGACGACCAGCCGCGCGACGAAACGTGCCGGCAACTCGCGCTCGCCATTCGCGACGAAACCGCCGATCTGGAAGCGGCGGGCATACGCATCATCCAGATCGACGAACCCGCCATCCGCGAGGGGTTACCGCTCAAGACAGTGGACCGGCACGACTACCTTGAGTGGGCGGTGAATGCCTTTCGCCTTGCGTCATCGGGCGTACGCGACGAAACGCAGGTGCACACGCACATGTGCTACTCGGCATTTGACGACATCATCGATGCAGTAGCGCGAATGGACGCGGATGTACTCTCGATAGAGACGTCGCGCTCGGATATGACTCTGCTCGACACCTTCGCTCGCGTGAGCTATCCGAATGGAATTGGGCCCGGAGTATACGACGTACACTCACCCGCGGTCCCAGTGGCTGCCGAGATCGAGAAGCATCTCAACAAAGCGCTTACAGTGCTCACGCCAGATCAGCTCTGGGTAAACCCCGACTGTGGTCTCAAGACGCGCCGGTGGGAGGAAGTCCGCCCCAGCATGAGCGCGATCGTGCAGGCCGCAGCGCGTTCGACAGTCGCTGCAGCCGACCATCTGACCTCTGACTACCAGACTTCTGGGGAGCTGTGCTCCGGTGTGCGCGAGTCCGTCGCTCGCAGATCAGTGCGTGTACGAATCCGTAGCTGGTAGATCGATTATTCCGGCGCTGGCAATCCGCCGCGCTCCGCGACCAGCTTCGCCATTCCTTCCGCTGTCGCGCCCTTCTCTCGATATCCATCCAGCACGCCGACGCGGTCTGCCTCGGGTCGATTCTGGCTCATCTTCCACTTGCCCTCGATCCTCGTGATCGGAATCTCGATCCCGACGATTCCCTTCATCTGTGCGACTACGAAGTCAGCCGGCGCATCATCCACCTTCCATGGCATCGGACGATCGCTCTCGCACTGCTGTGTGAGATCGTCCAGCTGGCGGCGCAGCCAGACGTCGTCTTGGACCACACGTGGCCGACCCCACACGTGCACGGTCGCATAATTCCACGTCGGAACCACCTTCCCGGTTTCTCGCTTGGTCGCGTACCAGGATGGCGTTACGTAGTCCTGAGGACCCTGGAAGACGACCATGCATTCCTCCACAGACGCCAGCTCTCGCCACTGACTGTTCGCTCGTGCGAGATGGCACCGGATGGTACCGAACTCCGTTCCGTCCGCGTCGACCAGACATGGAATCCAGTTGGCCATCAGGCCTCCGGCACCGGCGGTGATGATCAGCCCGAGCGGGTGGGCACGAATCAGACTGTGCTGAACGTCGAGCCGATCCTCACGAAAATTCGGCGGCTGGTACATGCAAACTCCTCTGGGAAACGGGTCCGCGAATATACAAAATTTTCGGATTTCAACGCCGATTTCAGGTCAAACAGGCTGGATCTGATCGGTCCAATGCCCGGGGAAGATTTCCCCGATCCCGGGTTTTCAGCAAATCCCGATGCGAACCAAGTCTGCCTAAGTCATTATGTCACAAGGGTTTATAGGTTCAACACACGGGGCACACGCATTGCCCTTACTACTGACTGAAGTCGGCCGCCTTGTGCGGCTCTGTCAGGCAAGCACCACTGATGGTGGTTGTCGGGAACTCACCAACAGGAGTATCTAGATGAAGAAGAATTCCAACACCTTGCGTGCGATCGCGCTCGGTCTGAGCGTCGCGACGGCGGGAACCGCCGTTGCGCTGTACGCAACTCCAGTGATTGCGCAGCAGACCCCGATCGCTGCGACCGTAGCTGACACGATCCCGACCAAGCCGGATACGGCCCGTCCGAAGCCCGACACGACGAAGCCGCCAATGCCGACCAAGCCGGATACGACCAAGCCAAAGCCGGATACGACAAAGCCGGCTCCAGCAGTCAAGCCGCTCTAATTTTCAGCAGTTCAGAGCGGTGAGTGCGGGCGCGGTGTCACGACGGTGATGTCGCGCCCGCAGTACGTCCGCCCATCCCAGCCGCGCAACGCCCGTCTATGGCTTGCGCGGTTTTTTTAGCGCCGTGTCGCCGACCGGCGTCCGGATGGTCGACCGCAAGTCGATCGCCTTGAGATGATTCAGCTCATCATGCAGAACCTTGAGCTGGCTTTCCCGGTCCTGAAGATCGCTCTCCATACGGGTCGCGACCTTTCTGAGCAACACTCTGGTCCTGCTCAGCCTGCAGTCGAACCGAGATCGAGTCGATGCTCCGGCGTAGCTTCAGTGTGTCCGAGGTCAACTGCGCGATCTGCGCACGCAGGCCTTGCTGCTTCGCAACAGCGTCGCTGCTCGCCTTCTGCAGCTCGTACAGCAGCGACAACTGATCCGTCGCCGCTTGTCGCCGAGATGTGTTCGGGTAGTCCCGCAACAGCCGCTCGAACAGCTCGCGCGCGCGCGCCGGATCGTACGTCGGCCGGTCCGGAAAGCTGTACAGCATCGCCGCCTGGAACAGCGTCGACTCGTTGTGCAGGAGCGACGTATCGGCCGCGAGTGCAGTCGCTGCGTCGGACCAGTTGCGCGCGTCGATTGCGCTGTCGAACTGCGACGTCCGGGCAGTCGCGCACGCGATGGCGACGATCGTCGCGCTGCAGGCGGAGGCGACGACGACGGAACGGACGACTCGACGACTGTAGATCACGAGACTACCGATGGACTGCCTGAGGGAACGGAAGCAGAAGTTGCCATTGTGGCTTCTGGTGACGCACGAAATGCGCCCGGTAGGAGGACATTGAACACCGTCCCATTGCCAGCGGGGTTGTCGGCGACCCACATGACACCCGAGTGCGCTTTCACGATTTCCCGGCAGATGGTGAGTCCGAGCCCCACCCCTCTGTGCCTGACTGCGCGTCCGGAAGGCGTCTGGTAGAACCGCTCGAAGATGCGCTCCTTCTCCGAATCGGGAATGCCGGGCCCGTGATCGGTGACCGTTATCCACATGACGCTTGATTCCGGTCGCTGCGAGCGAACGGCGGCCCAGCGTGCAGGTGGAATCTCATCCGGTCGCGCAGCGACCACCCGCATCTCGGCGCGCACTTCGCCACCATCGGGCGAGAACTTGATCGCGTTCTCCATCAGGTTGTCGAGCACCTGAAGAATTCGATCCTGATCGCACTCCACGAGCACCTTGTGGTCCGGCTCCACGACTTCGATGTGGATCCCATGCTCCTCCGCAGCGCTCTCGGCCTGTGCCACTGCGCGCCGCAACAGCTGTGCGCCATCGGTCACCTGCATCTCCGGCGGGAGCCCGCCTTCCAGCCGCGACAGATTCAACAGCTTCGCCAGCATTCCGGACAAGCGCGCGCCACTCTGCTGATTGAGCACGAGCAGCGTGCGCTGCTTGTCGGTCAGAGGGCCAGGCACTTCGTCAAGCAGGATGCTGATTGTTTCCTGCATCGAGGTAAGCGGTGTCTTGAGATCATGCGACACGCCGGTGACGAAATCGCGCTTCATTCGGTCGAGTACGGCGAGTCGCTCGGTCATCGAGTTGAACGCTCGCGCGACCTGCGCGAACTCGTCATCGCGCGTGGTGTCGAGTCTGTAGTCGAACTGTCCCTGCGCGACCTTGCGTGTTCCTTCGGTAAGCCGATGCAGCGGCTCCGAAATCGATCGTGCGATGAGCGCCGAGAGGATCAGACTGAGGAACAGAATGCCCAGCGCCGCGATCCATGATATGCGCTCGGCGAGAGTCGCCGCGCTGGACGACTGCGCGAGGCGCGCCTCCATCTCCGACTGCGACGCCTCGCC